>OHAT01002044.1_pt1 | contig 16099 bp, 18 predicted proteins | sample 1577141 | NCBI WGS metagenome assembly OHAT01 (sample SAMEA3541578, study PRJEB24748) | human gut metagenome | biome: human gut; feature: human-associated habitat; material: faeces | place: China | collected 2012 | reverse complement strand
TCCCCTACACCTGTTATACGGACACCCGCCTGTCATTCCGAGCCAGTGCGCGCCGCGAAGCAAGTGCCCTTTGGGTGAACACCGGCGTGGGAATCCGCTTTCCCATGTGCCGCGCGGCCGTGTCATTTTTTCCTGGGATACGGCGTTTTTTCGTCGGTACGCCCCAGCAGGTAGTCCACGCTCACCTGATACAGGTCAGCCAGACGGCACAGCACATCTATGGGATAGTTCAGCACGCCTATCTCGTACTGAGAATATGTGTTCTGCTTCACATTCAGATATTCCGCTACCTGCTGCTGGGTCATGCCGGCATCCACACGCAGGCTGCGGATATTTTCATACGGTAAAACTTCATAACGCATCATATCACCCTGCAACAGGATAAAATATCTTCTTTTCAGATATTGCATTTTATCTTGTTTTCAGATATACTATGCGCGTAAGGGGGTGACACGATGGCCGATTACAAGCAGATGTATATGAAGCTGATGGATGCAGCAGAAAGCGCCATGGATATCCTGATCGCCGCACAGCGGCAGTGCGAGGAGATTTACATCGAGACGGAGGATCCTTCCGACGGGGAGGATGCCTGAGGCGGTACACCAAAAGCAAAAGAGACGGCTAAAGGCCGCCTGACACAAGAAAACACACGGTTTTGCCTGTGTCTATCCGGCTGAAATCGACCGAAAAAACGCCCACATGCGTCAGCATGCGGGCGTTTTTGCAGCCAATTTCAGCTCGAATTTACTTTGGCAAAACTGCTTCGCACCGAAAAAGAGCGCGTTTTGTGCAGAGCCGAGGCGCGTCGCCGCAGGCATACTGGATGTCTGTCAAGGCGGCGCAACGATGGGGCTGCGCGAAACGCGCCTTTTGCGGCGTATGTTTTCTTATGCCAGGCGGCCTAAAGGCGGTGCTCTTTTTTTGCTGGCGAATCCCGTCATTTTGATGCAAATGACCCGCCGCTTTAGCTAACGCTGTAAGTACATTCACCAAAATCGCATATTTTACGAATAAATATTCAATTTTGCCTTGACATCCCCGGACTGTGGTGGTAAATTATGCAACATCAACGAGAGAGATGCACCGGACGGCGGCAAGCCCATCCCCGGAAAACGCACACTGGAAAGGCGGTACGACCCATGAAAAATCACCACAGCAAAGGCGTTAACACGATGGCACTGCTGCGACGACGACAGGCGCACCGCCTGCACCGCGCGGCATGAGCTCTCCCGACCACATACATTTTATACATGAATAAATATTCACCATATACGGAAGGATATACGACCATGAAAAAGTTTGTTTCTTTGCTTCTGGCGCTGATGATGGCGCTTTCTCTGGTAGCCTGCGGCAGCAAGGCTGATACGACGACCGACGACAAGACCGACGACGACACCGTGACCGAGCCGGCCAACGCGCTGGAAAAGATCAAGGCCGACGGCGTGCTGACCGTGGCCCTCAGCCCCGACTTCTCCCCCATGGAGTTCGTGGACTCCTCCAAAACCGGTCAGGACCAGTATGTGGGCTTTGACATCACGCTGGCCAAGTACATCGCCGAGAACCTGGGCGTGGAGCTGGCCATCGAGCCTATGGGCTTCGACGCCAGCCAGACCGCCGTATACACCGGCTCCGTCCCCATGAGCATCTCCGGCTACTCCTGGACGGAGGACAGAGCCGAGAACTATGAGCTCAGCGATTACTACTACGCCGGTGAAAACGAGACGAGACAGGCTCTGCTCATCAAGAAGGAAAACGCGGATAAGTACACCTCCCCTGAGGATCTGGCCGGTCAGGACGTGGGCGCGCAGAACGCCTCCCTGCAGATGCAGCTGGTGACGGAGCAGCTGACGGACGCCAATCCCATCTCCATCGGCGACATCACCGTGGGCGTCATGGAGCTCAAGAGCGGCAACATCGAGGCGCTGGCCGTGGCCTACGGCAACGCGGAGATGATCGTGGACGCCAACCCCGATCTGGTCATCTGCACCTGGGAATTCGACGTGAAGGCCGAGTATTCCGCCAACGTTATCATGATGCAGAAGGGTGAGACGGAGCTGCTGGACGCGGTGAACGCCATTCTGGCACAGGCCAAGGAGGCCAACCTCTACGACGGCTGGTACAAGGACGCCGTAGAGCTGGGCAAGAGCGAGAACGCACAGGAGCTGACACTGAACTGACACGGATATACACCGCGGCGGGTACGAAAGCCGTACCCGCCGCCGTATACACAGTAAAAGGAAATCACCATGAAATTCATTGACTTTGAAAAGCTGGCCGCGCTGTTCCTGAAATACTGGGACAAATTCCTCATCGACGGCGTGTCGTACACGCTGGCGCTGGCCGCCATCACCGTGGCCTTCGGCGCGGTGTTCGCCTCTGTGCTGGCACTGATGAAGATGTCGAAGATACCGCCGCTGCGGTGGCTGTCCACCATCTACATCGAGATCATCCGTGGCACGCCCATGCTGCTGCAGCTGTATTTCTTCTATTTCGGCCTGCCCATGCTGATCCCGGCGTTGAACAAGCAGAAATTCCTCTGCATCGCCATCGCCCTGATCTGCAACAGCGCGGCCTACGTGTCCGAGGTCATCCGTTCCGGCATCCAGGCGGTAGATCCGGGGCAGAAGGAGGCAGCGCTGAGCCTTGGCTTCAGCGAGAGCAAGGCCATGTGGTTCGTGGTGGTGCCCCAGGCAGTGAAGAACATCCTGCCCGCCCTGGGCAACGAGTTTATCATGATCATCAAGGACACGTCCCTGGGCTCCACGTTCTTCATCGGCGACCTGATGACCCAGTACCTGGTGGTCAAGGGCGCCACATACCTGCCCATCGAGCCGCTGGTGATCGTGGGCGTCATCTACTTCATTATGACGTTCGTGCTCAGCAAGGTGTTCGGCCACTTTGAAAGAAAAATGAAGAAGGCCGACCGGAACAACGGCTATGGGCGCAAGCGGAAGCAGCAGCGGGAGGTGCATATCTGATGGCACAGGCGCTTATCCAGGTCAAGGACCTGAAGAAATACTACAACGGCGGCGACGTCAAGGCGCTGGACGGCGTCACGGTGGACGTGTACAAGGGCGACGTCATCGCGGTGATCGGGCCCTCCGGCGGCGGCAAGAGCACATTCCTGCGGAGCCTGAACCTGCTGGAAACGCCCACCTCCGGCTCCATCATCTTCGACGGGGTGGACATCACCGGCAAGAAGGTGGACCTCCCCCTCCATCGGCAGAAAATGGGCATGGTGTTCCAGCATTTCAATCTGTTCCCCAACAAGACCGTGCTGGATAACCTGACCATGGCGCCCATCAAGATCAAAAAGACGCCGAAGGCGGAAGCCGAGCAGAAGGCCATGGCGCTGCTTCAGCGTGTCGGGCTGGCGGACCGGGCCAACGATTACCCCGCCCAGCTGTCCGGCGGACAGAAGCAGCGTGTGGCCATCGTCCGGGCCCTGGCCATGGAGCCGGAGGTCATGCTGTTCGACGAGCCCACCAGCGCCCTGGACCCGGAGATGGTGGGCGAGGTGCTGGAGGTCATGCAGGAGCTGGCCCAGTCCGGCATGACCATGGTGGTGGTCACCCACGAGATGGGCTTCGCCAAAGAGGTGGGCAGCCGCGTGCTGTTCATGGACGCCGGCAAGATCGCCGAGCAGGGCACCCCCGCCGATGTTTTCGATCACCCCCAGAGCCCTCGCCTTCAGGATTTCCTGAAGAAGGTGCTGTGAAAAAGGAGCAGACAATGAACGATGCAAAAAAGGCGGCGCTGGCCGCCATTGACGAGAAGAAGGAACTGGTGGCAGAGGTGGCGGACGCCATCTGGGACTATGCCGAGCTGTCCATGCAGGAGGTAAAGTCCGCCGCCCTGTTCGTCAAGGTGCTGAAGGCTGAGGGCTTTCAGGTGGAGGAGGGCATATGCGGCATCCCCACCGCCTTCTCCGCCTCCTTCGGCAGCGGTGGGCCAGTCATTGGCCTGCTGGCGGAGTACGATGCGCTGTCCGGCCTTTCGCAGGCGGCGGGCAGCACCGCGTACCACGAGCTGGTAAAGGGCGGCAGCGGCCACGGCTGCGGCCACAATCTGCTGGGCGCGGGGGCCATGGCCGCCGCCATCGGCCTGAAGCACTATCTGACCCAGACCGGAAAAAGCGGCACCGTCATCCTGTACGGCTGCCCCGGCGAGGAGGGCGTGGCGTCCAAGGCCTATATGGCTCGGGAGGGCCTGTGGTACGGCCTTGACGCGGCGCTGACATGGCACCCCGGCGACAGCAGCGAGGTGACCACCGGCTCCACCAACTCCTGCATCCAGATGATCTATACGTTCCACGGGCTGGCGTCCCAGGCATCCACCGCGCCGGAGCGGGGCCGCAGCGCGCTGGACGCGGTAGAGCTGATGAATGTGGGCGTGCAGTTCCTGCGGGAGCATATGCCCCGCGACGCCCGGGTACACTACTCCATTCTGGACGCAGGCGGCGTAAGCCCCAACGTGGTGCAGCACCAGGCCAGCGTCCTGTACATGATCCGTTCCAACTTCGTCAAGGACTGCATGGCCCTGCACCAGCGGGTGGACAAGATCGCGCAGGGCGCGGCGCTGATGACGGATACCACCATCGAGCGCCGCTTCGTGGACGGCCTGTCTGACACCGTGTGCAACCACGCGCTGGAGAAGGTGCTGTACGACAACTTCTCCCAGCTGGGCGTACCGCCCTGCACGGCGGAGGAGCACGCTTTCATGGAGGCACTGTCCGCCACCTACGAGGGGCGTGACGTCCCCGGCGGCGTGGGCGCGGAGAACGATCCCGCCTTCGCCGAAAAGGTGAAGGCCATGCAGACCGGCCACTTCAACGACTTCCTGATGCCGCTGTATCAGGGTCCCGCCTTCAACGCCGGCTCCACCGACGTGGGCGATGTCAGCTATCAGTGCCCCACGGCACAGATCCATGTGGCGGTGTGGCCCAACCACGTCCCCTGCCACAGCTGGCAGGTGGTGTCCTGCAACAAAACGCCCATGGCCCATAAGGCCACCGTGCACGCCGGCAAGGTGCTGTGCGCCGCCGCCATCGATCTGCTGGAGCAGCCCGCGCTGCTGGAGGCCGCCAAGGCCGAGTTCCGGCAGCGGACGGCGGCCGGGTACACCTGCCCCATCCCGGCGGACGCCGTGCCGGCGCCCCTGGAGCTGTAAAGAAAGAACACCCCTGACCTGCCGGTCAGGGGTGTTCTCTTACAGATGCAGCTCTTTCAGCCGCCGGAAGCTGCGGCTCGCCAGCAGCAGGCCCAGCGCCGCCAGCACCAGCGCCGCCGCGCCCAGCACCCAGGTCAGCGTGTCCGTCAGCCCCCGGCTGCACAGCCAGGAGAACAGCCGGTAGGCGCCCATGACCAGCAGGATACCCGCCAGCAGCAGCGCCACCAGCACGGTGGAATTCTCGCAGTTGTCTATCTTTTTCATGGCGTCCTCCCCTGCGCCGGAACGGTCCCGGCGCTTCCGTCCACCATCATACCATCCGTCGCACAGCCCGTCAAGGGCAGAGAGCCGGGGGCTGTCCTCGCGGGCAGTCCCCGGCTTCGCGTTTACGCCAGCAGGGCGCGGTCGTTGTCGTATTCCTGGCCGCTGACCTTGCTGAACAGCGCCAGCAGATCCGGCACCGTCAGCCGGGCCTTCTCCTCGCCGGAGATATCCAGCACGATCCGCCCGTTGTGCAGCATCAGCAGGCGGTTGCCGCAGATGGCGTTCTGCATGGTGCTCTTTCCGGCGCCGTTGCCGCCGATGACGGTGACGAAATCCCCGTCCCGCAGCGTCAGGCTCAGGTGGTCCAGCGCCACGCGCTCGTCCACGGTGCCGCTGTTGAAGGTCTTTGTGATGTTATTCATTTTCAGCATGGCCGCTGTCTCCTTTCTTACTGTGGGAATGGGCTTTCAGTTATGCTTTGACGTGGGGCGCGCCCAGGAACACGGCCACCACCACGGCGGAAAACATTTTCAGAAGGTCGGTGTCGAAGCCGGCGAAGATGGAGCCGTCCACGGTCAGGTCGGCGATATCGAGTACTTTATAGGTAATGTATACGCCGATGGCCATTACGCCCCAGATCAGTCCCTGGGCCAGAGCGCCGGGCAGTGCGTTCAATAGCTGTGTCATGTGGGTACACCAGACCTTCCTGTCTGAATTTTATTCCATGGCCTCGTAGCCCTCCGGGATAGTGATGCCCTTGCCGGTCAGGTACTCCTCCACCACCTGGACCTGATACTCGGAGTTAGACTCGGCGGAGCAGTACAGCAGGCCGACGGTCTTTGTCTCTGGCAGCAGCTCCAGGATCATATCCGCCTGCTCCGTCAGGGGCGCCAGGTCGGAGGTGCCGGAGACGTTGCCGCCCACGGTGCCGGAGAAGCTGTCGATACCCAGCGCCACGCCGTACTCGGTAACAGAGGCACCCAGAATGGGGCTCTCTGCGGTGGCGTTATAGGCCGTCGGCATCGCCGGTGCCGTCCGTCTTGGTGTCGTCGGTCTTGCTGCCGCAGGCGGCCATGCTCACGCACATGACGGCGGCCAGCAGGGCGGTCATCAGCCGCCGTGTGATGTTCTTTTTCATGGTGTGGTTCCTCCTGATGAGTGTTTTTGAAAATTTGGCTGCAAAAAAGCCGCCCTGTGGATCTGTGATCCATAGGGCGGCTTTGATGTCAGTGCGTCTCCGTGGGAAAACGTCCTCATTTCATCAGCAGCATTTCCGGGCATCACAAATCACTCTTACTTTATCCGCATAGGTAAAGTAAAAGCTAAATGCGTATGCCTTGTACAGCTGCTTCATCATGTGTGGCGTTCTCCTTTCCCGAAGTTTTCTGTGAGATATCACAACAGGGAGCCACCGTCAACCGTCATATCCACCAAAAATATTTGCCAGGAATAAACACTCCGCCACGTGCTTTCGCGCTTTAAAGTTCGGATGTGTCCGGTGTTCCGGCAAATACCCGGCACTTTCCGCCGTCATTTTCCGCTGGGCATATCGCCCAGAGTGCAGCCGTCCTCTGTCAGCAGCGTCAACCCGGCAGGGCGCTCCGCCAGCAGATACTCCAGCACACCGCGGCTGACGTCATCCATCTCCCCGGCGCGGCGGATATGCACCGCCAGCGGCTGCCGCGCCGCCAGACCGGTGAGCCACCGGATAAACGCCTGGGCCACTGCCGCCGGTGCGGCCGTGACCTCACCCTCCGCGCCGGCACACACCGCCGCAGCGGGCTGTATAGCCCCCAGCACCCGCAGCAGCGCCCGGTCGCCCGATGGCACGTCGTATCCGATAGCGTCCAGCAGCTTTCCCACCGTGTCCGCCATCCAGAAGCAGGGCACCGCCCGGAGGCAGTAGGTCTGCACATGCAGGCCGGGAACGCTGTCCGCTGCCGGAGCCTGCTCCGGCGCGGCGGGCGCGGCCTTCAGCTCCGCGTATTTCTGCGTGATGGCGCTGCCGGGATAGATCTCCAGGTTGGAGGCCAGCCGGTTGCGGAACTCGTTGAAAAACCGGATAGCACGGCTGCGGTCGCCGCCGCGCTCATACAGTGTCATCAGCCGCAGGGCCAGCTGCTCGTTGTAGGGCTCGTATTCCATGACCCGCTCCAGAATGCCCACGGCCTCCGGCAGCATATCCCGCTGCTCATACAGCTCCGCCGCCTTCATCAGCAGCCGGTTCTTCCGCTTCTCATAATAGATGCGCTGGCTGAGGATCAGCTCATTCAGGTCCTCGCAGTGGTTGAAATAGTACCCCTCCAGCAGCTCGCCGCCGAAGGCGTCACACGCCCGCTTCAGCTCGTCCGCCGACCGGGTCTCCGGGTCGATCTCGTCGATGGTCTGCAGATCGCAGACATAGTCGTATGCCCGGTCGATGCAGCAGTACTCCCGGTCCAGCTTGATGAGCGACCGCCCGCCCTCGCCGATGTCGGTGCTCTTTTTGATCTTCCACAGGGTATAGCGCAGATTATACTTGGCAGCGCTGGCGGCGCTGTCCGGCCAGAGGTAGGCCGCCAGCTTCTCCCGGGCATAGTAGTCCCCGCCCCGCAGGAACAGGATACACAGCAGGGCGCACCCCTTGTTGCCCAGTTCCGGGGTGATGTCCGTGCCGTCGCAGATGACCTGCGGCTTGCCAAACAGTCTGATCTGAAGCATGGCCGTCACCTCACTGCCGGCTGTGCAGCACCGACCCGGACTTGATGGTCACGGTCACGTCGGTCTGCTCCAGCTGCTCTGCGGGCACGGCGCGGATGTCGCGGTCCAGCACCACGATATCCGCCAGGTATCCCGGCGCCAGCTTTCCCTTGCGCTTGTCCTCAAACAGCGCGTAGGCGCCGTTGACGGTGTACATCTCGATGGCCTGCTCCACGGACACGGCGCACTGGGGCACGGCGCGGTTCACCGCCGCGTGGATGCCCAGCATGGGCCGCGGCTCCGTCACGTCGCTGTCCGACCCGCCGCACACCACCGCGCCGGCGGCGAACATGGCGGCAAAGTTGTTGGAGTGCAGATAGCGCTCGCCCACCCGGCGCTCGTACATACCGCCCTTGCCGCCCCACAGGTAGGCGTAGGCCGGCTGCACCGAGAAGATCAGCTTCATGTCCGCCGCCCGGGCGATCTGCTCCGGCGTGGCCATGATGGCGTGCTCGATGCGGTGGCGCAGGGCGGTGCTGCCGCCCTGACGGATGGCCCTCTCGTGGGCCAGCAGCACGGACTCGATGGCCCGGTCGCCGATGCTGTACAGCGCCAGCTGCATATCCTGCCGGTAGCACTGCTGCACGAACTCGTCCAGTCCGTCCTGGGGCAGAAAGATCTGTCCCCGGTAGTCCGGCCGGTCTGCGTAGGGTGCCGACAGGGCGGCGCTGTGGCTGGACAGGGTGCCGTCCACCATAATATTGCCGCCCACCCGGCGCAGCCCCAGCTTCCAGACCTTCGCCAGGTCCATGGTCTGATAGAACAGCGGCATATCCACCGGGAACTCGCCGCTGTGGGCGTAGATGAACTCCGCGTCCCGGTCGTCGAACAGCCAGCCGCCCTCAATGGCCGCCACGGTGGTGATGCCGTTTTCCAGCAGTCGGGACATGGCCAGATGGATGGCCTCCATGCGGAATTCGTCCGGCAGGCTCCGCAGCACATTGGAGCGCAGCACATAGTTGGCGTTCCGCCGAAAAATGCCCGTAGGCAGGCCGCTGCCGTCCAGCTCCACGCCCTCCAGGGAGAAGGGCACCTTGTAATACAGCAGGGCGTGGGTGTTCAGCATGCTGACGTGGTACTCCTTGGAGAACAGCACCACCGGACTGTCGCTGCAATACTTGTCCAGCACATACCGGTCCGGAAAACGCTTTTCCTCGAACTGCGACTCCTCCACCTGGCAGCCCAGCACCGCGCCCTCCCGCTTTTCGGCGGCGGCCAGCATCTCGCCCAGCTCCCGGTGGGACCGCGCACCGCCTAAATCCACGCTCATCATGTTCACGGCGGTCTGCATCACATGGAAGTGGTTGTCGATAAACCCCGGCAGCACCGTGCCGCCCCTGGCGTCGATGACCTGCGTGCCGGGGCGCACCAGCTTCTGCCAATCATCGCCGCGGCCTGCGGCGCAGATCATTTTCCCCGCCGCGGCCACCCAGTCGGCCCCGCCATCGCCGCACATGGTCACGCAGCGCCCGTTTTTAATGATGATATCCGCGTACATAGCGTCCCGTCCTCCTGTTGAAAGCCGTGTTGTGTTATGGCCGTATTGTACACCAGGGCGGGCCGTCTGTCCAGTGGCGCTGCGCCTCCGGCGGCAGATGTACCAAATCGTTTGTTGAAAAGCGCGGCATGATTTGCTAAAATGTTTAGTAACAACGGAAATTCAACGCTTTTCCCACGCGCGGCGCAACATCTCCCGGTTACAATGACATCAAACTGAGGCGGAGCACGGCCGGCGCGGCCCCTCTCCGCCCTCCCGAAAAAACGAAAGGACAGGGATGTATATGAGCGTTTTGATTTTGAACCGCGAGCAGGTCAAGCAGGTCATCTCCATGAAGGAAGTCATCCAGGAGGTGCGCGAGGTCTATCGTCTGAAATCCCAGGGCAAGTCCGTGATCTGGCCGCTGGTCAACTATGAATTCGTGGACGAGCACGCCGCCATGGACATCCGTTCCGGCTATATCAAGGGCGTACAGCTCCACGGCCTGAAGATGCTGAACAACTTTCCCGAGAACCGGGAAAAGGGCCTGCCGCCCTTCAACGGCATTATGATGGTCTACGACTCCAACACCGGCATTCCCGTCAGCGTCATGGACGCCTCCTACGTCACCTGTATGCGTACCGGCGCCGCCGGCGCGCTGGGCGTGGATCTGCTGGCCCGCAAGGACGCCAGGCACCTGTTTATTCTGGGTGCCGGCAAGCAGGCCCCCTTCCAGATCGCCGCCACGCTGCTGCTGCGTCCGGCCATCGATAAGGTCTACATCGCCGACCCCATGTTCCCCGACAACGCGGTGCAGTTCGCCGCCCACATCGCCCAGCAGCTCTCCGATGACTTCGGCATCGACGCCTCCGGCGTGGAGTTCCTGCCGGCGCCGGATATGGCCGCCGCCGTGGGCGACAGTGACGCCATCATCACCGTCACGCCCTCCCGCAAGCCCATCATCCAGAAGGCGTGGCTGAAGCCCGGCACCCATCTGAGCTGCCTGGGCTCCGACATGGAATCCAAGCAGGAGATCGAGAGCACCATCTTCCAGGGCGCCGCCTTCTACGCCGACGACCGTGCCCAGTGCATCCGCGTGGGCGAGATGGAGCTGCCCATCAAGCAGGGCGTCATCAGTGCCGACGACATCACCGGCGAGATCGGTGACCTCATCGACGGCAAGGTCCCCGGCCGCACCAGCGACACGCAGACCACCATCTTCGACGCCACCGGCCTGTACATCCTGGATCTGGCCGCCGCCAAGGTAGCCATCGACCGCGCACTGGCCGAGGGCGTGGGCCTGCAGGCCGACCTGTAAACCCGCGGGATATATCCGCTTACCCTACAAAACAGACGAAATGAGGAGGACAATAAAATGAAACTGGCATGGTTTGGTGTGGAAGAGTGGCTGAATCCCATGGATTCTCTCGCCCGTATCAATCTGGGCAGCAGCTGCGTCAGCGCCCTTCGTATGGACGAGCTGTTTGACCTGACCGGCGAGGATCTGGACGCTTTCCTGAACGAAATGCGTACCATGAGCCTGCATTATCACCACGGCGACGCCACCGGCTCTCCCCGGATCAAGGCGGCGGTGGCCGGCATTTACCCCAAGGGCAACGTGAAGCCCGAGGAAGTCATGATCACCCACGGCGGCACCGGCGCCAATGACCTGGTGCTGATGAGCGTGCTGGAGCCGGGTGACAACTGCGTGGTGATCAAGCCCTCCTATCAGCAGCATTACGATATCCCCAAGGGCAGCGGCATCGAGACCCGCGTGGTCCAGCTGAAGGCCGAGGATAACTATCAGCTGGATTTCGACGCCCTGGACAAGGCCTGCGACGACAACACCAAGATGATCGTCCTGACCAACCCCAATAACCCCATCGGCGTGACCCTGTACGACGAGGGCCTGCGTAAGGTCGTGGACATCGCCGCCAAGCACGACGCCTGGATCCTCTGCGACGAGGTCTATCGCGGGCTGGACGAGAACTATATGCCCTCCATTCTGGACTACGGCTACCACAAGGCCATCTCCATCAGCAGTATGTCCAAGATGTACTCCATGGCCGGCACCCGTATCGGCTGGATCGTCTGCCGCGACCACGAGATGTACGAGGTCATGAAGACCCGCCGTTCCTACAACACCATCTGCTGCGGCATCTGGGACGAGATCATCGCCTCCATCGCGCTGGAGCATTACCAGACCCTGTGGGCCCGCGCCCGTTCCATTCTGGAGCCCAACCGCAAGATCGTGGAGGACTGGGTGGCCTCCCAGCCCCACCTGCACCTGCGCGCCAAGGCCATGGGCACCACCTGCCTAATCGACTATGACTACGACGTGGACTCCGAGACCCTGGCCAAGGATGCCATGGCCACCGAGCAGATCCTGGTGGTCCCCGGCGACTACTTCGATATGCCCAAGACCATCCGCGTGGGCTACGGCGCCTTCCGCGATCCCCAGGTGCTGAAGGCCGGTCTGGAGGAGTTCGGCAAGTACCTGGAGAAGTACAACTAACTGACACATCCCTCTCTCACAAATTTCTTCCCCCCTGCGGCACGTGCCGCAAAACAAGCGCCCCTTAGGCTGCCTGGCCTAAGGGGCGCTTGTTTTTTCCGTATTCCGTTGGCGCTCACACCCGCGCCCAGCGCATCCAGCCGTCCTCGAACAGGGCTGTCAGCCGCCCCGTGTCCTTCAGCCACGCCAGATAGGACCGCACCGTGCTGCCCACCAGCACATACTGCTCAAAGCTCATGGTCAGCCCGTAGGCGGCAAACAGCTGCTGCAGGATATCCTCAAAGCCGCGGGGCGCGGCGCAGAGGTCCACGATCCTCTCCGCGATCTCCTGGACCTTCCGGACGTTGTACTGTGCCAGGTCGGCGATGTCCTCCGTCACCTCCGTGTGCGCGGGCACAAATACCTTCGCGGTCATGGTCTGCACCTGCTCCAGCGTTTTCAGGTACCCGGCCACGTCGTAAATAAAGCCGATCTGGTACTTGTCCAGTATCTCCCGGCTGGAAAGGCAGTCCGCCAGAAACACCACGTCGTCCGGCGTCCGAAAGCCTACCATGTCGAAAAAGTGCCCGGGCAGGGGGATAGACGCAAAGCCCTCCGGCAGCTTGTCCGCCGTCAGCTCCGCCGCGTCGCTCTCCTGTGCCAGCAGAAACTTGTGCCGCAGGTCCTTGGGCGGATATCCGCCGTAGAGAAACGACGGCTCCAGCACCGGGTGCCGGGTAAACGCGCAGTCGATTCCCGGCGCGTAGATCCTGCAGCCCGTCTGTCCCTGCAAATACCGGTTCCCGCCGATGTGGTCGGCGTTGGCGTGGGTGTTGTAGATCGCCGTCAGCTGCCAGCCGTTGGCGTCCAGCACCTGCCGTATCCTCCGCCCCGCGTCCTTGTCGTTGCCGCTGTCGATCAGGCAGACGTTTTTCTCATCCAGCCGGAAGAGGCCGATGTTGGTGGGACTCTTGATGTAATACGTCCTCTCGGTAAGCTGTATCAGTTCGTACATAGCGGTATCCCCTCCGTTACTTTTTTGTATCGCCATCCGATCATGTTTTGTTGCTTCCTTGTCCTGTCATCCTATCAGTTTTTCCGCCTCTTTGTAATGTCATCCTATCAGTTTTTCCGCCTCTTTGTAATGTCATTCTATCATGTTTTGTTGCTTCTTTGTCCTGTCATCCTATCATATTTCCCCGCTTCTTTGTATTGTCATCCTATCATATTTTCCCGCAAAACACAAGCGCCCGGCTGATAGCCGGGCGCCTGCGTACCTCATCTGTATATGGCGCCGCTGGCCGCCACACAGTTCTTTCCGTTGTTTTTGCAGATGTACAGCTGCCTGTCCGCCTTTGCGATGAGTGAAAAGTCCTTCAATTCCCGGCCTGTCCCGCACGCAACACCGAAAGAGGCCGTAACAATGTGCCGGTCCGGCAGGTCCTCTCTTGGAACAGCCGCGGCGCGCACCGCGTCAAGGAGCGCACCGGCGATACGGCGGGCCTCCTCCTCACCGATATCCGGCAGGATCGCCACGAACTCCTCGCCTCCAAAGCGGAAGAGATACCGGTCAGCCGCCGCCAACACCCCGACCACGCTTCCGGCCACACGCCGCAGCGCTTCGTCGCCCTTCATGTGGGAGTAGTTGTCGTTGTACGATTTGAAATCATCCACGTCAAAAATAATGACGCTGACCCGTTCCGGCGCGGTTTTATCGGCAATGAACGTGCCATACGTCTCCATCGCCTTTTTATTCAGTGTTTCCGTCATCACGTCGTTGTAGGCCAGCTTGATGAAAGCGTGACCCATCTCCTTGATGTGCCGTTCGTTGGCGGACTGCCGAAGGAAGATGGACCGCAGCACGATAAAACCTACAATGATGGAAAATCGCAGCAGGAAATGCTTGAACAGATCATAGTTCTCCGCGTAGGGAAGCTGCCCGGGCAGCCACCAGCTGATCAATATCAGAACACATACCGCCACGGTATCCACACGGCGATATGTGGGCGCGATCATGATCGCAAACAGATAGCACATGGAGATGGACAACCCGACCCGGTGAAAGTTGCAGGAGACCATAAAGACGGTAACGCTGGCGATCACCACCCCATAGTAGGCCAGCAGCGCAAACCGCGCCGGCGGCGCATCGTATTCTCCTCCACGCTTTTTATAGGCGATCGTAAACACCAGCATCGCCAGCGAGCCGCCGATCATCATGTAAAGCGGCACCATGTCAATGGGGATCATCGAGCGCGCCGCGATGTTCTTGACCAGGTAGATCCCGTTGGTCAGTATAAACAGAATGGCCGCATAAAATACGACCGAAAAATTCTGCCGCATAAGGATGCTCTCCACAGTCGGAATCTCATCGATCTGTATTCCCAGCACACGATCACTAAAGCTCTTAAACCTGGCAAACGCCATATCCGATATCCAGCAGGACACCCTCTGCACAATATCGACCTTATTCCCTCGTCTTTCCATACGATCCCTCCAGCAAATAATACGACCCCGTTTGTCTGCTTTTGTTGATCTATTGTTATATTTTACCATGCTTCCGCCCAAAACACAAGCGCCCGGCCGATAGCCGGGCGCTTGGGATTATGCGGGAAATCGAGTCCTTACTTGGCGTCCTTGATGGCAGCCTGTGCGGCGGCCAGACGGGCGATGGGCACGCGGAAGGGGGAGCAGGACACATAGTCCAGACCCACGCGGTGGCAGAACTCCACGCTGGAGGGGTCGCCGCCGTGCTCGCCACAGATGCCCAGATGGATGTCGGGGCGGGTGGCGCGGCCCAGCTTGCAGGCCATATCCACCAACTTGCCCACGCCCACCTGATCCAGCCGGGCGAACGGATCGCTCTCATAGATCTTGTTGTCGTAGTAAGCGGGCAGGAACTTGCCGGCATCGTCACGGCTGAAGCCAAAGGTCATCTGAGTCAGGTCGTTGGTACCGAAGGAGAAGAACTCCGCCTCGGTGGCGATGGCATCAGCGGTCAGCGCAGCGCGGGGGATCTCGATCATGGTGCCCACCAGGTACTTCATGTTCATACCGGCAGCAGCCAGCTCCTCGTCAGCGGTCTTGACCACCACGTCCTTGACGAACTTCAGCTCCTTGACCTCGCCCACCAGGGGAATCATGATCTCAGGCACCATGTTCCAGTCGGGGTGCTTCTTCTGGACGTTGATGGCGGCGCGGATGACGGCACGGGTCTGCATGACGGCGATCTCCGGGAAGGTGACAGCCAGACGGCAGCCGCGGTGGCCCATCATGGGGTTGAACTCATGCAGGGAAGCGATGATGGCCTTGATGTCGGCCACGGTCTTGCCCATATCCTTGGCCAGCAGCTCGATGTCCGCCTCCTCGGTGGGAACGAACTCGTGCAGAGGGGGATCCAGGAAGCGGATGGTGACGGGGCAGCCCTCCATGGCCTCATAGATGCCCTCGAAGTCACTCTGCTGCATGGGCTCCAGAACGGCCAGAGCGGTTTCGCGCTCTTCCACAGTGTCGGAGCAGATCATGCGGCGGATAGCGGGGATACGGTCCTCGTTGAAGAACATGTGCTCGGTACGGCACAGGCCGATACCCTGTGCGCCGAACTTACGGGCCTGAGCAGCATCGTGGGGAGTGTCGGCATTGGTGCGGACCTTCAGGCGGCGGAACTGGTCAGCCCAGCCCATGACACGGCCGAACTCGCCGCCGATGACAGCATCGGTGGTGGGCACAGCGCCGTCATAGATGTTGCCGGTGGAGCCGTTCAGGGAGATCCAGTCACCCTCGCGGTAAGTCTTGCCGGACAGCTCGAACTTCTTGTTCTCCTCGTCCATCTTGATGTCGCCGCAGCCGGAGACGCAGCACTTACCCATGCCGCGGGCCACAACAGCAGCGTGAGAGGTCATGCCGCCGCGGACGGTCAGGATGCCCTGAGCGGCCTTCATGCCTTCGATGTCCTCGGG
>OHAT01002043.1_pt1 | contig 16100 bp, 9 predicted proteins | sample 1577141 | NCBI WGS metagenome assembly OHAT01 (sample SAMEA3541578, study PRJEB24748) | human gut metagenome | biome: human gut; feature: human-associated habitat; material: faeces | place: China | collected 2012 | reverse complement strand
AGTTCAAACTCTATGCCGCCCGCATGCCGGGCATGCACGTCTTTTTAGAATACTGTGGGCGAGGCGGCCCGGCAAGCCCCGGCAACGTCGCAGGCCCGTCCGCCGCCTTGACAGCGCCCATTTCGGGTCTTATGAAAGGTAATCTTGTTACTATCTTAACCGTGGAATACCGCCATGTCCGCACATTCCGCCGCGCCGGGCCGCCCGCCTGCCCGTCTGCCCCATATTCTGCTTGTCCTGGCTGTTCTGGCCGGGCTTTTTTTCAGCATGCGGCCCCAACCCGTGCAGGCCGCGCCGCCCCAAGCCTCCGGCCAACCCGCTGAACTGCGCGTGCTGGCGACCACGTTTCCGGTATATCTGTTCACCCGTAATGTGGCCCACAGCCGCCCCTATGGGTGGAGCTGCTGATTCCGGCTCAGGCCGGTTGCCCCCATGACTACGCCCCCACGCCCCGCGATCTGCAAAAATTGGCGCAGGCCCAGGTGGTGGTAATGAACGGCCTGGGGCTGGAAGAGTTCCTGGCCGCCCCCCTGAAAAAAATCAACGCCAAGGCCACGGTCATTGACAGCAGCAAAGGCATTGATCCTCTGCCCCTGCCGCGCGGCATGTCGCCTCCTCCGCATGCCGGACACGACCACGGCAATGTCAATCCGCACCTTTTTGCCGGACCGCGGCAAGCCGCCGCCATGGTCTATAATATCGCCGCAGGCCTGGCCCGCGTTGATCCTCAAGGGGCGGCGGCCTATCGTGCCGCCGCCGAGGACTATGCCGCGCGCCTGCTTTCCGTGGGCCGCCGTCTTGCCGAGGTGGGGGCCTGCGCCCCGCGCAAGGGCATTGTGCTGCAACACGACGCGCTGGCCTATCTGGTCCATGACGCGGGCCTGGAGGTTATGGACGTGATTCAGGAAAGCGAGGACGTTCAACCCTCGGCGGCCCGGCTCATGGAACTGGTGCGGCGCATCCGCGAAGAAAAACCCGTGCTCATTGCCGGCGAGCCGCAGTATTCAGACAAACCCGCCCAGACCCTGGCGCGCGAAACCGGCGTGCCCGCAGCGCAGCTTGATCCCGTGGCCTCGGGTCCCGCCGATGCGCCCCTGAGCTACTATGAGGCCGTCATGACCGCCAATTGCAAAACCCTTGAGCGTTACTTTGACCCGCGTTGAAGGTTCCGCCCCGGCCATCGTCTTTGAGCATCTGAGCGTACGCCGGGGAAACAATCAGATTCTTGAGGACATCTGCGCCAGCGTGCCGCGCGGCGGCAATACCGTGCTGGTGGGCCCCAACGGCGCGGGCAAGACCACCCTGCTACTCTGCCTCATCGGCGAAGCGCCCTATACCGGGCGCATCCTTCCCGACGGCAGGCGCGGCGCGGCCTGGCCGCGCCTGGCTTATGTGCCCCAGCAATTGCAGATGGACGGCGGCCTGCCGTTGCTGGTCAGCGAATTTCTGTCTCTGGAGCGCCAGCGTAGGCCGCTCTGGCTGGGACTGAAAGCCGGGGCGCGCGCACGGGCTCGCCGCCTGCTGGCTCTGGTACGGGCCGAGCATCTGGAAAACCGCCGCCTGGGCGACCTCTCCGGCGGCGAACTGCGCCGGGTGCTGCTGGCAGCGGCTCTGGGGCATGAGCCGGAGCTGCTGGTGCTGGACGAGCCGGAAGCGGGCGTGGACTTTCAGGGCGAACGCCTGTTCTGGGAAGTGCTGGACACGGCCCGGCGCGAATACGGCTTTACCCAGCTCATGGTCAGCCACAATCTGCCCTTGGCGGCCCATTACGCCACGCATGTGATCTGCCTGAACAAATGTGTGCGCGCCGAGGGTCCGCCGCGCACCACCCTGACCGCCGCCACCTTGCTGAATCTCTTCGGTGTGCCCATCCACCTCTATCCGGACCAGTGCGACGGCGCGGACCCGGCCTGCCCCCAGTGCGGGGCGCTGCACGGGCCGGATCATCTGCCGTCCGATCCGGGACAGCGGCTGAACGTCCTGGCCCCCCTGCCCTGCCGGGGCTGCGCTCTGCACATGCCCCCGGCGGCCACGGCAGCGCCGGACAATCCGGCCGAAGCAGGCAATACCGCCGGGGGAAATCCTCATGCCTGATTTCTCGCCGGTTTACACGCTGATCGGCCTGTTGCCCCTGGACTGCCTGCAGGCCCGCTTCATGCAACAGGCCCTGCTGGGTCTGTTGCTGCTCACGCCCATGGCAGCCGTGCTGGGCGTGGAGGTCATCAATTTCCGCATGGCCTTCTTTTCCGACGCCATCGGGCACTCGGCCTTCGCCGGAGTGGCCCTGGGCCTGATTCTGGCTGTGAACCCCCGGCTGTCAATGCCGCTTTTCGGCGTGCTGGTGGGGCTGGCGGTCATGGTCGTGCGCCGCAAAAGCAATCTCTCCGCCGATACGGCCATCGGCATCGTGTTTTCAGCGGTGGTGGCCTTCGGCCTGGCCGTGGTCAGCCGGGCCAGCGGCGTGGCCCGCGACATGCAGCAATTCCTCTACGGCGACATCCTGACCATCAGCGAAGGCGAAATCGCCTTTCTGGGCCTGCTCTTCCTGGGCATGTTGCTCTTTCAGGCCGTGGGCTACAACCGCCTCCTGGCTATAGCCCTCAATCCGGTCATGGCCAGGGTGCACGGCATACGCGTGGCTCTCTGGCAATATCTTTTCGCGGGCCTGCTGGCCCTGGTGGTCATGTTTTCGGTCTGGGCCGTGGGCGTGCTACTGGTCACGGCCATGCTCATCGTACCGGCGGCCACAGCCCGCAATCTGGCCCGCACCGCAGGCGGCATGTTCTGGTGGGCGTTGCTGGCGGGCATCAGTTCCGGCTTCGCCGGGCTGACTCTGTCCGCCCAGGATTGGCTGGCCACGTCCAGTGGAGCCACCATAATTCTGGTTTCCTGCTGCTGGTTCGCGGCAAGCTGCGTCTGGGCCGCCCTGCGCGGGCACCGGCGGGCCTGAACCCGCGCGCTGCCATGTCCCCCTGGCCCACTCTTCAGATCACCACAGCCCACGGCCCGAGCCGGGCCGTGGCCCCGTATGTCATTTCAGCCAGCCGGGCCACGGACATTCCGGCTTTTCACGTCCGCTGGCTGCTGGAACGCCTGCGCGCCGGATATTGTCTCTGGCGCAATCCCTTTAACGCCGGACAAGGACAATACGTTTCCTTCGAACGTTGCAGGCTGCTGGTCTTCTGGAGCAAAAATCCCCTGCCCCTGCTGCCGCATCTGTCGGAAATCGAGGATTACGGCTTCAAGTATTACTTTCAGTTCACGCTCAACAATTATGAAGCCGAGGGCCTGGAGCCGGGCCTGCCCCCGCTGGAGCAGCGCCTGGAAACCTTCTGCCGCCTGTCGGAACGGCTCGGCAGGCAGCGGGTGATCTGGCGCTGGGACCCGCTGCTGCTGGCCGCGCAACTGCCTCCGGAAGCCCTGCTGGAACGCCTGGACGCCCTGGGCCGCAGGATCAGCCCGTATACGGACAAGCTGGTAATCAGCTTTCTGGATATGTATCTGAAGATCAGAAGCCGTCTGGCCGCCCATACCACAGTGCCGCGCGCGCCTTCGGAAGCGGAAATGCTGGCCCTGGCTCAAGGCCTGGCCCGCCGCAACGCCGCGTGGCCGCATCCCTTGGCGCTGAGCACCTGCGCCGAAGCTCTGAATCTTTCCGCCCTGGGCATCGCGTCCAATGCCTGCGTGGATCCGGCATTGGTCAGTCGCCTCTGCCCGGACGACGCGGAGATCCAGCGGTTCTGCGGCCTGGACCCGACACGCGCGTCCTTACTGCCTGCAAGCAGACCCGGCAAGGCCGCCAAAGATCCCAGCCGCCGCAAGCACTGCCAATGCCTGCCCGCCAAGGATATCGGCGCGTACAGCACCTGCGCCCACGCCTGCGTCTATTGTTATGCCAATCAATCCCAGGCTGTGGTCCGGGCCCGGCTGTTGTCGCGGCGGCCCGGCGCGGAGAGCCTGATCTGAATCCTCGGGCACAGTGCGTTACACGGCCTCGGGCGGGGGCAGGCCCTCACGCTTCAGACGGCGCATACTCGCGTAATAAGCGATGCCCAAGGGCAACGCGGCCCCCAGCCAGGCCAGGGGATTGGCCAGGCAAACCCCGTTGAAGCCCCACCAGACAGCCAGCACCACGGCGGCCAGCGCGCGCATAAGCAGCTCCATGACCCCGGCCAGCGTGGGGATCAGACTTTGCCCGAGACCCTGGAGGGTATTACGGTAAATAAAGAGCAGTGCCAGCACCCAGTACATGCAACCGCTGATCTCCAGATAAGTCTGCCCCATCTCGATGACCCGCTCCTGCCCCCCACCCACGAAAAGCGCGATAAGATGGTGCCCGCCCGTAATATTGACCACGGCAATAGCGATACTGAAACCCACGGACATGAAACAGCACTGGCGCACGCCCTGCCGGATGCGCTCCAGATTGCGCGCGCCGTAGTTCTGTCCCGTGTAGGTGGCCATGGCCAGACCAAAGGACATCATGGGCAGCACGGCCACCATGTCGATTTTCTGCGCGGCGGTGTAGGCGGCCACGGCCAGGGGGCCCAGGCTGTTCAGGGCCGCCTGCAGAATGATCGCGCCCACGGCGATGACCGACATCTGGAAGCCCATGGGCAAGCCGATGCGCATGGGTTTCCAGATATCCTTGAAGCCGAGTTTCCAGTCCTTGGCGTGCGGCCGCAGCAGGGGCTGCTTGTTGAGGATGTAGCCCACGCAGAGCAGGCCCGATACCACCTGGGCCAGCACTGTGGCCCAGGCCGCGCCCGCCACGCCCATCTTAAAATAAAGGATGAAGATGAAATCCAGAACAATATTCAGGAGGCAGGCGATGATCAGGAAAAACAGCGGGGTCTTGCTGTCGCCCAGGGCCATGATCATGTTGGAGAGCAGATTGAAAAGCACGGCCGCGCCGATGCCCCAGGAAATGACGATGATATAACTGTGGGCGTCCTCCATGATCTCTGGCGGCGTGAGCATGAGTACAAGCACCGTACGTGAAAGCAACACGCCGGAGATCGTCAGAACGGCCGCCACAACCGCGCTGAGCAGAATACCGGCGCAAAAACTGCGCCGCACGCCCACCTTGTTGCAGGCGCCGAAAAACTGGGCCGTGACAATGGAAAACCCCGAAGTCATGCCCATGACAAAGCCCAGGACCAGAAACAGCAGGCTGCCGGTGCTGCCCACGCCCGCCAGGGCCGTGACCCCGATGGTCCTCCCCACGATCAGGGTATCGGCCATATTGTAGATCTGCTGGAAAAGATTGCCGATAAAGAGCGGCAGCGCGAAGAAAAAAATCAGCTTCGCCGGGCTGCCCTGAGTCAGATTTTTAGCCATGTCTCCATCACAATAAATACGTTCGATGCATCCGGACGGCCGAAAAGACGCCTCCCGAATGCAACATTTCAAATTACCACCTGAACCATGCCGCCCGCAAGCATTGCGGCGCCATGTCCGCCCCGTGCTTGACAACAGTGCGGCTTTAGGCAAGCTCAAAATAAAAATATTTTTATCCCACCTCCAAGCCCGGAGAATCAGCATGTCCACGCCCGAGCTCATTTTCGGCACTGTGCGCAACAGGCTTGTATTTGCCCTTTTTCTGTTGTTCCTGTCTGTTGGAAACGCCTGGGCCGCGCCGAAATACAAGACTCCGATCCCCCAGAAGGTCAACGGCCTGATCAGTTACTGGCGTTTTGAAGGCCCGGTGGAGCAACCCGGCGGCCGGGAAAGGCTGGAACTGGGCTTCAGCATGGACAAGCAAAAGTGCCGGGATGCCTACGGCGAGGACGGCGAATCGGTCTGTCGGCGTAATTTCGGCAGACGGCCCGCGCCCGAAGTAACGATCACGCCGCCCATTCCGGGCCACTGGGAATGGAGCGGAGACCGCCTGCTCTTTTTCCCGGAAAAAGGCTGGCCCGTGGACACGGCCTACAAGGTGGATATCAGCCGGGCCCTGCCGCCGCGCATAGCCGTGTCCGGCGCGGTGACCTTCCGCAGCGCGCCTTTGCGCGCAAAAATTACGGGCAGCTTCAAATTTGATCCTGAAAATCTCAAAACCATGGCCGTCAGCGGCGAAATACACTTCAATTCGTCTGTGGACAAAACCGGCGTGGAGAGCCGTTTCAGCGCCACTCCCCAGGGCGAAGGCCTCTTGCTGGGTGAGCCCGTGCTGCATTTCAACGGTGATGATCGTCTGAACTACAGCCTGCCGGTCCTGCGCCTGGCGGCAAAAGACGCGGGCCTGCGCGTCTCCCTGGCGCCGGGCTTCACGGCGGTGCACGGTGGCCCCCCTTCCAAGGGCGAGGACTTTTTCGTGCGCCTGCCCACTATCGACAACCTGTTCACACTGAACGCCGCTGATCTCAGCGTTGCCACCCGACCCGACCTGCGGGCGCAGATGGTGCTTGCGCTGCATTTTTCCCTGCCGGTCAAGCCTTCGGAGGTTCTGGGCAAGCTGGACGTGCGCCTCTTGCCGCCGGGCCTGGAAAGTGAGGAACAAAGACAGCCCGACAACGAAGACGAAGAGGGCGATGGAAACGAAAAATCCCGGCGAGCCCCGGCCTGGACCATGAAACAGCTCACTCCGGAAATAGTCTCCCAGGCTCCCCGGCTCGCATTGCAAGCCGGGGATGAGGAGGACAAGCCGTCCACGGATATTTTCTTCGCTATTGCCGACAACCTGGAGGCCGACCGCAGCCTGTTGTTGTGCCTGCCCCAGGGCCTGGCCAGCGCCGCGGGGCTGCATTCCGGCGCGGAAAGCCGGAAGCTGCTGCAAACGCCCGCCTTTCCCGAAGCTCTGCGTATTATGCAGAAGGGCGGCGTGCTGGCTCTGACCGGCGACGCCGTGGTCTCCATCTACAGCCGCAATCTGGATGCCGTGGACTATGAAGTGGCCCAGATCCGGCCCGAATTTCTCAATACCTTTCTGCTGGCCAACCTGGATCAACTGGACTACGACAATTACGATTATGACCAGGCCTATACCGGCAGCCGCCCGGATCTTGACAATCTGAGCGTCATCAGCCGGGGCAGCCTGCCGCTGCAGCGGCGTGACGCCATGTCGGCCCAGTTCAGCGCGCTCAATCTGCGCCCCCTGCTCCGCGACGGTCAGAAAGGCCTGTTCTATCTCAGCCTCACGGGTCGGCGCGACGCCGACAGCGTGAGTAAAGAAAACCGCTTTGTGCTGATGACGGACCTGGGCCTGATCCATAAGACCTCCGCCCAGGGCGGAAGTGTGGTCTATGCCGTCAGCCTGGCCGACGGCAAACCGCGCGGCAATGTGAACGTCCAGGTGATCGGAGCCAATGGCCTGCCTGTGTTCAGCGCCAGAACCGATGCGCGCGGCAAGGCCGTGCTGCCCTCTCTCGCGGGCTTCACGCGCGAAAAGAAGCCCCTGGCCCTGGCGGCGGCCCAGGGGAGCGATCTGGCCTTCCTGCCCCTGGAGCAATATGCACGCAAGCTCAATTATTCGCGCTTCGACGTGGGCGGCAACCGGCTTTCCGACCAGGGGCTCAACGCCTATCTGTTCAGCCAGCGCGGCATGTACCGTCCCGGTGAAATCCTGCATTTCGGCTATCTGGTCAAACAGGGACAATGGGGCTCCACGGAGCTTGCGGGCCTGCCGTTGCGGGCCACGCTGTACAATCCGCGCGGCAACAAGGCGGCCGGTAAAAAAATCACGCTGACGGCCGAGGGTTTCGGCGAACTATCTTTCCCCTTGGAGGAAACAGCCCCCACCGGCCCTTGGGAATTGCGCCTGAGCACCGCCGACGGCGGACAGCGCGGCGAAGTTTTGCGCGTTTCCAAGGTCATGGTGGAGGAATTCCAGCCCGAAACCCTTCGCCTGCAATTGCGGCTCACGCCCGGAGCGGGCAAGGGCTGGCTGCGGCCCCAGGACCTGAAACAAGGGCCGGAAAAGGATCAGGAAAACGGCCTGTCCGCGCGGGTGAATCTGGTCAATCTCTTCGGCGCGCCCGCTGTGGGCCACGACGTCAAACTGCAAGTGCGCTTCGCGCCCGCGGCGTTTCACTTCCGCGAATATGCCGACTACAACTTTTACAATGCGGCCCGGAGTCTGAACGGCCAATCGGCGGAAGTGCCGACCCGGCAGACCGACGACCAGGGGGACGCCGTGTTCGCCCTGGATCTGGCGGGCTACGAGAAGTCCACCTTCCGGTTGAGCGCCCTGGCCGAAGGCATGGACGCCGGCGGCGGGCGCAGCGTCATGGCCGACGCTTCCCTGCTGTTTTCACCTCTGGAATCAGTAGTGGGCTGGCGTAGCGACGCCGACCTGAACTATCTGCCCCAGCACGGCAAAGCCCGGCTGGACCTGCTGGCCGTGGACCATAAACTCGCCCTCGTGGACCTGGGAGAACTGGAACTGAGCTTTGTGGGCATCAGTTATACGCGCAGTCTGACCCGCGACGGCCAGGGACAGTACCGCTATCAGAATCTGCCCCGGCGCAAGCCGTTGGGCACGCAAAAGCTTCGCATGGACAAAAAGGCGGTTGTGGACCTGCGCCTGGACGAACCGGGCCCGCATCTGCTGGAAGCCCGCGACAAGACCAGCAATCTGGTCCTGCGAGTGCCCTACGAAGTAGCCGGTACGGCCCAGGCGCGCCTGGGCGAGGAACACGAGGCCAGGCTTACCGCAAAACTCAGCAAGCAGGACTACGCCCCGGGCGAAACCATGGAAATAGCCCTTAACACGCCTTACAAAGGCGCGGGCCTGATTACGGTGGAGCGGGAAGACGTGCTGGCTGAAACATGGTTCACAGCCCAGGCCGGACAGAGCGTGCAGCGCCTGACCCTGCCCAGGGGGACTGAAGGCCGGGTATATTGCAATATCACCTACTTCCGGTCCATGGACGACGCGGATATCTTTACCCAACCTCAGGCCAGCGTGGTGCTGCCGTTCAGCATCAATATGCGGGGACGCGATCTGGGCCTGAGCGTGCGCACCGAAGCGGACGCCGCACGCGCGGCAAGCCGGGTGGTCAGGCCGGGGCAGACCCTCCCCGTGCGGGTGCGCGCCGAACAACCGTCCAAAGCCATTGTCTTCGCCGTGGACGAAGGCATTTTGCAGCTCACCTCCTACGCCACGCCCGACCCCCTGCGGGCACTGCTGGGCGACCGGGCCCTGGAGGTGGACACCTATCAGTATTTCGACCTGCTGATGCCGGAATACCGCCACCTGCGCGGCATGATTTCGGCCTTCGGCGGCGGCGAGGGAGCCAAACCCGCACCGCTGGAGCAACAAGCCGCTCTGGGACAGAACCCGTTCCGCAGGCCCGGCGAAGCGCCCATGGTCTTCTGGTCCGGCGTGCTTGACGTGGGGCCCGAGGAAAGCCTGGTCCAGATCCCGGTGCCGCCGCAATTCAACGGCAAATTGCGGATCATGGCCGTGGGCTGCGCGCCCGGAGCCGTGGGCGCGGCCCGGACCGAGGCCGTGTCCAGGGCCGAAGTCGTCATTCAACCCATGCTGCCGCTTTTCGTGACGCCGGGCGATGTCTTTGAGGCCTCCGTCAGCCTGACGGACATGCTGGAACGTCCGGAGGGTCAGGAGGACACAGCGCGCCGGGTGGCTCTTGGCGTGCGGAGCGACGGCAGCTGCACGCTGCTGGACGCTCTGCCCGAGCCCCTGGATCTTAAACCGGCACGGCAACAGACTGTGCGCCTGCGCTTCCGCGCCGAGGACCTGCCGGGAGGGCACGAGCTAAGCTTTATTGCCACGCCCCTGCCCGGCCAGCCCGGCGAAACGGTGACGCGGCCCATGGGCCTTTCCATCCGGCCCGCTCTGCCGCGCTCCACCGACGTGCTTCTGGGCCGGGTCGGACTGGCCCCATACACGGCCGAGGCCAAGTCGCCCCGCCGACTCTACCCGCAGTTCGCGGAACTGCGCGCCTCCATCTCCGCCCTGCCGTTGCCGCTGGCCCACGGCCTGATGCGCTGGCTGGCCGCGTATCCTTACGGCTGCACGGAGCAACGCGTCAGCGCGGCTTTTCCCGACCTGGCGCTTCTGGCCCGGCCCGAATTGACGCCGCCTGACGCCCGCTACACGCCACAGAAAATTCGTGCCTGGGTGCTGGAAACCATGCAGATGCTTCAGGCCCGGCAGCTGGATGAAGGGCATTTCGCGACCTGGCCCGGCGGCGGCAGAGGCGATCTCTTCCTTTCCGCCTATGCGGCAGACTTCCTGACCACCGCCAGGGCGGCGGGCCTCTCTCTGGCCGGAGGCCTGGACAAAGGATTCCTGGCCGCTCTGGAACAGGAGGCCATGCAGAGCCCCGCCAGCCTGGAAGACGCCCGCGTCAAGGCCTATGCGACATGGGTGCTGACCCGCAACGGCGTACTGACCAGCAACATCCTGGCCACACTCTCGGCCTGGCTGGAGCGTTATGGGCCGGAGCAGTGGCGCAATGACCTGACCACCGTGTTCATGGCCGGCAGCTGGAAACTGATGAGAGAAGACAAACTGGCCGGAGAGTTGATCAGGGGATACCGTCCCGAGGCCGCGAAATCCTTCCGGGCGGATTATCCTTTCGACGGCCTGAGCTCCCGCGCCCTGTTTCTTACGGTGCTGGCAGGACAATTCCCGGAGGAACTCCGGGGGCAGAAGGCCCAGGACATGCTCGACGACATCTTCGACCTGGCGGCGCAACAGCGCTATACGACCATCTCGGCGGCGCAGGCGGCCAGGGCCTTGATGGCGTACAGCCAGAGCCTGGACGCCGGGCTGGCGCAGGCCTCGGTCAGCGGGCTGGATCAGACAGGCCAAACGCTTGCTCTGCCGCCGCTTCAGGGCAAGGGTGTGCGCGCCCTGGCCCTGGACAGCGAAAGCGGCGCGCCCTCCCGCGCGCTGCTGGAGCAACTGGCCGGGCTGAGCTTCACGGCGGACGCGCCCTTTTTCTGGCAACTGGAAAACGTGGGCTTCGGGCGGGATCTGCCCACGCAGGCCGTCAGCAAAGGGCTCAGCATACGGCGCGAACTGCGCACGCCCGAAGGCGATCCCGTCACAGCCCCCCGGCAGGGCGACGAGGTGGTGGTAGCTGTCATTGCCCGCGCCTTTGACAGAGAGCGGGAGAATATCGCCCTTGTGGACATGCTGCCCGGCTGCTTTGAATTTGTGGTCAGCCAGAGCGGAGAAAGCGCGGAACTGGCCACAAATCAGGGAAGCGTCCACGAGGACCGGGACATGGAGCCCGATTATGCCGAACGCCGGGAAGACCGGATGCTGATTTTCACGGATCTGGCGACGAGCGAGCGGGTTTTCCGCTACCGGGTCAAGATCACGGGCCGGGGCGAATTTACCTGGCCGCCCGTGCAGGCCGAAGCCATGTACGACCCGGAAGCCCGGGCCTTGAGCCTGCCGGAGAAGATAGTCATTGAGGAGTAAACGGCGTTGGTGCGGGAGGCTGGTCCTTGTCGGCCTCCCGCTTTCGCTCTTCTGCGCGGCGCTGGCCTTTGTGCTGGCGCTGCATGCCGCGCCCAGGCCCGACCTTTACGGCAAGGCGGGCTTCTCGCGCATTTTTCTGGACCGCCGGGACCGCGTGCTGCGCATTACCCTGGCCCCGGACGGCGCATACCGTATTTTCACGCCCCTGACGGCCATGCCCCCGGAACTCATGGAAGCCACCCTGCTCTACGAGGACCGTTCCTTTTATCGCCACCCCGGCGTCAATCCGCTGGCCCTGCTGCGTTCCGTGGCCCAGATGGCTCTCGGGGGCCGCCGCATGGGCGGCTCCACCATCAGCATGCAGGTGGTGCGCCTGACCCGGAAGTTCTCCACGGCCAGCATTCCCGGCAAACTGCGCCAGATCTGGCAGGCTCTGGTGCTGGAACGGCATTACGGCAAGGATGAAATTCTCGAAGCCTACCTCAATCTTGCGCCCTACGGCGCCAATGTGGAAGGCGTGGGCGCGGCGGCGCGCATCTGGTTCCACAAGGAGGCCGCCGAACTCAGCCTGCCCGAAATTCTGGCCCTCGCACCGGTGCCCCAGCACCCGGCTGCGCGCAATCCCCTGGCAAGCCGGGGCCGCGCCCTGTCCCTGGCCCGTGCGCGCCTGGACAGAATCTGGCGCGAGGTCCATCCGCAGGATGCCGGCCAAGGCCTGCCCAATGTGCCTTTGCGGGTGCATGCGCTTTCAGAGCTGCCCTTTGCCGCGCCGCATGCCGTGGACAGCCTGCTGGCCGGAAGCGAACTGCCCCAAGGCCGTATCTCCACCACCCTGGATCTCGGCCTGCAACGCCTGCTGGAGCGCCAGTTGCGCCGGGCCGTGGAGGCCGGACGGCTGTGGGGCATGGACAATGCCGCCGCCCTGCTGCTGGACTGGCGCAGCTGTGAAATCCTCGCCCTGGCCGGATCAGCCGATTATTTCAACGCCGCGATCCAGGGGCAGGTGGACGGCACGGCGGCGCGACGCTCGCCCGGCTCCACCCTGAAGCCCTTTATTTACGCCCTGGCCCTGCAGGAGGGACTGATCCATCCGGAAACCCTGCTTTCCGACACGCCGCGCGCGTTCAAAGGCTATGAGCCGGAAAATGCCGACGGCGGTTTTCGCGGCCCTATTAGCGCGCGTATGGCCCTGCTGGGCAGTCGCAACATCCCCGCCATCGCTCTGGCCAGCCAGTTGCCCGCGCCGGGCCTGTACGGTTTTTTGGGCAAAGCCGGGGTGCGTTTCGAGCACGGACCGGAGCATTACGGACTGGCCCTGGTTCTGGGCGGCGCGGAGGTGAGCATGCGCGAGCTGGCCGGGCTGTATGCCCTGTTGCCCAACCGGGGCATCTGGCGCGCTCCCGTGCTCCGGCGAGACGAACACGCGACCGGTCCGCTTCCCCTGCTCAAGCCCGAAGCGGCCTTTGTGGCTCTGCAAATGTTGCGCGCGCCGTCGCCCCAGGGCTTTGACCGCACGCCTACCTACTGGAAAACCGGCACGTCCAACGGCCTGCGCGACGCCTGGACCGCCGGGGTTTTCGGGCCTTACGTCCTGGTAGTCTGGGTGGGCCGTTTTGACGGCGCGGCCAATCCCGGCTTCAATGGCCTGCACGCGGCGACCCCCATTTTCTTCAGTATCCGGCGCTCCCTTGAGGCCCTGAACCCGACCGGCGCTTTGCCGGATCCGGCCGCCGACGACGAGGGCTTGAATATCCGCCGTATCGCCGTCTGCACGGCCACGGGCGATACGGACCTCAGCCTCTGCCCGGAACCATCGCGCCAGACCGGCACCTGGTTCATCCCCGGCATCTCGCCCATCCGCGATTCGGGCATTCTGCGACGCATCCTGGTGGATGATGCGACGGGCTTTCGTCAATGCCGGGCCGTGCCGGGACGCACCAGGGAAGTCGTCTGGGAATTCTGGCCCGCCGACCTGCGTCGTCTTTTCAGTCAGGCCGGCGTACGCAAGCCCCCGGCCCCACCTCTGGCTCCGGAATGCCGCGAGACGGATACCCCCTGGCAGGTTCCCGGCCGCGCCCCGCTGATTTCTTCGCCCAAACCGGGCCTGGTCTATGCGGCGAGCCTCAAACATCCGCAAAAAATTCCCCTGCTGGCCGACGCGGACGCCGACGCGGGCTGCGTCTACTGGTTCGCGGATACGCGCTATCTTGGCCGCAGCGAGCCGGACGAACCGCTGCTCTGGCAGGCCGCGCCGGGCGTCACCCGGCTCACGGCCGTTGACGACCTGGGGCGGGCGAGCAGCGTACGGGTGGTGACGGAAAGCTTGCCCTGAGTGCGTGCCCGCCATGCGCGCACGGCGTCGTTCGGCTGTTTGCTTTGACAAGAATTGGCCGAGACCATATCCTATTTCCCCCTTTTGTTTCGGAACCCGTTGGGGAAACTTCCGTGCCAAGGCAATTCACTCATTTCAAATGTTAATTGCTCTGGCGGTCGCGTGAGCGGACCCCGCAGCACTCGGGCGGTGTAGAGTTTGAGATGTGTAACATTTCAAACGCAAAATGTTGTAATGGCCGGAGCCGGTTTTTCATGGACAGGTTGCTGCTCACTCTCGGGATCATTTTCGTCAGCCTGGCGGCGGGCTATGCCTTCCGGCACGCCGTCACGACCGGGCGCGTCCGCCTTTCCGAGGGAACCCTGATCCTTGCGCGTCAACGCCTGCAGACAGCGGCGGTCTTTGTGCTGATTCCCATCTCGGCCATGCTCTCCCTCTGGGGCCTGCCCTCGCCGGACACGCGCCTGCTGGCCCTCCCCCTGCTGGGCCTTGCCGCCTGGATCTGGGGCGGCGCCCTCTCGCTGCTCTTCGCCCGCTGGCTCAGGCTGGACCGGGCCCAGACCGGCAGCCTGTACTGCTGCGGCACCTTCACCAACATCGGCGCCGTAGGCTCACTGGTCTGCGTGCTCTTTCTCGGCGAAAGCGCCATCGCCCTGGTGGCCTTGTATCGGCTCTGCGAGGAACTGTTTTATTTCAGCGTTTCCTTTCCCATCGCCCGCTGGTACAGCCGGGAAAACGGCGGCCAACGGCTTTCCTTCCGCAATCTGCGCTTTGATCCCATTTTAAAAGTGGTGCTCAGCGCCCTTCTGCTCGGCATCGCGCTCAATCTGCTGCATGTGCCCCGCCCGGAATTCTGCGGCCGCCTGGCCTCCGGCTTTATGATTCTGGCTACCGTGCTTTTTCTGTTTGCCATCGGTCTGAGCCTGCGGCTGTCGCGCATGGCCCGGTATACCCGCCAGAGCCTTGCCGTGTGCGCCATAAAATTCATCGGCGTGCCGCTGTTGATCACCGGCATTGCCAAGGCAGTCGGTTACGGGGCCATCGACAACGGCCTGCCCCTGAAAGTGGTGGCCGTGCTCTCATCCATGCCCGTGGCCATGACCGCGCTGGTGCCGCCGTCCCTGTTCAGTCTGGACCTGGATCTGGCCAATGCCTGCTGGATTTTCAGCACCCTGGCTCTGGTGGCGGTGCTGCCCGCTCTGCTTCTGGTCCTGCCGCGGCTCTGACGCCCGGCGCGCCGCAGTCGATCCCGCGATAAAATATCTGATTTTACCGCGCATATCTTCAGAGGAGGTTTTACTGATGAAACGCTGTTTGCTCCGGAGCGCCCTGGCGCTCTGCGCCTGTCTGTTGGCCGCGCCGCTCCCGTCCCCGGCGGCCCCTTACAAAGCCGAGTACAAACTGAGCGTGGTGCCCGGCGCCACGTCCGGCTGGGGCATGACCGCCGCGTATTTCGCCGACCTTGTGCGCGAACGCTCGCAGGGGCGCATCAACATCAAGGTCTATCCTTCCAGCCAGCTGCTGGCGGGCAAGCAGACCTCGGAATTCCTGATGCTGCGCAACGGGGCCATTGACTTCGCCCTGGCTTCGACCATCAACTGGTCCCCCCAGATCAAGGAACTGAACCTCACGGCCCTGCCCTTCTTCCTGGCCGTGCAGCCGGACCGCTACAAGGCCATGGACGCCGTCATGGCGGGCAAATCCGGCAAGATGATGGTTGACGCCATTGAGAAAAAGGGCGTGAAAATCATCGGCTGGGCCGAGAACGGCTTTCGCGAAATGACCACCAGCAAGGGCCCCATCAGCAAGCCCGAGGACATGAGCGGGCTCAAGATCCGGGTGGTGGGCAGCCCCATCTTCATCGAGACCTTCCGGGCGCTGGGCGCCAATCCCGTGAACATGAACTGGAGCGAAGCCACCACCGGCTTCCAGCAGGGCGTGGTGGACGGGCAGGAAAACCCCACCAACGGCATCAATATCCCGCTGAAAATCTGGGATTATCACAAGTATCACTGCGACTGGCACTACATCATCGACCCGCTGCTCATGGGCGTGAACCCCACGGTCTGGAAGAGCTTCAGCCCCGAGGACCAGAAACTGCTTCTGGAATGCGCCGCGGAAACCGAAAAATACGGCAAGGCGCTTTCCCGCCTGGGCATGGACGACGGCTCTTCCCTGGCCTACCTGAAGAGCATCGACAAGCTGCCGGAAGTGACCGAGCCCTACGCCTTCATGGAACAACAGGGCATGATCGTCACCCGGTTGAGCCCGGAACAGATCGCCAAGTTCCATGAGGCCACCCAAAAGGTGCGCGCGGACTGGACCGCCAAGATCGGCCCGGATCTGGTCAAAGCCGCTGAAGAGGACATG
>OHAT01002036.1_pt1 | contig 16130 bp, 24 predicted proteins | sample 1577141 | NCBI WGS metagenome assembly OHAT01 (sample SAMEA3541578, study PRJEB24748) | human gut metagenome | biome: human gut; feature: human-associated habitat; material: faeces | place: China | collected 2012 | reverse complement strand
CTTTCGCTGCGATCGCGTCGGCTTCTCGCCCGGCACCCAATATTTGATTTTTTCGCCCACGGCGCCCGCCGTGTACGTTCGGATGACCCAGTAGCCCTCTGTCATGCTTTCGCCCTCCATCGCCATTTTCGCCATTTGGGGAAGATGGTTCTAAACTCAGCGCTCAAGGAACCCCGATAACGCGCACGCGCGCGTTATCGTTAATCTATTTAATGTGTGTTCGGCCTTCTGTGCGCCGCCGCGCCCTTTCGGCGGCAGCGCACACAGGGCCGAAGCCCTGTCACAGTCTCCGTGGGAAACCTTCGTAATACTTCCGCACGATCCGCTCGAGCGTCGAGCGGGAGAGGCTGTGCTTCATGCAGATGTACGTCGCGTTCGCGTCCGTCGTCACGAATTCGAAAAGTGCCCGGTAGTAGTCCCCGCCGCCGCACTCCATACACAGGTTGAGGATCTTCCGCTGCGCCTTCTCCGGCATCTCTCGATACAGCAGCGATGAAAAATAGATGTATCCCTGCCTCTCATAGCTCACCGGCACGCTCTTTTTGTATCGGAACATCGCTCTCTCTCCTCCTCTCCCGCTCTTTGTTCGTCAGAAGCGGAAATACTCTTTCATGCAGCGCCACACGTTGCGCCACGGATGCGCCATGCACCACTTGAGGCTCTTGTGATAGTCCTCCTTGATGCTTCTCTCGGTCTTGATCGTGTGCAGCGCCCCGCACAGCAGCTCTTCCTTGCGCTTCGCGTGCGTCTCCGCCTCGCTCAGCTGCGCCCTGATGCTGTTCATCTCTACCGCGGCCTTGCGCGCGTTCTCTTCCGCGGCCTTGAGCTCCACCATGCGCTCGCCAAGCTGCTTTGCCAGCTCGCGGCTTTCGTTCTTTGCCTTCTCGATGGCCTTCATGTCCTCGCCGTGCACCTCGAGCGCCTTTTCATTCTCCTCGAGCTTTTCCGTCAGCGCGCCGATCTCTCCGCGCAGCTTTTCATTTTCCTCGGCCAGTTTTACGCCGTCCTTAAAATGTGCCGACGCCTCGGCTTCCGCCGCTTCCTGCTTTTCCGCCGCTTCCTCGAGCATCTTGAGCATCTGCTCCTTCGTGTACTTCTTAATGTTGATCTTCTGCATCGCTCAGCCCTCCTCAGGAGGCTCGATCCTTGCAACGCCGTACCCGTCCGCGCACTCGTGCTCGATGCGGCAGCCTCGCGCCTCCCGCCAGTCTTTGGCAAAGATCGCCACATCCGCCGTCGCCAGCAGCTCGAGTGACTTGCTCAGATAGTAAAGCGGCGCTTTTGCACCGGCCGGAACAACGAGCCCGCCCTTGAAAAAGCTGTCGATGACCTCGACCTCGCCGCGCTCTGCGTACACGGCCTTTGCAATTGCGATCAAATCCTCGCGCTCGCGCTCGATCTCCTCGTCGCTCTTGCCGCGCATCGGCTGCGAGATAAACAAGCGCACCATCGGCAGCTTCGGCGCGGCCGGTTCGTCCGCCGCAGTCTCCTCGTCGCAGCAGGAACGCTCGCAGTCTTTATCGCAGCAGCAATTCTCCGCCGCGGCCTCGCCGTTCACGCCGCCGACCGCCGTTTGCAGCAGGAAGGCCAGCAGCTCCCAAATCTTATTTCTGATCCGTTCCATGCAGATTTCCTCCCCCAGCTTCTCGTCGTAGTTCTCCGCGCTCACGCAGCTCGCGCTCTCCACGATCTCGAAGCCATTTTTCAGCACCGCGTGCACAACGGTCGTTTTGCCGCCCATCGTCACGGTCTCATGATGGTCGATGAATCGCTCGACCATCTCCGCGTTGATGCTCGGCGCCTCAGTCTTGAGCTCGCCGTTCACCTCGAGCGGCAGATACGCGCGCTCGAAGACCTCCGCCGGGCTGAAGCTCTCGTACCCGTCCGCATAGCGCACCTTGTAGCCGCGCTCAACCTTGTATCCGCACGGTACTTTGTTCTCCGCGAGCGTAACGACCTTGCCGTCCACGCGATACGCCTTTTCCGCTTCGATAAGTTTTGTTCCGATGTACTGTTTCATGGTTCTGTTTCCTTTCTTTTTCGCCCGCAGGCGTGATTAAAGATGTAACTGCTCGTGCTCGCGCGGCTTCTCGACGAGGATCTTCACGACCTTCACGTCGCCGTAGCGCTCAAGGTCCATCGCCGCGCGCTCCTTGATGCCCTGGATAGTGCTCTCCGGCACGTCGGCCTGCAAAATAAACGTCGCCTTCATGCTTTTTTCTCCACCGCGCCCAGGTCGCTGAGCCCCCGCTCAATGACGCGCCACACGTGGATGTCGACCATCAGCCCGTCCACGACGATCGCGCGCAGCGTCTCGCGGCTCACATCCCCGCCGCAGGCCGTGCTCACGCGCTCTGTCCACCCCGGACCGGTCCGCACCTTGTAGCGCACCAGCGCATCGAAGATTTTCCGCTTCTCCGCCGCGCCGTTGCCCTTGACGCTCAGCGTCGGGAGCGGCTCTGGCGGCGGCGCTTCCGCGGCCGCTTGTTTGTCTTGCCCCGCCGTCCACACAAGGCTGTCTTTCTCGCCCTTCGGCGGCGCGATGGGCGCGGGCTTGTCCGCCTTCGCGCTCTTTTTCTCGCCCGCGCCGAGCATCGTCCGCCGCATCAGCGTGTTAATGGCCCAGTCCGCGCAGTATGTGCAGAAGTCGAGCTTCGCGATCTCCCCGCCGCCCGCGCCACTGGCCGTCACGCTCACACGCTCATGCGCGCTCATCCCCGTAATGACCCGCCCGCACCGATCGCAATATACCTGCACCATCCGTCAGCCCTCCTTCGGCTTGCCGTAACTGCAAAAATCAAGATTTTCCCGCACGGGCGTGAAAATGCTGCCGTTTCCGTAATAGAGGATCGCGCGCGGGCAGTGGCAATATATTCCCTTTTTGCCGTCCATCCGGTCGTAAGCCTCCCCGTACTCGCAGTTCTTGCAGTACGGTACCGTCACCGTGCGTCCTTCTTTGTCGGCGTCAACCAGCTCGCGCAGGTGGTCGGGCGTGGTGCCCAACGCCGCCGAGGCCACCTTGACGAACATTGGGAGCGAGGCCGTCGCCGTGATCTCCTCCGCCGTTATGCCCGTGTCCTCATAGGCGGCAAGCGCGCTGTATAACTGCCGAATGATCTGCCGCAGCACGTCCTTCGATACGCCATTCAGCACCGGACCGTTCAGAATCAGGTTCAGCAGCTTCGGCTTCATGCCTTCAAGGTCGGCGAGCGGGCCGAGATACCGGTCCACGCTCTCGTCCACTCTGACCTCTTCGCTCGTCAGTCGTTTCATGTCACATATCCTCCGTCGTTCTGCGGAAACGCGACGTAAACCGTCGCGCGCAGCTCGCTGCCGCCGAATTTTCCCGCCGCCGGTCTTTCCTTGATGGTGATTGCCCCGCTTTCCAGCATCTTTTTCGCCAGCATGTCTGCCAGCCGCTCGCTGCTGTATTTCTTGTACCTCTGCAAAAGCTCCTCTGCGCGCGGCCCGTTGTCAAACGGCATCGCCCGCACCTCGATCTTCCTGACGCGGTAGCGCTCTTCCTTGATGAGCACCCTGTCCTGCGGTTTCGGCGGCGGAACCTGCTCAACGTATCCGCCGAGTGCTCTGATCGCGCCCCGCCGCAGCTTTTCAAGTAAACCATTCATTTCGCTTTGCCTCCTCCGTTCCTTCTTTCGTCGCGAAAAATGTCTTGCCGAAGTCGCTCAGCTTCTCATAGCCCTCGCCGTCCTCGCCTTGCAGAAGCAGCGCCGCCTCGACGACGCGCAGTTTCACCGTTCTGCCGCAGCCGGGCGCCCCCACTTCGCCGCCGAGCTTGCATGGCAGCGTGATCGCGCGCCCGTCCGCGCCGGCCTCGACCAGCTCGCGCAGGCGTTCGCAGCCGATCTCGTGTAGCTTCTTGCTCATCAGCCGCCCGATCAGGATCATACCGTCGCTGCTGAGCTTTTCTTCCTTGAGGATTTCGACCCCGCGCGGCGTCAGCCCTGTCGCCTTATAGGCGTGCAGGTCTTCCCGGTTCCTCAAATAATCCCGAATGAGCTGCTGCACCACGAATCGCCGTTCCATCGGCCACGCCGCGATCTGCTCTTGCAGCTTTTTCAATGCCTCGTCCGAAACCATCATTTCCTCCTGTTCCGCCGCGCATCCTTGCGCCGCTTCTTCTGTGTTCGTTTGCAATATCTTCCGAACGTCGCGTCCGACACCGCCAACAGGCGTTCCATCTTGCGCAGATCGCGTAAGGAAAAATAAGGGTAGTCCATCATCCGTCAGCCCTCCTTGTTCTGCCACCCGCAGCTCGGGCATATGTAGGCGTCTTTCTCCGCGTTATAGAAGACGCGCGTCGAGTTGCACGTCGGGCAGATGAAGATATCGCCCGCAAAACCAGGATCGCCCGGCGGTCCGGCAGGATCTCTGTGCCCCTGTACGACTTCATCTCCGCGTCGCAGGAACTCTTTCAGCGTACCGCCCCGCTTTTTCAGCCCCTCGTCCATCTTCGTCAGCGCCTCAAGGCCCTGCTGCTGGAATTCGATCAAATCGGCCGCCGCGGCCATCAAGCCGTCTGCGCAGGTCGTGTCCTCCGGATCGTCATCCCACAGCGGGCACCCGTCGCAGCTGCCGCTTGCGCAGCACCGCAGCGCCGTCAAAACCTCGTCACTTGTCATCGCTCTTGCCCTCCTTCGGCTTGACGCGCTGCGCGATGCTGATGCAGTCCGGTTCAATGTTCTTCCATACCGGCGATTCCGGGTCTCCCACGGCCATCATCATGCTCACCTTGAAAATCTCCGCCGCCGCTTTGTCTCTGCGCGCGAGCATGCCATAGACTGCCGTGAGCAGATAGGCCGATTCGGCGAGCAGGTCTCCCATCGTCCCTCCGGCCGCCAGTTCCTTCACGTTTCCGTTCTCGTTCTTATAGCTGATCATGTCTATACCCTCCTTAAAATTTGAAACTCTCACGGATGACCACGCCGCCGACGTTCGCCTCCGCCGTAAAATACCGATGGTTTTCGTTGATGTACACGATTCTCCCGTGTACCCCCGCCTTTCTTGCCGAGCGCTGAGACGATCCCGTTCGACCCCTCCCAGCTCGTCGGCACCCAGCTATACGTTTCTCCGACAAACATGCTCATTTCTCCTTTTCCGGCCGCATCAGCGGCTTGAATACTGTCTGCACGTCCTGCATCTGCGGCGTCAGCCACACGCACCACATGACATCCATGAGCGGGCTCGCGCCCTTTTTGCAGTTCCGTTCCTTGAAGAGGAAGTCCGGGCGCCACGTCAGCGGCAGCACGTAGCTCGGCGGAATCTCGCGGAAGAGCTGTGCTCGCTTCGCCGCGTGCCAATACTGTGCCTTGAGCAGCATCGCAAACGGCTTGCCAATCTCCGCCGCGTGGCGGATAAACTCGTCCGCCAGCGAAAACGGCGGATTCGTGATAATCCAATCAGCCGCAGGCGCGTTTCCCGGCTGTCGAGCGGTCAGGAAGTCTATCCCGTCGCGGATATCCGTGCCGTAGACAGCCATCCCGCAGTTCGCCAGCGCTCGCACCATGTCTCCTTGCCCACGGGCCGGTTCCCATACGACCGTTTCTCCTGGCAGCTTGAGAAAGCGCATCAGCGCCACCGTCACCTCCGGCGGCGTCGGGTACAGGTCGGCCGCCTTGCGCGCCTTTGCCCCGTTCCCGCCCATGATCTGGCTCGCCTGAATGCTATTCATCGCACGCCACCTCCTGCACCTTTGCCAGCGGGCAGTAGAAAAGGCAGTTGTGCTTGCTCGCGTCCCGCAGGATCGCTCTATGTACCGCCTTGCCGCTCTTGTCGAATCGCAGTTCATAGCCCTCGGGGTAATACTCGATCCCAGCGTACAGCACCTTCGGCTTGCGGTAGCTGAGCATCGCCGCGCTCACGCAGAGTTTCAGATAGTCGCTGCGCTTCACGCGCCCTCACCTGCCTTTTCGGCGATCATGTCCCGCAGCGCGCCCAGCGCGCGGTAGATCTTCGGGCGGCTCTCCTCATCCAGCTCGTCGACGATCTCCGTCATGCGGTTCACCGTCTCCTGTGCCTGCCGGAACAGGACAGCAAACTCCGCGAGTGCCTTGTTGTCCATCGCCGCAGCGCTTTTTCTGGCCTTGTCCAGCTCAGCGCGCAGCGCCGCCGCCTCGTCCTCTGCCTTTTCGGCCTTTTCTACCGCGGCCTGCGCGTCCGCTTTTGCTTGGGCCAGGTCCTCTCTGGCCTTTTTCAGCTCCTCGGCCTTCTTGCCGATTTTCTCCTTGGCGGAAAGCTCCGCCTCCTTCACCGCCGCCGCGATCTGTTCCTCGCTCGCGTCTACGGTCTGCACCGCTACGTCCACGGGCTTCTCGCGCAGCGCTTTCAATTCCCGTTCCAGCTCCGCCGCGCGCTCCTGCGCGGCCAGCGCCGTTCCCTGCGCGTTTTCCACCTCGGCGCGGGCGGCGTCCGCCGCGTCCTGCGCCTTCTGTGCTTCCGCCGCGGCCTCCTCGTTGGCCTTGCGCTGTTTGTCCAACTCGCGCCGCGCCTTGTCGCGTTCCAGCTCGGCGAGCTTACGCTGCCGGATGGCCTCTTCGAGCTCGCGCTTGCTCATCTCGGCGACGCTTTTTTCTTCCCCGTTGACAACGTGTTTTTCGCTTGCAAAATTCTCTCGCTCAGATGCCGGCAAAGCCAGTAATACCAAGGCTTTCGAGGTCCCCAAATCCCCCACCAGTGAGGTATTTCCATACTCCCTCGCAAGCTGCATAAATCGCTGCGCGCTCGTCTCCGAAAACTCCACTTTTTCGCTCAGCCATGGCAGCCATTCCCCGTGTTTGAGCTGTGCTTTTGCCTCGATCAGCCGCTTGCCGATCTCGATGACGGCCTGTCCGCCGACGCTCTTATAGAAGATGATCTCATCCGTGATGGTCGTAATGCTGCGTTCTTCTCCCGCCGCATTCATCATCAATTCTTCGCTCATGCGCCTTTCCTCGCTTTCTTGTCCACTTTGTTCGTTTCAGCAAACTTTTTGCGTTGTTCCTCCATGAACCACGGCGTCAGCACCTCGCGCTCCCATCTGTCGCAGAAGTCGCGCACCTTTTTCGGGATGCCGTGCTCATACTGCTTGCGCTCTCCGTGGCGCTCGTTGCCATAGCCGTGCAGCTGGATCTCCTTCGGCATCGCCCGCGTGAGGTCGATGTTCAGCGTGTAGTAGCTTCTCTCCGGTCTGCGGTAGTGCCGCACGAAGAAGATCGGCTTGCCGCTGCAATGCGTCCTGCCGTAGGTACCCACGCAGTGCCGCAGCGTCTTCCCTTCGTCGATGAGCTCCCGCTCCTCCTGTGGGATGCGGATGCAGAGTTCTCCGTCCGTCCATTCCAGCGCCTTGAGCCGGATGTAGACCGGCGTAAAATCCGCCGAGTAGTACTTCACGCCCTCGTGCGCCGCGTACATCTCCATTACACGGTCGTGCGCCGCTTGCAGGTCGCGCGGCCACAGCGTTTCGTTCTGGTCCGCCAGCCACAGCGCCCGCAGCACGCGCCGGTAATCGAGCAGCAGTTGCACGCCGCCTTTCAGCCGCTTTTGCTTTTCAAGGTATTTCACCACATGCGTCGGGTGCAGATCGGTCTCGACGGCCCGATAGGCGCCCAGCAATTTTTCCATGTCGTTCAGGCCGAGCTTGCCGACCTCCTGCGCGAATTGCAGCGCGTCCGCGTTCTTTACAAGCATTCGGTAGCTCGCCCAGCACCGCGCGGTGCCTTCGCTCCAATGCTTCCCGCGCAGCTCGCGGAAGGCTTCCTTGCTCATGCCGAGCATTCGGTGCGGCTTCGTCTCACTCCAATCGACCCACGGAATATTTGGTGCGTCGCGCAGCATGGAATAGTTGCCGCACATGTTCAGATAGTTGTCAATGGTCTGCGTCACCGCATCGCCGAACCCCTGCCGCATCAGGTTTTCCACCTGCGGGTGCTTGCGCCAGACGTGCAGATACGCCCCCGGCCAGGTTCCGCCCGCGCCGATGTATTTGTCCAGTGCCGTCTTCTCGCCCGTCGTTCCGCCGAGCTCTGGGCCGTAGTCGCATACCCAGCCGCCGACCTGCCGTCCGTTCACGGCGCCGTGGCAGTAATAGGGCTGCTGCATCGGGTCGCAGCTCTGCTTGCAGGGTGTCCACGTTACGTCACGCGCCTCGTTACTGTGGCGCACCGCGCGGAAGCGCCGCAGCACGCCGCAGCGGTCCACGATCAGCGCCGCGTGCGGCGAGAACGTCGCGACGTCTGTTCCCGTGTTGTCCTGATACCGCGCCACCATCCAATAGAGTACCGCGAGATATCCGTCAATGTTCAGCGTTTCGGCCTGCAATGCTTGAAGCGTGCGCCCCTGCCGCAGCTCACTCCGCCGCGTCACGACCACGCTCTGGTAGCAGCGTGGGCAAACGATCGTCTCGTCGTCAAAAAAGATTTGCGCATCGTCGTCTCCCTTGTCGACGTAGCCGTCATAAATCTGCCCGTCCTCGCCCTGCCGCAGGACGATGCCACTCGTACCGCTGTCGCTGACATAGCCCGCAAAAAACTCTTCTCCGCAGGCTGAGCAGGTGCAGCGCGCGCCCCAGCGGCGCTTCCGAGACTTCTCCCAGCGGTCCCAGTCTTCCGCGTCCATGATCTGCGCAATAGGATTTGCGGTCTCCACGCTCTCACGGCTGTAAAGCATTATCCCTGTCCCGAGCATGTCGTTGTCGTAGATATCTTCCAGCACGTCGTTTTGCAGGTCTCCGCATGGCTGAAACGGCAGCTTGTCCGCCAGATTCTCCCATCCGGCGTCTGTGCGGCGGCTCATAAAAAGTCCGCAAGGTCCACGACCTTGCGCCTCTCCGTCTGCGGCGCTGCGGCTGTGCCGCGCTCCGGCAGACCGAAAAACTCACGCAGGATGTCCTCGGCCTCTGCGGGCGTCACGCACCCGCAGTTGCCGACCTTGTTCTTCTTCGCCCGCTCGGCGATTTTCTTCTCCGCCGCCACGAGTGTCATTTCCTTGTTCTGCGTCAGGTCTGTCAGCAGCAGTGCCGCCGCGGCCTCGTTGCCGCGGACCATATCTTTCAGCTGCTCGCCCACCATCCACACCGCCGAGCGCTCTTTCGGCTGCTGGCCCTCAATGGCGGCAATGGCGTCTTGAATCACGCTCATTTCCCTTGCACTTCTTCCCCGCCGCATGCTATAATGGCGGGGAAGAAAATCTCCTTTCATGTGTGTTTTTCTTCGCGGCGGTTGACCGGTGCCATCGGTCAGCCGCCTTTTTCATGCGTTCGCGGCCTGCATGGCCCATTCCGGCATGGCGCTTTTGGCTCTCGTCCGCCGGTCCGGCACGTACAGCGGGCAGCGCACGACGCGATAACTGTCGGTCGTGTAGCGGTAGCACTTCTCGCCGTGCTCGCTCTTTGAGCCGTTGATCGTCGTTTTCTCCGCCTCCCAGCCATTCACGGGCTCGAAGCGGATCGCGTGCGTCTTCGGGTCTCGTGCCGTCCACGAGCAGCCGCCGCACGCCCGCGCGCACGACCAGCACAGCGTCGGCCGCGTCTGCGGTGCGATAAATCGCTTGTCGTCCATCATCTGCGGCGCGTTCTCTTTCTCCCCGGCTCGTCCAGCTTCAGGACAAGCACCATTCCGCGCCACGTCAGCCATCCGGCGCCCACCGCCGCCAGCCACGTGACCGTCGGATCGGTCTCCGCCGCCGCGGCCGCTGCGTCCATCGCCAGGCACCCCGGCTCCAGCAGGCATAGCAGCAGTACCGCGATCCACAGCAGCACCGTCAGCCGCAGCAGCGCCGCCGCGTAGCGCAGCGCTCTTTCTTCTCTTGTGCGATTCTTTTTCATGTCGTGCATCCTCCTAAAATTTTTCCGATTGCCTGACTCACCGTGCCCACGCGTGTTTCGATGATCCGCTCTGCGTGGTCGGCCAACATTTGCGACAGGTCCTTGAGCTTGTAGGCTTGCAGCTCTCCGTTCTTATATTTGATGAGTAGCCCTGGGCTGATGTTGTAGGCCCACGTGCCCGTCTTCGGGTTCTGCGCCGCAATGCCGAACGGCGCGCGCTCTTCCTGTAGGGCGTATCGGATCGTCACGTCCGACCACCCGATGAACTTCGCCGCCAGCTCCACCGGCACGTTGTTATAGCGCAGGATGTCGCCCTCGCTCGGCACGTCCGCCGTCACTCGTCTTGGCATGGTGTTCTCCTTTCACTCGACTAATCTGATGTGATACTCGATCCTCGAGCCGCCATGCCTGACCCGCTGGCGGCTCATTTTTTTAATGGCTTGTCGCAGCGCCTCAAAGGCTTCCTCGCTGCGCACCGTCGCCTCGATTTCCGGCGTTGCCCCGTGGTAAACATCCCACGTCGTCGCCATCTTCAAAGTTTGCATTCCCTTCACGCTCCTTTCTCGCAATAATGCGAGTTAATGGATAAAAAAATGCGGTTGGCGTCCTCGTTCGACAGCGGAATGGCTTCCATCATACGATGGACCTCGCCGATGGTGAATTTCTCACCACCAGCCCCCAGTTTCCTGTACAGCGTCGAGGCGTCAACCCCAATTTTCTGAGCCAATTCGGGCACACCGATGCCCTTTGACTTCATCATATCCACTAACTCTTTGACGTTAGTCTTCATTCTTTGCACTCCTTTCTTGCATAAATGCGAGTTTCTATTTTCTTTTATACCACTCGCATTTCCGCAAGTCAAGCATTATTTTCGCATTTTCGCAAATTTGTACTTGCGCTTTTGCAAATTTGCGATTATTATAGTCCCTGAGGTGATGCATATGACTACCGGAGAACGCATGAAGTCCCGCCGAAAACAACTTGGTTTCTCGGCGGAATATGTCGCCGACAAGCTCGGCTGCTCTCCTTCTACAATTTATAGATACGAAAATGGCGATATTGAAAAAATGCCCTTGGATGTTCTTGCCCCGCTGGCCTCAATCCTTTTGGTGAGCCCTGAATATCTGCTTAACGGCAGCGGGATAGAAAAAACCGCCGACCCGAAGGTCGACGGCCTTTCCCCATTGGAAGCGCGCTTGATGGAATTGGTTCGCCGGCTTACCGACGATCAGAAGAAGATGCTGCTGGCCCAAATAGAACTTCTACTAAGTAAGCAAGAATAGCTTCCTGATTCTCAGGGGTAAGCTCGCGGAACTTTGCAAGAATCTCTCGATCAAGTCGGTCAAACATTGTGACCTCTCTTTCCCTCAGAAGCTCCCGATGATTGTATTCGGCGCCGCAGAACAGTATATACCATTCTGCCCCGCCGTTCCACCTGTAATGTTTCCCGGCAAAAGGAGGTGCTGCTATATGAAACGTGCAAATGGCAGCGGCTCGATCGTCAAGCTATCCGGCAATCGCCGCCGCCCCTATATGGTCCGCGTCTCCGCGCGCGATGAATACGGGCATATCGTCCAGCGTGCCCTCTCTTACCACGAGAAAGCCGCCGACGCCCAGGCCGCGCTCGACGAGTATAACCGCAACCGCCTCGAAGGCAAGGCCCCCACCGCCGACCGCATGAATGTTACCCTGCAGCAGGTCTTCGACGGCTGGAATGCCCGCACTTATCGCAAACTGAATCCGAAGAGCATCGCCGCGCACAATTCCGCGTGGAATAAATGCGTCAGCCGGTACGCAGATCGAAAAATTCGCTCCATCACTCTGGATGACTGGCAACATCTTCTCGACGAACGCGAGGCGGCCGGTCGCTCGCAAAGCACGATCAATAACGTCGCGTCTCTGATTAAGCAGTTGTGCTCTTACTCGATGGAGCGTGATATCCTCGGCAAGGACTACTCGCAGTATCTTGATGTACCGTCCGTCGACCTAAAGAATCCGCGCGGCGCGCTGACCGATACGCAGCTCAAGAGCCTCGAAAAGCTCGCTGCCTCCGGCGAGCCCTGGGCCGATACCGTATTGATCCTCTGCTATACCGGCTTCCGCATTACCGAGTTTTTGACGCTCACCCGCTTTTCCTATCACCCCGAGGATGGCGGCTACCTGCAAGGCGGCTTGAAGACCGAGGCCGGGCGAAACCGCATTGTTCCCATTCACCCGAAGATTCGCCCCTATCTCGACCGCTGGCTCGCCCGCAACGGTGACACGATCATCTGCGACGAGAACGGTGCTGCCGTTGATTCCGACCGTTACCGTGCCTATTTTTCCGCACTGATGAAAAAAATCGGCATTCCGAACGCGACGCCACACTGGTGCCGTCACACCTTTGCAACACTGCTGCACACGGCCAATGTCGACGAGCTCACCGTCAAGTGGCTTATGGGGCACTCCACCCGCAGCGATATCACGGCTCACTACACGCATGAGACGATCGCCGTCCTGCGCGCCGCCGTCCAGAAGATCGCTTGATTTTTATGCGCAAAATTTTCTTTTACCGAATGCACAATTATAATCCGTTAGTATCGCGTTAGTAACAAATTAGTAACAAAAATCCCGCCGAGCGCTGAAAAATCAAGGCTCTGCGGGATTTTTTCGATAATGAAATATTATATCCCGTATTGAGAGTTATTGCAAGCATAATATGCTTGCAGATTCCCTGCGGCCGCGCAGGAGTGCGGGACAAAGGGGATATTCTCTTTCGCGAAAGAGAATATCCCCTTTGGAACCCCAAGAGAAAGGCTTTTGATTGGCAGTCTCTGGCTTGAATGACTTTTATGCCTCTGGAATGGGAGTGCCTGCCAAGTGATGAATCTAAACGATTTGTCTTACTTCTATCTCCGCTGCCGCTTTGCCTGCGATTCGGCGGTCTTCAGCAATTTCCGCCTACTTTGGATTGTTTAGCATTGCTGGCGCTCGCCGCAGTACGCACTATCGAAATAGCATGCGTTGTCGGTGGCAGGTGATTAGGCTGCACCAAAACAAGATCAGCAGAGCGGCAGCGGATAATGGAAGCACACCAAATCGTATAGCAGAACTAAACGCGGCAGCGCCGCGCGCAGGTAGTGCAATCGGCAAGCGCCGCAACTCTTCAAGCTGTTCGCCTGCAATGGAAAACCTTTCTCTCGGGGGATCAAAAGGGGGATACTCTCTTTCGTGAAAGAGAGTATCCCCCTTTACCCGCGCCCCCACACGGTGTGGGGAATAAGGAGCAGCACTTTGTGCTGCAATTTTATTCCGATAAAAGAATTCTATCGTTATCAAGCTCATGTCCGGCACCTGCTTTGAACCGTGCGATGAGATCGTCGACTCCCATCCCCGCGCGTTCACTGCCCGCGATGTCGAGCACGATGTGCCCGTCCGCCATCATCAGTGTGCGGTTGCCGAGCTCAAGTGCCTGATGCATGTTGTGCGTGACCATCAGGCAGGTGATGTGACTTTCCGCCACGACGCGGCGGGTGAGGTCGAGCACCTTTTCCGCCGTTGCGGGGTCGAGCGCCGCGGTGTGCTCGTCAAGAAGTAAGAGCTGCGGCGGCACCATCGTCGCCATCAGCAGCGTGAGCGCCTGACGCTGGCCGCCGGAGAGCAGGCCCACGGGGTTTTTCATGCGGTCCTCAAGGCCCATGCCGAGCTGCTTGAGCTGCTCGGCGAAGAAATCCTTGTCCTTCTTGCTGATGCGGCTGAACGGATTGCCGTGCGCCGCGCGCAGGTACGCGAGCGCAAGGTTTTCTTCGATCGTCATGCTCGGCGCGGTGCCGCGCAGGGGGTCCTGAAAGAGACGCCCGATGCGGCGGGAGCGCTCGTGCTCGGGCATGAAGGTGATGTCCTTGCCCGCGAGCGAAATGCTGCCCTCGTCGGCATAAAAGCTGCCCGCGATGGCGTTGAAGAGCGTCGACTTGCCCGCTCCGTTCGAGCCGACGATGGTGACGAAATCGCCCTCGTCCAAATGCAGGGAAAGGGAAGAAAGCGCCTTTTTTTCATTCACCGTGCCGGGGTTGAAGGTCTTGGAGAGATTTTGAATGTCCAGCATCTTACACGCCCTCCTTATTTCTGGCGGCCATTTTGCGCTTCTGGAATGTCGCCCACTTCTGGATGCTCGGCGCGGCAATGGCCAGCGCCACAATGATGGCCGTCAGGAGCTTCAGGCACTCGACGGGCACGATCTTCGTGTAGAATACGATGGCGTAGATGAAGCGGTAAACGATCGAGCCGAGAATCGCGGCGATGACGCCCTTTTTGACGCTTCTGCGCCCGAGCAGCGTCTCGCCGATGATGAGGCAGGCGAGGCCGATGACGACGATGCCCGTGCCGGAGTTGATGTCCACAGTCTTCTGATACTGGCCGACGATCGCGCCGGAGAGCGCCGTGAGCATGTTGGCAAGGCACAGGCCGACCGTGATCGTGAACGACGGATTCAGCGACGAGGCACGCACCATGTCGGGGTTATCGCCCGTGGCGCGGATGGAAAGACCCATGCGCGTGCCGAGAAACAGCACCAGCAGAAGACCGGCCAGGATCGTGACGAACGCTGCGAGCAGCAGCTCGTACCACTCGCCGCCGATGCCGGTCTCGCGCAGCATCGTGAAGACGGTCTTGCCGCCAAGCAAGCTCTGGTTGGATTTCCAGCCCATCGCCATTAAGTTGATGGTGTAAAGGCCGGTGTTCGTGACGATGCCGGCGAGGATCGACGGCACGCCGAGCTTCGTCTGCAAAAACGCGGTGACAAAGCCCGCGCACGCGCCCGCGAGCATCGCGGCGAAGATGGCGAGGACAGGGTGTCCCGCGGCCGTCACGGTGACGGACACGGCCGCGCCGAGGACGAAGCAGCCGTCGGTCGTCAGATCGGCGATGTCGAGGATGCGGTAGCTTAAAAACAGCGCCATCGCGACCAGGGCGTAGAGGAAGCCCAGCTCAAGGGCGGTCTTCGTGATGATGAGCATGGGGAAATTCTCCTTTCAGGCCAATTTCCCCCGACGGGAAGGTCGGGGGAAAGGCAGTTCATTTGCGGGGAAACGGTTTTCTTAGTCCTTGCTGGTCGTGACCTCGACAACGGTGCCCATGCTGTCGAAGCAGGAGTAGTCAAGGCTCATCGCGGCGGCGGTGTCGGTGTTGACGGTGATGATGCCGCCGTCCATCAGGTAGTAGTCCTCCATGGCGTCCATGCCGTCGGTGATGGCGGAGTAGGCGAGGTCGGCGGTCTTGGCGCCGAGGTCGGTGTAGTTCACGCCGCAGGTGGCGTAAGCGCCGTTGCGGACGAAGGAGTCAGCGCCGGTGTAGTGGGGGATGCCGGCCTTGGCGAGGTCCTCATAGATGGCGAGCTCGGCGGCCATGATGACGTTGTCAGTCGGGGTGAAGACGGCGTCCACACCATCGGCGATCAGCGCGGAAGCGGCAGCGACGACTTCGTCGTTCGTGTTCGCGGTCTGCTCAACGTACTCGATGCCCTTGGCGTCGAGGTAGGCCTTCGCGTCGGCGATGGGCTTGGTGGAGTTGGGCTCAGAGAGGGAGTAGAGCAGGCCAACCTTGGCGACGTCCGGGTTCTGGGCGAACATCATGTCCATGATGAAGCTGGTGTTCAGCGCGTCGCTCGTGCCGGTCACATAGTCGATGCCCGTCAGGCTCGCGGCCTCGGGATCGGAGACGGCGGCATAAACAACGGGGGTCTTGGTGTCCTCAGCGGAGAGGGCAGAGATCTGCGCGGCGGTCGTCGCGATGGGGATGATGGCGTCGACCTGATCGGCGATCGCCTGATCGGACAGCTGCTTTAAGATGGTCTGATCGTTCTGGCCGGAGGTGATGTCGTACTCGATGGTCACATTATTGTCGGCTGCGATCTTGTCGAGCTCGGCGGCCACAGCGTTCGCAATCTCGTCGAGAGAGGCGTGGTCGAGCTGCTTGATGATGGCGACCTTGTAGGTCTTGCCGCTTTCGTCGCCGCCCTGCTGGGCGTCGTTGCTGCTGTCGTCGCTCTTGCTGCCGCACGCGGCCAGAGACAGGGTCATCGCACCGGCGAGGGCCAGGGTCAGAAGCTTTTTCACCATGTTGTTTTTCATTTTTGTTTTCCTCCAAATTTATTTGATTTCGGGCGGCAGATGAGGTCCTGGTTTGCCGGAACAGGAGGAATATAAAGAAAAAAGACCTTCATCCCATACACATGGGACAAAAGTCATCAAACTTCTGCGATACCACCCAAATTGACGTTTTGTAAAACGCCCGCTCGCTTACGCGCACCATCATACGCGCCCCGATGGATAAC
>OHAT01002031.1_pt1 | contig 16144 bp, 7 predicted proteins | sample 1577141 | NCBI WGS metagenome assembly OHAT01 (sample SAMEA3541578, study PRJEB24748) | human gut metagenome | biome: human gut; feature: human-associated habitat; material: faeces | place: China | collected 2012 | reverse complement strand
GCTCTCCCTCTGGGAGAGCCAAGGCGCAGCCGACTGAGAGGGCCTGTAGGGGCGGACGACCCTGTCCGCCCAAACCTGCCGGGTTGACGCGGCCCGCTGAGGGCAGCGGGCCCTACGAAATGTCTACCGATAGAACACTCGTAGGGCGGGGCCCATGTCTGCCCACCGTCCCGCCGCCAGCCACCCGCGCAAAAAGGGAGGGCGGACAGATGGCCTGTCCGCCCTCAAGTGAGGAGAAAAATGGTAAGAAAAAAGCGGTATTACAGCAGCATGGCCAGCAGCCACACTGCGCCGATGACCGCGCCCCCCAACAGGGCCGCCAGCCACGGGGACATACGCAGCCGCCGCCGGGGCGGTGCGCCGTGGGTCCGGGCATAATCCTTGGCAATGCGGATGGCCTGGTCCACCACCTGCTGGGAGGTGACCCCTCCGCTGCCCACGGCTGCGTCGTTGCGCACAATGAAAATGGCCTGTTCAAAAATATGCGGGTCCGGGGAATCCACCACGATGACCCGGCGGGAAAGTCCTTTTACCAAGAGTTATGCCCTCCTCTGTTGCGATTTCGTTTGACAGCTTCAGTATGCCCGCCGCATAGGGGAATATACCCCCCTACACCGGCTTTTTTTCGCCGGAGGACAGGTGCAGCACCAGCACGGCGCAGTCGTCCTCCAGCCCCTTGCGGCCCCGGGACTCCGCCAGGATCAGCGACACCAGGGCGTTGGCGTCCCGGCCGCTCCACCCAGCCAGCAGATTTTGCAGCCACTCATCATTTCCGGCGTCGGCGATGCCGTCGGAGACCATCACGAAGAAGCTCCCGGCGGTCAGCTGCAAGCGGGTGCACTCCGGGGCCTCCCGAACGGCCTGCAGCCCGGCGGGCAGGGACTGGCCGGTATAGCGGCTGACGCTGCCGCTGCGCTTGAGATAGGACGGGGCGGCCCCATATTTATAGAGGGCGGCCTGTCCGCTGGCCCGCTGCAGGGCCAGCAGGTCGATGGTGGTGAAGCCTCCGCCGCTCTCTCCCCGCAGGGACAGGGCGGTGTTCAGGGTTTTCAGGGCCGGGCCCGGCTCGATCCCCGCCTCCAGGAACTGCCGCAGCAGCCGGACGGTCATGGCCGCCTCCCGGTGGGCGGCCTCGCCGCTGCCCATGCCGTCGGACAGCAGCAGATACACGGTGTCTCCCACCTCGAAGGAATCCAGCTGGTCGCCGCAGACGCTCTGGCCCTGCCGGGGCCGCAGGGACGAGGCCACCCCATAGCCCATGGCCTGGGCACCGGCAGGCACCGCCGGACCGGCGGAGGCCAGCATATCCCCCAGCTGGGCATATTGCTCCCGGGCCTGGTCCCGGACCTCCGACAGCCGCCGGTGGTACTGCTGCCGCAGCAGATAGGACCGCAGCTCCACATTCACCGCCCCCACAAAATCCGACAAATGGACGCACCGGGAGGTGAAATACAGGGGAAAATCCCCGGCCTGGGCCTCTCCCCGCTGCAAAAGCCGGGGGCAGGCGTCGTTAAAGGCGTTGTAGGTGGCGCTGTAATTCTGCCGCCAGCAGGTATCCCGCAGGATGCACCGGCGGCACACCTGCTCCGCCGCCCGGTCAAATACCACCGAGGGATTCTCCGGCTTCTCCGGAGCGGTGCCCCGGAAGAAGCTGTCGTACAGGTCCCGCAGGGCGGCGGCGGGCTTGGCCAGGCGGTCCGGCCGGGGCGGCTTTTCCGGCTGGGCCCGTTTTTTCTCCGGCGGCAGACTCAGCCGGGGCAGCGGCAGCAGGGACAAAATTCCGCCCGAAAACAGCTCAATCATCCGATAAAGCGGCTCCTCTGTCCCGAACAGCAGAGTACAGCCCCCGCCAATGGCCCAGAATGTCCCGATACACACCGGGGCAGGGGCGGAACGCACCCGGGACAAAGCGGCGCAGGAAAACCCCAGCACCGCCATAGGCGCCAGGTCCGGCTCATTCCCCAGCAGACCCAGGCACAGCCCCATGGCCGCCCCCCAGGCAGCCCCCCGGGCCGGTTCCATCTGCCGGACGCTGCGCATCAGAAAAGCGCACGTCAGGCACATTCCGACCGATATTCCGACGATCCGGAAAGCCCCCGCCGAAAGGCACAGCCCCGCCGCCAGCAGCAGGGGCAGCCGGTCCCGGCGGCGCAGCAGCAGGTCCGTGGTCGCGGCGGTGAGGCCCATGCAGAACACGCACAGGGCCCACAGCCGGATGGGCCGGGCGATGAGATACGCCGACTGCACCAGAAGCAGCAGCGCCGCCGCAAGACCCGGCCGGAAAAACCGCCGGGGGAAAAATTTCGTGTCGAAAAAGGCGATGCTGCCGGAAAAGATCAGAATGGCCGCCGCCAGCTGCCGCAGGCCCGCCTGAAACGGCAGAAACAGAAACGCCCCCAGTCCGCAGCCCAGGACGCAGCACAGGCCCGGCAGTCCCGGCCCGGCCGCCGCCGTGATGGCCAGAGGCAGCGGGGCGCACAGGCCCCCGAAGGAGCCGGCCGTCAGCAGGCAGGTCAGGGCCGCCCGGCCCAGGGGTTCAAGCAGCCGCCGTTTCTCCCGGGGCAGTGGCAGAAGTTTCATGGACAAGCCCTCCTTTGCCCCCTATTGTAGCCGGGCGGCGGACGAAAAAGTGTCGGGAAATAGCACAGAGGGCGTATTTTCAGGGCGGAATGGTCTTTGTTTGGTCAAATGTTAAGAAAATGTTACGGAAATCGGCAGATTTGTTTAAAATATTCTTCTTGTTATTGCCGGACAAATAGTATATAATACCCTATATTATTGTGCTTATGCCGCCCTCCGGCGGCAGTCTATAGAAAGGAAGTTAGCTATGATTAAGGTTCAAACCGGTCAGGGCGAGATCACCATCAGCAGCGCGGTATTCACCACCATCACCGGCGCGGCAGCCACCAACTGCTTCGGCGTCAAGGGCATGGCCTACCGCAGCATGACCGACGGCCTGGTGCACCTGCTGCGGCGGGAAGCCATGAGCAAGGGCGTGAAGGTCACTTATAACGAGGACGGCACCGTTTCCATCGAGCTGCACATCGTTGTGGAAAACGGCGTCAACATTGCCACGGTCTGCCGCTCCATCATGAGCGAGGTCAAGTATGTGGTCACCAAGAATACCGGGGTGGAGGTCCGCGAGGTCAACGTGTGCGTGGACTCCGTTACCGTGTAAGCACCCGGCCAAAGGAGTAACAAAGAGATGACAGATAGAATCAGCGGCAGCGCCTTCAAGCAGATGATCGCCTTCGGCGCTGCCTGTGTCGCCCAGCAGAAGCAGGCCATCAACGATCTGAACGTGTTTCCGGTGCCCGACGGCGACACCGGCACCAACATGAGCCTGACCATCCAGACCGCCGTCAACGAGCTGAAAAAGTCTGAGCCCGCCACCGTCGGCGAGGCGGCAAAGATCACCGCAGGGGCTCTGCTGCGGGGCGCCCGGGGGAACTCCGGTGTGATTTTGTCCCTGCTGTTCCGGGGCATTTCCAAGTCCGCCAAGGGCCTGGTGGAGATGGACGGCCCGGCCCTGGCCGCCGCCATGGGCGAGGGCGTGGCCACTGCCTATGGCGCGGTGATGAAGCCCGCCGAGGGAACGGTGCTGACCGTGTCCCGGCTGGCCGCCGCCCGGGCCGCCCAGGCCGCCCAGGAGAATCCCAGCGCCGAATACGTGCTGGAGCAGGCCATTCTGGCCGGGCAGGAGACCCTGGCCCAGACCATCGACATGAACCCGGTGCTGAAAAAGGCCGGGGTGGTGGACGCCGGAGGCAAGGGCTACCTCATCATTCTCGACGGCATGCTGCGGGCCCTGCGGGGCGAGGAGCTGCCCCAGGTGGAGGAGGACGAAAAGGCCCAGGATAAGGCGGATTTCGGCGCCCTGAGCCTGGAGGACATCACCTTCACCTATGACACGGTGTTCATCGTGCGCAAGAAGGAGGGCGTGTCCATCGAGCCCTTCCGGGCGTATCTGGACGGCATCGGCGACAGCCTGGTCATCGGCGAGGACGACGAGGCCTTCAAGGTCCATGTGCACACGGATATCCCCGGCCAGGCCCTGACGGAGGCCGCCAAATACGGCACCCTGGAGCTGGCCAAGATCGAGAATATGCGCACCCAGGCGGAGGAGCTGGCGGCCGGCAAGCAGGCCCAGAGCACCGACGATCTGGACGCCGTGGAGGAGGAGCTGGAGGCCATGGAGGGCGGCGTGGCCGCCCCGGAGAAGCGCTACGGCTTCCTGGCGGTGTGCGCCGGTGACGGCCTGGCCGCCACCTTCCGGGATCTGGGCGTGGACCGCATCGTGTCCGGCGGCCAGACCATGAACCCCTCCACCCAGGCCATTCTGCAGGAGGTGAACCGCACCCCCAGCCAGGTGGTGTTCGTGCTGCCCAACAACAAGAACATCATCATGGCCGCCCAGCAGTGCGTGGGCCTGACGGAAAAAGAGGTCATCGTGGTGCCCACCAACACCGTGCCCCAGGGGATCTCCGCCATGATGGCGGTGGACCCGGAGGAGGCCGACCCCCAGGTGATCCTGGCGGCCATGACGGAGGCGGCGGAGAACGTGGTCACCGCCCAGGTGACCTATGCCGCCCGGAACTCCGATTTCGACGGCTTCGCCATCAGCGCCGGGGACTATCTGGCCCTGACGGACGGGAAGCTGTTCGGCACGGATCAGAAGCTGGAGACTCTGCTGGATCAGCTGGCGGCTCTGGCGGCGGACAAGGGCGCGGAGTTCATCACCGTGTTCTATGGCGACGGCGTCACCCAGGAGGACGCCCAGCGGGCCGAGCAGCGCTTTGCGGATGCCTGCCCGGAGGCGGAGGTGTCCCTGCTCCCCGGCGGCCAGCCCGTGTATTACTATATTATCTCAATTGAATAATATATTGTGCCGTTTGCGCAAAAAAGACGCCGGAGGGCTCCTCCGGCGTCTTTTGGCATTGCCCGCCATTCCGCTGCTTCTGGGCCGGGTAGAACCCGGCCCCTACAGGTGCTCTACTGGTGATGCTCTCATCGTCTTGCTGAAAAAATCTCCATCTTGCCCCGGGGGGCGGGGTGTGGTACAATGGCCTTACTTTATAATAAGGAGCGTGCCGGTATGATGCACCTGGAAGCGGACGTATTCCGGAAATTCGACAAGCAGTGGGCCCTGGTCACGGCGGGGACCCCGGAGCATTACAACACCATGACCATCAGCTGGGGCGGCCTGGGCACCCTGTGGAGACGGCCGGTGGCCACCGTGTATGTGAAAAAGAACCGCTATACCTTTGAATTTATGGAGCAAAGCGACTATTTCACCGTCAGCTTTTACCCTGAGGCGCAGCGCCGGGCCCTGTCCCTGCTGGGCAGCACCTCCGGCCGGGACGGCGACAAGGTGGCGGCGGCGGGCCTGACGCCGGAGTTCCTGCCCCAGGGCATCACCTTCCGCCAGGCGGAGACCACCCTGGTCTGCCGCAAGCTCTATTGCCAGGACTTCGCCCTGGACCAGATCCCCCAGGACGTTCAGGACATTTTCTATCGGGACGAGCCGGTCCACCGGATGTACATCGGCGAGGTGGTGGACATCATCGGGAATGAAAGCCTTGCCAATCGCCCCTGAGTGTGCTATACTCAGGGTATAACATACGGAAGCTCATATAGCCTTGCGGATATGGTGCAAGGCGTTTCTACGGGGCCGCCCACGGCCCTGCTATGGGTGCTCTGCCGGTGGACCGGCGGGGCGCCCATCTATTTTTTTCTGAAGGAGCGATGCGGTATGACACAGGTTTTACGCGGCAACATCATCCAGGCCCCCCGGCTGGGGGAGCTGGACATCCGGGAGCACGGCTATCTGGTGCTGGAGGACGGCGTGGTGCAGGGGGTCTATGACGCGCTGCCCCAGGCCCTGGCCTCCGCCCCCATAACGGACTACGGCGACCGGCTCATCATGCAGTCCTTTGTGGATATGCACCTCCACGCCCCCCAGTATCCCATGCTGGGCATGGGCATGGACCTGCCCCTGCTGGACTGGCTGAATACCTACACCTTCCGCACCGAGGCCCGGTTCGCAGACCCGGACTTTGCCCGCCGGACCTATCGCCGCCTGGCCTCCGACCTGATCACCAACGGCACCACCCGGGTGTGCATGTTCTCCTCCCTGCACACCGAGGCCACCTGGATCCTTATGGAGGAGCTGGAGCGGGCCGGGGTCACGGGCTATGTGGGCAAGGTGAATATGGACCGCAACGCCCTGCCCGGCATTCTCCAGGAGACCACGGAGGAGTCCGTCTCCGAGACCCTGCGCTGGCTGGACGGCTGCCATTTTGAGCACGTCAGGCCCATTATCACCCCCCGCTTCACCCCCAGCTGTTCCGACGAGCTGATGGCCGCCCTGGGGGAGATCGCCCGGGACCGGGGGCTGTATGTCCAGTCCCATCTGTCGGAAAACAGGGGGGAGATCGCCTGGGTGAAGGAGCTGCACCCGGACTGCGCCCAGTATTGGGAGACCTATGACAAATACGGCCTTTGGAAGGACCACACGGTGATGGCCCACTGCGTCCACTCCGACGCCCGGGAGTGCGCCGCCATCCGCCGGGCCGGGGTGGTGGTGGCCCACTGCGCCGGGTCCAACATCAACCTGTGCAGCGGCGTGTCCCCGGTGCGGGAGATGCTGCAGCAGGGCATCTGGGTGACCCTGGGGTCCGACATCGCCGGCGGGGCACAGCTCCCCATGTACAAGGTCATCACCATGAGCATCCGGGCTTCCAAGATCAAGCGCATGGAAACCGACTGGTCCGAGGACTTCCTGACCGTGCCGGAGGGGTACTATCTGGGCACCACCGCCGGGCACCGGTATTTCGGCGGCGGCGAGGGCTTCGCCGTGGGCCAGCCCCTCCACGCCATCGTGGTGGACGACGGGGACTTCCCGGAGCCGGTGCGGCCCCTGACGGTCCGGGAGCGCTTTGAGCGGTCCCTCTATATGCTCCACCGCCACAACATCACCGCCGTCTGGTCCCATGGCCGCCAGGTGAAGTGAATATCTGCCGCCGCTCCCGCATCGGAGCGGCGGCTCAGCTTGTCAAAAAAGGGCGTGGCCCTTTTTTGACAAAAGGCTTGCAGTCTGCCGCGCGCATAATTTGTTCGCTGAAAGCGAACAAATTCCACACTTGCAGACTGAGAAGTGTTTTTTGCGACGTACACGCCGCCGCAAAAAACGGATTGCACTTTATTTGCCGCCTGCGGGCGGCAAACTCTGCGAGGCTTTTTTGACAGACTCTGCCGCCGCTCCGCATCGGAGCGGCGGCTTTTTTGCCCCCTTTTGTGGATACGCCGCGCCGAAGCATTTGATCAAAACGGCCCTGTAAAGTGGAAATATTGGAAGAATACTGAAATATATACAGAATATTCATGGAAGATATTTCCAATAACTTCCTATGCCGTCCACCCGGCACGAACAAACACAAATGTGCGTGTGTTGCGGACGGAATCAGCGGGGCGGAAAAAGGGCGGCTGACATTTTGGCGGATTTGTCCAACACGGACGCAGAGCCAGGAAACTGTTCGTGAGATAAGTACAAAAAACAATGGGTCGTTTATCACGGTGATGTGATACCGAAGCATCGGAAAAAAGCGCCGACCGGCCGTCCACCCGGCGGAAACACCGGAAACGTTTCCTGAAAAAATCCTTGTTTTTGGAAGAAATTCCTTGCTTTTGCAGGAGAAAGGAGGTATAATTATGCAATCGGAAAGCGCCTCAACACAGCAGGGGAGCGGAACGAAAAAAACAGGAAGGAAGTCGATCGATGAAAAAGACGAGAATGCCGCAGCGGCTGCTTGCTCTGGTATTGGTGCTGATGATGCTCATCAGCGTCCTGCCGGTCAGCGCCATGGCGGCGGAACTGACGCCGTCTGACCCCGAGACCGGGCTGACGGCCACCGATGTGACCAATGAGCTCACAGACAGCGACCGTCTGGCGATCTTCGAGGAGAACATGGACTCCGGCAAGGTGTCCAGGTCCGAGATCCCGGCAGACGACGAAATGGTCAAGGTCATTGTGCAGCTGGATGCAGACAGCCTGCTGGATGTCCGCAACCGCACCAATGCCAGTATGTCCATGCTGGACTTCCAGCAGACGGACGCAGCCAAGGCCCAGCTGAAGGACATCGCCAACCTGCAGCTCTCCGTGATGAACACCATGGAAAGCAAGGGCATTCCCAGCTCCTTCACCTTCAGCTACACCTCCGTGGTCAGCGGCTTTGCCGCCCAGGTGCCTTACGGCAAGATCCATGACATCAAGAATATTGACGGCGTAGAGGACGTGGTGCTGTGCCAGACCTACTACACCGATTCCATGGGCTCCGCCACTCTGGGCCAGGCCCTGACCGCCGCGGAAGTGGCGGCCTACTCCAACAACACCCAGTATCAGGGCGAGGGGATGCTCATCGGCATCCTGGACACCGGCCTGGATGTGAACCACGAGGCCTTTGCCAACGCTCCTGCCGTGCAGAAGCTGCAGAAGTCCAGCCTGTCCAAGCTGCTGTATACCCTCAGCCAGGGCGAGGACGGCAAGACCAACATCACCGCCTACAGCTATGCCGCCCTCTGGTATGCCCAGAAGCACAGCTCCAGCTCCCTGGTGCTGCTGACCGAGGACGACCTGTATAAGAGCGGCAAGGTGCCCTTCGCCTTCGACTATGCCGACGCCGACGCCGACGTGATCCCCTCCGCCGACGCCGTGGAGAAGTACGGCAATGACCACGGCACCCACGTGGCCGGTATCACCGCCGGCAAGACCGTGGACGCCGACGGCAATGTCACCTTCGCCGGTCAGTCTCCCGAGGCCCAGCTGGCCATCTTCAAGGTATTCTCCGACTCCACCAACGGCGCCTCCACGGATACCATCCTGGCGGCCCTGAACGACGCCCTGCTGCTGGACGTGGACGTGATCAACATGTCCCTGGGCTCCAACGGCGGCTTCGGCCGGGAGGCCGAGGGCGACCTGACCACCAAGTATTACGACCTGGTCAAGTCCGCCGGTATCCTGCTGAACTGCTCCGCCGGTAACTCCTATTCCTCCTCCCAGGGCGGCGCAAAGGGTGACTTCACCTCCGTGTCCGACCCCGACACCGGCATCATCAGCTCCTCGTCCTCCTATGACGCGGCGCTGTCCGTTGCCTCCGTCAACGCCAACGAGACGGCGGCCTTTGTCACCGCCCAGGGCCGCGTCCCCTATCAGGACGTGTCCGGCCACGACTTCACCGCCCTGCTGCTGGGCAATGACAGCTCCAAAACCTATGAGTACGTCATGGTGCCCAACACCGGCGACACCGCCGATTACCAGGGCCTGGACGTCACCGGCAAGATCGCCGTGGTCATGCGCGGCGGCCTGTCCTTCGAGCAGAAGCAGCTCAATGCCGCCTCTGCCGGCGCTGCGGGCTGCATCATCTATAACAACCGCGACGGCTATCTGCTGAACATGGCCGTGGATAACTACAAGATCCCCACCGTGTGCATCAGCCTGGCCAACGGCCAGATGATGGAAGCCGCCCAGGAAAAGACCCTCACCGTCTCCAAGACCGAAAAGGGCTCCGTGGCCATGAGCGACTTCTCCTCCTGGGGCCCCCTGCCGTCTCTGTCCCTGAAGCCGGAGATCACCGCCCCCGGCGGCAGCATCTATTCCTCTCTGCCCTTCGCCCAGTACGGCTACATGAGCGGTACCTCCATGGCGTCTCCGTATCTGGCGGGTGTGGCCGCCGCCGCTTTGCAGTATGTCAACACCCTGATGCCCGGCGCCTCCGATACCGACAAGCAGCTGCTGGTGAACCGCCTGCTGATGAGCACCGCCGACATTCTGTATGATGAAAACGGCGTGGCTTACTCCCCCCGCAAGCAGGGCTCCGGTATGGTGAACCTGGCCGAGGCCGTCACCACCCCCGCCTACCTGTATGTCCGGGGTCAGGACAAGACCAAGATCGAGCTGGGCGACGACGCCGACCAGCTGGGCGTGTACAAGCTGAGCTTCGTGGTGAAGAACCTCACCGGCTCTGCCCTGTCCTATGACGTCAATACCACCGTCCAGACCGAGAGCACCACCACCGACGGGCTGTACATCGCCCAGAAGGGCTATGTCCTCTCCGCCGACACCAGCGCCATCAAGGTCTCCGGCGGCACCCTCAGCGGCTCCACCGTCACCGTGCCCGCTAACGGCGAGACCACCGTCACCGTCACCGTCCGCCTGTCTGACGCGGACCGGGCGTATCTGGCCAAGTTCCCCAACGGCATCTATGTGGAGGGCTTCGTGGAGCTGACCAACAACGACGATCCTGCGCTGTCCGTGCCCTTCCTGGGCTTCTACGGCGACTGGACCAAGGCCCCCATCTTCGAGGACGCCGATATCTACAACGGCCTGGACGAGAAGATGTACGCCACCAACGTGGCCGGTGTTTACGCCATGATGTACGTGGTGAAGCTGGGCATGTATCCCTTCGTGGTCCCCGAGGGCTACGACACCCCCTCCACCTCCGCCGATAAGATCTGCGTGGACCTGGGCGGCGGCAACGGCGTCAGCAACCTGTATTACCTGCAGGCCGGTCTGCTGCGGGCGGCCAAGACCACCAACGTCACCATCACCGACAGCGACACCGGTGAGGTGTACCTCAACAGCGACGGCCTCAATGTCCGCAAGGCCATGTACAACTCCAGCTCCGCCGCTGTGCGGCCCGGCTATGTGGGCGAGATCTTCCCCCCGCTGACCGGCATCCACCTGATCCCCAACAACACCCGCATGACCTACACCGCCGCCGCCTATGTGGACGGCTTCGATGTGCAGGACAACCTGAAGAACACCTATTCCTTCAACTTCACCTCCGACGGTGAAATGCCCTATATCGTCGACCGCGAGAACCTGCAGTTCCGCACCGGCGACGACGGCCGGAAGTACCTGGACGTGACCCTGGCCGATAACTTCTGCCTGGCCGGCGCCACCCTGTACTCCACCCAGTGGAAGACCAACGTCAACAACGGCAAGAAGGAAATGAGCATCGGCTCCAACTACTATGACGGCATCATCCCTGCCCTGAAGGCCGACGGCACCTCTCCCCGGGCTTACGAGGAGTATACCTACACCTTCGACGTTACGGACTTCTATCAGAAGCTCCTGCAGGGCACCTTCTATGTGGTGGCCTACGACTACGCCATGAACCAGTGTGCCTATCGCGTGACCCTGCCTGAAAACGCCGTCACCAAGATCACTCTGGATCAGACCGCCGTGACCCTGCCCCAGAAGGGCTATGTCCAGCTGAACGCCACTGTGACTCCCGACGACGCCACCGACCAGAACCTGGTTTGGAGCTCCTCCGATTCCAGCGTGGCCGAGGTGAAGAACGGCATCGTGGCCGCCAAGGCTCCCGGCACCGCCACCATCACCGTCAAGTCCTCCGTCTGGCCCGATGTGAAGGCCCAGTGCCAGGTCACCGTCACCGACGAGGTGGGCGCGGACGTGCCTATGAGTGAGTTCCGGCTGAACACCTCCTCCGTGACCATGCTGGCCGGCACCACCTATACCAATGTCCGGCTGTATGGCTACGCGCCCTTCTATGCCACCGACCTGAACCTGGAGTGGACCTCCTCCGACGAGTCCGTGGTTACTGTTGAGCCCAACGGCGAGGGCGATGAGCTGACCCAGTATGCCAAGCTCACCGCTCTGAAGCCCGGCACGGCCACCGTTACCGCCAAGGCCAAGAACGGCACTGCCTCCTATGACCTGGCCGTCACCGTCACCGAGGCCACCGGCTCCGGCAGCTTCAACATCGTGGGCGACACCCTGGTCAGCTACAGCGGCACCGAGAGCACCGTCACCATTCCCGACGGCGTCCGGGTCATCGGGGAGAACGCCTTCAAGAACAACGACTACGTTCTCAACGTCATCTGCCCCGACTCCCTGGAGGAGATCGGCTATCGGGCCTTCTACGACTGCGACAACCTGCAGAGCGTCAGCCTGCCTGAGACCATGAAGGTCATCAACGAGGGCGCGTTCTACTACTGCAAGAACCTGAAGACCCTGGGCCACACCGACGACGGCGTCCTGCCCAAGGGCCTGACCTCCATCGGCGTCAAGGCGTTCTACTTCTGCGAGGCCCTGGAGGGCGACCTGGTGATCCCCGAGGGCGTCACCAGCCTCAGCGCCGGTATTTTCTATAATGCCTACGCCCTGACCAGCATCACCATTCCCGACACCGTCACCTCTATGGACGCAAACGGCGACCAGTTCGCCAACTGCACGGCTGTAACCTCCGTGACTCTGTCCAAGAACCTGACCGAGCTGCCCAAGACGGCGTTCTTCACCTGCAAGAGCCTGAAGCACCTGCCCGACCTGTCCAACGTCACCTCCGTGGGCACCAGCTGCTTCGCCGGCTGCGCCGCCCTGGAGGAGATGGTGATCCCCGAGAGCCTGACCTTCATCGGCGCCAACGCCTTCGCCCGCAGCAGCCTCACCGAGATCACCGTGCTGGGCGATCCCACCGGCCTTGACTCCGCGTTCTACAACAGCCTGAACCTGACCACCTTTGTGGCCCCCAAGCTGACCACCATCGGCAAGCAGATGTTCCAGGGCTGCACCGCGCTGGTGAACTTCATCGTTCCCGACAACGTCACCCTCATCGGCGAGAGGGCCTTCCAGGGCTGCACCAACCTGAAGACCCTGACCTTCCCTGCCTCCTACAAGGCCGAGACCCTGTCCTTCGGTCTGACCCCGTTTGTCAGCTGCCCCGCCTTTGAGGGCTATGTCATCGAGGACGGCGCCAGCATCGTCCGGACCGAGGACGGCACCCTGCTGGCCGGCGGCGGCAAGGTTCTGGTGAGCCTGCCCCGGGACTTCAAGGGCACCTCCTACACCGTGCCTGACGGCGTGGAGACCATCAGCGACTACCTGTTCTATAAGAACACCACCATCACGTCCGTCACTCTGCCCGCCAGCCTCAAGAAGATCGGCACCGCCGCCTTCCAGGGCTGCACCAAGCTGACGTCCATCGCCCTGCCCGATGGCTTCACCACCCTGGGTGAGCACGCCTTCGACGGCTGCTCCGGCCTGAAAACCGTGACCTTCGGCCAGAGCCTGACCGCTGTTCCCGCCTACGCCTTCAGCAACTGCTCCGCGCTGACGGCTGTGGACCTGCCCGCCACCGTGGAGACCGTGGGCGATTACGCCTTCCGCGGCTGCGCCAAGGCCACCGCCCTGTCCCTGAAGGAGGGCCTGACCTCCATCGGCGCCAACGCCTTCTACGGCTGGAAGGCTCTGAAGGCCATCACCATTCCCCAGTCCGTCACCTCCCTGGGCGGCTCCGCGTTCTATGACTGCAACGCCGCCGCTTCCATCGACTGCGGCAGCCTCACCGTCATCCCCGACCGCGCGTTCTACAACGCCAAGGCCGTCAAGACCGTGAAGCTCAGCGACAGCGTTACCTCCATCGGTGAGCGCGCCTTCTACTCCTGCTCCCTGCTGGAGACCATCAACTGGCCCTCTCAGCTGAAGACCATCGGCAAGCAGTCCTTCTACTATGCCCGGAAGCTCCAGAATCTGGACTTCTCCGGCACCCAGCTGGAGTCCATCGGCAACAGCGCCTTCTATCAGCCCTATGAGGCCCGGACGCTGGCCTTCCCCGGCACCCTGCAATCCATTGATAGCAAGGCGTTTGCTTATCTGAACTACAACAAGACCGCCTATGTCACCGAGGTCAACATCCCCGCCTCCGTCACCAGCCTGGCCAAGGATGCCTTCTATCTGGCCAGCGGCCTGAAGAACATCGTGGTGGACGCCAACAACCCCGTGTATGCGTCCTCCAACGGCGTTGTCATGCTGAAGGATACCGGCGATATCTACATCTGGCCCCAGGGCAATGAGACCACCGAGTTCACCCTGCCCGCCACCATGACGGAGATCCCCGACAAGATGTTCCAGAACAACACCAGCCTGAAGAAGGTCATCGTTCCCGCCAGCGTCACCAAGGTGGGCACCTATGCCTTCTCCAGCTCCAAGATCGAGGAGATCTACTTCGAGGATTCCGCCAACGGGCTGACCGTCGGCACCTTCGCCTTCTACAATTGTCCCAATCTGACCAGCCTGCGTCTGCCCTACGGCCTGACCAGCATCGGCGCCAACGCCATTTCCAAGACCGGCCTGGAGACCATTGTCATTCCCGACACCGTCACCGAGATGGGCGGCAGCGCACTGGCTTACAACGACAATCTGAAGAATGTCACCCTGTCCAAGAGCATGACCGCCGTCCCCAGCCGGGGCTTTGTGGGCTGCGAGTCCCTGACGGAGCTGACTCTGCCCGCCTCCATCCAGGATTGCGGCGTCACCGACACCTCCGTGGCCTTCAACGACTGCACCAGCCTGCAGAACATTTATGTGGCCGACGGCTCCCTGTACTTCAAGAGCGTGGACGGCGTCCTGTTCGATAAGAACGGCGCGAACCTCCGCTACTATCCCGAGGGCCGCACCGCCGAGAGCTACCGCATCCCCGAGGGCACCATCCGCGTGGGCGGCAACGCCTTTGCCGGCAACCTGTTCCTCAAGAGCGTCAGCTATCCCACCACCCTGGAGCGCATCGGCACCAAGGCCTTCTTCGGCTGCGAGAACCTGAAGGATTACTACTTCAACGGCATGACCGCTCCTCTGCTGGAGACCACCGTTTCCCTGACCGGAGCCTATGCCAACGTGGCCCTGTACGCCAACTTCGTGGGCCTGTGGGGCACCACCACCACCAGCGGCTTCGTGTACAACGACTGGGGCCTGAACCTGTACTATCCCCAGGGCGCTGTGGGCTACACCGCCTATGTCTGGGACAAGTACTTCAACACCGAAAAGGGCAGCGTCAACATCATGGACGAGAGCTACTTCACGCCCACGGACCTGACCGTCACGGAAACCGGCGTCCGCAACGCCCTGCTGACCTGGACCGCTGCCAAGCAGTCCAACGCCGAGGATATCGTCTATAAGGTGGAGCGCAGCGTGGCTGCCCACTTCCAGGATGATACCCAGGATACCTGGACCTTCGAGGGCTTTGAGACCCTGGCTGAGGGCCTCACCGCCTGCACCTATACCGATACCACCACGCTGCCCTTCGGCCGCAGCTATGCTTACCGGGTCACGGCTTACAGCCTCACCGGCGAGACCGGCCCCGCAGCCATTGGTTATCTGTATATTGATGCCGACCCCAACAACGCCGATGAAATGGCGGTGCTGGAGCTCATCAAGAAGATCGAGGCCCTCAAGCCCATCGAGAATCTGACCAACGAGGACGAGGCTTACCTGCGCCAGCTGCTGGCCGAGTACAACGCCCTCACCGACGCCCAGAAGGAGCTGGTGTATAACTACGCCACCCTGCTGGCCGCTCTGGAGAAGGCCGGCCACAACCCCGAGCTGAAGAACGCCAAGCCCGCCACCTGCACCGAGGACGGCTACACCGGCGATGAGGTCTGCAAGATCTGCGGCGAAGTCATCACCAAGGGCCAGGTCATCCCCGCCACCGGCCACAAGACCGAACTGGTGGGCGCTAAGGCCGCCACCTGCACGGAAGATGGCTACACCGGCGACGAGGTGTGCACCGTGTGCCAGGAGACCGTGAAGAAGGGTGAGGTTATCCCCGCTCTGGGCCACAAGACCCAGCTGGTGGGCGCTAAGGCCGCCACCTGCACCCAGGACGGCTACACCGGCGACGAGGTCTGCACCGTGTGCCAGGAGGTCGTGAAGAAGGGCGAGGTCATCCCCGCTGCCGGTCACAAGACCCAGCTGGTAGGCGCTAAGGAAGCCACCTGCACCGAGGACGGCTACACCGGCGATGAGGTCTGCACCGTGTGCGGCGAGGTCGTGAAGAAGGGCGAGGTTATCCCCGCTCTGGGCCACAAGACCCAGCTGGTGGGCGCTAAGGAAGCCACCTGCACGGAAGATGGCTACACCGGCGACCAGGTCTGCACCGTCTGCCAGGAGGTCGTGAAGAAGGGTGAGGTTATCCCCGCTCTGGGTCACAAGACCCAGCTGGTAGGCGCTAAGGCCGCTACCTGCACCGAGGATGGCTACACCGGCGATGAGGTCTGCAAGACCTGCGGCGTCACCGTGAAGAAGGGCGAGGTTATCCCCGCTCTGGGCCACAAGACCCAGCTGGTGGGC
>OHAT01002026.1_pt1 | contig 16172 bp, 11 predicted proteins | sample 1577141 | NCBI WGS metagenome assembly OHAT01 (sample SAMEA3541578, study PRJEB24748) | human gut metagenome | biome: human gut; feature: human-associated habitat; material: faeces | place: China | collected 2012 | reverse complement strand
GGCCGCGCGCCGGGGGAGCGAAAAAGCAATATGTCCGTTCGCTTCGAGCTTGTGCAGGGCTTTGCGAAACTGCGTCGCAAACAGGATGGCCGTGCACGTGACGGCAATGACGTCCGCGACCGGCTCGGCCAGATACACGGCCGTCGTCTGGTCGGGCAGCAGCGCCGGCAGCAGATAGATCAGCGGCAGGAGCAGCACGAACTTGCGCAGCACGGCCACGATGATCGAGCACACCGCGCTGCCGATGGACACGAACGTCATCTGGCAGGCGATCTGGATGCCGAACAGGAACAGGCCCGCGCAGTAGATGCGCAGCACGCGCGCCGTGAAGGCGATGAGCTCCGCGTCCGGCGTGAAGATGCGCGCGAACAGGCCGGGGAAGAGCTCGATGAGCAGCCAGAGCGAGACGGAGTAGATCAGGCACACCTTCAGCAGCAGACGGAACGTTTCGCGCACGCGGTCGGTGTTCTTTGCGCCGAAGTTGTAGCTCGTGATCGGTTGTGCGCCCTGACCGATGCCCTGCAGCGGCAGCATGGCAAACTGCATCACGCTCGTGAGGATCGTCATAGCGCCGACGGCGATGTCGCCGCCGTACTTGAGCAGGGAAGCGTTGAAGCACACGGAGATGACGCTCTCGCTCGCCTGCATCGTGAACGTGGCCAGGCCGAGCGCCACGCACGGCAGGATGAGCTTCGGCGAGACGAAGAGGTTTTCCCGCCGCAGGCGCAAAAACGCCTTCTTCCCGCACAGGAACACCAGCACCCACGCGCACGAGAGCCCCTGCGAGAGCACGGTCGCCAGCGCCGCGCCGCGCACGCCCATGCCCAGCGCGAAGATGAAGATCGGGTCGAGGATGATGTTCGCCGCCGCGCCGATGAGCACCGTGTACATACCCACCTTGGCAAAGCCCTGCGCCGTGATGAAGGCGTTCATGCCCAGCGTGAGCTCGACAAAGAGCGTGCCGAACGCATAAATATGCAGATAGTCGGCGGCGTAGCCGATGGTGTTCTCACTCGCGCCGAAGGCGAGCAGCGCCTCGCGCCCCCAGAGGAGCAGCGCCGCCGTGAGCACGACGGAGATGCTGATCTGCAGCGTGAAGCAGCCGCCGAGCGTCTTTTCCGCGCTGTCCATATCGTCGCGCCCCATGTAGATCGACGCGCGCGGCGCGCCGCCCGAGGCCGTGAAGCACGCGAAGGCCGACACGATCAGAATGATCGGCAGGCACACGCCCACGCCGGTCAGCGCGCTGCTGCCGACCTCGGGAATGTGGCCGATGTAGATGCGGTCGACGATGTTGTAGAGCATATTGACCAGCTGCGCGATCACCGTCGGGATCGCAAGCCGGCGCAGGAGCTGTCCGACCGGCTCCGTACCGAGAAATGTTTTGTCCTGCTGCATTTAACTTTCCTCCCTGTTGGCCATGCGGTCGAGATTCTGCGCGAACGCCGTCAGACACTGCTGAAACGTTTCGAGCGCTTCGGGCGCGAGGCCCGCGGACATCTGCGCGGCGAACTGCTCCTGCAGCGCCTGACCGCGCGCGATGATCAGCGCTGCCTTGTCCGTGCACACGAGCCGGCAGCGGCGGCGGTCGCCGGGGTCGCGCGTGCGCAGCAGGTAGCCCCCGCGCACGAGATTGTCCACGTGGAACGACACGATGCCCGGCTTGAGCTTCCGGTACGTGCAGATGTCGCGCGCGGTGTCCAGCCCCGGATTGTTGGCCAGAAAGAGCAGAATGTCCACGGCATTTTGCGCCATGTCCAGCTCCGCACTCAGCGGCTGCATGACGGCGGCGTAAGCGTCGAGGATGCGGCGCGTGTAGGTATAGACCTGAGATGCGTTGAGCACGATGGTCGCCTCCCAAAATAGTTCAATTTTGAACGATTTTGTATTATACCAGCATCCGCCCGGAAAGCAAGCGGAAAATTGTGAACATTTGCGCGTTGACAACGGCGCGATCATGTGTATAATTGTATACAATAATACAAAGCAACAGAAAGGAGCCCACTGCCATGCTTGAAATATCCGGAAAGACGAATTTGCTGGAGCAGAATGCGTATAAATATTCGCTCCAGGACGTGGCGGAGCCGAACCTCCAGCGCGACATCTACACGCAGGGAATGGTGCCGAAGGTGCCGTTCAACCACCGGCGCGTGCCGATGAACATGCCCGAGGAGATCTGGATCACGGACACGTCTCTGCGCGACGGGCAGCAGTCCGTGGAGCCGTACACGGTCGAGCAGATCGTCAACATTTATAAGTACCTGTCCCGGCTCGGCGGGCCGTATGGCATCATCCGGCAGACGGAGTTTTTCATCTACAGCAAGAAAGACCGCGAGGCGCTCGAAAAGTGCATGGAGCTGGGGCTGAAGTTCCCGGAGATCACGACGTGGATCCGTGCGACAAAGGAGGACTTTCGCCTCGTGCGCGACCTCGGCATCCGCGAGACGGGCATCCTCGTCAGCTGCAGCGACTACCACATCTTCAAGAAGATGAAAATGACCAGAAAGCAGGCCATGGACTACTACCTTGCCACCGTGGCCGATGCGTTTGAGGCCGGGGTCGTCCCGCGCTGCCACCTCGAGGACATCACGCGCGCCGACTTTTACGGCTTTGTCGTGCCGTTTGTCAACGAGCTGCAAAAGCTCTCGCGTCAGGCGGGCATCCCGGTCAAGATCCGCGCGTGCGACACGATGGGCTACGGCATCCCCTACACGGAGGCGGCGCTGCCGCGCAGCGTGGCCGGCATCATCTACGGCCTGCAGCAGTACTCCGACGTGCCGAGCGAGTGCCTCGAGTGGCACGGGCACAACGACTTTTACAAGGCCGTCGTCAACGCCTCGACCGCGTGGCTCTACGGCGCGTGCGCGGTCAACTGTTCGCTGCTGGGCATCGGCGAGCGCACGGGCAACATCCCGCTCGAGGCGATGGTGTTCGAGTATGCGTCGCTGCGCGGCTCGCTCGACGGCATGGACCCGACCGTCATCACCGAGATCGCCGACTACTTCCAGCACGAGATCGGCTACGACATCCCGCCGATGACGCCGTTCGTCGGGCGCAACTTCAACGTCACGCGCGCCGGCATCCACGCCGACGGCCTGCTCAAGGACGCCGAGATCTACACGATCTTCGACACCGAGAAGCTGCTCAACCGCCCGGCGTCCGTGCAGGTCGCCAAGACGTCCGGCCTTGCGGGCATCGCCTACTGGATCAACCAGAATTACCGCCTGACCGGCGAGCGGCAGATCGACAAGCACGACCCGCTCGTGCTTGCGCTCAAGGGTTGGGTGGATGCGGAATACGAGGACGGCCGCCAGACCGTCCTGTCCGCCAAAGAACTCAACGCCAAGATCGCGGAGCTGGCCCCCGGCCGCTTCGCGCAGGTCTGACAGGAGGGAAGCATGAAAGATTTCCGTACCGTTACGCTGGCCGATCAGGTGTTTGAGCGGCTGGAATCCGATATCATTCAGGGCGTGTACCCGCGCGGCGAGGTGCTCACGGAGCTGCGGCTCGTCGAGCAGCTCAACGTCAGCCGCACGCCCATCCGCGAGGCGCTGCGCCGCCTCGAGCAGGAGCACCTCATCGCCGACACCGGCAAGGGCTCCGTCGTGCTCGGCATCACGGCCGAGGATCTGGTGGACATCATGGACATCCGCTGCCGGATCGAGGGGCTCGCGTCCTTCTACGCGGCGAAAAACGTCTCGCCCGAGGGGCTTGCGCGCCTGCGGCACATTCTGGACCTGCAGGAATTTTACTTTGAAAAGCACGACGCCGAGCACCTGCGCGAGATGGACGACCAGTTCCACGACGTCATCTGCGACATGAGCGGCCACGCCGTCATCAGCGACACACTCGTCCCGCTGCACCGCAAGACCCGCCGCTACCGCAAGGCGTCCATTGCCGACGCGAAGCGCACGGCGCAGGTCGTGAAGGAGCACCGCGCCATCTTTGACGCCATCGCCGCCGGCGACGCCGACCGCGCCGCCGCGCTCACGACCGAGCACACCATCCACGCCAAGGAAAGTATGATTGGGAGGCTGAAAAATCATGGGTGAAACGCTTGCTCAGAAGATCATCCGCGCGCACCTGCTGCACGGCGACATGACGCCCGGCAGCGAGATCGCCCTGCGCATCGACCAGACGCTCACGCAGGACGCCACCGGCACAATGGCCTATCTGGAGTTTGAGACGATGGGCATCCCGCGTGTGAAGACCGAGCTGAGCGTGGCCTATGTCGACCACAACACGCTGCAGTCCGGCTTTGAAAACGCGGACGACCACCGGTATCTCCAGACCGTGGCCAAAAAGCACGGCGTCTGGTTCTCCCGCCCGGGCAACGGTATCTGCCACCAGGTGCAGCTCGAGCGCTTCGGCAAGCCGGGCAAGACGCTCATCGGCTCGGACAGCCACACGCCCACCGGCGGCGGCATCGGCATGCTGGCCTTCGGCGCGGGGGGCATGGACGTCGCGGTCGCCATGGGCGGCGGCGCGTACTACATCACCATGCCGAAAATGTTCAAGGTCAACCTCACCGGCACGCTGCGGCCCTACGTCACGGCCAAAGACATCAGCCTCGAGCTGCTGCGCATCCTGTCGGTCAAGGGCGGCGTCGGCGCGATCATCGAGTGGGGCGGGCCGGGTATCGCGGCGCTGTCCGTGCCCGAGCGCGCCACGATCACGAACATGGGCACCGAGCTCGGCGCGACGACGTCCATCTTCCCGTCGGACGACGTGACGCGCGCCTTCCTCGCCGCCGAGGGGCGCGAGGCGGACTTTATTCCCCTAGCGAGCGACCCGGACGCGCGCTATGACCGCATCATTGACATCGACCTCAACACGCTGCAGCCCATGATCGCCTGCCCGCACAGCCCGGACAACGTCGTCCCCGTGGAAACGCTCGCGGGCACGAAGGTCGATCAGGTCTGCATCGGCTCGTGCACAAATTCGTCCCTGTTCGATATGCTCAAGGTCGCAGCCCTGCTCAAGGGCAGGACCATCGCCCCGGGCGTGAGCCTGTCCATCTCGCCGGGGTCGAAGCAGGTGCTGACCATGCTCTCTGACTGCGGCGCGCTCACGGACATCCTCGCCAGCGGCGCGCGCCTGCTCGAGTGCGCGTGCGGCCCGTGCATCGGCATGGGCTTCTCGCCCAACTCCGGCGGCGTGAGCCTGCGCACGTTCAACCGCAACTTCCTCGGCCGCAGCGGCACGAAGGACGCGCAGGTCTACCTCGTGTCCCCGGAGACGGCCGTCGCCGCCGCGCTCACCGGCACGATCACCGACCCGCAGACGCTCGGCCCCATGCCGGCCGTCACGCTGCCGGAGCAGTTTCGCATCGACGACAGCGCCGTGCTGCCGCCCGCCCCGGCGGACGAGGCGGACGCGGTGGAGGTGCTGCGCGGGCCGAACATCCAGCCCTTCCCGCAGAGCAGGCCCTTTGCCGACACGCTCACGGCGGAGCTCGTGCTCAAGGTGGGCGACAACATCACGACCGACCACATCATGCCGGCGGGGGCGAAGATCCTGCCGTATCGCTCGAACATCCCGAAGCTGTCGGAGTTTTGCTTCACGGTCTGCGACCCGACCTTTCCGGCGCGCGCCAGAGCGGCCGGGGACGGCATCATCGTCGGCGGCAGCAACTACGGGCAGGGCTCGTCGCGCGAGCACGCGGCGCTCGTGCCGATGTATCTCGGCATCCGCTGCGTCGTGGCCAAGAGCTTCGCGCGCATCCATGCGGCCAACCTCATCAACGCCGGCATCCTGCCGCTGACGTTTGCCGATCCGGCGGATTATGACGCGCTGCAGCCCGGCGCGCGGCTGCGCATCGACGATATCCGCACCGGCATGGCAGCGGGGAAACTGACGCTCACGGACACGGCGGCGGGCAAGTCCTACCCCGTCGTGTGCAGTCTCACCGAGCGGCAGCAGGCCATCCTGCTCGCCGGCGGACTGCTCAACTATACAAAGGAGCATGCACTATGAACGATATTGACCGCGCCTGTGCGGCGTTTCGCACGCTGCTGACTGAGCAGCAGGCCCGCGTCGCGGGCATGACCGCCGAGCGGGTGGACTATACGAAAAAAGCGACCGTGACCATCGGCCTTGTCGACGGCGACGGCATCGGCCCGATCATCATGGAGCAGGCGGTGCGCGTGCTCGAGGCGCTGCTCGCCGATGAGATCGCGCGCGGCAGCATCGCCCTGCGGCGCATCCGCGGTCTCACGATCGAAAACCGGCTGGCCTGCAATCAGGCCGTGCCGGACGATGTGCTCGCGGAAATTCTGGCCTGCGACGTGCTGCTCAAAGGCCCGACGACGACGCCCATGGGCGGCGGGCTCGAGAGCGCGAACGTGAAGCTGCGCCGCGCGCTCGACCTCTACGCCAACGTCCGCCCCGTGACGATCCCCGAGCAGGGCATCGACTGGACGTTCTTCCGCGAGAACACGGAGGGCGAGTATGCCCTCGGCAGCCGCGGCGTGGAGCTGCCCGGCATGGCCGTGGACTTCAAGGTCACGACCGATCCCGGCACGCGCCGCATCGCCCGCGCGGCGTTCGACTATGCCCGGCGCAATGGCAAGACGCGCGTGACCGTCGTCACGAAGGCGAACATCCTCAAAAAGACGGACGGCAAGTTCACCGCCCTCTGCCACGAGGTGGCCGCCGACTATCCCGAGATCACCGTTGATGACTACTACATCGATATCATGGCGGCGAACCTCGTCAACGAGCGGGTGCGCGGACAGTTTCAGGTGCTGCTGCTGCCGAACCTCTACGGCGATATCATCACCGACGAGGCCGCGCAGCTCCAGGGCGGCGTCGGCACGGCGGGCAGCGCCAACATCGGCGACCGCTACGCCATGTTCGAGGCCATCCACGGCTCGGCGCCGCGCATGATCGAGCGCGGCATGGGCGACTACGCCAACCCCCAGAGCATCCTGCGCGCAGAGGTCATGCTGCTGCGGCACATTGGCCGCGCGGCCGCGGCGGATAAGCTCGAGGCGGCGCTCGACGCCTGCCCGGTCGTCATCACCGGCCAGCCGGACGGCGCGACCTGCGCCGACTACGGCGACGGGGTGCTGAAGCTGATTTGAAGCACATGGCGGCGCGCCCTGACGGGTGCGCCGCCGAGCCTGTCTGTATCCGGTTCTTGGCGCAGAGATGCGTGTCAACGCGGGACGGAAAATGACGGAATTTTTCGTGCAAAAAGACGGCGCGCAAAGCCGCCGGATTTGTTGACAGACCGGGCGATTATGTGATATCATATCAAAAATTTGCGATTCGGCAGAAATGAGGCGAGGAAAATGGTTGCGGCCGCAGAGAATATGCAGGCATTTGGGTGGGATCTTTTTCCCGGCAACCGTGATTCTGTTTTTCTTGGCAGCGGCAGCATTGCCGGTGACGAACTTGATATTTCTTCTTTCGTGGTATTACCTGGTTTCGTAGATGTGCATGTACATCTTCGTGAGCCGGGTTTTTCTTATAAGGAGACCATTTCGTCCGGCACGCTTGCTGCGGCGCACGGCGGATACAGCCGCGTGTGTGCCATGCCCAATCTGGATCCGGCGCCGGACAGTTTGCAGACGCTTGCTCCCCAGCTGGAGCGCATCCGCACGGATGCGGTCATCGATGTGACGCCCTACGGCGCGATCACCGCGCACCGCGGCGGCAGGGAGCTTGCGGACATGGAGCAGCTCGCGCCCTATGTCGCCGGCTTTTCCGACGACGGCAGCGGCGTGCAGGATGCGGACGTGATGCGCGCCGCGATGCGCAAGGCGGCAAGCCTCGGCAAGCTCATCGCCGCGCACTGCGAGGACAACACCCTCCTGCACGGCGGCTATATCCACGACGGCGCGTATGCCCGCGCCCACGGACACAAGGGCATCAGCAGCGAGAGTGAGTGGCGGCAGCTGGAGCGCGATCTCGAGTTGGTGCGCGAGACAGGCTGCGCCTATCATATGTGCCACGTGTCCACCAAGGAGAGTGTGGCGCTCATCCGCCGGGCGAAGGCGCAGGGGCTGGACGTCACCTGCGAGACCGCACCGCACTACCTCGTGCTGACCGAGGACGACCTGCGCGAGGACGGCAGCTTCAAGATGAACCCGCCCCTGCGCACGCAGGCCGACCGGCAGGCGCTCATCGAGGGCATCCTCGACGGCACGGTGGACATGATCGCGACCGACCACGCGCCGCACAGCGCGCAGGAAAAGGCCAGAGGCCTCGCCGGGAGCGCCATGGGCATCGTCGGCCTTGAGACGGCGTTTCCCGTGCTCTATACCCACCTTGTGCGCACCGGCTTGCTGACGCTCGACAAGCTCGTGGAACTCATGGCGGTCAACCCCAGAAAGCGCTTCGGCTTCCCGCTGCGCGCGGACGATTATGCCGTCTGGGATCTGAACACGGAGTACCGCATCGACCCGGCGCAGTTTTGCTCCATGGGAAAGAGCACGCCCTTCGCCGGACAGACGGTCTACGGGCGGTGCGTGCGCAACGTCTGCGGCGGCACCGTCGTCTGGCAGGACGCGCAGGACTGAGCGCCCTTCATTTACATATGAAATATATGACATACAGGACTTTTACGTACTGAGGAGGAAATCACATGCCCAAGAGAACGGATCTGAAGAAAATTATGATCATCGGCTCCGGCCCGATCGTCATCGGTCAGGCCGCTGAGTTTGACTATGCCGGCACGCAGGCGTGCCTGTCGCTCAAGGAGGAGGGGTACGAGGTCATTCTCGTCAACTCCAACCCCGCCACGATCATGACGGATACCTCCGTCGCGGACAAGGTGTACATGGAGCCGCTGACGCTGGAGTATGTGGCGCGTATCCTGCGCAAGGAGCGTCCGGATGCAATCGTCCCGGGCATCGGCGGCCAGACCGGTCTGAATCTGGCGATGCAGCTCGAGCAGAAGGGCGTGCTCAAGGAGTGCCAGGTTGAGCTTCTCGGCACGGACAGCGACAGCATCCGCCGTGCCGAGGACCGCGAGCAGTTCAAGGAGCTCTGCCAGAGCATCGGCGAGCCGGTCATCCCGTCGCAGATCACCTACAATCTCGAGGAGGCCAAGGCCGCGGCCGCGGCCATCGGCTATCCGGTCGTGCTGCGCCCGGCGTTCACGCTCGGCGGCACGGGCGGCGGCTTTGCCGACGACGAGGCGCAGCTCGTCGAGCTGGGCATGCAGGCGTTCAAGCTCTCGCCCATCCATCAGGTGCTGATCGAAAAGAGCGTCAAGGGCTATAAGGAAATCGAGTTTGAGGTCATGCGCGATGCGTCCGACCGCGCCATCACCATCTGCGGCATGGAGAACATCGACCCCGTGGGCGTGCACACCGGCGACTCCGCCGTCGTCGCGCCGATCATGACGCTCAGCGACCATGACATGAAGATGCTCAACGACAGCGCGATCAAGATCATCCGCGCGCTGAAGATCCAGGGCGGCTGCAACGTGCAGTTTGCGCTCAACCCCAAGACTTCGGAGTACTTCCTCATTGAGATCAACCCCCGCGTCTCCCGCTCGTCGGCGCTGGCGAGCAAGGCCAGCGGCTATCCCATCGCGCGCGTCACGGCCAAGGTCGCCGTCGGCATGAACCTCGACGAGATCGTCGTCGCCAACACGACGGCCGCGTTCGAGCCGTCGCTGGACTACGTGGTCGCAAAGCTGCCGCGCTTCCCGTTCGATAAGTTCTCGACCGCCGCCAACACGCTCGGCACGCAGATGAAGGCCACAGGCGAGGTCATGGGCATCGGCAGCACGCTCGAGGAGTGCCTGCTCAAGTCCGTCCGCTCGCTGGAGATCGGCGCGCAGCACCTCTGGCTGCCGAAGTTCCAGAACATGACCAAGGCGGAGCTGACCGAGTACCTGCACCAGTTCCGCGATGACGGGCTCTTTGCCGTCGCGCAGCTGCTGCGTCTGGGCGCGAGCGTGGACGAGGTCGCTGCACTGACGATGATCACGCCCTACTTCCTCGAGACCATCCGCGGCATCGTGGACATGGAGCAGACGCTCTGCGCGCACAAGGGCGACGGAGAGACGCTCAAGCAGGCCAAGCAGATGGGCTTCTGTGACCCCTACATCGCGCGGCTCTGGGGCGTGCGCGAGGAGGATGTGTATGCCCAGCGCGTGCAGCTGGGGCTCTACCCCGCCTACAAGATGGTGGACACCAGCCACACCGGCGCTTACATCCCCTATTTCTACTCCACCTATGCCCCCGGCGCAAAGAGCGAGGCGCGCCGCTCGGACAAGAAGAAGGTCGTCGTGCTCGGCGCGGGTCCGATCCGCATCGGTCAGGGCGTGGAGTTTGACTACTCCACCGTCCACGCGGTGCAGACCATCCGGCGCGCGGGCTACGAGGCCATCATCATCAACAACAACCCCGAGACGGTCTCCACCGACTACACGACCGCCGATAAGCTGTATTTCGAGCCCCTCACGCCCGAGGATGTCATGAACATCCTGCACGAGGAGCAGGCCGATCAGGTGATCGCCAGCCTCGGCGGCCAGACGGCCATCAATCTGGCGCAGCCGCTCATGACGCGCGGTGTACAGATCATCGGCACGGACTGCGCCGCGATCGAGCGCGCGGAGAACCGCGACTGCTTTGAAAAGCTGCTGCTCGAGCTGAACATCCCGCAGCCGATGGGCGCAGCGGTGACGAATCTGGACGACGGTCTCAAGGCTGCGCACACGGTGGGCTATCCGGTGCTGGTGCGCCCGTCGTTCGTGCTGGGCGGCCGCGCCATGGAGATCGTGGCCGACGACGAGATGCTGCGCCACTATCTGCAGAATGCCGTGCGCACCGGCGAGGGCAAGCCCGTGCTGGTCGATAAGTACATCTCCGGCCGCGAGGTGGAGGTCGACGCCATCTGCGACGGCAGAGACGTGTTCGTGCCCGGCATCATGGAGCTGGTCGAGCGCACCGGTGTCCACTCCGGGGACTCCATCAGCGTCTACCCGCCGTTTTCCATCTCCGACAAGGTCAAGGGCACGATCCTGACCTATGCCAAGAAGCTCGGTCTGGGCATCGGCATCGTCGGCCTGTATAACATCCAGTTCATCGTCGATAAGAGCGACCATGTCTACATCATCGAGGTCAACCCCCGCTCGTCGCGCACGGTGCCGTTTTTGTCGAAGGCTACGGGCTATCAGCTCGCGGACATCGCCACGAACGTCATCCTCGGCACGAGCCTCAAGGAGCAGGGCATCTTCGACCTGTATCCGCCGGAAAAAGAGCGCTGCTATGTCAAGGCGCCGGTGTTCTCCTTCGCCAAGCTCCACGGGCTGGACGCCTACCTCTCCCCGGAGATGAAGTCCACGGGCGAGGCCATCGGCTACGACAAGAAGCTCTCGCGCGCCATGTACAAGGCGCTGCAGGCCTCCGGCATGAACGTGCAGAACTACGGCACCGTGTTCGTGACGCTGGCCGATGAGGACAAGCCGGAGGGCCTGCCGCTCGTGCGCCGGTTCTATGAGATGGGCTTTAACATCGAGGCGACCGCAGGCACGGCTGCCTACCTCAAGTCCTTCGGCATCCGCACGCGCGTGCGCGGCAAGATCAGCGACGGCAGCCACGAGATCCTCGATTCCATCCGCAGCGGCTACGTCAGCTACATCATCAACACCCGCTCCATCCATTCGAGCGTCCACGCGCAGGACGGCGCCGCGATCCGGCGCTGCGCGGTGGAAAACGGCGTGACCGTCTTTACCTCGCTCGATACGGTGCGCGTGCTGCTCGACGTGCTCGAGGAGACGACGCTGGCCGTGTCCACGATCCACGCGGAGTAAGCCATGCAGCAGAAACGTTTCACCATTGCGGAAAACGCGCCCGTTGCCCGCGGGACGTATCGTCTGCGTCTCGCGGGGGACACTGCCGCGATCACCGCGCCGGGGCAGTTTGCGGACATCCGGCTCGCCGGATATTTTCTGCGCCGCCCCGTGTCGGTGTGCAGCTGGAGTGACGGCGCGCTGACGCTGTATTATAAAGTGGCGGGCGCAGGCACGGCGCAGCTGAGCACGCTGGCGCCGGGCACGGAGCTGGACCTGCTGGTCGGTCTCGGCAACGGCTTTGACACCGCACCCGCCGGTGCGCGGCCGCTGCTGGTCGGCGGCGGCGTGGGCGCGTCCCCGCTGTACGGTCTGGCGCAGCAGCTCGTGGCCGAGGGGCGCAGCCCGCTGGCCGTGCTCGGCTTTCGCACGGCGGCAGAGGTGCTGCTTGCCGATGCGTTTGAAGCGCTCGGCATCCCCGTCACGGTTGTGACCGAGGACGGCACTATGGGCGCGCGCGGCTTCGTGACCGACGCGCTGCCCGCCGGCGGCACCTATGTATATGCCTGCGGGCCGATGCCCATGCTGCAAGCGCTGTGCAGCGCGACGCCGCTCGACGGTCAGCTGAGCCTTGAGGCGCGCATGGGCTGCGGCTTCGGCGCGTGCATGGGCTGCACCTGCGAAACGACGCACGGCAGCAAGCGCGTCTGCAAGGATGGGCCCGTGTTCACAAAGGAGGAGATCCTATGGCCGCAACAGCCGTAACGCTCTGCGGGATCGAGCTGGAAAACCCCATCATCCCGGCCAGCGGCACGTTTGGCTACGGGCAGGAGTTTGCGCAACTGTATGACATCAATATGCTCGGCACGTTCTCCTTCAAGGGGACGACGCGCGCGCCGCGCTTCGGCAACCCCACGCCGCGCATCGCCGAGTATGCCGGCGGAATGCTCAACGCGGTGGGGCTGCAGAACCCCGGCGTGGACGCGGTCATCGCGCACGAGCTGCCGGAGCTGAAAAAGGTGTTTCACAAGCCGGTCATGGCGAATGTGAGCGGCTTCAGCGTGGAAGAATATGCCGAGGTTTGCGCCAGGCTTGACGCGCAGCCGCAGGTCGGCTGGCTGGAGGTCAACATCTCCTGCCCGAACGTCCACGGCGGCGGCGCTGCCTTCGGCGCGGAGCCGTCGGCCGCGGCGGAGGTGACGCGCGCGGTGCGCGCCGTGACGAAAAAGCCGATCATCCTCAAGCTCTCGCCGACGGCGGCGGACATTGCCGCCGTTGCCAAGGCCTGCGAGGACGCGGGCGCGGACGGCGTGAGCCTCATCAACACCCTGCCGGGTATGCGCATCGACCTTGCGCGCCGCCGCCCGCTGCTGGCCAACCGGACCGGCGGCATGTCCGGCCCCGGTATGTTCCCGCTGGCCGTGCGCATGGTCTATCAGGTGTATGAGGCGGTGCACATCCCCATCGTGGGCATGGGCGGCGTGACGAGCGCGCAGGACGTTCTGGAGCTGATGCTCGCGGGCGCGACGGCGGTCGGTGTGGGCGCTGCAAACCTGGTCGAGCCGTATGCCTGCAAGCACATCATTGAAACTCTGCCGGACGCGATGGCGCGCTTCGGCATCGACAATCTCAGGGACATTATAGGAGGAGCACATCATGGGTAAGGACGTTATCATTGCGCTGGATTTTGACAGCCGGGAAAAGACGCTCGCATTTCTCGACCTCTTTCAGGACGAGAAGCCGTTTGTGAAGATCGGCATGGAGCTGTTTTATGCCGAAGGGCCGGACATCGTGCGCCAGATCCACGCGCGCGGCCATAGGATCTTTCTCGACCTCAAGCTGCACGACATCCCGAACACGGTGAAAAAGGCGATGGCCGCGCTCTCGGCGCTGGATGTGGATATCATCAACCTCCACGCTGCCGGCACGAAGGCCATGATGAGCGCCGCGCTCGAGGGACTGACCCGGCCGGACGGCACGCGCCCGCTGCTCATCGCCGTGACGCAGCTGACCTCCACGGATCAGGAGCGCATGGACCGGGAGCTGCTCATCCACGCGCCGATCGACGAGGTCGTGCTGCACTATGCGCGCAATGCGCGCGATGCCGGTCTTGACGGCGTGGTCTGCTCCCCACTGGAGGCGGGCAGCATCCATGCGCGCTGTGGCGCGAACTTTCTGACCGTGACGCCCGGCGTGCGCTTTGCCGACGGGGAGAGCGGCGACCAGAAGCGCGTCACAACGCCGGAGCGCGCCCGGGAGATCGGTTCGGACTACATCGTCGTCGGCCGCCCGATCACGCAGGCGGACGATCCCGTCGCCGCCTATCGCCGGTGCGTGGCCGCGTTCGTCGGCTGAGCGCCGGATCAGAGACTTTTTCAACAGGAGGAACTGCTATGGATATCAAACACGAAGTTGCGCGCAGCCTGCTCTCGATCGAGGCGGTGTTCCTGCGCCCGCAGGAGCCGTTCACGTGGGCCAGCGGCATCAAGAGCCCCATCTACTGCGACAACCGCCTCATCCTGACCGCGCCCGAGGCGCGTGATCTGGTCGAGCGCGCCATCGCCGAGACGGTCAGGCGCGAGTATCCGCAGGCGCAGGTGCTCATGGGCACGGCCACGGCCGGCATCGCCCACGCCGCCATCGCCGCGCATCTGCTCGGCCTGCCGATGGGCTATGTCCGCTCGAGCAGCAAGGATCACGGCCGCCAGAACCGCATCGAGGGCAAGCTCGTCCCGGGGCAGAAGGTCGTGGTCGTCGAGGATCTGATCTCCACCGGCGGCAGCGTGCTCGACGCGGTGGACGCGCTGCGTGAAGCCGGCGCGGAGGTGCTCGGCGTCGTGAGCATCTTCACCTACGGCATGAAAAAGGGCGTGGAGCGGCTCGCCGCAGCGCAGGTCAGAAACGTGAGCCTCACGGATCTGGACACCGTCGCCAGCACGGGCGCACAGGAGGGCTACATCACCGAGGCCGACGTCGCGCGGCTGCTGGCCTTCCGCGAAAACCCCTCCGACGAGAGCTGGATCCAGGCAGAAAGTCAGGCGTGATATGAAGCATCTGATCGACATTATGCAGCTGACCCCGCAGGAGATCATGGAGCTCATCGACACCGCCTGCGCGATCATGGAGCACCCCGAGCAATATGCCCACAAGTGCGACGGGAAGATCCTCGCCACGCTGTTTTTCGAGCCGTCCACGCGCACGCGCCTGAGCTTCGAGAGCGCGATGCTCTCGCTCGGCGGCAAGGTGCTCAGCGTCGCCTCGGCGGAGAGCTCGTCCGCCTCCAAGGGCGAGACCGTCGCGGACACCGTGCGCGTCGTCAGCTGCTACAGCGACATCATCGCCATGCGCCATCCCAAGGAGGGCGCGCCGCTGGTCGCTTCCATGCACGCGCAGGTCCCGGTCATCAACGCGGGCGACGGCGGACACAACCACCCCACGCAGACGCTGACCGACCTCATGACCATCTACCGCGAAAAGGGTCGGCTGGACGACCTGACGATCGGCCTGTGCGGCGACCTGAAGTTCGGCCGCACGGTGCACTCGCTCGTCGCCGCCATGAGCCGCTGCACGGGCATCCGCTTCGTGCTCATCTCCCCGGAGGAGCTCAAGCTCCCGCGCTACGTGAAGGACGAGTATCTCAAAAAGCCCGGCGTTCCCTATACGCAGTCCACGTCGCTCGAGGCCGTGATGTCGGAGCTGGACGTGCTGTATATGACCCGCGTGCAGCGCGAGCGCTTTTTCAACGAGGAGGACTACCTGCGCCTGCGCGACAGCTATATCCTCACGCCGGATAAGCTCGAGACCGCCAAGCCCGACATGAGCATCCTGCACCCGCTGCCGCGCGTCAACGAGATCGCCGCCGCCGTGGACAACGATCCGCGCGCCTGCTACTTCAGGCAGGCGAAAAACGGCCGCTATATCCGCATGGCGCTCATGCTCAAGCTGCTGGGCATCGACTGACGGGAGGAGAAACGTTATGCTTATTGATTCGATTCAAAACGGGATCGTCATCGACCACATCACGGCCGGCAAGGCCATGGAGCTCTACCAGATCCTCGGTCTGGACAAGCTCGCCTGCACCGTTGCCATCCTCAAAAACGTCACCAGCGGCAAGCTCGGCCGCAAGGACATCATCAAGATCGACGGCGAGATGGAGCTCGACTGGGACCTGATCGGCTACGTCGATCCGAGCATCACGGTCAACATCATCCGCGGCGGCGAGCTGCAGGAAAAGCGCACGCTCAAGCTGCCCGAGCGCATCCGCGGCGTGCTGCGGTGCAAGAATCCGCGCTGCATCACCTCGACCGAGCGCGAGCTGCCGCAGGAGTTCGTACTGACGGATCGGGAGCGGCGCGTCTACCGCTGCCTGTACTGCGAGACCGAGGCGGGAAAATGATCCTTCCGGAAAATCTGATAAACC
>OHAT01002005.1_pt1 | contig 16297 bp, 16 predicted proteins | sample 1577141 | NCBI WGS metagenome assembly OHAT01 (sample SAMEA3541578, study PRJEB24748) | human gut metagenome | biome: human gut; feature: human-associated habitat; material: faeces | place: China | collected 2012 | reverse complement strand
ATTCGCGGCTTTCTGATCTGAAGATTCACAGCATCATTGACAAGCTGAACCCCAACCTACGTTCCATCGAGAACTTCAATGGAAAGCAGCGTATCCGTGAGTTCTATGCCATGTCGCCGGAAGACGCCTATTCCATCCTGGAGGCCATTGCGGAGATCCATGGCTGCGCGGACAAGCTGAAACGAATTGCTATGGATGAAGCCCAGAAGCAGGCGGAGGAAACCGCGCAGGAGATCGACGACGAGCACAAAGAGCGTCAGTCTCCTTTCCGCTTCTCCATGTGTAACATTCAACCCGGTGAGGAGATCGAGTACTGCAATAACCCAGAAATCAAATGCACGATAGTGGATGACAAAACGGTGAGCTATCAAGGGCAGATCTACTCACTCTCGGCTTTGGCTCAGCTGCTCACTGGCAGCAAATACTCTGTCGCCGGTCCGCGCTATTTCAAGTACAGGGGCGAATGGCTGAATGACGTGCGCCACCGACAGGAGAGATAAGTACCTGTTAATACACTATGGTGCCGGCAGCGGGGTGTTACGACAGCCACCTATTACCGTTGGGAACGTGAACTGTTGACAGGCGTGCGGAAAAACGGAGCACCGCCATCAACGGCTGTGACCTTTGCGGAGCTGCCGGAACCGAAGAAAATGTCTCGCAACGTTTCGGAACGTTGCGCCACACTGCGTATCGGAAACGCCAGTCTGGACATTTACCCGGGATGCGATGCGGAACAGCTGAGACTGCTGGTGGGGCTTCTGCGCCTATGTTGAACGACTTCACTGGTGCAGATAAAGTCTACATTGCCTGTGGCTACACAGATCTGCGTAAAGGCATAGACGGCCTGGCGCGCCTCGTCCAGCAGCAGTTTGAACTGGATCCATTCACCAACACGCTGTTCCTGTTCTGTGGGCGGCGGCGAGACCGTATCAAGGGCTTGTACTGGGAAAAGGACGGCTTCATCCTGCTGTACAAGCGACTGGAACAGGGCGCGTACCAGTGGCCGCGCTCGGAATCCGAGGTGAAGACGCTAACGCCGCAGCAGTACCGCTGGCTCATGGAGGGGCTGCAGATCGAGTAGCCGAAAGCCCACCGCCCAGTGACGGGATTGACTGTTGTCTGAACAAATAAAACGGGCGGAAACCATTGAAAACACCGGCTTTTTGCCGCATTCTGTGGTATAATGTTTACATGGAAAATAGAAAAATGCAGACAAGTAACACGGCGGAAATGGTCACCAATTCCCGTGCGGAATATGAGCGATTTCAGGAACAGGCACAGGTCATTACCAGCCTCACGCTGCAAAATGAATGGCTGCTGGAGCAGCTGAAGCTGTCCAAAAAGAAGCTGTTCGGCCGTTCTTCGGAGCAGGCGGAGCAGATGGTCCTAGAGCAGCTGAGCTTTACTTACAACGAAGCGGAAGCCTAGGCGGCAGTCTCGCAGTGCGCATACTCCGGCATCTCCGCGAGATCGTCCCGGACAACGTGAATAAGCGCGTCTGCCACATCATCAATGCGCTTACCGGTCTCCACGGCAACCAGCTCGTGTGTCCGGACTGCCTTGTCCAGATCACCGGGGGAGCGAAACAGCTTATATTTCATACGCAAATACGAGGACTTGGATGAGCTTACCCCGTATGCGCTGCGGGAGCTTGTCAAGGCAATCTACATTGAAGCTCCAGACAAGTCCAGCGGCAAGCGGCATCAGGGCATCCGCATTTCCTATGACCTTGTGGGCTTTATCCCTGTGGAAGAACTGCTGAAACAGGAAACGGCGTGACCGAAGCCACGCCGTTCCTGAGAAAATACGATATTACTTTCTTATGACCCCCGTCCTCAGCCGGGGACTTTTAACGGAAATGCCCCCAAACCATGCGGTTTGGGGGCTGAGTTTTTGTTTACACGCAGTGACCCTTGGCACGGATGACCGCAATCACGGAGTCCACGTACTGCTCGCAGACGTCCTTGCTCTCGGCTTCTACCATGACCCGGATCACCGGCTCGGTGCCGGATTCCCGCACCAGAATGCGCCCGGTGTCGCCCAGCTTGGCGGTGACCTCCGCGACGGCCTTCTGCACGTCGGGGTCGCCCTGAGCCGCGGCCTTATCGGCCACCCGGACGTTTTTCAGCACCTGGGGATAGAAGGTGAAGCCCTCGCAGAGCTGGCTCAGGGTCTTCTTCTTTGCCATCATCGCCTCCATGATCTTCAGGCTGGTGAGGATGCCGTCGCCGGTGGAGGCGTACTTGGAGAAGATGATGTGACCGCTCTGCTCGCCGCCCAGGCGGCAGCCGTTGGCCATCATGTATTCGTAGACGTACTTGTCGCCCACCTTGGTCTTGGCGTAGCCGATGCCCAGCTCGTCAAAGGCCTTGTACAGGCCGAAGTTGGACATGATGGTGGTGACGACGGTGTTGCCCAGAAGCTTGCCCCGCTCCTTCATGTACTTGCCGTAGATGTACAGGATGTGGTCGCCGGTGACGACGTTGCCCTTTTCGTCCACGCACAGGCAGCGGTCGGCATCGCCGTCGTAGGCAAAGCCCACGTCCAGCCCGTTCTCCACCACGTAGCGCTGCAAAACCTCAATGTGGGTCGAACCCGCGTTCTGATTGATGTTGTAGCCGTCCGGGTCGGCGTTGATGACGTAGGTCTTGGCGCCCAGGGCGTCAAAGACGCATTTTGCAATGTTCCAGGAGGAACCGTTGGCGCAGTCCAGGCCAACCTTCACGCCCTTGAAGGAGTACATGCCCAGGCTGATCAGGTAGCCGATGTAGCGGTTTCGTCCGGCGACGTGGTCGACGGTGCGGCCGATCTGGTCGCGCTTGGCCAGGGGCAGCTCCTCCCATTTCCGGCCGAAGGCCTCCAGATTGCCGTCCAGATACGCCTCCACCAGACGGATGACGCTTTCGTCCATCTTCTCGCCGAAGTTGTTGATGAGCTTGATGCCGTTGTCGTAGTAGGGGTTGTGGCTGGCGGAGATCATGATGCCGCAGTCGAAGCCCTCGGTGCGGACAACGAAGGCCACGCTGGGGGTGGTGGTGACGTGGAGCAGATAGGCGTCCGCGCCGGAGGCAACCAGACCGCCCACCAGGCTGTACTCGAACATGTAGCTTGACCGGCGGGTATCCTTGCCGATGACGATTCTGGCGGAGCCGTCGGAGCCGGAGCGGCGCTTCAGCTGGGTGTAGTACCAGCCGAGAAAACGCCCGACCTTGAAGGCGTGGTCAGCGGTAAGATTGCAGTTGGCTTCTCCACGGAAGCCGTCGGTTCCAAAATATTTGCCCATGGAAATGGACTCCTTTCACTTTCTGATGGCCGGGAACTGTCCCGAATTATTTCTTGGCGACAATAATTCCGCCGGTTTTCCAGATGCTGTTGGCGGGAACCATGCCCCGGACGCAGGAGGTGGGGTAGACGTTGGAGTGGGGGCCGATGACGGTGCCGGGATTCAGGACGCTGTTGCAGCCGACTTCCACGAAGTCGCCCAGCATGGCGCCGAACTTTTTCAGCCCCGTGGGAACCTGCTCTTCGCCGTTTTTCACCACGACCAGCGTCTTGTCGGACTTGACGTTGGAGGTGACGCTGCCAGCGCCCATGTGGGACTTATAGCCCAGAATGCTGTCGCCCACGTAATTAAAGTGGGGAACCTGCACGTTGTCAAAAAGAATTGCGTTTTTCAGCTCCACGGAATTGCCCACCACGCAGCCTTCGCCTACCAGAGCGGAGCCGCGGATGAAGGCGCAGTGGCGCACTTCGGTGCCCGCGCCGATGATGCAGGGCGCGCCCAGAAAGGCGGTGGGGGCGACTGCGGCGGTCCTGTGTACCCAGACGGTGGGGGACACTTCCGTATAGTCCTCGCCCAGTGTGGGGCCGAGGGCTAAGATCAGCTCTTTGATGCCCTTCAGCGCCTGCCATGGGTACTCAAATCCGGAGAGATAAGCGCCTGCCAGCGTGTGGGACATGTCGTATAATTCAGCGGTTTTTAACATGGATATTTCCTCCATTTGACCTGAGGAACCTCTGAATAAATCGCTTTCGGCTGAGCCAAAATCTTCAGCCGCCAGCCCTCACCGATTTAATCAGAGTTTCCTTGAGGCTAAGTCGTGATAACGCCCCTACTATACACCCCGTGCCGGGCGTTGTCAATCAGATTTGGCAAATTTGGTGCAATATTCAATTATTTTTGTGCAATTTTCTACGAAAAGGGAACGGCAAAGGACGGGCAGTTGTGTGTGATACTGATATTCTATGGAGGTCGGAAGCAAAACGTGTACCCGAACCGTACAGAAAATCGGGCTGCGGAATGCCTGCATAAAAGAAAAGCGGAGCCGTATAAACGGCTCCGTCGATCATTTACCGTATTTCTTTCTGCACAAGCTCCAGAAGTTGCTGTAAATCTGCCTGAGTGACTTCCTCCCGCTTCAGCAGCGCCTTGAACAGACCTACCGGTTCCGGTTTGTGGCGATGGCTGAAAATGGTGTTGGCAAAGTATTCCTCCCGGGTCATGGTCGGTGCGAATACGCGGCCAAAGGTTTTGCCGCGCTTCACAAGGCCGGCCTCCCGAATGGCCTCCTTCTGCAGCAGACTGTTGAGCAGTATGTGTACGGAACTGTCCTTCCAGGTCTTTTCCTCGGTATGCTCCAACAAATCCGCACGGGACAGGGGCTTTCCGGTTTCCCAGAGGACATCCATGATTTCCATTTCGCTTCTCGTGAGTTCCATGTTCGCACCTTCTTATTATTTCTCAGTTATCGCTCATTATACCTTGAATTGCGGAACTTGTCAATTCAGATAATGCGTGTTTACAAAAAATTTTACAAATATTTTTTGGCATCATGAAACAAAAATCCAGAACATGAAACATTCAGGGGAAAAATTACAGGAAAATATTTCCATTTATGAAACGGGACATAGTGCGGGTCATCCGCCCAGAGTGCCTTTCAGCACCTGCCGGTTGGCTTCCAGATCGGCCACCAGCACTGCCATGCCGTCGATATTGCGGCTGGCATAGGTTCCGGCGGCGGGGATGTGCTGGCTGACGACCTCTCCGCCGGTCATCAGAGGAAAGAGGCTGACGGCGTAGCCGAGGATCTCCCTGTCTGTCATGTCCGTGGTGATCAGGGGGAGAACCTGCTCCAGAAGGGACAGGGCGGAGGAAAGACTGGTGTCCCGGTAGGCATCCAGCAGCGCGGTGATGACTTTGCGCTGGCGGTTCGTCCGGCTGAAATCCCCGTCGGCATCCAGTTTGCGGATGCGGGCATAGGCCAGTGCCTGCTGACCGTTCAGGAGATTTGTTCCCTCGGAAAGGCTGCTGCCGGTCTCCCGGTTGACCCATTGGGCTTCGTCGTTGCGCAGGTCTACCTCCACGCCTCCCAGAAGATCGACGATGTCGGCAAACTGGTAGAAGTCCACCTCCACGTTGCCGTCGATGTGGACGCCGAAATTGTTTTCCAAAGTCTTATTCAGAAGGGACATTCCGCCGGCGGCGTAGGCCACATTGATCCGGTTCTGGCCGTAGCCGGGGATTTTGACATAGGTATCCCGGAGGAAGGAAGTCATGGTCAGTTTCTTTTCGGATTTGTGGAAGGTACACAGGATCATGGAATCCGAACGCGCCCGGGTCTCGTCCTCCCGGCGGTCCTGACCGATGAGCAGAATGTTGATGATGTCGCTGTCCCTGCCGATGTCGGCGTCGTAGTCCGGGAAGGTGACGTCCTCGGGGTCCATGGTGGGGGCGGTGTTGATCTCCTCCGGCTGGGTGGCGAGATAGGCGTCCAGCTCCTCCGGGGAAAGGGTCGGGGCGGTGCCGGAATCCACATAGTGGATGCGCCCCAGCAGGTGCTGTAAGTAGACCGTTCCCACAAGCATCACGATCAGGATCAGCCCCAGCACGAAGCACAGCAGTACGAGCCTGCCGCGGCGGTTAGGGGGAGAGGTTTGCTTTTTCATGACAGCGCCTCCAAGTCAGTTGGTATCATTAGGGTATGTCCATTTTTCCGATTCATTCCTCATTGTTTCCGGCGTCCTGATTCAGCCGCAGAGCGTCTGCCAGACGGGAAATGAAGGCGGCGTTGGACGGGCGGGGAATGACGCCGTCGGAGCCGACGCGGAAATACCGCTGCCAGACACGGTCGTCCCGCTGCTTCCATGCGGTATCGATGGCGCTTCGGATGGAGCGCTCCACGTGGGTGCCCTTGCAGCCGAAGACCGCGCCCACCGCCGGATACAGCACCTTTGTAATGGGCTGGTCGGGGTTCTTCATCATCCTCGGAATGGCTTCCCGGAGGTATGCGTAGCCCCGGAGTTTGGAAGGAATGTTCAGGGAAAGCAGCAGATTGGTCACCTGCGTCTGAGGGTCGGGCGGCGTTACCAGCGGCGCGCGGATATGGCGGCTCAGGTCGCCGATTCTGGCCGCGGTAGCGGGGATGTCGCAGGGCTTGCGCATCATGTAGCCCACGCTCAGCTCGCCAAGGGCGCCCAGAATATAATCGTTATAAAAGCGGGAGGTCACCAGCACCATGGGACACAGTCCGGCACTTGCGGCGGATTGCAGCAGACTGATGCCGTCCAGCTCGGGAAGCATCAGATCAAGCACCAGAACGTCAGGGACAAAGGAACGCAGAAGCGACAGTGCCTCTTTCCCGTCGCCGCAGCACCGGACATGGTATGCCCCCTGCAGCTCGGCGGCAAGCGCCCGCCGGAATCCCTCGTTTCCATCCGCAATCAACAGCTTCATTGCGTCCATATGTCTCCCACCTTCCGATGGATATAGAATATCACAGCTGCACTCAATTTTCAATTCACTTCCTTTCGCCAATTTTCGACAATTTGGGGACAGGAAAGAAGCGCTGTGCATAGAATGGTCAGGAGGTGCTTAGATTATGAGAATTCCATCCACGAATCCGCAGGCTGTCGCCTGCGTCCGGGGCGGCATGGGTGCGCCGAAGCTCAAGGGGACGGTGCGATTTTACGCCATACCCGGCGGCACGCTGGTGACGGCGGAGGTCAGTGGGCTTCCGGAAAACGATACCGGCTTTTTCGCCTTTCACATCCACGAGGGCAGCGACTGCGGCGGCACGGACTTTTCGGATACCGGAGGACATTATAACCCGGACGCCCGGGAGCATCCCCGTCACGCGGGAGACCTGCCGCCGCTGCTCAGCATGGCCGGGCGGGCGTTTCTCGCGGTGGAGACGGGCAGATTCACGCCCTGCGAGGTGGTTGGGCGGACGGTGGTCATTCACGGAAGCGCAGACGATTTTCACACCCAACCGGCGGGAAACGCGGGCAAAAAGATCGCCTGCGGCGTGATACGGCGGGTGTAATGAGGGGATTTTTCGGAAAATAAGGAAGATTATGACGAATAACTTCCCTTCGCCCGGTTTTTGTGGTTGTAAAATTCAAGGCAATGTTGTATAATACTAAAAGTTGCGGAAAAATTTCGTTCTGTGCTCCGGCGTAAGGGAATCAGAGATTCCCCGGGTCCGGCCGGGGCAGGATCACCTGTGGGGGAACTGACATACATGCTGAATAGTAAGAAAATCACGGAATATCTGACGCCCGGCCATCATGTGCATCTTGTGGGGATCGGCGGCGTATCCATGCGGCCGCTGGGTCTGGTGCTGAAGGGCATGGGCATGGAGGTCACCGGTTCGGATATGAACGCATCCGTGTCCACGGATGAGCTGATCGGGCAGGGCATTCCCGTCGCCATCGGACACCGGGCGGAGAATATTGAGGGCGCGGACTGCATCATCCGCACCGCCGCCGCCCACAACGACAATCCGGAGATCGCTGCCGCCCGTGCCGCAGGCATCCCCGTGTTTGAGCGGGCGCAGGCATGGGGCGAGATCATGAAGTCCTACCATAACGCCATCTGCGTCTCCGGCACCCATGGAAAGACCACTACCACGTCCATGCTGACCCACATCCTTATGGAAGCGAATATGGATCCCACGGTCATGATCGGCGGCTATCTGCCCCTGCTCCACGCGGGACACCGGGTCGGCCACGGGGACACCATCGTGCTGGAGAGCTGCGAATACTGTGATTCCTTCCTGAATTTCTTCCCCACCCTGGCAATCGTGCTGAATGTGGAGGCGGATCACCTGGACTATTTCAAAGACCTGGCGGACATTCAGAAGTCCTTCCACAAGTTCGCGGCGCTTGCCACCTTCGGCGTGGTCGCCAACGGCGACGACCCCCATACGGTGCAGGCCATGGAGGGCATCGACTGTGTTTCCTTCGGCCTTGGGGAAGGCAACCGGATTCACGCGGCCAACATGCATCCCGACTGGCGGCACTTTGACGTGATCTGCGACGGGAAATATTACTGCCATCTGGACATGGGCGTGCTGGGACGGCACAATGCCATGAACGCGCTGGCGGCGTCGGCCGCCGCCTGGATGATGGGCATTCCCGGGGAGACGGTTTCCAAGGGCATCCAATCCTTCCACGGCGCGGGACGGCGGATGGAGTTCAAGGGCAAGTTCCACGGTGCGGACGTTTACGACGATTATGCCCACCATCCCGACGAGCTGAAGGCGACTCTGGAAGCCGTGCGCTCCATGGGCTACAAGCGGGTGGTGCTGGCCTTCCAGCCCCACACCTATTCCCGCACAAAGGCTCTGTTCGACGACTTCGTCCGGGAGCTGAAAAAGTCCGACGTGGTGGTTCTGGCGGAGATCTACGCCGCCCGGGAACGGAACACCATTGGCATTTCCTCCGCCCAGCTGGCGGAGCAGATTCCCGGTGCGGTGTACTGCGAGACCCTGCCCGACGTCACCGCCTATCTGCGGGAGAACGTCCGGGAGGGGGACATTGTGGTCACCATGGGCGCGGGCGACATTTTCCGTGCCGGTGAAGCGCTGATCAGCGGTGAGTAATAAAAAAACGTGCCGGGAAACCGGCACGTCAGAGGTTTAGGCGTTTTCTTCATCCAGAACCAGATGGTCAACGCCGGACAGCTCAAATTCCGACATGTACCGATCCATCCGTGTGACGATCTCGTCGTAATTGTCGTCGGTGATCTCCGGATAGTCCATGTCCCGGCGGGAAAGTTCCTCCGCCAGAATTTCGTAAAAAACGTTGTCCTCATAGCAGGCGATGGCCTCGTGAATCCCGCCCTCCTGATAGGCGCGGGAGGGAACGACGGTTCCGTTCCAATGCTCGGACAGGGCGGGGGACAGGGCAAACAGTTTGCTCTCCAGATTGTCATAGTCGGCGAAGCGGTCTTCGCCACGGGTGGAGTTCAGCACCCAGTTTCCGATGTACACCAGATCCAGCAGCCGGCGGAATTCTTTCGGTGTCAGATTGATCTGCATACATACCCTCCTTTCAAAAACGCGCGGAACACGCTCACGGGAAAGCGCGGGGTATCCGCCGCCGCGCCGCTCTTATATTCTCTCTATTATAGCACCAAAGTTTCGGATTTCCAGATGAAAATTGTAAAAAATATATTTACGGAAAGCAACAGATTTTCAGGTAGAATGAGGCGATGACGTGAAAAAACTCAGTGTTTGTATTTTATTCGGCGGGATGAGCCCGGAGCATGAGGTTTCCCTGCGCTCGGCGGAGTCCGTGCTGAATCACATTGACGAAAGCAAGTATAACCTGTTCCCCGTGGGCATCACGAAGGAAGGGGACTGGATTCTCTACGGCGGCAAGGACTATTCCAAGCTGGTCACCGGCGAATGGAGAAGCTGCCCCGAAAACCGCCGGGCGACCATTTCTCCCGTCCGGGGACAGGGACTTCTGAGCTTCGAGGGCGACTGCGTGGTGCGGGAGCGCATCGACGTGGTGTTCCCGGTGCTTCACGGGGAGAACGGGGAGGACGGCGCCATGCAGGGACTGCTGCAAATGGCGGGCATTCCCTACGTCGGCCCCCACATTGCCGCGTCCGCCGTGGCCATGGATAAGAGCCTGACCAAGCTGGTGGCAGATCAGGCGGGCGTCCCCCAGGCGGCGTGGCAGCTGGTTCGGGCGGGCGAGCTGGAAAACCATATGGAGAACACTTTGGATTTGCTGGAAAACCGCTTCCGCTATCCCATGTTCGTCAAGCCCGCCGGTACCGGCTCCTCCGTGGGCGTTTCCAAGGTCGGCGACCGGGACGCTCTGCGCAGCGGTCTGCGCTATGCCGGAAAGTACGATAAGAAAATTCTGGTGGAGGAATTCATCAACGGCAAGGAGATCGAAGTAGCCGTCATGGGCAACGATAATCCCATGGTCTCCGTCTGCGGCGAGATCGACTCCGGCGCGGAATTCTACGATTACGACGCCAAGTACCTCACCGAGACCTCCAAGGCCTATATCCCCGCCCGCATCCCCGCCGAGGTGGAGGAAGTGGTGCGGGAGACGGCGGTGAAGGTCTACAACGCCGTGGGCTGCCAGGGCTTAAGCCGGGTGGACTTCTTCGTGACCCACGACGAAAATCGGGTGGTGTTCAACGAGATCAACACCCTGCCGGGCTTTACCTCCATTTCCATGTATCCCAAGCTGTTCGAGGCCAGCGGCGTTCCCTATTCCCAGCTCATCGACGAGCTGCTGCGGCTGGCTGTGGAGGCGTTTCGATGAAGCGGGACGTGGTTCTATCCATCCAGGGTCGTCAGCATTATGGCGACCAGGAGCCGGAGACCATTGAGCTGGTCACCGAGGGGACGATGGAATTCCGGGACGGCGGCTGGGACATCACCTATGAGGAAAGCGAGCTGACCGGCCTTGCCGGCGTGGTCACCACCTTCCGGGTGGAGCCGGGAAAGGTCCTGCTGAACCGGGAGGGCGCGCTGAATTCCAGAATGCTCTTCCAGGAGGGCGTTGCCCACGACTCCCTGTATCAGATGGAATACGGAACGCTGATGATCACGGTGAAGGCCACCAACGTATTTTATGACATTGTATCCGACGGTGGTTCCATCGATCTGGCGTACCAGATCATCATTGAAAATACCGAAGCCGGTATGATCGATTATCATCTGGATATTCGGGCAAAATAAGGGGAAAGGCAGAGACATAGTATGTGGTTACTGTTTGCCCTTGGCTCCGCGGTGTTTGCGGCATTGACCTCAATTCTCGCAAAAATCGGTATTGACGGCGTCAATTCCAATCTGGCCACGGCCATTCGGACGCTGGTGGTGCTGGTGATGGCCTGGGGAATGGTGTTCCTGACGGACAGCCAGGGGGGCATCGGGGAAATCAGCAAAAAGAGCTGGCTGTTTCTGATTCTTTCCGGACTTGCCACGGGCGCGTCCTGGCTGTGCTACTACCGGGCGCTGCAAATCGGGGAAGCGTCAAAGGTGGTGCCGGTGGATAAGCTCAGCGTCGTGATCACGCTGGTGCTGGCGTTTGTATTCCTCCACGAGAAATTCACCGCCAAATCCCTGATCGGCTGCCTGCTCATCGGCGCAGGAACCTTACTTATGGTTTTGTAAGGCAACGCCGCACAATTGTGCCTGCGAGCCTCAGCCGTCTTTTTGCCCCACTTCTTCAGTTCGAAAAATGGGAAATACATACAGTATTCCTCCATTTTTCAAACTTTGAATTGGGACAAAAATCCTGGCTGAGTCTTCTTGCCAAATTGTGCGGTGTTGCCTAAAGAATTGCCTCCCGCCAAAAGCGGGAGGCAGTTTTGCTTATCCGACGTTCCGGTAGTAGGTGGAGAAGGCTTCCCGGTCTTTGCTGATCAGCTCGCCGGTTTCCTTGCTGTACTTGTTCTTGTAGCTGACGGCGTAGATCACATCTTCTCTGCTGTCGTCGTAGCCGGAGGTCATTTCGATGTAATAATCCTTTTCGTCCGTACCCAGAATCCGCATTTTGACCAGGTCGACCGTGGTTTCCGCTTCGATTTTTACGGGGAAGTGGAAATTGTTGCGAAACTGAAAATCGGTGGTTCCCCAGTTCACGGCGGCGTCCAGTCCCAGAGGAAGATAGGCAATCGTAGCGCCGTGGCAGGAGCGGGCGACGACTTCCAGGTCGGCAAGCAGCACGCAGTTGTACAGCGTGCTGGAACCCTGACACACGCCGCCGCCGATGGCGTCGGTGAGACGATTGCCGGAGTAGGCGGGGGCGGGCTTGTAGCCCTTTTCCGCCGTGCGTTCGCCCAGGGTTTCATTGTAGGAGAAGGTCTCTCCCGGCTGGACGACGACCCCGTTGAGGGCTTCACAGAGCAGACGCAGATTGGTGTTGCGGTTTTCGTTGTCGCCGTGCTTGGTTTCGCAGGAACCCAGAACATCCCGGAAATAGACCGCGTCCCCCAGAATTTCCGGCGCCACAAATGTCATGGGAACGGAGACGGTTTCCCCGGGCTTGGCCTGCGCCAGCGCCTCTTTTGCTGCGTCCAGATCGAAGGAATAGCCATAGGAGCCGGGGACGAACCGGTATTCCGTCATGTCCAGAGAATCGTCAACGGGGGCGGTGCAGATTTCGTCGGAAATGGCGTCCAAATCCAGCTCGGCGGGGGTGGATTCCGCAGGGATGTCCACGGTGACGCGGTATTCTCCCGCCCGGCAAGCGGCCACCGCCTGACCGTAGGCCTCCAGAATCTGTTCATAGGCGCTGTCCACATCCAGGTGCGCCTCGGGAACGCCCACGGTCAGCTCCAGCGTCTGACAGGGGGCGTCAGGGTCGTGATTTTCTGTACTCAGGTCGGGGGCGTCGCCGACGAGAGCATAGCGGGAGTCGCTGAATTCGGTGTCAAACGTGCCGGCATAGCTTTCCAGCGCAGTGCGGATAAATTCGGAGTTTACGCTCAGATAGGGGCGCAAATCCACATCGCCGGGAAGCGAACCCCCGGAGCGACCCATGCGGTAGGCGTCGTTCACGGCGGCGCGGACGTCCGCCTGAACGCCGGTGTCGGCGGGGGAGAGGGAAAGGGATTCCATGGGCAGTTCCACCGTCAGATTTTCCCGGTACAGCGTCTCATCCAGAGCCGCCTGGAGAGCTTTTCTGGCTTCTCCCTTGGTCATGCCCCCAACATCCACCCCGGCGACGGAAACGCCGTCGGCCATCCGGCAATGATAGGGGTCAAGGGCGGGACGGACAAAGAAGAATCCCACCGCCGCCAGCGCCGGAACCAGCACGCAGATCACGGCCACCGTGACAATTCGGCGGGGAGAAACGCTTTTTCGCGGGGAATCCGCGGAAAAATGGCCTTTTGACATGGATTTTCCTCCTGAAAAAAGTCAGTGCAAAACGAAAACTGCATTTTCCTCATTATACAGCATTTCCCGGCAAATGCAAGACCGGAAACCGGGCGGCGGTTGCGTTTTCGGCCGTTATGTGATAAAATGAGAAAAACGTTGGGAGATGCCGGATATGAAACAGCTGATCGTGATTGCAGATATGGAAGGGGCAAGCGGGATTTTCGACGCCAACAGGGAAGCCTGCCGGCATGAGGAACTGTATCCCCAGTACAAATTGTGGAGAGCCTATGGCAGACCCTGCATTACCAGCGACGTTCTGGCTGTGTGCAATGCCGCAGTCGATGCCGGAATCGACGATATTCTGCTGTACGATATGCATTTTGCGGGATGCACAGAGTCAAATGTCGAGCTGGACAAGCTGCCTGCATGCGTCCGCGTCTTTGATTTGCCCAACCGGGAAACGCTGTGGGACAGAATTCGCGGACAGGCGGCAATGGAGCCTTACGGGATCATAACGGTGGGGCAGCACGCGAGAAACGGGGAAGCAAACGCTTATTTTCCTCACACGATTCACACGCCGCCCATCGAGTCGTTTTTCATCAACGGCATCCACGTGGCGGAAATCGGGAAAAGCGTCATGTGCTTCTCCGGCGTTTCCTATATTGCCAATATCGGCTGCGCGGCGTCTCACAAAGAAGCGCTGGAATTGTCGCCTGAGGTTTCCTGCATCACGGTAAAGGACAAGGCAAAGCATTGGGAACCCCTGCCGGAAGATACGTACCCCCTGATATACGCGGGGGTCAGGAAAGCACTTAGGGACTACGAAAGCAAGACGGCCTTTCCGCCTTCGGACAGATATGTCTGCAAGCTCAACTTGACGGAAGACCATTTTTTCGACGCACCGGACGATTTCCCGTGGAAGGGGACATTCGACGGAAGAAGTGCGCAGTGGGAAGCCCATGACATCCTGACGGCACTGAGTCTGTTCTGGCAGGTTCACAACTACATCAGAAAGCAGTAACAAAGGGCGTGACCGGGGAAGGTCACGCCCTTTGTGTATGCTATTGTTCGTTATTCGCCGCCGGATTCTCCGCTGGGTTCCGGCGTGCTGGTGGTGGGGGGCTCGGTGGATGGCGTCGTAGGTGCCACAGTGGGCGGCGTCGTGGGTTCGGTGGTGGGTTCGGTGGAGGGGGTCGTGGGAACTGTGGTAGGTTCCGTCGTCGGCTCCGCTTCGACTCTTGCGACAACCTTGTTCACGGTCTTGTACCGGGAATTGGCGACAAAATCCTTGGAGATCAGCACGCCGGTGGCCTTGTTGTACTTGCTCTTGTACGTCTTGACCAGATATCCGGTGGTGCCTTCCTCGATCACGTCCCCGTCCTTGTAGCCCTCGGGATTGTCGGGCTTGAAGTCCTTATATTCCGTTTCGGGCTTGTAGGTCTCGGAAATGACGTAGCTCATTTCAACGTAGTAGTCCTTCTCGTCGGTGCCGAGAATCTGCACATTGACATAGCCGCCGCTGACGCTTGCTTCGAGCTTGATGGGGTAATTGGTGTTGTTGCGGAACTTGAAATCAGGGGAGCGCCAGCTGACGGTGGCGTCCATGCCGTAATTGATATAGTTCACGGGGAAGCCGTGGTTGGTGCGGGAGACGATTTCCAGATCGGCCAGCAGGGCACTGCGATACAGCGTGGAGGAAACCTGACAGATGCCGCCGCCCACCTGATTCACCAGATCGTCGCCGGAGTAGGCAGGGGCGGACTTGTAGCCCTTCCCGGTGGTGCGCTCGCCCAAAGTGTCGTTGAAGGAAAAGGCCTCACCGGGGTTCAGCACAACGCCGTTCAGCGCCTTACAGGCCAGCTCCAGATTGGCGGTGCGGTTGGCATTGTTAGAGTGGGGCGTGCTGGTGCTGCCCAGAACGTCCCGGAAGAAGACATCGTCGTCCAGAATTTCCGGGGCGACATATTCCATGGGAATGCGGACAACCTCGCCGTACTGCGCCGCGCTGATCTGCTTCTGCGCCTGCACCATGTCAAACTCGTAGCCGTAGGAGCCGGGGACGGCCTTGAAGGTCTGCATGTTGACGGTGGCATCCACGGGCTTTACGCAGACTTCGTCGTAAACTTTCTGCAAATCCACGGCATCCGGTTCGCCTTCGGCCTGTGCGCCCTTCGCCTCCACGGCAAAGACGTTCATGCTGTAGGCGTCCAGAATCTGGTTGAACAGGTCATCTACGTTGAAATTCACGCCGGGAGTCCCCATTGTGACGACCAGCGTCAGCTGGGGGGCGCGGTCTTCGTCGAATTTGTCCGTCGCAAGCTCGGGGACATCGCCTTCCAGGGCGTAACTGGCCTGGGTCAGCAGACTGCCGGCGGCTCCGGCGTAGTCCTCCAGAACGCCCTTGATATAATCCTGCTTCAGATGCAGGTAGGGCAGCAGCCCGATGATGTGGTTGCTCCTGAGGGACGCCTGGTAGGCCTCCTGACGCTCGGCCTTGGTGCCGGTTCTGCCGTATTCATAGGCGGCGTTCACGGCGGCCTTGACATCCAGCTTTGCGCCGGTGTCGCCGGGGGACAGCCGCAATGTGGTATCGCCCAGCGTCACCACCATGTCCTGCTTCGTGTAGGTCTGGTCGGTGACGGCGCGGACGGCGGTGACGGCGTCGGATTTGCGCATCCCGCCCACATTCACACCGGCAACGGTGACGTTGTTCAGAATTTTCTTGCCGTAGGGGTCACCGGAGACGTTGACGACGAAAATGGCGATGAGGGAGAGAATCAGAACCAGCGCGGCGGCGCATAAGGCCACCATCACGGGCTTCTGGTTGTTGTCCACAAAGGAAAGAATCTTATTCAGGAAGGCCGAAGCGCCGCCCTTCGGGGCTTCCTCCTTCTCGTCCAGAGAGAAGTCCGGTTCCTCGTGGGAAACCGGGGCGTCCCCTTCGGAGAACAGGCTGTCCGTTTCGGGAATCAGGCTGTCGGCCTCGGAGATAAGACCGGCGGCCTCCGGGTCGGCGGCATCCAGATCGGGAACGGAGGCTTGGGAGAAGATGGGATCCTCCGGCTTCGGGGGCTTCTCCTGACCGGTCAGCTGGCGAAAGCTCTTTTCAATTTCACGTTCTTCTTCCCGGTATGGCCGGGGGTTGGAAAATTTGCCTTTAGACA
>OHAT01002004.1_pt1 | contig 16303 bp, 13 predicted proteins | sample 1577141 | NCBI WGS metagenome assembly OHAT01 (sample SAMEA3541578, study PRJEB24748) | human gut metagenome | biome: human gut; feature: human-associated habitat; material: faeces | place: China | collected 2012 | reverse complement strand
CGGTGAGGGCGGCGGCCACCCGGTCGGCGTCGGCGCTGCCGCAGTAGTAGAGCTCCACCGGCGCCTGGGCCAGGAGGGCCTGGTAACGCTCCCACAGCCCCTCCGCCGTGACGGCGGCGGCGCGCCCGTCATAACGGCGCATGACGGTCTTATACATACAAAAGCGGCCGCACTCCTCGAAAATGCCCGCCGTCAGCGCGCCGTAGAGCATATAGAGCCACGGGCTGCTCAGGATCGCGCGGGAAACGGCGTTGTCGGAGAGGATGCAGAGGTAGTGGAGTCCCATCTCCAGACCCCGTGCGAAGAGAAGAAAGGTCAGCGCACCCCATAGCGCGGGCAGCAGGCGGGTACGCTCGGTCCTGCGCCACCAAATCAGAATGCCGATGGGCAGCAGAGCACAGAACGCCGCAGCCGCGCCCATCGCAATGAGCGACGAGGTCGGAACGGTCATTGCGCTCCCCCCTTCTCATGGCGGCGGTAGTAGAGATAGGAATACAGCACCGGAATGCCCACCGCCAGCGCAAGAAGAACTACGGTCACCGTCGGCCCGTGCAGGCGCAGCAGCGCAGACAGCAGCATCAGCAGTCCCGCGGCGACCCAGGTGAAGCCCGCGACGCGGTGCGTGCGGGTCCAGTTCTCCTCGCTCGCAAGCGTCCACGGCAGCTTGATGCCCATGGTGCGGTTCCGCCGGAGCTTCGGCAGGTAGTTGCCGAGGATGAGAAACAGCAGTCCCACGAACACCGGCGCCACGGTGCCGACGTGCATCTCATAGCCCAGTCCCGTGCCAAGCGTGAGCGCACTGCCAAGCAGCGACATCGCGGGACAGATCCACAGCATCACCGTCCGCAGCACAGGATTCATATTCCTGTTCGTCCCGTGGCTCTCGGCGTAAAAGCAGATGAGGTGCAGCGCCAAAATAAACAGCGGCAGGCCGAACACCGCCATGCCGCGCGACGACCAGCCGTTTGCCGTTCCGTCGAAGCCCCAATGCGTCGCCATCGTCTCCGGCAGGCGCGGGTAGAGAACGGTGCCCGCCAGCAGCGGCAGCAGGCAGACCAGCGAGGTCAGCAGCAGCTCTTTTTTGTTTGCCTTCATGGTTCCTTCTCCCCTTTCAAATCCTGTAACCACAGCAGCACCTCCTCGAGCACCGAGGCGTTGAGGCTATAGTAGATAAAGTTCTTCTCGCGGCTCTCAAAAATGAGTCCCGCCTTCTTGAGCTGGGCGAGGTGGTATGAGACCGTCGCCGCCGTCATGTCAAAGCGGCTCGCGATGTCGCCCGCGGTCATGCGCCCGCCCTTGAGCAGATTCAGTATCTCGCGCCGCACGGGATCGCCCAGCGCCTTCATGGTTTCACTCAGGCCCACGCCGCTCGCCTCCTACGTGGTATTTAGAAAATTTTCTAAATAGAGAGTAGCACCATCCCGCCGGAATGTCAAGCGGTATTTAGAAAAATTTCTAAATACCGCTTTGCAGAAAGGGAGCCGTCCCCCGGCGGAGAACGGCTCCTCTGATCTTGCTTTTACTGCTTTGCGCCCGCGAGCAGGTCGATGCCCATGGTGTAGCTCTCGAAGCCGTGACCGCGGATCTGCGCGATGCAGACCGGCGCGGTGACGGAGAGATGGCGGAACTCCTCGCGCTTTTCAATGTCGGAGATGTGGACCTCCACCACCGGAATGGTGATGGCCTTGATGGCGTCGCGGATGGCGTAGCTGTAGTGCGCGTAAGCGCCGGGGTTGATGACGATGCCGTCGAACATCCCGTCCGCCTCCTGAATGGCGTCGATGATCGCGCCCTCGTGGTTGGACTGGAAGCACTCGACCGCGATGCCGCGGCTTTGGGCGTGGGCATAGATGCGGGCGCAGAGGGCGGCGTAGTCCTCGCGGCCGTAGATATCCGGCTCGCGCTTGCCGAGCAGGTTCATGTTCGCGCCGTTGATGACCAGAATTTTCATGGCGTTTTCTCCTCTCCGTCCGCGCTTATTTGCCCTGCTGGGCAAGGAACGCGCGGTACTCCACGCTCTTGCGATAGTAAAGCTCGCTGTTTTCCAGGCAGGACGCCTTCTGCTTGTCGTTCAGGGGCTTTGCGACCACAGCGGGAGAGCCGACGAGCAGGCTGCCCGCAGGCGCGTCCATCTTGCCGGTCACGACCGCGCCGGCGGCAATGATGCAGTCGTCGCCGATCTTTGCGCCGTCGAGCACGATGGCGCCCATGCCGACGATCACGCGGTCGCCGACCGTCGCGCCGTGGACGATGGCGCCGTGGCCGACGGATACATCGTCGCCGAGGGTGCAGAGGTTGTGGATCACCGCGCAGTCCTGAATGTTGCAGCGCTTGCCGATCTTGATGGGCTGCAGCTCCGCGCGGCAGACGCTGTTGAACCAGAAGGCGGTGCCCTCGCCGACGGTCACATCGCCGCAGACCACCGCGCCGGGCATGACAAGGACGTTCTCGTCCGTTTCAATGGGCTTGAAATTCATCGTGTTCTCCTCCGTTTTTCTCTGTATCTGCGCCCTTACAGGGCAAAATTTCCGCTGCGGAACACCGGCAGCTCGCGGCCGTCGTGCGTCGTGCCGGTGATGGAGAGGTCGGCGGTGCCGACCATGAAATCGACGTGCGTGAGCGAGTGGTTCAGCCCGTGGGCATCCAGCTCCTCGCGCGTCATCCGCTCACCGCCGGCGATACACTCGGGGTACGCCTCGCCGAAGGCGAGGTGGCAGGAGGCATTCTCGTCGTAGAGCGTGTTGTAGAACAGCAGACCGCTGCTGCGGATGGGACTGTCGTAGGGCACCAGCGCGACCTCGCCGAAATAGCGTGCGCCGTCGTCCACCGCGATGGCGGCATTGAGCACGTCCTCGCCGCGCGAGGCCTTAGCTTCGACGATGCGGCCCTCCCTCACGGTGAAGCGGATGTCTTCGATGATACTGCCGTTGTTCACCAGCGGCAGCGCCGCGCAGACCGTACCGTTGACGCCCGTTTTAAGGGGTGCGGTGAAGATCTCCTCGGTGGGCAGATTGGCGACGAAGCCGACGCCCGCGGGCGTTTCGGAGTTTCCCGCCGCCCAGAGATGATCGTCCGGCAGCTCGATGGTGAGGTCGGTGCCGAGGGAATTGGTGTAGTGCAGGCTCTTGAAGCGCAGCGCGTTGAGCTTTTCCTTGCGCGCGGTCAGCAGCGCGATGTGCTCGCGCCAGCGCGCCTCGGCGTTTCCGTCGCCGGTGACGCGCACGGTTTTCAGGATCGCGTCCCAGAGCGCGGCGACTGCGTCGCCCTCGCTCCGATCGGGGAAGACCTTCCTCGCCCACGCGGCGATGGGCGCGCCCGCGACGCACCACGGAAAGCCGTTCGCCATCTGGAGCCGGTCAAAGGTCTCGCGCTCGGCGGACGAGGTGCGCTGCGCGGCGACGAGCCGCACGGGCGATACGCCCAGCAGCGTTTCGGGGTCCTCCGCGTCGATGCGCAGATAGGCCGCGCCCTCGTTGGCGTAGTCGGTAAAGAACGCCCTGCGCCACGCGCGCGGCGTTTCAAAGGCGGCGTCCTGCGCACGCAGGAAGCGCTCGCGGGTGATATAGTCGTCCGTCCAGTTCAGCACGACCTCGCCCGCGCCGAGGTCATAGGCCGCCGACACGCACAGCCGCGCGAACGGCGCGCACTCCACGGGGGATGAGAGAATGAGCGTCTGCCCCTTTTGCAGGTTCAGTCCGACGGAAACGATCAGATGCGCGTATTCGCGCAGCTTTTCTTCCACAAAAATACCTCCTTGAAAATCGGGTATGCTTACCCTACGGTGCTTTTCATAGGAACAGAATACCACGCCCCGCCGCGCTTGGAAAGGGGAAATTCGGCGGCAAGGCCGGAAAACTCAGATGCCCAGCAGGAGCGCGGCGAAGCGGAAGTAGATGGCCAGCGAGATCGCGTCCACCACCGTGGTGATGAACGGCGAGGCCATGACCGCGGGGTCGAAGCCGATCTTCTTGGCCAGCAGCGGCAGCGTGCAGCCGACGAGCTTGGCGGCAAACACCGTGACGATCAGCGTCAGGCAGATGACCGCCGCCACCGTCATCGTGATGGGATTGCCGAAAATCATCTTATCCACCAGCAGCAGCTTGACAAAGTTCGCCGCGCTGAGCACCGCGGCGCAGAGCACCGCCACGCGGATCTCCTTCCAGATGACGCGGAGGAGGTCGGAAAACTCGATCTCATCGAGCGAAATGCCGCGGATGACCGTGACGCTCGCCTGCGAGCCGCAGTTTCCGCCGGTATCCATCAGCATGGGAATATAGGCGGTCAGGATAGCGCAGGCGCCGAGGGCGTCCTCGAATTTCGCGATGATCTGGCCGGTGAAGGTCGCCGAGACCATCAACAGGAGGAGCCACGGTATACGGGACTTGAAGGTCTCGAACACGCTCGTTTTGAGATAGGGTTTGTCGGTCGGCAGCATGGCCGCCATCTTTTCGATATCCTCGGTGGCCTCCGCCTCCATGACGTCCATGGCGTCGTCAACGGTGATGATGCCGACGAGACGGTCTTCCTTATCGACGACCGGCAGGGCGATGAAGTCGTACTTCGAGAAGGTCTGGGCGACGTCCTCCTTATCCTCGAGGGTGCCGACGGAGATGACATGCGTCTCCATGATATCCTCGATGATATCGTCCTCGTCGGAGAGGAGGATCGTGCGCAGGGAAACGATGCCGAGCAGCTTGCGCGCGGGGTCCACCACATAGCAGACGTTGATGGTCTCCTTGTCCGTGCCGGTGCGGCGGATGCGCTTGAGGGCGTCCTCCACCGTCATGTCTCGCTTGAGGTCGACGAACTCCGTCGTCATCAGCGCGCCGGCGGAATCCTCGGGATATTTCAGGATCTCATTGATGCTCTTGCGGGTGTCGGGGTCGGCGTGCTTCAGAATGCGCTTGACCACGCCCGCGGGCATCTCCTCGACGATATCGACGGCGTCGTCGAGATACAGCTCGTCGAGCACCTCTTTCAGCTCGGTGTTGGAAAAGCCGCGGATGAGCATTTCCTGCACATCCGGCTCCAGCTCGACGAACAGCTCCGCCGCCGGCTCCTTGGGCAGCAGGCGGAACAGCAGCGGTAGCATCTCCTCGGGCAGATCGTCGAACAGGTCTGCGATATCGGCGGGCTCCAGCTCGACTAAAATGTCGCGCAGCGCCTTATACTGCTTTCGGCGGGTCATCTCCTCTATTTCCTCCAGCAGCTCGTCGCGGCGTTCTTCAAAATCGATCATGCGCTGTTCCTCCTTTCTCCAAAGCTGACCGGCGCGGGCCAAGGGATAAAAAAAGCCCGCAGGCCTTCCTCCGGTACCAAGGCTGCGGGAGCGACAATGATAAAAATCGCGCTTTGCGATCTTCCCTACCGTTCAAGCTTTAGCATCACCAGGCGGTGAAACTGCATTAGATGGCACCTTGGTTTCGATGCCAACTGTTCAAACCCTCGCATCGTGTCTCCACGACTCTGCGGCAGCAGTCCATATCCTGATGGTAGCCTTACCTACCGGACGAATATTTATTTGCCTTATCATAGTATGCGCATTTTCTTTCTTTGTCAAGCATTTTCCCGATTTTTTCGGCTCGTTTTCCTCGCTGCGGCGGCGCGGAAATCTTTCTCTTTTCTTTTCGGGCTTGCTGTGCTATAGTATTGTTGTTTTTATAGGGCTTCGTGAAGAATAAACAGGGCGGAGGTGAGCGGGATTTGCTCGAGCGCGTGATGCACAATCGTTTTTTTCGCGGCACGGCGCTGTTCGTGCGCCGCTACTTCGACCACCGCGTGGCCCGCGACAGCGCGGCGCTGACGTATTACCTGCTCTTTGCGATGTTCCCGCTGCTCATCTTCCTGAGCAACCTTGTCGGCTTCTTCGCCGTGGACATTGAGGGCTTCCTGCGCCAGCTCGGCACCATCATCCCCGCCGAGGTGCTGGACCTGCTGATCCAGTACCTGCGCTACGTTTCGCGCGTATCGAGCCGGACGCTGATGACCTTCAGCCTGATCTTTTCCATCTGGTTCCCGATGCGCGCGGCCAACGCGCTGCTGCTGAGCGTGCGCAAGGCCTACGGCATGGGGCGTCCCACGCAGTTCCTCCGCCATCAGGCCAAGGTGTTCCTTTACACCATCTGCCTGATCCTCACGATCCTGCTCTCGCTGGTGCTCGTGACGGTGGGCCGCAGCGTGCTGAACCTCTGCGCGGACTACTTCCATTTCAGCGCCATCCTGACCGACGGCTTCATCGAGCTGTGGTCGACGCTGCGCTTCGTGTTCCTCGGCTGCATCGTCTTTCTCGCGCTCGCCGTGCTCTACGGCCTCGCACAGGAGACGCGGAGCGTTCACTACGTCTGGCCCGGCGTGCTCTTTTCGCTCACGGCCTGGATGATCCTCTCGCTGCTTTTCTCGCTTTATGTGGAAAACGCGGCGAACTATTCCGTCATCTACGGCTCCATCGGCGCCATCATCGTGCTGCTGCTGTGGCTGTATCTTTCGGCGACCATGATGATCATGGGCGCGGAATTCAACAGCGTTCTGATGGAAATGAAGACCGCGCGCGGCTGAGGCGCGCGGATACCGGGGATATTACGCGCCGCGCGGTGCGCGGCAGAACGGAGAACAAAGCATGAAGATCATCATTGTCGGTCTGGGCAAGGTCGGCTACGCCATTGCCCAGCAGATGGTCGGCGAGGAGCACGACCTGATTTTGGTGGACGAGAGCGCCGCCGTGATCGAGCACGCCGACGCCACGCTCGACGCCATGTGCGTCGAGGGCAACGGTGCGTGCGCGAGCGTGCTGCTGCGCGCCGGTGTGCGCGACGCCGACCTGGTCATCGCCGCCACGGCGGACGACGAGGTGAACCTCGTCTGCTCGCTGATGGCGAAAAAGCTGGGCGCCAAGCACACGGTCGCCCGCGTGCGCAACCCCGAATACTTCCGCGACGCGCCGATCCTGCGCCGCGAGATCGGTCTGGACATGATCATCAACCCCGAATACGCCGCCGCGCAGGAGATCGCGCGCATCCTGCGCGTGCCCGCCGCGTTCAGCGTGGAGAGCTTCGCCCGCGGCACCGTGGAGCTCATCGGCTTCCAGATCACCGAGCAGGACGGCATGGCCGGCAAGAGTCTGATCGAATACAACAAGCTCCATCCCAATGCGCTGCTGCTGTGCGCGGCCAAGCGTGGCGGCGAGGTGCTGGTGCCGAACGGCCACTTTGTCCCGCAGGCCGGCGACCGCGTTTACGCCATCGGCACACCGACCGAGACCGCCCGCGTGCTGCGCAGCATGGGCCGTGACACCTCGCCCATCCGCCAGCTGAGCGTGATCGGCGGCGGGCGCATCGCGCTCTACCTCGCCTGGGCGCTCGACGGCATGGGGATGCACATCACCATCGTTGAGCAGAACGAGGAAAAGTGCATGGCGATCGCCGAGAAGCTGCCGAAGGCGACCATCCTCCACGGCGACGGCACGGACCATGACCTGCTCGAATCCGAGGGCATCTTCGACGCGGACGCCTTCGTCTCCCTCACAGGGCGCGACGAGGAGAATCTGCTCATGGCGCTCACCGCGAAGGACTCCGGCGTTGCCAAGGTCCTGCCGAAGATGTCGCGCCCGAACTACACCGCGCTGGTGCACGACCTCGGCATCGACACCGTCATCTCCCCCAAGGACGTGACGGCCAGCCAGATCTCCAGCTACGTCCGCGGCCTCGCCAACTCGCAGGGCAGCGCCGTGGAGAGCCTGCATAAGATCCTCGGCGGCGCGATGGAGGCGGTGGAATTCACCGCGACCGGCGCGACGCACTTCCTCAATACGCCCCTCAAGGACCTGAACTTCAAGCCGGGGCTGCTGGTCGCCGCCATCGTCCACGGCGGCAAGCTCCTCATTCCCGGCGGCCACTCCATCATCTCGGAGGGCGACCGCGTGATCGTGGTGGCAAAATCCCTGTTCCTCAAGGACCTCAACGACATTCTGGTCCGTTGAGCCGCTGCACGGAGGAAGGCGCGACATGAACAAAAAGCTCATTTTCAAAATTCTCGGCATCATTCTGGGCATCGAGGGCGTGTCCCTGCTCATTCCCTTCGTCATCGCGCTCGTCTGCCGGGAAAATACCGCCGTCTTCGGCGTCACGGCGCTGCTCTGCCTCGCGGTCGGTCTGCCGCTGAGCCGGCTGCATACGGCCAAATCACGCCTGCAGAACCGCGACGGCTATGTCGCCGTGGCGCTCGGCTGGATCGTGCTGTCCGCTTTCGGCGCGCTGCCCTATGCGCTCAGCGGCTGCTGCGGCTATGTGGACGCGCTGTTCGAGACCGTTTCCGGCTTCACGACGACGGGCGCCTCCATCTTCGGCGCGCCGGCCTCGCTGCCGCGCGGTATCCAGCTCTGGCGCGCGCTGACGCAATGGCTCGGCGGCATGGGCGTTCTCGTCCTGCTGCTCGCGCTGATGCCGAAGCTCGGCGAGGGCAGCGTCAACCTGATGAAGGCCGAAAGTCCCGGCCCCATCTCCTCCAAGCTGCTGCCGCGCACGAACGACACGGCCAAAATGCTTTACAGCATCTACATTCTCCTCACGGCGGCGGAAACGCTCGCGCTCCGCGCGGCGCGGATGCCGTGGTTCGACGCGGTGACCACCGCGCTCACGACCATCTCGACCGGCGGCTTCTCCGTCCGCAACGAAAGCATCGCCTACTACCAGTCCTCGGCGGTCAACTGGATCATCGTGGTCTTCATGTTCGTCTCGTCGGTCAATTTCACGCTTCTGTTTCTGGCCGGTACACGGCGCTGGCGGGAGGTCCTGCGCAGCGACGAGCTGCGCGTCTACTCCGGCATCGTGTTCGGCTCGTCCGCGCTCATCGCGCTCGATCTTGTTCTCAAAACGGGCCGTTCCGTCGGCTCCGCCATTGAGCACGCGGCCTTTCAGGTCACAACGCTCATTTCCACCACCGGCTACTGCACAGAGGATTTCGACCTCTGGCCGCAGTTCAGCCGTCTTGTGCTGCTCGTTGTGATGTTCGCCGGCGGCTGCGCCGGCTCGACCGCCGGCGGCATCAAGGTCTCGCGCATCGTGCTGCTCTTCAAGGGACTCAAGCGCGACCTGCGCCGCATCCTGCACACGCGCGAGGTGCGCCCCATCACGCTCGACGGGCAGCGCGTGGAGGAGGATACCATCTCCTCCGTTTCCCTCTTCTTCTTTGCCTACATGATCATCCTCTTTTTCTCCGCGCTGATCGTCTCGCTCGACGAGCTGGATTTCACCTCCGCCTTCACGGCATCCCTGACCTGCATCAGCAATGTCGGCCCCGGCCTCGGCCTTGTCGGCCCGACGTGCAACTTCGGCTTTCTCTCGCCGCTCTCAAAGCTCGTGCTCTCGTTTACGATGCTCCTCGGGCGACTGGAGATCATGCCCCTGCTCGTGCTGTTCCTGCCGTCCGTGTGGCGGAAAAAATAAATCTGTGTCAAAGCCGCTCCCACGGGTGCGGCTTTTCTCTGCAAATTTTGGTTGACAACCGTATACCTTTCTGCTATGCTGAGTTCAGATAGGTATACAGCCGTGTACCGAAAGGAGGAATGTCCCGTGTCCTGCAATCTGACCGACGCGGAGTGGAAGCTGATGCACCGTCTCTGGGAGCAGTCCCCGCAGACCATCACGCAGCTCACCGCCGCGCTTTCCGCCGAGACCGGCTGGGAGAAGCACACCGTCATCACCATGCTCACACGGCTGGAGGCCAAGGGCGCGGTGCGCCACGAGGCCGGCGGGCGCGCCAAGCAGTTCTATCCCGCCGTCGCGCAGAGCGACGCCGCCCGCACCGAGACCGAGAGCTTTCTCGGTAAGGTCTACGGCGGCAGCCTGGGACTGATGATGAGCGCCATGGTCGAGGGCCGCGCGCTCACACAGGAAGACATCGACGAGCTGACCGCCATTTTGGAGCAAGCGGGAGGGAACACGAAATGAAAGAGATCCTTTTGACTTCCTCTGTTTTGATCCTTGCGCTGCTGGCGCTGCGGCGGCTGTTCCGCCGCACCGTCTCGCGCCGGATGCAGTACGCGCTCTGGCTTCTGGTGCTCGTGCGGCTGCTCGTGCCGGTGAACGTCGGCACACTGGCGCACAACGTTCTCTCGGCTGCCGCGCCGGTGCAGACCGTTGTGGAGGAGCGGCTGGATACCCCCGTGCTGTACGTTCAGGACGGCACGGAGCGGCGCCCCGCACAGCTTTTGCCCGGCAAGGAGTCGCAGGGTGACCCGCAGTCTCCGCCGTCCGACGCAGCGCAGAGCGCCCCCGCCGACGAATACTACACCGTGACACCGACCTACCGAACCGTCACGCTTTCCGAAGCGCTCACCTACGTCTGGTACGCCGGAATGGCCGGCGTGGGCGCGTGGTTCCTTTTTACCAACCTGCGCTTCGCCCGCGCGCTGCGCAAGGCGCGCACACCTTACCGCGTCGAGGGCTGCCGCTATCCGGTCTATCTCGTGTCCGCGCTGCCCTCGCCGTGCCTGTTCGGTGTGCTGCGCCCCGCCGTTTACCTGAACGAAAAGGCGCTGCAAAGCCCCGACGCCCTGCGCTTCGTGCTCGCGCACGAGCAGACGCACGCGCGGCACCTTGACCCGCTGTGGTCGCTGCTGCGCGGCGTGTGCCTGACCGTCTACTGGTTCGACCCGCTCGTGTGGCTCGCGGCGGTGCTCTCGCGCGAGGACTGCGAGCTGGCCTGCGACGAGGGGACGCTCCGCGCGCTCGGCGCGGACGAGCGCGCCGCCTACGGCAAAACGCTGCTCGCGCTCGTGCCTGTGTGCGATAAGCCGCAGAACCCGCTGCTTGGCGCGACGACCATGACCAGCGGCAAAAGGAGCCTCAAGGAGCGCATCACACGCATCGCGGAGAACCGGCAGGCCAAGGCCGCGGCGGTGTTCGCCGTCGTCGCGCTCGCGGCGCTCGTGTGCGCGGTGAGCTTCACCGGCGCGCCGGATACGCCGCCCGAGGTCACGCAGGAATGGTACGACGCGGGCTTCACGACCGAGGACGCGCAGGCCTGTCTCGAATTTCTCGACTGGGCGGCGGAGCTTGACGGCAGCAAAATAACAGGCTGCGGCGCATGGGACGCCGAGACCGGCGCAGCCCGCTTCCTTCTGGAGGAGCCCTCCGATGATACATCCGCGCAGATCGAAGCACTCGAGGGCATTCTCCGCAGCGTCCGTGCGGAGGAGCTTACTCCATTCGCAGCCCGCGATGGAGAAGTCCGTTATACGCTCACCTTCAACGATGATTATACCGGCTATTATGGCTTTTCGCTGAGCGAGAATGGGCAAGTTGTACTGGACGCACCCGCGGAGTACGAAACCGAGGGAGAGCCATTTTCCTACATGAAGGCCGTCGCCGTCGTGGACAACGCGGAACTGACACAAGCTCTGTACCGATTGCTCCGCCCCGCACTTCTTGACAATCTGACGGAGGCCGAGCGCAGCGTCGTCGACGAATTTCTGCACTGGGCGCAAGCTCTGCGCGCAGAGGACATCCTCAACCTGCATTTCCGCGACGGCAGCGGCTCGCGCTTTCTTCTTGACGAGGAGCTGACCTCGTTCACGGCGCAGCTCGTGCCAGCCCTCAACGCCCTCACTGAGGCGGACCTCTACACGCAGCAGGGCTACGGCGACAGCGCGTACTACACGCTCTCCGTCATCACGCAGGACGGCGAACGGTACACCTTCTTCTGCGGCTTCGACCGCGTGCGGCTCCTGCATCCCACCTTTGAGCCGGGGCTCTCCTCAAGCTATCCCAGCGACCGCCCGACGCTCTGGATCGACAGTCCCGCGCTGATGGCGTGCATCGACAGTCTGGAATCCTCGCCCGCGCCTTTGCCGGACTTTGAGACTGCCGCGCCGACGCCGCTCGCGGACATCCTGCCCGCGCGGGAGCCGTGGATGACCATTCCCCTTGCCGGGAAGGCACAGCGCATTGCCGACCGCCGCATCCCCTCCGATGCCCTTGACTGGCTCACGCAGATGGACATGGACGGCGACGGCGTGTGTGAGATCGTCAACAGCTCCGATTTCCCCGCGATCTACTACAAGCGCGGCGGCGAGCTCTACGGCGTCGACCTCAAAAGCGTCATCACCGCCGCGTGGCCGGAGATGAGCTACTGGGATTACACATTTCCCGCCAGCCGCTCGATCCTCCTCGGCGGCTTGTCTGCGGGCGACGCTCCCGGCGATGGGGTCAACTTCACGCGCTATCTCTACTTCGACGGTGAAAGTCTGCTGCTCTACAAGCCCGATCGCAGCCACACCGACCACGTCGCTGACGCGACGCTTGCCGATCCGAGCGTTCCCGCCGAAATCGCCGCGCGGGCAAAGCAGCTTGTTCGGCAGCGGTACGACACCCTTGCGGGCAGCGCCGCGCAGTACGACGACTGGTATACAGACGTCTCCTTCCTCGGTGCGGAGACCCGCTACGCGGGTCTGACGCTGGAGGTTTACAGCTTCAGCCAGCATTACCACGCGCAAAAGCCGGAAAAAATCCTGCTCGCGGGCGGCACTGAGGTGGACGAGGACGGCTGGGCCATTCTGGACGGCGACACGGTCCTGGACGGTCCCTATATCGTCTGCCTCATGGACGGCGGCACGCGGCGCATGTTAGAGGGCAGCATGAGGGGCGATTGCAGCACGGGCAGCCCCGCTTATTATGCCGATCTGACCGCGCTGCTGGCGAAAAACAATGTCCTCCGCCCCGACGCTCTGGACGGCGGCTTGCTGAACGAGGCGATGAGCAGCGGCGGCAGCTTCCTCAACTGGCTGGGTCAATACGACGCTGCCGAGCAGGACCGCGCGCTCGAAAGGCTGAGCGCCTACCGCGCCTCGCTCACCGACAGCTACGACCTCGATATGTTCTCCCGCATCGTCGCCTATCTGCTCGGCGACCGTGACGGCCTGACCGACGCGGGCCGTGCCGCACAGGGGCGCTTCCGCGCGAAATTCGGATGAACGACCAAATCGGCAATTTTGTGCATTTTTTTCGAGAGCCGCCCTTGCAAAGGGCGGCTCTTTGCGGTAGAATAATCAAACTGCCGCCTTGGCGGCGGTCAAGTTTATCAACAAATGAGGTGTTCAGAAAGCATGAAACGCGAATCCTTCCGCTCCCGTCTGGGCTTCCTGCTGGTGAGCGCGGGCTGCGCCATCGGCATCGGCAACGTGTGGCGCTTCCCCTACATCGCCGGCAAGAACGGCGGCGGCTACTTCGTTCTCTTCTACCTGCTCTGCCTGCTCGTGATGGGCGTACCCGTGCTGACGATGGAACTGGCGGTCGGCCGCGCGAGCCGCAGGAGCGCCGTGCTCTCCTATAAGACGCTGGAAAAGCCCGGTCAGAAATGGCACATCCACGGCTGGTTCTGCCTGCTCGGCTGCTACCTGCTGATGATGTACTACACCACCGTCTCCGGCTGGATGGTCAGCTACTTTGGCAAGTTCCTCACCGGCGCGTTCCATTCCGGCATGAGCACGGATGAGGTCGCGAGCGCCTTCGGCGCGATGCTCTCCTCCCCCGGCGAAATGGCGCTCTGGGCCGAGGTCGTGGTCGTCGCGGGCTTTCTGGTCTGCTCCTTCGGCCTGCAAAAGGGCCTTGAGCGCGTGACAAAGGTCATGATGCTCTGCCTGCTGGCGCTCATTCTCGTGCTCGCCGTTCACAGCCTGACGCTCTCCGGCGCGGCGGAGGGCATGAAGTTCTATCTGGTCCCCTCGATGGATTCCATCCGCGAAAACGGCTTCGGCAGCCTTGTCACCGACGCGATGAATCAGGCGTTCTTCACGCTCTCGCTCGGCATCGCCGCCATGGAGATCTTCGGCAGCTACATGAGCGACGAGCACACCCTGCCCGGCGAAGCCGTGCGCATCTGCGCGCTCGACACCTTCGTGGCGCTGATGGCGGGCACCATCATCTTCCCCGCCTGCTTCACCTTTGGTGTTGCGCCCGAGGAGGGTCCGGCGCTGATCTTCCAGACCCTGCCGCCTGTCTTTATCAACATGGCGGGCGGGCGCTTCTGGGGCGCGCTGTTCTTCCTGTTCATGATCTTCGCGAGCTTCTCCACCGTGCTGGCGGTGTTTGAAAACATCCTCGCCATCTGCATGGACACCTTCGGGATCAGCCGCAGGAAGGCCGTGCTCATCAACGGCATCCTGATCGCCGCTCTCAGTCTGCCCTGCGTGTTCGGCTACAACATCTGGAGTGACTTCCGTCCCATCCTCGGCAAGGACGTGCTCGACAGCGAGGACTTCCTCGTGAGCAACCTCCTGCTGCCCATCGGCTCGCTCGTCTACCTCCTCTTCTGCGTGACGAAGTGGGGCTGGGGCTTCGACAAGTATCTTGCCGAGGCCAACAAGGGCTCGGGCCTCAGGTTCGCCCGCTGGCTCAAGCCCTACTTCCAGTGGGTGCTGCCGATCCTGATCGTCATCATCCTGCTCCAAGGCCTGCTGTAAATTTGCTATTCTCTCATCTCTCATATCTCTCAAAAGGGAAAAGCCGCAGTGAAATTCACTGCGGCTTTTCCCTTTTTCCGCTTCCTTCGCAATTATGAACTCCGTGTAAATTCGCATATAACTCGTAAATATATTTATATAAAACTATTGACAAAATTTGTTCACGTGCTATGATAGCATCCAGAAAAGAAAAGAACCCCAAGGAGGCGCATGATGAAGAAAAATCTTTACAGTCTGACGCTGTCAGACGATGTGGTGCGCGAGGTCGACGCGCTGGCCCACCGGATGGGCACGAACCGTTCGGCGCTCGTCAACCAGATTTTGGCCGAGTACGTCTCCGTGCCGACGCCTGAACGCCGCTGGAACGATATCTTTGAGGCCATCGAAGAGCTGATGACGCCCACGCGCGAGCTGGTGCCGTTCTTCGCCCCCGGCTCGTCCACAATGTCGCTCAAGTCGAGCTTATCGTACAAATACCGCCCCACGGTCAAGTACGAGGTCGATCTGAGCAGCGGCGACGGCCAGACGATGGGCTCGCTGAACATCGTCTTCCGCACGCAGTCGGCGGCGCTGATCTCCGCAATGACGAGCTTCTTCCGGCTCTGGGTGCAGATCGAAGACAAGTGCCTCGCACCGCTTCTCGGCAGCTCCATTTCCTGCGCGCTGTACGACGGGCGCTTCGTTCGTCCGCTCGCGATGCCGCGCGGAAAGGCGCTGACTGCCGATGATGTCGCCGGTGCGATCAGCGCTTATGTCCAGCTCTTCGACCGGCTGCTCAAGGGCTATCTCGACGGCTCGCTCTCCGCGAGCGATGTTGAAATGGCCTACCGCGGCGATCTGCGAAGCAGAACGCTGCTGATTTAATCACTTAATTGTAAAAAACACGAATTTGAGGTGAACTTGAATGAATGCTGAAAAATATACGCAAAAGGCTTTGGAAGCCGTCAAGACCGCGCAGAACATGGCGCAGGAAAACGGCAACCAGTATGTAACGACCGAACATTTGCTCTATGCCCTGCTCGATCAGGACGGCGGACTGATTGGGTCACTGTTCGGTAAGATGGGCGTCGATTGCGACGGCTTACTCTCCGAGCTCGACACGCTGATCCGCAATCTGCCCCGCATCTCCGGCGGCAGCGGCGAGGTGTACGCCTCGCCCGAGGTCGGCAAGATCCTGAACCTTGCCGAAAAGACCGCCGAAAAGCTGCACGACGAGTATCTCTCCGTTGAGCACCTGATGCTCGCCATCTTCTCCGAGGGCTCGCAGAGCGTGCGCCAGCTGCTCTCCGACCACGGCATCACGAGAAGCCGCTTCTCCGATGAGCTTGCGAAGGTCAAGACCTCCCCCGTGACGAGCGACAATCCCGAAGATTCCTACGACGCGCTCAAGAAGTACGGCACGGACCTCGTCGAGCGCGCCCGCACGAAGGAGCTTGATCCCGTCATCGGCCGTGACGCGGAGATTCGTAACGTCATCCGCATCCTGTCGCGTAAGACGAAGAATAACCCCGTGCTCATCGGCGAGCCGGGCGTCGGCAAGACGGCCATCGCCGAGGGCCTTGCCCAGCGTATCGTGCGCGGCGATGTGCCCGAAGGGCTCAAGGACCGCACGATCTTCTCGCTCGACATGGGCGCGCTGATCGCGGGCGCGAAATACCGCGGCGAGTTTGAAGAGCGCTTAAAGGCCGTTTTGAACGAGGTCAAGAAGTCCGACGGCAAGATCATCCTCTTCATTGATGAGCTGCACACCATCGTCGGCGCGGGCAAGACCGAGGGCAGCATGGATGCCGGCAACCTCTTAAAGCCGATGCTGGCTCGCGGCGAGCTGCACTGCATCGGCGCGACCAC
>OHAT01002002.1_pt1 | contig 16307 bp, 8 predicted proteins | sample 1577141 | NCBI WGS metagenome assembly OHAT01 (sample SAMEA3541578, study PRJEB24748) | human gut metagenome | biome: human gut; feature: human-associated habitat; material: faeces | place: China | collected 2012 | reverse complement strand
CGACCTGGCGGCGAACCAGGAACCGAGCAGGCCCATGACAGCGCCGGCCCCGATGCCCGCCAACAGGGGCAGGAAGAAAAAACGACCGTCCCGATCCACCCTGCCCACGGGATCGTCCACGCAATAGTCGTAGAGGTCGCCGTCGCCGCGCCGGTCGTTGGCCGGGTCAGGACTGATGAAGCGGCCCACCTCCGGATCATAGTGCCGGCAACCGAACTGCACCAGGCCCGTAGCCCTGTCCACAATCCCTCCGCCGAAACCCAGCGGGATGTACAATTCCGGCAGGCTGTCGAAGAGCACATTGCCGAAGCTGTCATAGTCCACGCGCTTGACGATGCCGCCCGCGCCGTTGATCAGGGCGCGGAACGAGCCCACCTGGTCCAGCCCCAGTAAAAAATAGTCCTTATCCGTGCCCCAGGAACCGCCCGCGATACCCAGACGCCGCACGGCCTCGCCCTGAATGCCCACATGCGTGGGCAAAGGCTCCCCGCCCCCCTCGTAGCCCCAGTCATAGCCGAGCCCGCTTCGGGCGTCCACGCAACGCACCGGCGTCTGCCGCCCCTTCCATTCCCAGGCTAGGCACAGCTCGCCGTCATCCAGAACCCGCGAAGGCATACGAGCGTTTCCTTCATAACTATAGGAGCGAAGCGCGCCGTCCGGCAAGCGTACTTCAGCGAGGCGATTGCCGTCATACCTGAATTCCATGACCCCGCTTTCCCCGCTACGCTCCTCGCGACGGCCGGACCGGGCTTCCCGCAAGAGCGGGGGGACTGAAGCCCGCGCGGCGGCAGCGCCCTGACGCGCCCGGCTGACCAGCCGCCCGTCCTTGTCATAGGCCATGCGCAGCGCGCCCGCATGCGTAAGACGCCCGTCGGCGTCATACGTATAGCGGATGCCCCTCGCCACGTCCTCCACCCGCTGCCCGGCCCCATTATAGGCATAGGTCTCCTGCTCCCGGCCGTCGCAATGCACGCGGAGCAGATGACCGGATGCATCATAGGCGTAGCGGAAGCAGCGCACGCCCTCGGGCCAATGCTCCTCCCGGCGGAGGATTTTGCCCCCGGCATCACGGTCCACCGCGACGGAAAAGCATTCGGGCACGGATTTTTTTGTCCACAAATCCTGATACATACAGCCACCTTTTTCAGGTTTACTATAAAAATTAAATTTTGTTCAGGATAAATATATTTATTTTTATAGTATTGCAAGAAATCTTTTTATTTTAAAAGTATTATTTTAATTATAGGTGGTTAATCACTTTCTCCGGACGGCACTGATCCGGCCCGCGTCCCTTCCGGCCGGGCCGGCGGCCGTCGCCCTGCCGGAAAGCTTCTCTCCCTTTGCGCTTTTCCGGCATATGGGATATATGTCAGACCTCAATTATCCGGCTGGGGACCATGTTTTCCCCGGCCCATACCGCAAGCAGAACAGGAGGAAGCCATGCCTCTTATGGGTCCCAGAGAAATGTTCACCGCCGCCTACGCCGGGCGCTACGCCGTAGGCGCGTTCAACGTCAACAATATGGAAATCGTCCAGGGCATCATGCGGGCCGCCGCCGAGGAAAAATCCCCGGTGATCCTCCAGGTTTCCGCCGGAGCCCGCAAATACGCCGGTCAGACCTACATCATGAAACTGGTGGAGGCCGCCCTGATCGAAGACCCCGCCGTGCCCGTGGTGGTGCATCTGGACCACGGCCCCAGCTTCGAGATGTGCAAGGACTGCATTGACGGCGGCTTCACTTCGGTGATGATCGACGGTTCGCACCTGCCCTATGAGGAAAATATCGCCCTGACCAGACAGGTGGTGGACTATGCCCACCCCAGGGGGGTCTGGGTGGAAGCCGAGCTGGGCAAGCTGGCCGGCGTCGAGGAACACGTCAGTTCCGCCGAGCATGTTTACACCGATCCGGACCAGGCGGTGGATTTCGTGCAACGCACGGGCTGCGACTCCCTGGCCGTGGCCATCGGCACCAGCCACGGGGCCTACAAATTCAAGGGCGAGGCCAAACTGGACTTCCCGCGCCTGGAAGCCATCAGCGCCAAGCTGCCCGGCTACCCTCTGGTTCTGCACGGGGCCTCCAGCGTGCCCCAGGAGTTTGTGGAACTGTGCAACAAGTACGGCGGCCAGGTGGGCGGGGCCAGGGGCGTGCCCGAAGACATGTTGCGCAAGGCCGCGAGCATGGGCGTGTGCAAGATCAATGTGGACACGGACATCCGCCTGGCGCTCACCGCCTCCATCCGCCAGTTCCTGGCCGAACATCCGGAACAGTTCGACCCGCGCTCCTACCTTGCCCCGGCTCGCGAGGCCGTCAAGAACATGGTGGCGCACAAGATCCGCAATGTGATGGGTTCTTCGGGGAAAATTTAGGGAAGCACTGATTAATGGTCTTTTTGCCCTCTGTCTGTGTCAGGCTCACTCCGTGCGACGGTCGAATATGTCTGAATATACTCCCTTCGCCCGCAGTTCGCCTTCCTTGGCAGAGAACAAAAATCTTCATTAATCAGCGCTTCCTTAGAGCATTTCAGATTTGAAATACTCTAAACAGATTCGCACACAAGGAGCGCAACCATGCCCGTAAAATTGGGAATGAACGGCTTCGGCCGCATCGGCCGTTATCTGCTGCGCCTGCTGGCCGACGATCAGGATCTTCAGATCGCGGCCATCAACGCCCGCGCGGACAACGCCGCCCTGGCCTACCTGTTCAAATACGACTCCACCTACGGCACGTTTGCCGGTGAAGTGGATCATGATGACGACGGTATCATCGTCAACGGACGCCATGTCGCGGTGACCCGCCGCAAGGCCGGGGAATGGGAGTGGAAACGCCTGGGCGTGACCCTTGCCGTGGAAACCACGGGCACCATCAAGGACCGCGAGGGTCTGGCCCGGCATCTGGACTGCGGGGCCGAAAAGGTGGTCATTTCCGCGCCGGGCAAGGGCGTGGACGCCATGATCGTCATGGGCGTGAACCAGGAGATCTATGATCCGGCCAAGCAGGCCATCATCTCCGCCGCGTCCTGCACCACCAACTGCCTGGCCCCGGCGGTCAAGGTCGTGCATGAGAACTTCGGCTTCCGCCACGGCCTGATGACCACCATCCATTCCTACACCATGAGCCAGCGTATTCTGGACGGCTCGCACAAGGACTGGCGGCGCGGCCGGGCCGCGGCCGTCTCCATGGTGCCGTCCAGCACGGGCGCGGCCAAGGCCGTGGGCGTGGTCATGCCTGAGCTGGAAGGCCGGATCAACGGCATGTCCGTGCGCGTGCCCACCTTTGACTGCTCGCTGGTGGACCTGACCTGTGAGGTGGAAAAATCCTGTGACGCCGACGCCGTCAACGCGGCGCTCAAAGCCGCCAGCCAGGGCGCGCTCAAGGACAATATGGGCTTTTCCGAGGAACCCCTGGTTTCCATCGACTACAGGGGCAGCACCTACGGCGGCGTGGTGGACGCCCTGTCCACCCAGGTGCTGGACCAGACCATGCTCAAGCTGCTGGTCTGGTACGACAATGAGGCGGGCTTCACCAACCAGTTGCTGCGCCTGCTGCGCATGGTGGGCAAGGACTGCTGAGTTTCACAGTGTTTTTGACGTCAAAGGCCCCGCCTGCCATGGATTATGTCATGGACAGGCGGGGCCTTTGACGTCGTGTCGCTTGACCGCGCGGCATGCGCGGGGAGGAAAAATTTGCCGCCCGCGCGCCGAAAAAATCAAACCTTTTTCACTCTTCCATCAAAAACATAAAAAATACAGTAGGATGCTGGTAGGAAAAATTTTCCCACCAGCTCTAATCCATATCCGGAAGAACGCCGATAGGACTATAGAGGCGGAAGGACGCATGGACGCGTCGGCATTGGGCGCCGCCCGTGGCATACAGCATTCATGGAGGAATGTATGTATATCAATCATAACCAGATGGCCTCCAACGTGGCCAACACCCTCACATCCCATTACGGAAATCTGCAAACCTCAACCAAGCGCCTGTCCACGGGCCTGCGCGTCAATTCAGCGGCTGACGACGCCGCCGGCCTGGCCATCCGCGAGCTGATGCGCACCGACATCACGGCTCTGCAACAGGGCGTGCGCAACGCCAACGACGCCATTTCCCTCATCCAGACCGCCGACGGCGCCTTGGGCGTCATCGACGAAAAGCTGACCCGCATGAAGGAACTGGCCGAACAGGCGGCTACCGGCACCTACGATTCCACCCAGCGTTTGATGATTGAGTCCGAATATCAGGCCATGGCTTCGGAAATCACCCGAATCGCCAATGCCACGGACTTCAACGGCATCCATCTGCTGAACGGCAATCTGTCCGGCAGCACGCACAGCGGCGCGGCTCTCAGCGCCACCGGCAAGCTGAAGGTGCACTTCGGCACGGCCAACGACTCGGCGGAAGACTATTACTACATTCAGATCGGCGCGAGCACCGCCTCGGCCTTGGGTGTGGGCAATCAGGCGACCGCCAGCAGCACCACAGCCGACGCCCGTACGGTCTCCACGCAGGAACAGGCCCAGAAGGCTCTGCTGGGCCTGACCAACGCCGTGGTTTCCAAGGACAAGATCCGGGCGCATCTGGGCGCGTTGCAGAACCGCCTGGAAAACACCATTTCCAACCTTACCACCCAAGCCGAGAATCTGCAGTCGGCTGAATCGCGCATTTCCGACGTGGACGTGGCCACGGAAATGACGTCGTTCGTCCGCAACCAGATTCTTACCCAGTCGTCGGTGGCCATGCTGTCGCAAGCCAACAGCATGCAGCAGATGGCCATGCAGCTCATCGGCTAGGAAAAACTTCGTGGTGGAGGGAGACGACCCGTAACCGGGCGTGCGGCAGGGGAGTGCCGCCCGACCGTAACAATGTGAGGGAAACCCCGGTCCGTTTCACGGACCGGGGTTTTTTGCATCCCGAGGCTTCGACATAATAATATCCCTTGATACAAAAAGCCCCCGCCAGAACGGCGGGGGCTCACGAGCCGGAGCGCTGGCCCGTGTGGAGGAGGACTTATTCCCTGGTTGGCCCAATGGGCTTTGCCGGGGACTGGGCAGGCGTATTGCGCGGTATGGTGGTCAGTACGCCGTTCTTGTTCGTGGCCGTGACGGCCTCCGCATCCGCGCACGCGGGTGTCACAGCCGGATCGTCCCGACGGGGCTCGACCTCACAAGGAGCAAGCCGACGGCGGGGAAACAACACATGCCGTTCATAACTGAACTCCTGTGAAAATCGTCCTATCTTATGGGTAATCATCCTGTTTATTGCGTCAAGAGGTTGTGGAAAAGTTTCAAACCGGACGGCGTGTTCGCCCTTCCCGCCAAGAGGCAACAGGTGGGGGAATAAGGTTTCCGCTTGCGGTCTTCAACGCAGCGCAGCCCCTTTGCGCGCCATGCTTCCGACGCTCTTTTTGGCACGGATCATGCTTGATGCTGGATGCAGGTTTTTCAGGCATTTTTTGCCTCCCCTGACGCCACGAGTCAGGGAAGACAAGGGTTTTCCCTTGTAGGTTGAGGCCGCGCCCCTAATGCTTTCGGCTGTTGTGCCGAAAGAACAGGCAGGCGTACTGGGGACAACATCATCAACCCTGCATGCGCAGGCATTGTGCGGCGGCAGTCCGCAAGGAAGCGGGCGTGCGTAGTGCACCGCCGGGCAGACAGCACATTCATGGAGGAATGTCATGTATATCAATCACAACCAAATGGCCACCAACGTCGCCAACACCCTGACCGGCCACTACAGCGACTTGCAGACCTCGACCAAGCGCTTGTCCACAGGCCTGCGCGTCAATTCAGCGGCTGACGACGCCGCCGGCCTGGCCATCCGCGAACTGATGCGTACCGACATCACGGCTCTGCAACAGGGCGTGCGCAACGCCAACGACGCCATTTCCCTCATCCAGACCGCCGACGGCGCCTTGGGCGTCATCGACGAAAAGCTGACCCGCATGAAGGAACTGGCCGAACAGGCGGCTACCGGCACCTACGATTCCACCCAGCGTTTGATGATTGAGTCCGAATATCAGGCCATGGCTTCGGAAATCACCCGAATCGCCAATGCCACGGACTTCAACGGCATCCATCTGCTGAACGGCAATCTGTCCAGTAGCTCGCACGACGGCGCGGGAATGACCTCCACCGGCAAGATGAAGATCCACTTCGGCACGGCCAACGACTCGGCGGAAGACTATTACTACATCCAGATCGGTACGAGCACCGCCTCGGCTCTGGGTGTGGGCAATCAGGCCACCGCGAGCAGCACCACGGCCGACGCCCGTACGGTTTCCACCCAGGAGCAGGCCCAGAAGGCTCTGGTGGGCCTGACCAACGCCGTGGTCTCCAAGGACAAGATCCGGGCGCATCTGGGCGCCTTGCAGAACCGTCTGGAAAACACCATTTCCAACCTTACCACTCAGTCCGAAAACCTGCAGGCGGCTGAATCGCGCATTTCCGACGTGGACGTGGCCACGGAAATGACGTCATTCGTCCGCAACCAGATCCTCACCCAGTCGGCTGTGGCCATGCTTTCGCAGGCCAACAGCATGCCGCAGATGGCCATGCAGCTCATCGGCTAGCCTGGTTGAGGGCGTGCACCGCACGCGCAGACCACATATCCCCGGGGGGCTGCGCCCTCCGGGGATATTTTCGTCCGGCCCCAACTGGCGCAATCCGGAACAGACGGCGTCAGCGGGGCTCTTCCACCCGCTCCAGCAGATCGTTTTTCAGGGCCCAGAGCAGGGCAAAACGCGCCCCTTCAGGGTCGCGGCCCGGCGGACAAGCCCGGCGGATCAGTTCATCCGCCCGCACGGGGTGCCGGGCCTGTACCAGCAACCGGCGGAATTCCACGCCGTCCATGCACAGTTCCAGGCCGGGCCAGATGACGCAGAATTCGCGCCCGGCCCGCACGCGCTCGCCCCGGGCCGTGACATGCAGCCAGAGCGGGTCGCCGGGCAGATCCGCATCCGCGGAAAGCCCTGCGGAAGAATGGCCGGAAAACAATTCTCCGAGACGTAAAAAAGCCGGATGCCGGGCCGCGCGGATGCGTTTTTCCTCCTCCGCATCCAGAGGCTCCCGCCAGAGCGCGTCCCAGAAATCCAGCCAGCGCCGGATCACGCCCTCCCAGGTGAAGTTTTCCAGCACGCGCCGCCGGGCCGCAATTCCCATGCGGGCCCGCAGAGGCGCGTCAGAGATCAGGCGGCGCAGGGCTTCGGCCAGGGCCGGAACATCCACCGCCGTCTGCTGGGCCCGGAACAACTGGTGGATGTTGTCGGGCAGGGTGTGGGCCAGGCGGTCCAGAAGAGGCGTGTCCGCCGGAGCCAGGCAGGGCGTCAGAAAACCGGTGACATTATGCTCCACCAAGTCCCGATAGCCGTCCCAGTCCGAAACCACGGCGGGCAGGCCCGCCGCGCCCGCCTCCAGCAGGGTCAGACCGAAACTTTCCTGGATATTGTCCGACGGCGACACAAAGATGTCAGCGGCGGCGAACAGCGCGCGCACGGCCTCGGGCGCGGGATCGGGCAACAGGCTGAACGGCACCTTCAGAGCCCGCGCGGCGGCTTCCAGGGCTTCCGGGTAATGGTCGCCGGGGCGGGCTCCGCCGGACATGAGCAGACGCGGCCGGGCCGCGGGGTCGGCCTCCATGGCCCGGCGCAGAGCATAAAGCAGCGGCATGGCGTCCAGCTTGTCGTCCAGGCTTATTCTCCCGTGCAGCAGGCAGACGGCCTCCCCGTCGGTCAGGCCGAAACGCGCACGGGCCGCGCGGCGCGCCTCCGGCGTCGGCTCCGGAAAGGCTTCCGGGTCCACGCCCAGGGGAATGATCTCAAGCCGGGGCTGGAGCCAGGCCGGATTCAGGGCATAGCCTTCCCGCAACTGTGCGAAATAGCCCGCCAAGACCCTGGACGCGGCGCGCGATGTGGCTCCGATGGCGTCGCGCGCTGTGACACCGGGCCAGATATGGGTCAGAAAGCGCTGGGCATAGTCAAGGTAGCTGATGCTGTGATTGACGCTGGTAATGGGAAAGATTCGGGGAGCCAGGGCGTTGCGCAGGGCGGCGAGTTCCGGCTGCCCGGAAACAGGATCGGAAAGGTGAAAACAGTGGTAGGGCGTGGCCCGCAACGCGTCCGCCAGATCCTGGCGGCTGAAGATTTTCACGGCACCGCGCGCCGCGCCGGGCAGATCGTTGCGCGCGGCAAAGGCCGTACGCAACGCATCCGGAGCGGTCACAAAAAAATGATATTCGTCAAAGGGATCAAGCCGCAGCAGGGCTTCCATAAAGCCTGTATTGGCCACCTTGCGGCCATACACCGCGCCGCCTTCCAGAAAAGGGTGCAGCGTGCCGAAAATGCCTCCGCCCATAATCTCTCCCGCCGCGTCGGTGAGTATCGCCCCGCGCTCAGGCCAGCGCCGTCAGATCGTACTCCGTATTCTCCACGATGTCGCACTCCGCCAGCGCGCCGGGAGCCACGCCGGGGCCGCTGACATAGGTCATGCCGTCCACTTCCGGGGCCTGGAACCAGACCCGGCCGCTGTGCAGACCGGGCCATTCCGGATGCGGCGCGTCCACCAGCACGGGCAGGCGTTGCCCCACACGCTCCGCCAGCAGGCTTTCGCTGATGCCCGCCTGGATCTCCATCAGCGTGGCGCGGCGGCGCTCCTTGCTCTCTTCCGGCACCTGATCCGGCAGTTCAGCGGCTTTGGTGCCTTCTTCGGCCTGGTAGGCGAATACGCCCAGATTCTGGAAACGGCTTTCCTCCACAAAACGGCAGAGGCTGTCGAAATGCGCTTCGCTTTCGCCGGGATAGCCCACGATGAAGGTGGTGCGCACGGCGGCTTCCGGCAACGCGTCGCGCACCCGGTCCAGCACGCGCCGGGGATCACCGGCAAAGGGCCGCCCCATGCGGGCCAGTACCTCCGGGTGGGCGTGCTGGAGAGGAATATCCAGATAAGGCAACAGCGGGCCGCCGGATTCCTTCATAAAACGCAGCAGTTCCGGCGTGACCCCACTGGGGTAGAGATAGAGCAGGCGCAGCCAGGCCAGGCCGTCCAGGCCCAGCAATCCTTCCAACAGATGCAAAAGGCTTTTCTTCCCGGCCAGATCCCCGCCCCAGGCCGTGACGTCCTGCGCCACCAGCACCAGTTCGCGCACTCCCTGCTCCAGCAGGCCGCGAGCCTCGGCCAGCAAGCCGGGCACGGGTTCGGAGCGCAGGCCGCCCCGGATGGACGGGATGGTGCAGAAAGCGCAGTTATGGCGGCAGCCCTCGCCGATCTTGAGCCAGGCATAGGACGGCCCGGTGGAAAGCAGGCGGCCTCCGCTCCCGGCCCCTTCCGGCAGATTCAGGGCCCGTGCCAGCATGGCCGGCCAGTCCGCCAGGTCTCCGGTGGGCAGCCAGAGGTCCACCTCGGGCAGCTCCCGGGCCAGTTCCTCCGCGCCGTAACGCCCCACCATGCAACCGGCCACGGCCAGCAGGGGTTTGTTCTTGCACCGGGCCAGCCGGTTCACGGCGTCCAGCACGGCCCGCACGGACTCGCGCACCGCCGGAGCGATGAAGCCGCAGGTATTGATGAAGACCAGGCGCGCCCGGCCCATCTGGCTCACGCTTTTGACGGGCAAGCCCAAGGAACCCAGCAGACGTTCGCTGTCCACCCGGTTTTTGGGACAGCCCAGGCTCAGGGACCAGACCGGCAGGGCTTTCGTTGGGGTATGGATGCTCATCGCCGCATAATACAGCGCCCGCGCCCGCTTGTCATCCGGTCCGCGCCCGGCGCACGGAGCAGGCACACCCCATCGGGAAAAAGGAAAACGGCACAGAAGGGGCTTGCTCCGGCAAAAGGTTTTGAAGGGATGTTTTAAAATGAATCCACCATACATCTTGTTAATCCGGTGGCCGACATGCTAGTCTTTTTTGTCATTGGGACAAAAAGATACGGCGATCCTTCCGGCGGCCCCTGTCCTGCTGCCAGCCGCTGTTTCCCGAATATGCGCTGAAGGACGGCCTATGAGAGAGAGAGAGAGAGAGAGAGAGAGAGAGAGAGAGAGAGAGAGAGATGAGGCCGTATGCGCCGGATGACCGAAGATCTGCGGCCGTGGAAAGGCGCTATGCCCGCCTGTTGAGCAATTTCTACGACCAGATCTACGACCTGGATTTCAATGCCGGGTTCTACCGTTCCGTCTTTCAGAGCGGCGCAAAATTCTGCGCGCCGCCTGAGGGGCGCGGCCTTGCCGCCATGCTGGAAGCGGCCGCCGACACCCTGATCCATCCCGAGGACAAGGCCGACTTCCGGCAGATGTTCCGGCGGGAGGAACTGCGCCGCGCCCTGGCGACCACGGGCAGAAGCACGGGCGCCGAATACCGCAAAAAGTGCCTGGACGGCAGCTACCGCTGGGTACGCGTCATGGTTTTCCCTTTCGACGAGAGCGGGCTGGAGCGATATCTGATCTGCTTTCAGGATATCGACGGCTACAAGCACCTCGGCGCCAGCACCCGCGAAAACGTCCTCCTGCACCTCCAGAGCCTGGACTATCTGCGCTACAGGGCGATCACGGAACAGACGCGCAGCCTGGTCTTCGAATGGCAGGACCAGACGCTTACCTATGTGGACGCCACGATTCCCCGGCTGCTGGCCGGCAGTTACGACGGCCGGCATCTCTTTGACCTCTGGCGCGAGGACAGCGTCCTTTTTTCCGAAGATCGCGCCATATTCGAAAACTTCCTGCGCGCCCTGGCCGGCAGCGACCCCTCCAGCGCGGTCACCGTGCGCCTGCGCCGCAGGACGGGCGCATTCACCTGGTACGTCGTTTCCTGCACCCGGATCGACAATACCGCGACCGGCGCGCGCTATGTAGGCAGCATCCGGGATGTGGACAAGGCCATCCACACAGCGCGCGCCCTGCGCCAGCAGGCGGAATACGACGACCTGACCGGCGCCTGCACCATGCCCACCTTTCTGGGAAAGACCGAACGGCTGTTGCGCAGAAATCCGGATGCGCCGCGCCACATCGTGCGCTATGACGTGGCGGGCTTCAAATCCATCGACGAACGCTTCGGCCAGGAAGAAGGCAGACGCCTTTTGCGGGCCATCTCCTACCTGACCAAGGAGAATCTCTCTTCGGACCGGGAGATTTTTGCCCGGCTCTCCGGCGATATCTTCCTGGCCTGCCTGGAGGGCGACCACGAGCGCGTCTGGGAATTCATGGAATGGCTGCGCTGCGGCACAGCGGAATACACCAAGTCCTACCGGCCCGAACTCTTTTTCGGCGTCTGCCGGGTGGACGACCCGGCAACCCCGGTGCGCGAGATCTGCGAGCGGGCCTATCTGGCCCTCAAGTCCGTCAAGGGCAGCGGCATGGCCGACTATGCCTTTTATGACGACGAGTTGCGCAGCCGGGTACTGGACGAACTCTTCATCAAGGACCAGATGTACACGGCCCTGGCCGAAGGCCAGTTTGTGGTCTACCTCCAGCCCAAGGTTGAAATATTCAGCGGGCGCATTGTGGGGGCCGAAGCCCTGGCCCGCTGGCGGCATCCGGAACGCGGCCTGATCCCGCCGAACCGTTTTGTGCCTTTTTTCGAACGCAACGGCTTCATCATCCTGCTGGACGAATACATCTGGGAGGAGGTCTGCAAGCTGCTGCGTTCCTGGCTGGACAAGGGCTACCGTCCCCTGCCCGTGTCCATCAACGTCTCGCGCATGCACTTCAACGACAACGGCTTCTGCGGCAAATTGCGGGCCCTGACCGACAAATACCGCCTGCCCCGGCATCTGCTGGAACTGGAGCTCACGGAGAGCGCCTTTTTTGAAAATGAAAAAATCCTCCAGCGGACCATGCGCAGCCTCCAGGAGGCCGGTTTCGCCTTTTCCATGGACGACTTCGGCACCGGCTACTCCTCGCTGAACACCCTGCGCGCCCTGCCTTTCAATACCGTCAAGCTCGACCGCGCCTTTGTCAGCGACAGCACGGACAATCAGCGCGGCCAGATCGTGGCCCGCAACACCATCGTCCTGGCCAAACAGCTCGGCATGCGGATTATCGCGGAAGGCGTGGAAACCGTGGAACAGGCCCTTTTTCTGCGGAATATGGGTTGCGACCAGGCTCAGGGCTTTTATTACTCGCGGCCCATGGACGCGCGGGAATTTGAAACCTTCAGCTTTGTGCACCGCAAGTGCTTCTGGGTGGACCCGCGCCTTCAGGACCGCCTCCCCGACGGGGAAAGCAACGAGACCACGGATAAGTAAACCACGCCGCTACGCGCCCGGATTGCCAACTGGCGGCGGGAGTGCTAAAAAATTACAAGGAAGCCTTCTGTCATGAGCTTCCAAACGCCGACCGCGTCAAGGATGCGCAATGGAACAGCGGGTTCAGACATCGGCCGCGCCGGGACCGGCGACGGACGAGATGGAGCAGGCCCGCTACAACTGCGTGCTGCGCAGCATCTTCGGCGAAATCTTTGAAGTGGATTTCAGCGGCGACAGCTACCGTCTGATCCACATGGGCGACGTGCGCTTCTGCCCGCCGCCGCCCGGCATGGGCGTGGCCGCCACCCTGCGGGCCATTGCCGAGACGCTCATCCATCCTGAAGACCGGGAAATTTTCCTGCGCGTGCTCAATCCCAAGGCCCTGCTCCAGGGAGAAAATCTCAAACAGGGCTATGCCTCCGGCGACGTGCGCAAAAAATGCCTCGACGGGCAATACCGCTGGGCGCGCTTCACTGTCTTTCCCCTGGTTTGTGCCGCTTCCGGCCGCCCCCTGCACATGATCTGCGTGCAGGATGTGGACGAGCAGAAACGCGCCGTCGGCCTGGCCCGCGAAAACGCCCTGCTCCAGCGCCGGCGTCTGGATGAGCTGCGCTACAAGGCCGTGCTGGACCACACCAATACTCTGGTGTTCGAATGGCGCGACAATCAGCCCACCTACACCTCGCCGCACATTCCGCAACTGCTGGCGGGCGATTACAACGGCCGCTGGCTTTTTGACGTCTGGCGCGAGGACAATGTGCTTTCCCCGGAGGACGGGGGAATTTTCAAGGACTGCCTGAACGCGCTGGAGCAGGGCGCCTCCTCCGGCGAGATGACCGTGCGCCTGCGCCGCCGCGACGGGCGCCTCATCTGGTGCAGGGTCACCTATACCTGCCTGGCCGACCCGGACCTCGGCATCCGCTACATCGGCACCATCAGCGACGTGGATGAAGTCACACGGGCCACGCAGGCCCTGCGCTTCAGGGCTGAATACGACCCCCTGACCGGCGCGTACAACATGCAGACCTTTTTTGAAAAGGCCGATCTGCTGATCCGCCAGGGCGACGGGCCGCGTCATATCGTGCGTTTCGACGTGGCGGGCTTCAAGGGCATCAACGAAATGTTCGGCCTGGAGGAAGGCGACCGCCTGCTGCGGGCCATCGCCCATCTCGTGCGCGAACAGATCGACAAGCGGTGGGAAACCTTCGGCCGCCTGTCCGGCGATGTGTTTGTGGCCTGCCTCGCGGGCGACCGCGAGCGGGTCCGGCGTTTTGTGGGCTGGCTCTCGCGCCAGTTGCGCGAATATACCCAGTCTTACCGGGTCATGCTCTTTTTCGGCATCTGCCCGGTGGAAAAACGCAGGACCCCGGTGCACGTGCTCTGCGACTGGGCCCATCTGGCCCTGAAAACCGTCAAGGGCAGCGACCTGACCAACTATGCCTTTTATGACGGCGAGCTGCGCGCCCGGCTGCTGGATGAAAACAATATCAAGGATCAAATGCACGAGGCTCTGGAAAAAGGCCAGTTCGTGCTCTATCTCCAGCCCAAGGTGGAGATTTCCAGCGGCCGCATTGTGGGGGCCGAGGCTCTGGCCCGCTGGCGGCACCCCACGGACGGACTGATCCTGCCGGGCCGCTTTGTGCCGCTGTTCGAACGCAACGGCTTCATCGTCCGTTTTGACGAGTACATCTGGGAACAGACCTGTAAAATGCTGCGCCTCTGGCTGAACAAAGGCTACCGGCCCACGCCCGTGTCCATCAACGTCTCGCGCATGCACTTCAACGACGACCATTTCTGCGGCAAGCTGCTGGCCCTGACCGACAAATACCATTTGCCCCGGCATCTGCTGGAGCTGGAGCTCACGGAAAGCGCCTTTTTTGAAAGCGAAAAAACCCTGATCCGGGTCATGAACGACCTCCAGAAACAGGGTTTCGTCTTTTCCATGGATGATTTCGGCACGGGCTATTCCTCCCTGAGCACCCTGCGCGCCCTGCCTTTCAACATCGTCAAGCTGGACCGCACCTTCATCAGCGACGGCACGGACAATGAACGCGGCCAGATCGTGGCCCGCAACACCGTCACCATGGCCCGCCAGCTCAAAATGAAAATCATCGCCGAGGGCGTGGAAACTGTGGAGCAGGCGCACTTCCTGCTCAGCATCGGCTGCAATTACGCCCAGGGCTACTATTACGCGCGCCCGGTGGATCCCGAGGAATTCGAAGTGCTCAGCTTTGTGCAGGAAAAAGCCTTCTGGGTGGACCCCAGTCTCCAGGAGGAAGCCCGCCGCCTGAACCTGCCCCTGGGCCTGAACGCTCCGGACCGGGAATACTGAACCGCCGCTACCGCCGGAACGCTTTTCCTGATCCGTGCGCTTCTCGGAAAGGCCGCCGGGGGGCAACGCCGTCCCCAATCCATGCCCCCCATTGAACACCGCCCTCTTGCGGCGATTTTCCACGCCTTCGCCCCGTGGGCCTGTCCTTCGGCAATGCTTGACAGCACAGGCCAAAGTATATATCAATTTATCTAGATATTGTGATGAGAAACGGAAAGCGGTGTAAATCCGCTACGGACGCGCCACTGTAACCGGGACAAACCCAGCCGAAGCCACTGTTCGACACGGACGAACGGGAAGGCAAGGCGAGCACGGGCCGGAAGTCAGGAGACGACTTGTCACAATGGCCGCGATCGGCGCGGCACGGCAGTACTGTCTCGCGTATAGGCATTTGCCCGGACTGGAGCTTACGCTTGAAATTGCCGCCCAACGGCCCAGCATCTCCGCTGTTTTGCGTTCCACGGCTCAGCGGCGGATGCGCCGTGCGGCAATTTAGCGGCGCGGTTTAGCCTGCACAAAGACGGACCGCCCTCTCCGGATGCATCCCTGTATTCCGGCTCTGGACGCACGTGAAATAGACTGCCCTTTCAACTCTTTTGAAAGGAGCATCCCATGCGAACCCACATTCTCGGTTTCCCGTCCATCGGAAAACAGCGAGAGCTGAAACAGGTTCTCGAAGCCTTCTGGAAAGGCGATCTTGCCGCTGAAGCGCTTGCCGAAACCTGCACGGCGCTGAAGAAGCGCCATTGGCGCATCCAGCAAGACGCCGGTCTTGACTATGTGACCACAGGCGATTTTTCACTCTACGACCGCATGCTGGACATAACCCGCATGCTCGGCGCAATGCCCCCCCGCTTTGTCCCCTGCCTCAAGGACGCGCACCCGGACCTGTATTTCAGCTTGGCGCGCGGCGATGCGCGGCGCAACATTCCGGCCCTGGAAATGACCAAGTGGTTTGACACCAACTACCACTATCTTGTGCCAGAAATCGATGCCGATACGCCCTGGCATCGCGAAGAGCACCCGCTGGTCGCGGATACAAGGCTGGCCGGGGAACTCGGCTTTTCGCCGAAACCGGCCCTGATCGGTCCGTTCACCTGGCTGGCCCTGGCAAAAGCCCGCAACGGCGCGCACAAGTGGGCGCGACTGGACGCGGTTACGGCCGCCTATGCCGACCTTTTTACGCTTCTTGCGCCCTTGTGCGACCGCATCCAGGTTGAGGAACCCGTGCTCTGCACGGAACTTCTGCCGCAAGAGGCGAGCGGGGCTTTTCGGGAGGCCTACGCGGCCCTGAACACGGCCAGCAACGGCAAGCTCATGCTGACGACCTATTTCGGCCCGCTCTGCCGGAATCTGGATCTAGCCCTCGCTTCCGGCTGCGCAACGCTGCATGTGGACATGGTGCGCGGCAGGGAACAACTGGATGCCGTTCTGGACAAGCTCCCCGCCGACACGGCGCTTTCGCTCGGCGTGGTGAACGGACGCAATATCTGGAAAAGCGATTACGCCCAAATCCTGCCCCTTGTCACGCGGGCCGTCGCCGCGCTCGGCACGGAACGGGTTTTGCTGGGATCAAGCTGCTCGCTGCTGCACTGCCCTGTGGACCTGGAGGAAGAAACAACCCTGCCGGAGCACATCCGGAACCGCATGGCCTTTGCCGTGCAGAAGTGCGCGGAGCTCGGCAACACCCACTGCCCCAAGGCCTTCGACGAGGTGGCCTGCATGACCACGCCGTTCTACAAGAACGAGTACG
>OHAT01001999.1_pt1 | contig 16324 bp, 10 predicted proteins | sample 1577141 | NCBI WGS metagenome assembly OHAT01 (sample SAMEA3541578, study PRJEB24748) | human gut metagenome | biome: human gut; feature: human-associated habitat; material: faeces | place: China | collected 2012 | reverse complement strand
GAAAAAAGTCGATACTCGCAGGCTGCGCTGCATCGCTGCCGCGATTTTCTGCGCACAATTCCTTTTCTCCCTTGCAATCTGGAAGGCCGGACTCAGTGGAAAGTCCATATTTTACCTGACCTATCTGTGTCCTCTTTTCCGGGCAGGAGATTTTGCCATCAGCTGCTGTATGGGCTGCCTTTACCACAGCCGCAAGGAGGAGCGCATACCGCACGGTGCCTTTTCCCTTCTGGAGCTGGCAGCTGTGCTGTTTTCGGGCGGTTGCTTTTTCATCGCTGCCAGACAGGTAGGAGCTTTGGGCGCGGTAGCCTTCCGGTACAACGTGCTGTTCACCCCCTCTGCGGTGCTGCTGGTCTGGCTGCTCGCCGTGGGCAAGGGAGTGATTTCCCGGCTGCTTTCCGCAAAGCCGTTTTTGTGGCTGGCCGGGCTGTCGCCTTACGGCTTTCTGATTCATCAGGTACTGATCCGGTATATGGAGTTGGCTGCAAACAAGCTTGGTCTTACGGCACATCCTGTGGTCTGGACCCTGACCGTATTTTTGCTCACACTTTGCCTGAGCAGCTTTTACAAGGCGTTGGAGCACCGGGTGCGGAAGCGTCATGCCAAAGCTGCCGCGCGGTAAAGGGGATCCGTTTATCCGAAATTTGCAGCGAAACTTAGCAAAACTTAAATTTGTTGTTTTTTCTCTTTTCACAAAGAAAAAGCACTGTCAAACCCAAAATCCTATGGCTTTCAGTGCCTTTTTTACATATTTTTCTATTATAGTCCTCTCACATGCTTATATAAGTGAAACTTAGCGAAACTTAAATTATGCCCAATACGGAACATATTTTTTATATCTTGGTGCTGTATCCGGGTCCATTACTTTAATATATCCACCTTCGACAGCACTGGTAAGAAGTCTTGATGCCTTGGCCTTCTCTTTTTCTCCCAGACCAAATATTTTTCGAATATCTGAATTAGAAATACCTTCAAAATTGACATATGCTAGACACGCCTGCATATAGCAAGTCCGCATCCGATCTTCTTTGGTAGTTAATTCAAATGGTACTTTTGCAAACAATATTGCTTTTGTGAATTGGTTATTCTGATTTTCAATTCTCGGAGCAAGCAGCTCATTTTTACCGGTTGCTTCAACAATCTTATCATAACCACTGCCACGCTCCTCACAAATACCACATTTGTGCATAAATCCGGCAATGTTTTCATTTCTGGATACTGGCACCGAATCTACAATTCTTTCGATTGCCACCAATGGTGCTCCGGCATTTGAAAACTCGATTCGATTTTTAAACACCTCCACCATTGGATTCGTTCCCCTTTGCTGAAGATCCTGATGTATCATAGCATTTGCCAGCAACTCACGGATAGCGATTTCTGGAAAACTGACAACAGATTTTCTCGTAGTTTCCACAATGACTTCTTCTTGCGGAATAATTGTCATAATATACTGCACGATTTCTTCATGTGAAAATGCATAACCTGCACAAAATTCCTTTTCTCTTATAGCATCCAATCTGGAATTTTCCTTGTACCAAATAACTCGAACCGATCTCCTATGCAAAGATTCGAATTTTTTCAAATCTTTTGCAATCATCAAAGCACCCATATTCGTGATATCCCATGTCCCGGCATCATTTTTCATAATAAATTTTTCATGTTGCAGGTCTTCTAGTACCTTATCTCGATTTCTCGGAATCGGCATTTCAAGTTTGTCATAATATTTAGAATAATCCAGTAATGACACCATTTCATCCTCATTCAGATTTCCCATCGCAATTCGCAATTCATATGGTGTGGAATCAAATGTTCTCCACAATTCTCTTTCTTTATCCGGATACTCTTTTAAGTTCTTTTTATTTGTTCCAATTCTTATATACTCCCCACCAGCGAACTGTACCGGCTGTTTTTCTGCACAAGGAATCTCCATCAGCACAACCATTCCTTCATCCATCGGAACCTCAAAAAATCGGAAATTAATTCTTGGTGAAAGCATCCTGGAAAGCCATGCTTCCAATTCTTCATTTCCCTTTTTCATTTTGCGATACTGAAATTCAGTGCCTACAATTTTGTGCGTTGCATCATCCACACCCCAAACAAGATATGCTTTTGGTCGTTCGCATAATGCTGCTGAATTGCTCAAAGCAGAAATATATTCACCAATCATCTGTGGCTGTTTATTATTACATTTGAATTCTACCCACTCAGTCTCGTCCGGCAATTTTGCAAGCTCCCTGACAAGGCTTTGCAGATATTCTACTGATCGTATTGCCATAAAATCACCCTCTAACTTTGCAATTAACACTATTTTGAAAGAATATCTCGAAAATTAGCATAAACCATCTTAATAATGTCTGGTTCATTATAATATCGTGCAACTAACTCGTATATTTTTATTAAGTTGTTAAATGTGTACTTTTTTCCATCAATTTTTGTAAACGGTCCATCACTTTCAATTAATACTCTTGTTTTTGGTATCAAATACAATTTTTCTTTATTCTTTTCATTTGTTACCATGTTAGAATTAAGTGAAAAATAACATCCTATATCCACTAATTGTTGCAATTGCTCTCCGTTTCCATTAAACCAATGAATAATGCACCTACGAGGACAATATTTTTTCAAAATAGATATTGCTTCTTCCTCCGCTCTTCTAAGATGCACAGACATTAATTTATCCTTTTCTGCACACACTCTTACAATTTGCTCAAAATACATAGATTGTTTATTACGCGAAATATAACTTTGTCTTGAAAAATCAAGTCCTACTTCTCCTACATAATTAGTTGTATTTACCAATTGCATAAAATCATAAAAATCCGCATCTTTCAGTGATACATCCTGTGGATGGAATCCAAGTGCAAATTTCAAATATTTTGTTTCCGGATATATGCGTTTACAGGATATATATACTCCAGGCGAATTCGTCATGCACAATGTATATTGTTTTCTTTCATTTATTCCGTCATATATTTTTTGATGCTCTTTGTAATAATCCAGATGAAAGTGTGTATCAATAAGGTGTTGAATCATAATCCCAGATACTCCTTCATTCTCTGATCTGCGGAAAAAAGTTGTACTAAATCCTCTATACTTTTCTTGTATAATGATAAAAATTTTTCAACTTCCTCTTCTGTTAATTCTCCTACGCATCTAATATATCTTTTTAATTCTTTATCCGAAGAATGTTTACAACGATAGATACTTCCAAGCACCGCTCTTAAATCTGCACTCTTCTCACTTTCTTCATATTCTATCAAAAAATCATAAGCTTCTCCCTGATAAGAATATTTTTTTATCTCATCTATGTCCAAAAGTGAACTTTTGCGTATCAAACACGGATAACAGTATCCACAGTTTACAGGATATTCTTTAGAGCCCTTTTTATTATATCTTGCTAAACAAGGATGTGAGCATGAAATTGTATCTGCATAACAGCTTTTAAATGCATCTGTATCTTTAACTTGTCCTACAATCTCTCTCTTTGTATTGTACGCGAAAAAATTAGTAATAGTATTCTTTATTCCTACCTTTTCTAAGATATCATTAAATTGTCTTAAAAAGTACGGATGAGTAGTTCTTGTGCTGCAAGTCCCTTTTCTTCCTCCCGTTAATGGAATATTGAGTCCGATAAATCCATTTTCTGGAATATAAACCGGTACATTTTCTCCCAAAATACCAGCCACACTAAGTGCTGCACATAAAAACAGTAATGATCTGCCACGAGAGGTATTTTCACTCCCCTTTAATATTCCTTCTTTTTCACTTATAGGAGCTCTGGAATTTGCTGTAAAACTAATAAATTTAACAGATTGTTCTGGATAAAGATCCTGAAAAGTCCTGACAAATAAATTCTGTCTTTTTGCAAGTTTAGGATATTCATTGTGTCCGATTAGACAAGGAGACTCCCCTTGTTCTAACAGTTTAATCGCACCACAAAAAGAATCCAATCCTCCAGAAAACAAGCATACACAATTACAGTTTTGAACATTCAAATGAATTCTATTTGCATGTTCCCTATAACTATATATTATCTCACTTTTTCTAAATGTAATATGCCAATGATCCCCTGTCAAAAATCCCAGTATGTTTTCCCATTGCAATTCCGTACGCTTCCATTTCTCATATTCTAATACTGGAATAGATACGCTTATCTCTCTAGTCCAACAGTCTTTAAATTTTCTTCTGGACACTCTTTTATCCAAAGCAAAAATACTCAAACCTATTATGAACAAATCTTCGTATATTGTAGAAATCTGCAGTTGATCCATTCGGTACCAGCTATCCGTTATATTGGTAAAAATCGTACTATATTTTTTTCGGTTAATTGAAAAGACATATGCATCTTTCCATTCAGCATCTGGTTTTTTCTCTTGTTCTTTATCAATCCAAAACTGCATCCTTAATCCTCCCCATAATACTTTTCAAATACAGATAAGGCATCGCTTAATGCATCCTCCACAATTTGTGATGTTCCCATGTTAGAAAAATCGACCGATTTCAAATTATCCAAGTTCAAATCACCGTCAATACTGTTTTCTATATATTCATGCATGTCATTTAAAATTGCAGATGTTTGTGCAGGTGTTTTCCCTTTGGATATTTTTTCTTCATATCGAAAATCAAAGTTTTCTTTTATGTATTCTTTCAACATTTCCTTCAGTAATATATCAACTGAAACATTCCCTATATCCGCAATATCTTCTATTTCTAAATTCTCCATAGCCTGTGACAATGCATCCGCTGCCATATTATCTTCTACCGATGCACCATAATTTGTAAATTCATGAAGTAATTCTGTCCAAACAACTTCTGACGATTTTCCAATAAGATCTTCACGATGATACTCACGTAATGCATTATCTATGCCTCCAGAGGCAACCTTTTGTGCAAAACCTAAGACTCCTGCTGCCGCCGATTGAAAACTACCACCTGTCGACATATCTTTTTTCATTGCGGTTGCATATTTACTGGCCGCTTTTGCTTTAGAATCAAAGTCTCTATTATTTATAAAGGCCGTCACTGCTCTTTTTGCGGTTGACCAATGCGGTGTTGTTGGTGCTATATATCCTTTTGATGTACCCATATTAGCTTTCCCTCTGCTCTTTTATTTCTGTAATCTGCTCGTCTGTTAACGTTCCTCTTTTTACCATGTTTTCTAATACAGTATTCATATTTTCCATATCACTATTATACATTGTTCTTAACGCAGCCATATCACCTGCTTTAATAGGAACTGTTGATTTCCCAATTGCATCCACTATTTTTCCTTTATATGCATCAAAATTCAAAAACAAATCTCTTACAACAAAAAATTTCATTTCACCTTTTTCGATTTTAGATGCAACAACCTTAAATGTATCCGCAATTTCTTCTGCACTCAATTTTTTCATATCTTTTATAATAGCCACCATTTGACCAGATTTAGCTCGTCCAATTCTTTCTAAAATTTCTTTCGTATTTTTACTGAATCCAGACTCGTCAATACTAGATCTTTTCAAATTTTCTCTTGTCAAATAAAAATATTTTTCCAATCGATATTTTTCTAATTCAACAGGTTTGCATTCTAGCCACTTTTTTATTTGTGCTGTGTTCCACGGATTCTGAGCATCAACCTTTCCTTCCTTCACTTTTGTTCGAATTTCCTTAAATTCTTTATTTTCAGTATCAAATTCTTTATTCCATTCATTCAATTGTATAAACAAGTCATTATCCAACTTTTGCAACACTAATAATTTGGCTAAAATGGAAATATCAATTTCATCACCATAATAAATTTTTGCCAACTGGCGTTTGGTAATAAATGTGTTCAAAAAACGTTTTGCCTGGCGTGGATTGCCTTTCAATGTAGAAGCAACAATTTCCCTTATTTCATCAATAATTTTCGCCGTTTCTTTAAAAGCTGTTTTTCCCCCATCTTGCCAATTCAACCCTAACTCATCAATCAACTTATTAATTTCTTCTAATGTAATTACATCCCCAGAAATTGTTCTTTTTTCTTCAAATATCTTATCTATTAGATGCTTAAAACTCTCTTGTTCCAAATAGCTTTGTGTGACCAATAATAATAGATAATTTTGTATATCCTTTGCCGATAACTCCGGGATATATATTGGCAATTGAATAATTTTTTCAATGTATTCTTTGTCCAGTTCTACATCAAATCCATTCATTGGTGGATACTTTTCACGGATAGAGTACTTTATAACATTTTCATCTGCAGCAATAATAAATGTTGTCCTGTCAACAGACAAGAATAGTTTAATTACTTCCAATATTTCAATTATTCGTTCTGGACGACATCTGTCTAAATCATCTATCATTACAACTACATTTTTAATATCGTCACTTTTCAATGCATCAGAAAATTCCTCTCTAAATTTTCTGATATTGTTTATCGTGCTTTCATCATTTGATACATCTTCCTCTTTCCAATATTCATCTTTTAATGATTGTATGGAATTTGCTGCATTTTTGACTGTATTTCCAATTTCTTCAGCACTTCCCGTTACATTTAACAACATAGGCAATGGATTTCCTGTTGCCACGCTTGCAACTACAGGTGCAAGCGTGGATATTGCTTTTGTTCCTAACTTAAACCAGTCAACTCTTTTTATTAATTTTCCCAATTTCTTTTTAGTTTCTTCTACAGGAACTTCTTCTTTAAGTTCCTGTAACAAAGCCTCCATAATTGCGGTTTTAGCATCGTCATATGATTCAAACATCCATGCATTAATAGTTACACAAATAATTCCGTCCTGACTCTTAAGTTTTTCACCTATTAACTTCAATAAGGTTGATTTTCCTGCTCCCCATAATCCAAACACACCGACTGTCAATGGATTATATTGTTCATTTTTTGCAATATCGGCAATTATTCTTGCATACGGCTCATAAAATAAAATATCAATATCTGACGCATTATCTAGCCACATAAAAACCCTCCCTTGCCTTTTCATACCATCATAGTTTCTTTTTTACTTTCCATATTTAGCTGGTTCTTCCGCCACCATTTGAACCTGTTCATTTCGTTCGATTTTCCGGTAGTCCACGGTCTTTTTAGAACGCATTTCCCTATAAATCACCCCTGCTAACGCACTCATTACAGCATCGTACTTGCTTTTGTCCTCAAACAGTGCTCCATAACTGTCCTGGGCCTCCATATAGCTTTCCATTGCTGCATTTCCAAACGCTGATGGAAAAATACTTTCTGTAAATATTCTTGGATCAGAAGTGCGAGCCGAGCTTGCCAGTTTATCATCTGCAATCAATTTATCATGCAAAGCACCCAGCATTACCCGATCACCTTCTGAAAACTGCCCTTTATACTTTTCATTAATCTTGTCCAATATTTCATCCAATGTGCTTTTCTGTCTGTTTCCCTGTACTCCCTGTTTCTTGGAAGGAACATACTGACCATCAACTTTCTCCAGTGTTATTGCACCTTCGAATGTTTTCTGCAGCTTATAATATTCCAGTTTCAATTTTCCATCCAGATCAACTGGTTCTTCTTTTTCTTCTGGAAGCAGTCCAATCAGATAACTCAGAAACAGGTATTCCTTATGCATATCTTCATCAAACATGCGAACCACCTGTGTGATATAGCTGTACCATCGGATCAGCTTTCTTACCAGTCTTCTGAATTGATATCGTTCTTCCGGATTCTTCAAATTGTACCTGTCTGCTATCGGTTTCAACACACTCGTCATTTTTCCCATGGCAGTTGCATCTTGTTTTCCCGGATGATTCCATACATTTATAAAAGCATTAATATCATTCTCATTATAAATCGCAAAATCCAAAAGTTCTTTTTCTGTCTGGTAAATCAAATCCACATTTACTTCCTGCTCAAGGCTTGTCTCCTGATAAAATGGTTGAAATGCTTCCAGAATATCCTCTTTCTTATTTGCGAAATCCAACACAAATGTATCTACTTTTCCAGGACAGGTACGGTTCAAACGTGATAATGTCTGCACAGCCTTTACATTTTTCAGTTTTTTGTCCACAATCATAGTATGTAGCAAAGGCTCATCGAATCCTGTCTGATATTTTTCTGCAACAACCAGGACATTAAAGTTATCATGAAACTCTTCCTTTGTTTGACCTTCTGATATATGACTTCCATCTTTTCTTACATTTAATCCGGACTCTGTATATTCTTCGTCACCATCCTGCACGCTACCGGAAAATGCCGCTAAAATATCCATATCTGCATAATGCCGTTCTTGAATATATCGTTTAATTTCATGGAAATATCGAACTGCAGCCAGTCTGGAGTCTGTGACTACCATCATTTTCCCTTTTCCACCAATTTTATTTTTGGTCGTTTCCCGAAAAGTTTCTACAATAATTTGCGATTTCTGGCTGATATTATATGGATGCAATTTCTCATATTTTTTGATAATCTTTGTTGCTCTGCTCTCCGGAAGCTCTGGATTTTCCGGTGTATCTTTTGCTATTTTGAAACAGGTACTGTAAGTCATATAATTCTGCAAAACATCCAAAATGAATCCTTCTTCAATCGCCTGTCTCATGCTATAAATATGAAATGGATGGAAACTTCCATCTGTCCATTGACTGCCAAACATCTCTAATGTCGCTGGTTTCGGAGTCGCTGTAAACGCAAAAAATGATAAATTCGGATGTTTTCCATGGGTCAGCATTTCCTGAACAAGTTTATCATTCCTGTCAATTTCATCTTCTGCTTTTCCTTCTATTTCTGCGTATTCCCGTAATGCTGCCTCTGTATCTGCAAGCGCAGCCTTCAATTTCATAGCAGAACTTCCCGTCTGTGAAGAATGTGCTTCGTCAACAATGATTGCGAAGTTTCTTCCGGCAACCTTATCCACTTCCTGATAAATCACCGGAAATTTCTGCAAAGTAGTTACAATAATTCTTGCACCATTATTAATTGCATCTCTCAAATTTTTTGAATTCTTTTTATCATCAATCGTTTCTACTGCACCTATCGTATGGTCAAATCCTGAAATCGTTTCCTGTAGCTGAGCATCTAGCACAGTTCGATCTGTCACTACAATAACACTGCTGAAAACAGATATATCATTGGCATCATGCAAGGATGCCAGTCTATATGCTGTCCAGGCAATCGAATTTGATTTTCCAGATCCGGCACTGTGCTGAATCAGATAATTGTGCCCCGATCCTTCTTCCCGTACATCTGCAATTAACTTACGCACCACATCCAACTGATGATATCTTGGAAATATCAGTGTTTTCTTTTTCGTAACCTGCTCTGTGCCATCCGACAAACGTTTCTTTTCTTCTTTGATTTGCAAATGGATAAACTTCTGAATGATATCCATCATACTATCTTTCTGAAATACATACTCCCAGAAGTACGCCGTCGGATAGCCATTCGGATTTGCCGGATTTCCTTTTCCGCCATCCTTTCCTGCACCATTGGAACCTTGATTGAATGGAAGAAAATATGTATTCTTTCCTTCCAGCTTTGTTGTCATCCAGACTTCCAACTGATCAATGCAGAAATACCCTAAAATTCTTTTATTGAACTGAAAACAAATTTCTCTTGGATCACGATCATACATCCACTGCCGTTTTGCATGATCTACATTCTGTCCGGTATACTGATTTTTTAATTCCAATGCGAATACCGGTATTCCATTCACAGCCAGAACCATATCTACAGAATTATGTGTATCGTTGGAATAAAACCATTGTCTGTTACAGGTAATCTCATTCTTCTTGTATAAAGATATCGCCGTCTGATTCAGACCTGATTCCGGTTTAAAATAGCAGACTTTAAATGGAATTCCTCTGTGCTTGAAGCCATGGCGTAATACAGAAATGAGTCCATCCATATCACAGGCATTATTAAACGCAAGGCAAAATTTCCGCTCCGGATCTACTTTGTTTTGTAATAAAAAACGTTTCCATTCCTTCGGTTGTGTTTTCTGCACAAACCGCAACAAAGTATCTTTATATACACCAAGCTGCGAATCATATGCATCTTGATTGTGTGTATATCCACCTGCTGGCGATAAAAAGAATTCTTCAATATCTGATTCAAAACGTTTCTCTGTAGTAACATCTATGCTCAAGCTTCTGGCACCTCCTTTTTTCCGGTAACATATTCGTAAATCAGGGATTTTTTATATGCTTCAAGTTCCTGACAAAAGATTTGTTTCTTCTCAACTATTTTTTCGATTTCATTAACTTTTCTATCAAGAAATTCAACTATAAGATTTTGTTCCTCGAGAGGCGGAACACATATCCGAAATATTCCCAATTTAGCAAAATTCCTATAATCACTTGAACGAATTCTCACTCCGTTGGATAGATCCATAAGTATATTTCCATATGCCATACTTCTGAGAAAATACATAAAATATCGATTATTTCCAGTAGTTTTACAAACATGCACAACCGGTGTGATTTTTCCTCTGCTATCGGAACATCCTATCGCTCCTGCAAAAGCATCCATTCCGTGAATTACCAAATCACCTTTGTCAACTCCATGATATCCTTTCTCAGTAAAAGAAATCGTAAAACCATCTTCTCTTCTATTCTTTCTTAATGTTACTGTCCCGTCTCTAAAACAAGTTACAATTTCATCTGTATCATTCACCTCTTTTATAACTGGGAAAATAACATTTTTTATACGACACTCTTTCCAATCAAAAGGAATTTCTTCTAACCATTCTATATTTGTATTTTTCATTTTTCTCTTGCTGTAAATACCTTTTGTTACAGTTTGAATTACAAGTGTCTCTTTCATTTTTTTATAATCATTCATACACAATCTTGTTTTTTCAACAAGTAAATTAATAATATCCACCTTATTCTGTAAAAATTGATGAATCTTATTTTGTTCACTTTTACTTGGTAACGGAGTTTCAAAATTATTAAAAACATCTAATGTTACATGTTGCATAAAAATACCATGTTTATTATCATTATTCATATTTTCCATAACAACTTTCAGCAACCAAAAAAAGTATTCCGGTGAAACCATTTCTTCATTAGGAAGTGCTTTAAATATATGCTGATTCAACCATCCAAAATTTTTTTTCCAAATAAAAGCATCTAATGTTGCCGCCCACGATACTAGAATATCACCTTTTTTGATTAGATACTTATTGTCTAAATTTCCGCTATAATAATTAGGTTTATCATTAGAACCAGTCAAATCTTGAATACGGATGATTCGAATTCCTGTATCCCCCCAATCATCTGGTTTAAATGCATATCCATTAATATAAGTTCCTAAATATTTTAATTTCGTAATTTTCCAATCTTCTGGTATCTCCCCAATCCATTCAACCCCAGAATCTTTCATCTCCCTACGCATATCATTCACCCCCAAACAAAGCATCCAAACTGCTCTGAATTTCCAGTTCCAGTTCATGCAGACGCACTGCGATTTCTTCCACTGGTTCTGGTGCCTGATATTCATAGAAATATCTTGTCATTGGAATCTCATATCCTTTTTTTGTCTTCTTCTCATCAATCCATGCTTCCGGTGCGTATGGTAATACTTCTCTCTTAAAATACTCCTTGATATCTTCTGTCAGTGGCACATTTTCTGTATCACGCAGAGATGTATCTGCTACAGGCTTTCCCTTCTTTAATACAATTTCTCCATTTTCATCTCTCTGGGGTTGTTCTACGACAATCTTCTGGTATCCAAATTCCTCTGTATCGAATATTTTGCTCTGGCAATAAATACCTTCCTTATCTCCATATACAGCATCATTTTCAAATGCACCATATGCCTTTACAATCAAATCACGACACTGATCCGTAATATCATTTCTTTTTGTTCCAATACTTTTTCTTCTTGCTTCATAACAATGTGATGCATCTATCAACTGCACTTTTCCAGTTCTATGCAACGGTTTATCCTTGGAACAAATCCAGATGTAGGTACTGATGCCTGTATTCATAAACATATCGGTTCCTAATTGCACGATTGCATCCAGCCAGTCATTTTCAAGAATATATCTTCTGATTTCTGACGGTCCGCTTCCCGCATCTCCGGAAAACAGTGGCGAACCGTTCTGAATAATTGCCATTTTCCCATTTGGTGCAAGCTTTGAAAGACCATTTAATACAAACAACTGCTGACCATCTGATATTTTCGGAAGTCCCGGTGCAAATCTTCCCAGATCACCTTTCTTTGCTTCTGCTTCCACTGCTGCCTTTTCTCTTTTCCAGTCGATTCCAAAAGGCGGATTGGAAATGATATACTGGAACTGATAGCCACTAAACTGATCTTCTGACAAAGTATCACCGAACCTCATATTATTCGGATCACCACCCCGAATCATCATATCTGCTTTTGCAATCGCAAAAGTGGACGGATTGAACTCCTGACCAAAACAGGTAACGCCAATCTCTGTATTTAATTCCTGAATTCTTTCTTCCATACAGCTAAGCATCTGAGATGTTCCCATTGCCATATCATACACAGTTACATTTCCCCCCTTACTCAGATCCGCATCGGATAAAAGCAAGTCCGTCATCAAATAAATGATATCTCTACTGGTAAAATGTGCTCCTGCTTCTTCACCGAAAGACTCTGAAAATCGCTTTACCAGATCCTCAAAAATATAACCACAATCTACAGCACTGATTTTATCCGGTCCCAGGTAACCTTTCTGGGAATTGAATTCTTTGATAACCAGATATAATGTATTGCTTTCTACCATTCTGCGGATAATGTTGTCAAAATCAAACTTCGATAACACATCCTGGACATTTGCAGAAAATCCATTTAAATAATCTCTAAAATTTGCTTCGATATTTTCCGGATCAGCAAGCAATGAATCAAATGTATATTTGCTGATATTATAAAACTGATACTGAGAGGCTGTTGTCAAAAATCCATCAATAACTGCAAATTTCTTTACTTCCTCATACTTTTCAAGTACTGCTTTATGCGTCGGCAATAGGCAGTCATGAAATCTTTTTACTACTGTCATTGGTAAGATTACCAAACCATATTCATGCGGTTTGAATGGTCCTCTAAGCATATCTGCTACATTCCAGATCATCGTTGCTTTTTCTGCTATATTGGTTCCAACTACATCAAATTTATTATTCTCGTCCATTTATTTTTCCTCCGTATAAATATGTTCCAGTTCTTCTGTCGCCTTTTCCAGTTTGTATTTTAATTCTTTAATCTCACTTAGCTTCGCATAATATTGCTCTGCAATTTTTTTCTGACTTTCTAAATCCGGCAACGGAATTATCACCTTTTTTAATCCTTCCACCGGTAGATTTAACAAGGTAGCACCTACTGCGACTCTGGATAAAGCCGCCTTCCCATTTTCGCTTTCCAGATACGCTTTTAAGAAATAAGGATTTATCTTATCTTCATCCAGTTCAATAACATAGAGATTTCCATTTGCCAAAATCTTATTGCCTTCTTGTACAGACGCAATCGCCATTTTCACCGGCGATGCATTTTTGGAAATTACCAGACTTCCATTTTTTATACAATATTTTTCATATTTAGAGTCTATTCCCTTTAAATATGGAAGTTCGTCACTAATGATTCCATCCTGTAAATTTGCCAACATCAAGTACTGCATGTTCGTCGGTTCATCTGATACAATTTCATCTAAAACAGATGCTTTAATTTGTGCTCCTCTTGTTATATTCTTTATTACAGTTTCAAAAAGCACACCATTTTTTACAACTGTTTCTTGTTGAAGATATCTTGAAGGATTAAGAACATATTCATTTTCCGCCACCTCTTCAATAGAAACCAGTCTTGAATTTTTGTCATCGGTATTCAACAATTCAACAATCTCAGAAATATTTTCATCACTAAGAATGTTCTGTCTCCGTCCGACCGATACCATTTCTGTTGCATCTATCATTCTTATATTTTTATTATTTCTGCTTAACACCAGTAATGAACATGCAATTCCTGTATTCAGATATAAATTTTGCGGAAGAGCAATCACTGCTTCCACAAATCCTTGTTTTATAAATTTTTCACGAATGATTGTATTATTTCCACCATTCCAAGTAACTCCATTACTTACCGAAATAACAGCCTTACCATTTTTATTAAGGTGATTCATGACATTTATAATAAATATCCAGTCTCCTGCTGCCACCTTCTGTACTTCTGGTATCTCATCATATATTGCTTGTAATGCTTCGTTACTTCCAATGCTGTCTTTTACTTTTATTCCCCATGGATAATCACAGAATATTTTATCAAACATCAAATTATCCTTTATATTTAAAACTGATTTTTGCTCAATTTTTACCCGATCAGATATCAATTCTGTACGGATTGCTGACACTTCTTTTACATCTCGCACAATCTCTGTACCATAAAATTGTGATTCTGGACTCTTTTCTATGGCACTCACAAGAAACGAACCAATTCCGCTGCAAAAATCTGCCACCTTATCATTTGAAATCTGAAGAATCTCATTTGCCAGCTTTATGACACTCTGCGGTGTTTCACATTCTCCCATGAAACGATTCCCCTGTAATTGCCACCATAAAACAGTCGCTAAAAGTGCAGCTTCTGAATATTCTTCTGAAATTTCTATTGCAACATTCCATAAATTTCCAATATTTTCTTTTATGAAACTGACTCTTTCTTGTGAAAAAGTCAGCTCCACATATTCTTTTAACTGGTTTGTATCTATTATCTTATTTTTTAAGGATACATAGGCCACATATGCTAAACAAAACCCACCGTACATAGAAGCATTTCCAGATTCTCTTATCCTGTTTGAAATATTCCAGCTAATCTCTTCAACTTTTGAGATTTCTTTTGCTTTTAGCTCTTTAACCGAAGTCTTCAATGCTACTTCCTCCTTTGGTTATTCACAATCAATTTCCATGTTTTTACTATATCACCCGCATTATTGATTGTCAATAACCAAATTTGGTTTTTAATAACCATTGTTGATTTTTAATATATTTCATTAGCTCTACGATAATAAATCCTTATTTCCATGACAGCGATATTTATTATTCCAAATAATATCACAAGATTTATTGGCATAAATCTTCTCATCACATCGCCTGATACAATAATCATCTCTAAACTGACCACCATAAGCCGCATGGAATATTTATCCCACACTCTTCGATACTGTTCTATTTTCTTCAGAACAAACATTTCACCGGCAATTACTACTCCGACAACGATAATAATTGCCATAACTCGCAAACACCACGACCATTCTGTTGAAAAATATTCTTTCTCACCCCAAATATTTAATTCTGATGGACGGATTACCCATTCTACATACCTACACCAAACTCTTATCAGAACTTTTATACAAGCAAATAAATCGTTCTGAACCACTGTGCTTTTTATTATCTCAAATACTACAAAAACCATATATAGCATCCGCCAGAAACTTGTCTTTTCTTTCATTTCTTTTTTCAGACTTTTTATTTTCTGATCCGCCTTTTCTTTCACCGTTTCTGCATTCTCTTGTAATTTGTTATATTGGCATTGTATTGTCCTTACCTTCTTTTCTGCTTCTTCCTGTTTTTGCTGTGCCTGTTCAACCGCTTCCACCGATGACTGGTTCACTTGTATCTGTAATTTAGAGTTCCGGTCCCGAACGTCTTTTATTTCTTCTTCGAGCAACTCTTGCTCGCTCCTGCTCATCAATCCGTTTCTGTTTCTCAAATCGTCGTTGCTCTGCTGTAAAGACTGATTGAGTTTCCGCATTTCGGACAGTTCTGCTGTCATCTGCTGAATTTCGACGTTCGACTTCCGCATTTCTTCTTGCATTTCGTGATTCTCGAAGAATAGCTTCTGTTTTTCCATTTTCAGCTTGTGTGTCCTTTCCTGAAATTTCTGGATAAACTCGTTCATCTTCTGATTTCTCACCTGTAACTCGTCTCTCTCTTCCGTCACTAGCTCCAGTGACGCCGCCTGCTCCTTCACAAGCTGCTTCCACTTGTCGGTAGTATTCGGCAAGCTCTTCATCTGCTCCGTTTGTTCGTTCTGCTCCGACTCGTACCCTTTCGTAATTTCTATCAAATTCATTCTCCAATCCCTCCTTACTGATATCCAGATGAAATGTTTTTGACAGATTGCTGTCTCGCACTTTCTTTCCATCCTGATTCTGAAAAGTAATGTGCTTCCGTTTCTCTGTCCAGTTTACATTCCATCCAAACTGTTTCATTTTTTCTATAAACTTTTCTTTGCTGATACAATTTTCCAGTGCTTTTAACACTGCCATTGCACAATCCGCTACAAAGCTGTCCTTTACCTGCTGACGGAACAGATTATATTTGTCTTTGCTCCATGCAATGACTTCCCCTTTTTCAATCTGGCTTCCATCAAAGTGCT
>OHAT01001981.1_pt1 | contig 16434 bp, 13 predicted proteins | sample 1577141 | NCBI WGS metagenome assembly OHAT01 (sample SAMEA3541578, study PRJEB24748) | human gut metagenome | biome: human gut; feature: human-associated habitat; material: faeces | place: China | collected 2012 | reverse complement strand
GGGACTGGGGAAAACCTATACCGCCACAAAGGTGGTCTGCGACAGGGCGCGGGAATACTGGGTAAAGAATGGTGATAGGCCCTGCTTTGTAATCTATGTCGCACCCAACAAGGCGCTGCTTTTGAAAAACAGCGCGGATATTCTGGATGAGGCGCGCTCCCTCCTGCAAGAAAAGGACGGGGAGAAGATCAGGCTGATCTCCGACTACTTTCAAAGTAACTCACTGCGTGAAGCCATGTGCAGCAATCGCGGCCTTATGGAGAAGATCATTTCGCAGATCCCTGACCGTAACAATAATGAGGCGAAAAGGATCGCGGACAACTATCAAAATCTTGGCATCAGCCGGAAAAAATGCGACAGCAGACTGAAAGCCGCCCTTGGTGAGAAAAGACAAACGGAGTGGAGTTATTTTAAAACGCAGTATATCACAAAGTATTACAACATAAAATGCGGAAAATTTCAGCGCTATTCTTATAAATATGTTGAATGTGAGCCGGACCGCATTGTGACTGCACGACCGCTTATTGAGAAAATAAACAACATCTGTCAAGAAAAAGTCATTGTTCTGCTGCCCATCTCCGCCGAGCTGATGCTGGGTGGTCCAGGTTCGAAGCCAGAGAAAATGCTTCTGAGGGAATGGGCAAAAAGCAATGACATTACGGCTGAACCAAAAGTCGAATTCACTAAGGACTTCTTAAGGAAGTATCAGCCCGCCCTTATTATTTGGGACGAGTTTCACCGCTACTGCACAAGCTTCTTAAAAAAAGGAACGAACGCCTTCTTTGAATGGGAAAAAGAGGACAACTGCACGCTCAAGCAGCTCTTTGTTTCCGCCACGCCGTACCGCACAAACATCTCCGGCGAAAACAGCGATATAGTGAATGCATTGTACGGAAAAGCTACGGGGGAACCGGACGATATAGAGGAAAATATAGAGGGAATGATGAGTCTCCCCAGCTTTGAAAAAGACTTTGCTCCGCTGTTCTGCGGCGGAACGGGAGAACGCTGCACTGTGGGTACACTCACTGACGAATATGATAATTTTAACAAAAGCCCACAGAAGGACAGTCTTTTTGAAAAAGAGCTGCTCAAGCGCATGGTACGCAACGAGCGGACACGTCTGCAGGGAAGATTGGAACCGCATCAAAGAAAATATCCGCCGGAAGACCTGACCGGCGAGGATCAGGATGCTATGAAGCAGGTCCTGTGCAACACATTTCGGCAGAGCCGGTCATTGCAGCGTGCCGACTACCCCGAAGGGGCAATGAAATGGGGCCTGTCCCTTCCGTGGATCCTGGACTTTTCCACAGTTCATGGGACAGGCAAAGATAGTAATAAAGAGATAGAATATTTCAAACTGCTGGACCCAGACGGAAGGTCCCCGTCTGACGATCTGTTTGTTTATGATGACAAAGGCGCCGTCAAAGGGATGATCTCAAGTCTGCCCCGGCAGAACATCGCATTCTATCAGCTCTGCAGGGAAAATGTGTCAAATCGCATGAAACAGCTTTTGTGGGTGCCGCCAACCTTTCCGCTGTACAAAGTGGACAAGGGCAGCATCTTTGCCGAACACAAGGACTACAGCAAGCTTTTGGTTTTCGCGGAGTACCGTTATCTGCAAAAGGGAGGCGCACTCCTGACCAGCGATTATGTAACATTCATGAACGATGCTCATACCCCAGAAAACTTTCCGCCCGATCTGACCTACGCAGATAAGGCGGAATGTCTTGCGAACAAGGTGGATATTTTTCATACCGAGTCTCTTGCGGACCTGCTCACCGCGGCAAAGGAAAGCGGGCTGGATGAGGTAACAGCGCTAGCCGCCATTGCCTCGCCCGCAGTTTGCGCCCAGCGGCTCGGACTGGACGCAGAGGATGTGGAAAAAGCCTTTCATGCATACTTCAAAAAGGACGGTGTTCGGCAAGCTCTGTGGAAGTGGATGTACGACAATCATTACTGCAAGGAAGATGATTGGAAAAAAGGTATTCTGTGGTACTGCGCGGAAGGAAATCTATACGCCGTACTGGAGGAGTGGCTGGCTGTGATCAAGAAGGAGATCGACAAAGGCCCGACTGATCAAATTCGTGAGATCCTGGGTAGAGGCGGCAGCACTGTCCATGTGCAGACCTGTAAAACCACCAAGGATAGAGCTGACGGAACAGCACGAAATTGCTCCTTTGCGGAACAGCTCACCGGCGACATTACCGATGTAGGCAGCGGCCAAAACGAAGACGCTGTCATGGCTTGCGGACAGGCATTCTCCTCTCCGTTTTGGCCCATGGTCCTCTTTGCCGGCAGGGGCGCGCAAGAGGGCATGGATATGCACCAGTACTGTCGGCGGATCATGCACCTAACCATGCCGCGCGGAGCCGTGAGCTTTGAGCAGCGAAACGGGCGTATTGACCGCTACAACAGTCTGTTGGTGCGGAAACGCATTGCGGAACACCTTGCAAAGCTTGCAGAGCAGAGCGAAATCGATTACGGCCCCGAGGGAAAAAAGCAGCTGTTCCGACGGGTACTTGCCACACTGCAGGCCCGTGAGCCAAAAGATAGTCCCAAAGGGCAGCTGTATCCCAACTGGTGCTTCCCGTCAGACGACTCCGAATACCACTTTGAACAGATGATCCCCATGTGGGACCGCACGGAGGAAAGTGCTTTTATGGTGTCCTGTGACGAAATGCTCAGAAGCTATCGCGGTTCCATGGGTACAAATGCAAAAGATTTCAATGATATTTGTATCGATCTTTCGACGATGGAGTGACAAAGGCGCGTTCCTCACGCAATCTGCAGCGTGTTGTCCTCGAGGATATTCACCTTCGTCACCCACTCCGGCACTTCCGGCGCACTCCAAAAGCAATCTTCCTCGCGCGGGAACAGGAATGCCACAGGGTAGTCCGGCGCAGTCTCAGGGAAGCTGCCGAAGCCGTCCGAAAGATAGAGCAGTCCTTGAAACGGCAGCCCCTCGCCGCTCTCGCGCTGCTCCTTCAGGTAACGGAATACCGGACGGAAGTCCGTTCCGCCGCCGCCGTACATTTCAAACGAATGGAACAACTGCTCCACATCGTCCTCATTCGTAAGCGGATGCACCTTCTGCACCTCCGCGTCACACTGGATCAGCGTCACGGAAAGGCGAGGGGAAACGCGCAGAATACCCATCAGCTCGCGCAGGAAATCCCGCATCGTATCGCCGCAGCAGGAGCCGGAGGTGTCCAATGCCACCGCAAGGGAGATCCTTTCGCTCTCCTCGCGCAGCTCGTCCGGCTCGATAAACGGAACATCGCCCAGATATTCCAAGCCGATGTGGTACCAAATACGGTCTATGGAGTCCGGATCGACCGCCGCGATCTCCTCCACGCTGAGAAATCTGCGTAGGAATTCGCCATAGCTCACGCCGCTCGGCTCGACCTCGCGGTACACCTCCGAGAAGGCTCCCGCCAGATCGCCCCACTGCGGACTTCTCGCGAATTGACGCGCACACTGTACCGTCATGTCGCTCCACTGGTCCCAGCCCCCGTCGCCCGCGCCGCCTCCCGCGTTCCCGCCGGCGCGGGCAGGCGGCATCCAGCGGCTGTGGTCGTCGCTGTACAGCGCCGCGGCGAATGCGGACAGCTTTTTCGCCTCCTCTTTGGTGACCGCAAAGCAGGCAGTCTCCATGCTCAGCTTGCTTGTTCGCCAGATCAGCTTCTGCGCTCCTGCCGGAAGCTTTTTCGAACCGTAGCCGAATCTTTCCATCAGATAAGCGGTCTTTGCATCTGCCACCGCGTCAAAGATCTCCTCGTGCTGCCCCTGCCGCTTGAAAAAATGTCCCTGCAAGCCATGCAGCACGATATGCAGAAGCTGCCGGCAGATGCTGCGTTTATCTTGCAGATAGTTCTGCACGACGGTCTCGGGATGGTAGTAGAGTGTACTTCCATCGGTGTACAGGCCGCCGGGAACATCGGTCTGGTCACACCTGAGCAGAAAGAATGCAGGCATCAATTCCGGGATCTCAGCGGTCAGTACCTTTCGCGAGTAGGTCAGGATCCTTTCGGCATTCGCAGACAGCTGCTCCGCCGCATTTGCTTTTTTCGTCATTTTCCCTCCTATGCCTGCATCGCGCGGGCAAACGCCTCATAGTTGCCGCGTGCCTGCGGCGTGCAGTACACGGCGAACTCCACCCGCTCGAAGCAGCCGTCAAACTCCGGCAGGAGCTCACGGTACGCTTTGGCAACGATCTCCGGCGGGTTGCGGAACGCCCCGCAGCCGAATGCCCCCAGAACAAGAATGTCCGCTTCATTGGCGGCTGCCGCGGCAAGAATGCGGCGGCCGCGTTTCTTGTGCAGCGCCAGCAGCTCCTCGTCGCTCAGGTGCAGCGCTTCGCCTGCCTGCGGGTTCATTTCGTTTGACGGGCGCTCACGAAGATTTGGCGCCGCGCAGGTAATAACGTCTACGCTCAGCCAGTCCTTCTCATCCAGGCGCTCCGGAAGCGCCGTATCGCTTTTGATGACCTTTACCCCCGGCGTATAGAGGCAAAGGTCGGTATATCGGGCGTCGTGGCGTTTGCGGTGAAAACCATAGAACGCGCCCCAGTACTTCGGATCCGCCAGCACGGGATAAAGCGTCGAGCAGCGGCACAGCGATTCCTCCTGCGCGCGGCTGCCCCGCGCCACACCGCCGCCCGGATTGGTCGCCGAAGCAAAATTAAGTACGGCGATCTTTGCATTGGGCAGCTTCTCGTGCAGCTCCCTCGCGGCCTCAAAGGTGCGGCGTGTGCTGACGCTGACTGCCATCGGTTCGGCATAGCGGCTTTTGTCGTAGTGCAGCTCTTCGCCAACGCTATAGAGCTTTGTCTCCGCGAGAGAGCGCTCGACCGACTCGCGCAGCGCCTTTTCACTGCGGCACCATCTGCGAGTATCCTCAAAAACCTCGATCAAATCATCGTTCTGATATTTTCCCATCACTCTGTCTCCTTTTCCAGTTGTTTCATGATCCGTTCTCCTTCTCTCCGCAGGGCATTTTCATGCCGCAGCTCGGCAAGCTGTTCCTCCAGCTCCTTCAGTTCGGCTTTAAGGATCAGCCAGCGCACGGTATTGGCTGCCGAGCATACGAAGACGACCAGCACGGAGAGCAGCAGCATGCCGTCCAAAAAGCTGCTTGGGGGTACCATATAATCCATCTTCCAACCTCCCTTGTTGATGATGAGACTACTCTATCACGGCTGTTCATTCAAATTTAACGAATGCCGGAACGAGGTCTCTCTTTCTCCTCGCAGGAACCGGCGGTCTGCCCGTGTTCCGCTTCAGCGCGCGCCGACGCGTCGTTCTGTCCGCACTCCGGCAGCGTCAAAATGGCGGCGCGCAGCGCGGGCGTATCCTCGCCGCTTCCCATGATATACTCCAGCAGCAGCCTGCGCGGCTCGGGAAGCCAGCCTTTCTTTGCCGCCCATTTGACGACGCGGACATTGCCGCAATGCACGCTGCAATTCAGCACCGCCCGCGACAAACCGCTCAAGCTTCCCGAAAAGCGAGGCGGAGGGAAATGCACATAGCGCGCGATCGTACGCAGCTGTTGCGGCAAACACACCGGCAGATCTACCTCGTCACGATCCGCAACGCATATGGTATGCTCTGAAAGCGCCGCGAGGACAGGCTCAATATCCGGCTTTGGAAGAAAATCGATCAGCCACTTCACATTTTCGGTCTCTCCGCAATGCTCTAAGCATCGTTCAAAAAGAGGATGCTTCACGCCGAGGCGCGGTATTATCGCGAGCGTCAAGCCGCGAAGCTTCTCATCGTCCAGCAGCTCCGGCACCGCGTCTGTGAGAAGCAGAAGATTTTTCGCCGCCCGCCGCGTTCCCGCCTCGTCCGGCCCCCTGCAGGCACGCAGACAGCGTTCCAACGCCGTGCCGAGATAGGCCGCATCGTAGGGGAAGCGCTGCAGCTCCTGCACGAGTCGTTCTTCTGTGCAGAAGAATACCGCGCCCGCGAAGCGGAGCGGCCGGCTTCCCACGATGCCAAGCACTCGCTGCTGCGCCGCGTGAATGCGTTCGTCTCCTTTTCCGTCAAAAAGCAGCGCGCAGTTCACCGGCTCGTTTTCCGCGATCCACACCCCCTGCCGCTCCAGCAGAAGCTCCACGCATTCCGTCTGCCCGCAGAGGATCGCCGCCGCAAGAGGCGTGCAGTGTCCCATCCGCCACTTGTAATCACACTCGCCCCACCCGCCGCCTAAAAGCTCGCTGTTTTCCGGCGCGTTGTCGGACTCCGGAAACAACCGGCTGCTTCCTGAACACAAATCGACGTCGCCAACCATTATAAAATGTTTGGCCATCATTTTGTATATCTCGGGAGAAGCGCCGTTGACGTCCCAACCCGCGTCCAGCAGATACCGCAAATGTTCGCATTTCCCCAACGCCGCGGCGAGCAGGACAAGCGAGCCGTGTGCGTAGCCGGCCTCTCCGCCGACGATAAGCCGCATCGCTGAGACCGCTTCGTTCGAGGCGAGATGCGGACGCAGCTTCTCAAAGAAGGGCGGAGCGCAGGCGAGGAGCCACGCCTCCAGAAGGGGCTCCAGAAACGGCCGGGGATCGGCCCCTGCGAGCTGTCCACGATCTGTTCCACGATCTGTTCCGCGCGGTCATATAAGTTTGCGTTAAGCGCATTGTGCAACTGCAACCATATGTTCGTTTTGTTTCTGCCGCTCATTCCGTTTTTCTCCGTTCTTGGGTCGGCCTAGGCCTCGACCTCCATGATGGTCCTCGTCTCCCTATGCCGCATACGAAGCATGTGGAGCGGGCTGTACGATGGGCAGTCAGGGCAGTCATACTCCGCAAGCCTCGCTGCGTTGCCGCTCGGCAGACTTCCCGATTTGCAGGCTAACAGGACCGCCGCCCGCACCGTGCTGTTTTTGGTCGTTTTGAGAGCCTGTTGGAGCGCGTCACGCGGCTCGTGGCGAAGAAGTTCCTGGATCTTCGGCTCTCGCAGCAGCTTCACGCTCGCGGTCGTGATGAGGCAGTAGCTTAGCACACTCAGCCCCTCCGTAAAGCAGGACGGTTCAATGTCCGCGCGATTGATCCAGTACGCCAGCTCCGCCGTACCCTCCTTTTCACATCGGACCACGCTGAATGCGTCCGCGTTGAGAAGGACGCGTCTTCCGTCCAAGCAGCGGAGAAACGCCGCATCCTTTTTCGGCTCAAGGTAACTCACCCACGTCAGATCGATGGCGTCGTCCCAAAGGCCCAAACAGCATTCCGTAAAAGAGGCATCCTGCATATCCGGCCGACGCAGCGCCGAGAGAAACGCTCCCGCCGCCCATGCTTCGTGACACATAGCGGGAAAGTATTGCTTGAACATCAGGAACTTTGCCTTATATGCCCTGCTGTCGTTCATCCAATAATCAGACTCCACCGCCAGGTTTTTCAGCGCGGGATGGGCTTCCTCCTCGCCGCGCGTCCAAAGCCGAAGCTGCTGCTCCAAAAGCTTCGGCGTACAAATGCCCACAATGGCGTCCAGCCGTAATTTGGGCAGCCTTTCGGTATGAGGCTCATCGGAAAAAATCTCTTGCCGCAACTCCGGAAACACGTCTTCGGCGCACCACCTCTGAAACATGCCGATCTCACATTCCTCCGGCATATTTTCAATGCCGCGGTTTGGGTTCAGAGCGTAGGCTACCGCGCAGCAGACGGCGGGACTCTCCTCTCTCCACACGTCGTCGCGTTTGCTGAACAGCTCGGCTGTCGTAAGAGAAGCGCCGGCGATCGCGGCCGCGAGCGGTGTACACTCCCGAATAAGGATTGTGCCGCCGGCACATTTCGGATCGTCCGTTTTTGACACGCTTACCTTCACAAACGAGTATTCGTCGAACCCCATCTCCCACTCAGCTTCCTCCTCGCTGATCCCCGGTGTGGGCGGAAGAAGGCCGTTGACGTCGTAGCCTTTTTCAATGAGATATTTCGCGTGTTCCGGCCGATCGAGCGCGGCGGCAAGCGTCAGCAGCGTTCCTCTCACACAGCCGTGAAGAGAAACAGAGCCGCACACTCTTTCAAAGGACGTCGAAAACCACACGCCCTCATCCGGCACGTCCGCAAAGACCTGCTCATAAAGTGTTTTGAACAGCTTCAGCGTGCAGGTAAGCGCGTCTGCAAGAGCCTCCGCCCGCTTCCCTTCATCCAGCGCAATGCCCTCGCGCCTCATTCGGCGCAGCAGCGCATAGGCGCGATTGTACTCTTTGTCTTCGATCGCGCGGATCAGCTGCTTCGGAAACGGCTGTTCCTTACCCCCTGCGCCGTCAAATACGCAACCACTAAACGTTACCATGGCATTTTCTCCTTTCTATTTCATGTAAGCACGAGACCGACGCTTCGGTTCATGGCATAAACAAACAGTCCTCGATCGTCTCCATATGGTTTCGTTTTAGCTTCTGCTCCATACAATCCCATTGGCCATAATCCCATTCGTTCTTAAACTCATAGTCTTTGAGATGTTCTTTGTTCACCGCGGCCGTTTCGTGCGTTCCGCAGGCCAAGAGGATCATTGATCTCACCGCGGTATTTTTTACCCTTTCCAGTTCCTTCTTCAATGCATTCCGCGGCTCGCGGCGAAGATACCTGACCGCACCCACGTCGCGCAAAAGCTCCGGATCCGGCTGGTACAAGAAGCGATGCGCCAGGCCGCTCAGTCCCCTGGGAAAGCACGATGGCTCGACCTCCGCACAGCGAAGCAGCTTCTTGAGCGTTGCCGCACAGGGACATATTCCTGAAAACGCGTCCGCGTTGATCACAATACGGTTCCCCTTTAGACGGAGAAGCAGTGATCTCAAAGCCTTTTGCGGCAGTGCAAAAACCTCGTCGGCGGCCCAGGTCAGATCCACCGTATCGCCCCATAGCTCTATGCAGCAGTCCCAATACATTTCATCCGTGGCGTTTATGCAGCACAGTCCCGCGAGAAAAGCGCCCGCCACTCGTTTTTCGCGGCACAATGCCGGAAATTCGGATGCAAGCAGCTTCATTTTTTCCGCAGCTGCATTTATCTTCGGAAGGGGTTGATATGCCCCTCGACCCCACACGCCCGCTTGAATCAGCCTTTCAATTGCGGTGTACACTTCCTCTTTATTCCGGTGAAACGTCAAAACCTGCTGTGCAAACAGCTCCGGTGTACAGACGTCCACGATCTCGCGAAGCGGCAGTCTCACGTTGCCGAGGTCGGAGCGCGCCAGCGGATCATCGGCGGCAGAAAGCACTGCGTTGACGCATGTCTCATGCCGCGCGTTCCACGGTTCATTCGCGGATGGCGCAAGCGCCATGGCACGGCAAGCGGACGGATCTTGCGTCCATTGTCCGTCGCCGTGCTCCATCAGTACGCCAAGTGCCGCAGCAGACCCGCAGGCGATCGCAGCCGCAAGCGGCGTACACTCTAAAATACTGACTCCTTCCCCCATGAAGAAGCTCTCGTCTTCATCCCTTTCAGGCTGCACCACAACGATCTGTTCACTCTGTACAGGCGAAGAGCGGCCGGCTTCCGCGCCCTTCTCGATCAAGTATCGAATGTGTTCCGGTCGGTCAAATGCCGCTGCGAGCAGCAGCAAGGAACCGTCCGTCTCTCCAAAGCGCATATTGTGGCGTGCCGGATAGCCCCCCCAACGCCCAGGCTCAGGCTCCCTTCCATCCCCAACAAGCTGCTCATAAAGCATCTGAAACAGCCTGAGGGAACAGCGTAAGCCATCAGCAAGTACGCCGGCTTTTTCTTCTTCCGCCAACACAAGATTTTCCCGCTTTATTTTATGCAGCAGTGCGTATGCTCTGCTGTACCTTTTCTCTCTGACGGCAAATGCCAGCTCACCTATACACCACACCGCTTCAGATCCTGCCTCAGGTAAGCTGTCAAAAACGGAATTAGAAGACGTCATATTCCGCCCCCATTTATTGGATCACCGCATCCGCAAGGCCGTAGCGCACAGCCTCCTGCGCGGTAAGGAAGTGGTCGCGTTCCATGTCCGCGCCGATCTCGGCGGCATCTTTTCCGCAGAACTCCGCCATCAGCTGCGTCAGACGGGCTTTGATGGCGAGCGTATGCTCGGCATGGATCTGAATGTCTGTTGCCTGTCCCTGCACGCCGGAAAGCGGCTGGTGGATCATCACCTCGCAGTTGGGCAGCACGCGGCGTTTCCCCTTTGTACCCGCAGCCAACAGCACCGCCCCCATAGAGGCAGCCTGTCCTACGCAGATCGTGGAAACGTCACAACAGATGTGGTGCATGGTATCCAGAATGGCAAGCCCCGCCGTGACCAGTCCGCCGGGAGAGTTGATGTAGAGAGAGACATCTTTTCCCGGGTCCTCCGCTTCCAGAAAGAGAAGCTGTGCGATCACACTGGCAGCCTGTTCCTCCGTGACCGGCCCGCTGAGCAGCACGATACGGTCGCGCAGCAAGCGGGAAAAAATGTCGTACCCCCGGCCGTCGCGGGCGCCCAATACCATAGGAATCGTCGTCATATTCAATCCTCCTTAAATGTAGTCCCAAAATCGTAGAATTTCAAAAGCTCCGTCTCACGTGGCTTCTGCTCCGTGGAAAACAGCGTCTTGCAAATGCGGGGCGTATACTAAGATGCTCAAATCGGGAAAGCAGATAGTCCACCGTTTTTTCGTACGCGCGGAGCCAGCGCGGATGTCGATCCTTATACGCCTTTGTAAACTCGCTGGGACTGTCGCTGCTCCACCCAATGACAATATCCAGGTTGGGGCAAAGCCGCGCAAGGTCCCCCAGTTCGTCAAACAGCTCCTCAATAAACGGGTTCTTGAAGCCGCAGCCCATATCCAGTCCCACATATCCGTCCGGATGGGCCCAGCCGTGTGCATGATCGTAGCCAGAGTTTGGGGATGGTGCGAGCAGATCGACGTCCGGGAAGCACAGTTCCTTTCTTACCGACTCGTCGAGTATCCTGATCAAGCGGACGGCAGTTTCCGGCGATACCGGCTTTCCCCGGAGCGAGTAGCTCGACCATCGCCCCAGTAGGTCATGGGGCAGATCGTCGGGAGCAAAGCAGACCTGCACATCGTCGGCATCGCAAGGCGGGTAATCGTTGGCATCATATCCAGGCCAGCCACGATACGCCGAGTCATTATACAGCCGCAGGAATTCCGCCAGAGGCAGCGTCTGCATCGGTTCTGATCTTGTCATGTTCTCCTCCCGTTTACCCCGCGTCAAGCAAAGCCTTGAGCTTCTTCACCGAGGGCGCCTTCGCATCGCTGAAGAAGACCTTTTCCGCGGATACGCCGTAGGCGTCGCTGCCGTGTTCGGCAATGTAGAGCGCAATGGCGTCCGTGTTCGTAATGCCGCCCAGCAGAAACTCCTGCTGCGGCGCGCCGTCGAAGAAGACATCGTAGAAGTGCAGCGCATTTCGAATAGCGGCATCCGCCTTGCCTTTTTTCGCGTCGGCGCAGATCTGTTCGAGCCGCGTAAGCACCACGGCGGTCAGCGCCCACTTCTGCGGGAAGCTCATCTCACTCAGCTTTTTTTCCTGCTTCTCCGTCAAGGAGTTGGTGAACACCGCATCGGCGAGACCCGATGCAATGATCGTGCTGTACTGGTGGTAGTAGCTGATAAACTCACGCGCGACCTGAGCTGACTGAATGTACTGGGCGACAAAGGGCAGATCGACGGGGTATCCGAACTCCTCCATCATACGCAGCATGACCGACAGATCCTCCCAGCCGCGGGCCGTGACAAGCGCTTCTCCGTCCTTGCCCTTCTCAAAAACGTAGAATTGGCGGCGGTGGTCGTCCAGATAGGAGAGCACCACCGGATGCACGCCGCGGCTGACCATGTACGCGCGCCACGCGTTATAGTCCGGCTGAAGCCACAGCATACGCAGGCGGTCGGCGGTCACGGCGTCGAGCGCGCGGGCCGAGACGTTGTACTCGCTCGGATTCCCCGCCAGCACCAGCATCCATCCATCCGGGATAGCGTGAGGGCCGAAGGTCTTGCTCTGAAGAAGCTGGAGCATGATCGGGCGCAGCGTTTCGCTCGCGCAGTTGAATTCGTCGAGAAAAAGGATGCCCTCCTTCTTCCCGCTCTCGCGCATCACGCGGTAGACCTCCGCGATGATCTCGCTCATGGTGTATTCCGTAATGGGGACCGTCCTCCCGTCCACCTCGCATTTGCTCAGGCGCGGAAGGCCGATGGCGCTCTGGCGCGTGTGGTGTGTGACGGAGTAGGAGAGGAACGCCAGCCCCTGCTCTTCTGCCACTTGCCGGACGACCTCGGTCTTGCCGATGCCCGCCGGTCCCATCAGGCACACGGGGCGTGCGCGGCAGCGGTCGATGCGGTAGCGCCCGTTTGCATCCTTGGCGAAATAGAGCGCAGCCGTCTGCGCGATCGCGGTCTTGGCCTGCGCGACGGTCACCTGTTCCACGACTTGAGCTTTCATAATTACAACATCCTTTCTTGCACGCCTCGCGGGCGGTCTTTTCCGTTCTGCACGCCCATCATACGGCAGGGGGGAATACAAAATTAAAGAGCAGCGCCATGCTGCCCCCCAAGATAGCGGTTTCCAGAAAGCAAGCCCCTCGCGTTTACACGCGAAGGGCTTGCCGTCTGCTCCGGACTATTCGATATTATTTACGCATCCCAAAAGCCTCAGCTTTGCAATTTCGGTCCTTGCGCTTTCTATGGATGCTCCCGCCAGTATCCTGAAAACGGTTTTGATCCACAGCTCCACACCCCTCAGTTTCTCGAGAAGGATGTCGCAGCACACGGCCTCCCAGCTTTCAAGGTCTTTGTACTCCATATACACAGAGCGGCTGCCGTCCCGTGTCAGCGTGCAGCGGTATGTCCCCACTTCAATTTCAAGCTGCTCCAAATGATTTCTCAAGTGGTAGTCGCCAAGTCCCAGCGATGCGATCCAGCTGTCCGCATCTTCCCTGTTCAGCTCATGCGGACACTTTAGGAGCTTCCACGCCAGGCTGCGTACCCCTGTGGCAGCGTCCCATTTTTCCCAGTCTGCTTTGCAGTGTTCGTCATAGAACGCATAGATAGAGTACACATCTTTTCCCGAAATGCACAAGGCCCCCGGCGCAAAATACACGGTTCCGCTGTTGTTATACTCGTTGAAAGCTGCCGCGCCCCATTCCGTGGCAAACTGTGTGTCGCTGCGCGGAAGCCCGTCCGTGTCCTCTATCCGTTCAGAACACCATCCAACTTTCAAGCGCGTATCGCATCCGAGTTTCTCGCGGAGAAATTTCTCCATGTCGATGCAGGGCGTCCCTTGTCCGTTCTCTGTCAGTGGTATCGGCTCATTATAAAGCCATATAACAGCGCCATCAGCAGTTTTCGCCAAAAAGTCGACCGCCAGCTGTTCCCGTTTGACGGACACATTGCATTCGCACCCATCTCCCGTACGAAGCTTGCAGGGCGCGTTTCCATTCTTTTCGACGCCGTACAGGTCAAAGAGCTCGACAACAATGCCCCAGTCGTATGCGTTGAAGTGTCTCAAGTCCACCGGCTCGGCGCCGCACCTTTCAATTTCCAAAACCTTTTCTTCCCAATCCGCTGTCAGTCCCTCTTGCTGTATGTAGTCATCCGCCGTCCGCTTTGCCTCCTCAAAGGAAGCCTTGGTCAATAGCGTCAACAGGAGGCTCACGCACTTTTCTGCCGCCACCGGCGGCTTCAAATGAAATCTCCCATCTCGAAGCCATTTATATCTGTAATGTACTTCATAGAAACCGAAAGCAAGTTCTGCCGCACGGTCGTCACCGGAGGCGTTGTCAATATACATTTCCCGCCCCCAGTCCCATTCATGCGGCCAATGCAAGCTGCAATATCCGCGATCCGTTTCGAACTGTACCGAGCCGACCCCTGCCCAGGGAATCGACTTTGTCAGCAGGGACGCAAGTTCCCGGCTGTCGGAGAAAGTATGCGGGCAGCGCAGGGCCTCCTCCACCATCATCATCTTTTTGCGGATCACCTCTTCCCTTTCATTTCCCCACAGAAGTGAATCCTTTAACCACTCGACAAACTTCACCTCTACTCCCTCAACGGTCAATGCGTTGGGTGCAAGGAAAAGGATATCACTCCCATAGGAAATCTCAACTCCCCATTCCGTCGAAAGCTCTGTCCAGCTGTGTACCTCGCCTTCCCGCCTTTTCAGAGACTCCCATCCCTCCTCATTAAATCCCCAATCCAGCTCTCCGAGATGCGTGTGCAGAAAGTCCTCCGCCTCAAAGATCAACTGCCCGCCGCTGCCGCGCGTCAGCGGCGCAGACTGATCGTGCAGCCATACAACGCCGTCCGGCGTATCGGCGTACAGATCGATCGTCAGCCGTTCCGAAAGGACATTACAGCTCAAGGTCTTTTTGGGCGTGACTCGAATGACCATCTTCTCGCCATAGGGTACGTGGTCATCGTCGTGGTCGTCGTCGAACACGTCTTCGATGCCGCTGATCTCAAAAAGCTGAATAAACCGGGTATAGAGCTCGGACAGATCGAACCTGTTTTTCATTGTCGGAAATCCTCCCACCTTGTTTGTTTTCTTAGTTTATCATCTCTATGTCCGTTTCGCAAGATACGGATTTTCCGTCCTCTCTTCGTCTCCGAGCGGTACGCCGTTATGTTGCATAACCCAGAATTTTCATCTTGTTGATCTGACGCTTTGCATCTTCTATGGCGTCTTCTATGGAGTCTTCCGACAGCAGTATGCCGAGGAACAGCCTCACCTGCTGTTTCCTGTTTTTCGAACCCATGGGGAGGTAACTTCCCAGAACCTTCTTAAAGCTTCGGTCATAAATCCGCACGCTCATCAGGTCTTTTCCTACCACCGGATCGCCCAGCCGCAGCTTGTAATTGCCCGTCCTCGTTAAAAATTCGAGTTTCTGAACATAGTGAAAATCGATATGCTCGTCTATCCATTCGATCAATTTGTTCAGATCGCGCTTATGCAAATCATGGGAATGACTCAGAAGTTCCTGCACGACATGACAAACGCCGACAGTGTTCTTGGCCGCTTTGCCGTTATCATCTTCATAGACAAAACTGAGGCGTTCCACATCATCTCCCGCGAGCATCAGCCCGCGGGGTGCGAAGAACAGGTCTCTCAAAGCGTAATCAACAATGGTCTCAACGCCCCACCGTCCAGTGAATTCGGTAACGTTTTCCGCTTTATGGTCCTTTCTCCGCAGAAAGGTTATCGTATCACCTGTCATGTCAGTCAACAGCGAGCCTTCCTCAAAATCTCGGTATTCCGACGGCGTGAGTCCTTGACGGAGGTATCGATGTTGCAATGAAGCATACCGTCTTCTCCTCTGGTGGGCGCCGCGGAATAGGCGTAATTCCACAAGCCCCGCCGCCCGTCCGCGCGGATCCAATAACTGCCCTCCATCTGCTCCGATTTAACATATATCGTGCATTCATAACTATCCAAGAAATGAAATACACACGGTTCCCCATCGCATGGTCCGGCGCCACAGCCATCAAGTACACGAACCGCCATATAAGCGTAGTATTCCTCCAAGTTGTGTTCCCTCTCTGCCGCCATACCATTCAATTCTCTCTCGAAATTCTTTGCCATATCATACCTCCTATGCTGCGAGCGCGCGCTTTAAACGTTCCTTTGCGCTCTGATCGGCGGCGTCTCCTGCTGCATCTCCGAAACCGTCCGCTTCCCGGTCTGTGCTCCGAATAAGTTCACGGACCTCCGCGATCGCCGCGAGCAGATCCTGCACAGTCGGCTTTGCCCACGGCACTTCGAAATACCGGTATCGCCGCGTCGGACGGGAGGAGCTGTCATACTCTGAGGGAAATGGGTCGTGAGGATGTCCTCCGCCCAGTTCCTCCAGCGCCATGGTCAGCGTTTCTAAATAGCAGTTCAATGTTTCCTGTCTGGTCGGATAACTGCCGGTCGCACGCTCAAAAGCGGCAGCTTCCTCATGGTCGATCGCACAATTTAAAAAGTAACCCACAGCCGTTTTCACCCTTTCTCCAAAAGTGTTCGGATTTTTGCCCCGCTGTCACGCGGCCGTCTCCGGTCATTCGCCGAATCCTGATATTTTGCTCCGCTCTCCGCGGCCGCAGCTCCGATGCAAGCATAGAATAAAAGACCGTTCTGTGCAAATTTGCAGAGCAGGTGTAAGTCGGCGTTTTCTTACAGACAGCTTAAAAACATTAGTACCGCTTCGTCAGGCCCGATGCATATGACTGCGTATCCTTTCACCTGATGTTTCGCAGAATAGCAACACAAGCGTCATACAAAGGCCGACATCAAGTACATGACCGGCATATGCAGCATGAGGACATCTCCGCTTTTTGGCCGAAAATCTAATTCCGCCCTTTATTTCACTTTTTCACCCATTTGGGTGAAAAATAACGGGTATGAAAAGAAAGGAAAAAGTCCCGTAGCCCCTGTGGTTAATGTTCGTAGGTACACAATGTGACCTATGGGGTCAACCGGACGGTACGGAATAGCAAGAGAAGC
>OHAT01001978.1_pt1 | contig 16466 bp, 14 predicted proteins | sample 1577141 | NCBI WGS metagenome assembly OHAT01 (sample SAMEA3541578, study PRJEB24748) | human gut metagenome | biome: human gut; feature: human-associated habitat; material: faeces | place: China | collected 2012 | reverse complement strand
AGCCGCCGCGGTCGGCATCGTGCGCCTGAGCGGCGCGGAGACGCGGCGCGTGCTCGCGGCGCTGTTCACGCCGGTGAACGGTCGTTCGGCCGCGGAGCTTCCGCCGCGGCGCATGACCTACGGCACGGTGCGCGACGCCGAGGGCCGCACGCTCGACCACGCGCTGGCGGTGGTGTTCTCCGCCGGACACAGCTACACGGGCGAGGAGAGCGCGGAGCTGCACTGCCACGGCTCGCCGGTCGTTTTGCAGGAGGTCCTGCGCGCCGCGTTTGCCGCAGGCGCGCGGCAGGCGCGGGCGGGGGAATTTACCGAGCGCGCGTTTCTGAACGGCAAAATGGACCTCACCGAGGCAGAGGCGGTCATCGACCTCATCGACGCCGAGACCGCTGAGGCGGCGCGGAACGCCGCCGCCCAGGTGGACGGCGCGCTGCGCCGCCCGCTCGAACAGGTCTACGACGCGCTGCTGGGCCTCACCAGCCGCTTCTACGCCGTGGTGGACTATCCAGACGAGGACATCGAGGACCTCACGCTTGCCGAGACGGAGCGGACGCTCACGGAGAGCGAACAAACGCTCGCGGCGCTGCTCGGCACCTTTGCGCGCGGGCGCGTGCTCAAAAGCGGCGCGGCGACCGCCATCGTCGGCGCGCCGAACGCGGGCAAAAGCTCGCTGCTCAACGCGCTCGTGGGCTACGACCGCGCCATCGTCACCGATCTTCCCGGCACGACGCGCGACACCGTGGAGGAGAAGGCGGTGGTCGGCGGCGTGCTGCTGCGGCTCATCGACACGGCAGGCATCCGCGAGACAGACGACGCCGTGGAGCGGCTCGGCGTGGAGCGCTCGCGCCGCGCGGTCGAGAGCGCCGATCTGGTGATCGTGGTAGCGGACGGCAGCCATACGCCGCTCACTGTGGAGCCAGACATTCTCGCACTTGCCGCCCGGGCGCCGCATTGGATTCTGGCCATCAGCAAGGACGATCGAAACCCCGCCGTAAAGACCGCCGTTTGGAGACTGCCGGACGGCGCGCCTGCGCCGGAGCATCTGGTCTCCTTTAATTCCGTAATGCCCGGCGGGCTGGATGCGTTGATCGACACGATCGGAGACTGCTTTCCTGCCGGCGTTCCCGCGGGCGGTACGCTGCTCACCAACGCCCGGCAGGCCGAAGCCATCCGCCGTGCGCTCGAGAGCGTCCGTGCGGCGCGCGAGGCGCTCACCGCCGGACTGACGCCCGACGTGGTGCTCACCGAGGCCGAGGGCGCGCTCGACGCGCTCGGCGAGCTGACCGGCCGCACGGCGCGCGAGGATATGGTGACGCGCATTTTTGAACGCTTCTGCGTCGGAAAGTGAGCGGAACGCATTGTTTACAGAAAATGATTGATATTATCTTAACGTTCTGCTACAATACTGCCATTCTAAGGAAGAATCGACTCTATTCCCCAAAAGGGGCCGTTTGTCTGCGGCCCGGAAAGGAACGCCATGCGTGACTATATTATCATGACCGACAGCTGCTGCGATCTGAACCAGCAGGAGGTCGACGAGCTCGGGCTTACCGTTCTGCCGCTTTCCTTTACGATCGACGGCAAAACCTATCTCAACACGCCCGACCATGCCGAGATGTCCCCCGAGGAATTTTTCGCAAAGATCGCTGCGGGCGAGAACAGCACTACCGCCGCCGCCAATGTCGGTCAGTTCGACGAGGCGATGCGCAGGGCGCTCGACGCGGGCAAGGATATCCTATGCATCTGCTTCTCCGGCGCACTGTCCACCACCTACCAGTCCGCCTGCATCGCGGCGGAGGACCTGAAAAGCGAGTACCCCGACGCGAAGATCGTTGTCATCGACTCCCTCTCCGCCTCGCGCGGACAGGGGATGCTGCTCTACCGCACGGTGCAGGAGCGCCGGAGGAGCAGCCCCGACATTGAGACGCTGGCGGCATATGTGAGGAGCATCCTCCAGACCCAATGCCACTGGTTCATCGTGGACGATCTCAACCACCTCAAGCGCGGCGGCCGCGTGAGCGCCACGGCGGCCTTCGTCGGCACGATGCTGGGCATCAAGCCCGTCATGCACACCGACAGCGAGGGCAGGCTCATTCCCATGAGCAAGGCGCGCGGCACCAAGGCTGCGCTCAAGGCGCTGGTCGACAAGGTGGAGGAGCTGGGCGTCGAGCCGGACAAGAACCAGCCCTTGTTCATCTGCCACGCCAACTGCCCCGACTCCGTGGCGTATGTCAAGGAGCTGCTGGAGGAGCGCTTCGGCGTGACGGACGTCCGCGCAGACTTCATCGGCCCCGTAATCGGCGCGCACACCGGCTGCGGCACGCTGGGGCTGTTCTTCGTGGGGACGCAGCGATGAAGTGGCTGGAGCTGCACATCGACACCGCCCGCGCCGGTCTGGAGCCGGTCAGCGAGCTACTGCGCGAGCAGGGCGTCGAGGGTCTTGTCATCGACGACGAGGCGGACTTTAAGGATTTTCTCGAAAATAACCACCAGTATTGGGACTATGTGGACGACGAGCTGCTGGCGGAGAAGCACGGCAAATGCCGCGTGACCTTCTACCTCGAAGAAAGCGAGAGCGGTTTTTCCACGCTGGCGCAGGTGCGCATCGCGCTCTCGGCGCTCAAGAAGCAGCATCCCGAATACGCGCCGCTGCTCCTCACGATGGAAAACGTGGAGGACGCCGACTGGGAGAACAACTGGAAGCAGTTCTATAAGCCCATGGAGATCGGCGAGCGCCTGCTGGTCATTCCCGAGTGGGAGCAGGCGAAGCCGACGGAGCGCGTGAAGCTCATCCTGAATCCCGGGCTGACCTTCGGCACGGGCAGCCACGCGACCACACGCCTGTGCCTTCAGGCGCTCGAAAAGCACATCCGCGGCGGCGAAAAGGTGCTCGACCTCGGCTGCGGCAGCGGCATCCTCTCCATCGCGGCGCTGCTGCTGGGCGCGCGGGACGCCTTCGCCTGCGACATCGACGACAAGTGCGTGGGCGTCGCCTACGAGAATGCCGCGCTCAACGGCATCGGGCGGGAGCACTACACCGTCCGCGCGGGCGATGTGCTCAGCGACAAAAGGCTCGCGCGCGAGTTCGGCGGAGACTATGATATCGTCGTGGCGAACATCGTGGCGGACGTCATCATCGCGCTCGCACCGCAGGTGCGGCCGCTGCTGAAAAAGGGCGGGCTGTTCCTCTGCTCGGGCATCATCGACGACCGCGCGGTCGAGGTCGCAGACGCGCTGCGTCTTGCGGGCTGGGCGATCATGGAGGCCCGCGAGAGCGAGGGCTGGTTCTCATATTTGTGCAAATAACAGCATAGCAAAAGGGGAGCGTTCTCTGCCATAGAGAACGCTCCCCCTGTTTGGTGCCGTATCGCGTGCAATTTTATTTCCTGATTTTTTGCAGCATCCTTGTGAATTCATCCGGCAGGGGACAGGAAAGCTCCACGACCTCGTGCGTGCGCGGATGGAGAAAGCGCAGGCCGACCGCGTGCAGGCATTGCCCCGTCAGGCCGGGGACCTCTTTTTTTGCGCCGTACACCGTGTCGCCGAGAATGGGATGCCCGATGTAGGCCATGTGGACGCGGATCTGGTGCGTGCGTCCCGTCTCGAGCCGGCAGCGGACGTGGGTATAGCCCGGATAGCGGGCGATGACCTCCCAATGCGTGACCGCCTCGCGTCCACCGGCGACCACCGCCATGCGCTTGCGGTCGGTCGGATGGCGCGCGATGGGCGCGTCCACCGTGCCGCGGTCCTCGCGCAGAGCGCCCGCAACGATGCACTCATAGGTGCGCGCGAGCGTGTGGTCGGCGAGCTGTGCGGAGAGGTACTGGTGCGCCGCGTCGTTCTTCGCCGCGATGATGAGACCGCTCGTGTCGCGGTCGATGCGGTGGACGATGCCCGGGCGCAGCGCGCCGCCGATGCCCGAGAGCGTTCCCGCGCAATGGCACAGCAGCGCGTTGACGAGCGTGCCGTCCGGGTGCCCCGGCGCGGGGTGGACGACCATGCCGCTGGGCTTGTTGACCACGATCACGTCCGCGTCCTCGTACACCACATCGAGCGGAATGTCCTGCGGCACGGCCTCGACCGGCTCCGGCTCGGGCAGCGTCACGGCGACGTCCTCGCCGCCCGCGAGCTTATAGCTTTTGCTGACGGCTCTCCCGTTCACCGCGACCTCGCCGCTCTCGATGAGCCGCGTCGCCTGCGAGCGGGTCAAGCCGTCAAGGCTCGACGCAAGAAATGCGTCGAGCCTTTGATTTTTGCTTTCTTCACTTGCCCTGAGCAGGATCGGTTCCATGGTCCTTCTCCCAATTCTTCGCGTCGGTGTTCGGGTAGATCCAAATGTAGTAAACGAGTGCCGCGATGGTGCCGCAGACCACAAAGCAGTCCGCAACGTTGAAAACCGGAAACTCGATGAACGTGCAGTCGAGCATATCCACCACATAGCCGAGGCGAACGCGGTCAATAAGATTTCCCACGCCGCCGCCGATCACGGCGGTCAGCGACCACACGCCGAGCGGGTGCCGCACGATCCGCGCGAGCAGCCATGCGAGCGCGAGCATCCCCACGCCCGTCACGCCGATGAGCAGCCAGCGCTCGCCGGAAAAGCTCGACCATGCCGCGCCGAAATTGCGCACATAGTGCAACCGCAGCAGCCGCGGGAGAAACTCTGCGCTCTCGCCCACGGCGAAATGGGTCACGATATAGGCCTTCACCCACTGGTCCAGCGCGACGATGGCCGCGATAGCCAAAGGGCAGAGCCACAGCGAACGCTTCTTCACGGCTGCGGCACCTCGCTGAAGTCATTGGGATAGACGAGCACCCACTCCGCGTCCGCGGGGGCAAGTGCGAGCGTTTCCGCCTGCGCCTGCCTCATGCCGAGGCCCTCCGGCAGGTCGCGCAGCGCGGCGATAGGGGCATAGTAAAAGCCCGCGTCGCCGTCCTTCACGCCGCCGCTTGAGAGCACATAGTCCGTCGCGCCCGCGCCGTACAGCTCAAGCACCACGGGACCGTACCACGCGGTGAGCAGGCTGCCCTCCTCGCCGCTCTCGCCGATGGGAGCGGTCTCGCAGTAGTATTCTGCCTCTGGGCTGCCGTTTTCCAAGTCAGCGGGTGCGTTTGCGGTCTTGAACCCGTCCGCCGCCGCGCCGCCAAGCTGGCGGTCATAGTACGGGCTGGACTGCACCGTTTCACAGCGCTGCTCGGGATATTCCACCTCGGCGTCCGTATCGGGCAGCGGATCGCTGGGCGGCGCCGCCATCGAAAACATCGCCTGATCCTCCTGTGCGGCAGGCGCGGCAGGTGCAGCGTCGTTTGCTTCCTGCTTCATCGCCGTTCGCGGGATCGTTACCGCCGCCGCGAGTGCGACGATCGCCGCGCAGGCTGCCATCGGCATCCACCGCCGCCATGCGCTCCGCTTTTTTGCTTGCGGCTTTTTCGCCGCCTTTTCCGCGCGCACCGCCGCCATCACGCCCTCCGTGAAGCCTGCGGGCACGTCCTCGTCCTCCAGCTCGCCGAGGGCGGCGTGCAGGGCCGTCAGCTCACCGAACAGCCTTCTGCATTTCTCGCATTCGCTCACATGAGCGAGCACCTCCGCACGCTCCTCCTCCGTCAGCTCTCCGTCAACAAAGGCCGAGAGCAGCGGCGCAAATTCTTCACATTCCTTCATATTGCGTTCCTCTCCCCTCCGACAGTCTGATTACATTCTGTAACCTTTGACGCTGGCTTTTCAAAAAAGTTCCCGTCTGCCGCCAAATAATTTCGCAGCAGCAGCCGCGCGCGGTTGATGCGGCTCTTTACCGTGCCGAGCTCCAGCTCCGTGACCTCGCAGATCTCCGCATAGCTGAGCTGATGCAGCTCGCGCAGCACGAGCACGCGCCGGTAATCCTCCGGCAGCGCGGCAAGCCCCTCGCGCACCAGCCGCTGCGTCTCCCGGCCCTCGACGTGCTCCTCCGGCGTGGGCGCACGGTCGCACACCTCAAGGTGTACGTCCTCGTCGTCGAGCGATATGCCGTCCACCGTGCGCTTGTTGCGCCGCAGCAGGTCAATGCAGGCGTTGCTCGCCAGACGGTAGAGCCATGTGGACAGCGCCGCGTCCTCGCGGAAGCCCTCCAGTCCGCGCCAGAGGGCGAGGAAGGTATCCTGCGCGGCCTCCGCCGCGTCCTCGCTGCTGCCGCACATACGCAGGCAAAGGTTGTATATTTTTTTCTCATGCAGCCGGACGAGCTGTTCAAAGGCTGCCTCGTCGCCGCCCCGCGCGGCTTGGATCAGTTCACTTTCGTTCATGTCCGCTCCGTGTGTTCAGTCGCTCAGATCGCGCTTGATGCCCGCCGTGACGCGGTAAAGATCCTCAAGCGTCTCCATATGGTTGATCTGGTCTTTATAGTAGTTGGCGTATTTCACGCCCTTGAGATACCAGCAGTAGTGCCGCCGCGCCTCGAGCAGCGCGACCTTTTCATTGCGGAATTCCGCGCTGCGCTCGATCTGGCGCACCAGCGCGTCGCAGCGCTCGGCAAGCGGCGGCAGCGGAGGGATCGGCTCGCCCGCGAGCGCGGCCCTGCATTGCTGGAAGAGCCACGGATTGCCGAAGCAGCCGCGCCCGATCATCACCGCGTCCGCGCCGGTGAGCTTCAACGCTTTTATCGCATTTTCCGGGGTAAAAACATCGCCGTTGGCGATAACGGGGATCTTCACCGCTTCCTTGACCGCGCGGATGGTCGACCAGTCTGCCTGTCCGCCGTACATCTGCACGCGGGTGCGCCCGTGGACAGTGATGCCCGCGACGCCGACGCTCTCGAGCAGCACGGCCAGCTCCGGCGCGTTGATGCTGCCCTTGTCCCAGCCGCGGCGCATCTTCACCGTGACCGGAACGTTTACCGCCCTGACCACCGTCTCGGCGATACGCGCTGCCTTTTCGGGGTCGCGCATCAGCGCCGAGCCGTCGCCGTTGTTGACGACCTTGCCGACCGGGCAGCCCATGTTGATGTCCAGAATGTCCGCGCCGCTCGCCTCAATGGCGATCTGCGCCGCCTCGGCCATGCAGACCGGGTCGCTGCCGAAGATCTGGGCCTGCATCGGATGCTCGCCCGGAAAGGGCGCGAGCAGTGTGCGGCTCTTTTTATCCTGATAGCACAGCGCCTTCGAGCTCACGAGCTCCGTGCACGTCAGCCCCGCGCCGAGGGACGCGCACAGCTCGCGGAAGGCCGCGTCGGTCACGCCCGCCATCGGCGCGAGCGCGAGCTGCGAGTTGACCTCCACTGTACCGATGCGCATGGACGTTCCCTCCTTCTCCATGTTTCATAGAAGAAAATTATACCACAGCTTTCCCAAAAGCGGAAGTCCTTATTTTTGCGCGGCAAAACGCGGCAAAAAAGGGCGGCTCCGAAGAGCCGCCCCGGTATGTCGTATGCTGTTTTGCTCAGGCTGCGTCGCGGCTCTCGCCGGAATAGCTGCTGCTGCCGTAGTAGCCGTTGCCGAAGAAGCTATTGAAGAAATCCCAGGGATTGTAGTAATAGCCGCCGTTGCTGCCGCCCTGCTGTTGCTGCTGGCTGTTGTCCTGCGCGGTCTCCTGCGTCTGAGGAGCGGCGTCGAAGGTCAGCTCGACGGTCTGCGTCTGTCCCTCGCGGTAGATGGTGAAGGTCGCGGTGTCGCCCGCGCTGTAGCTCTTCTTCGCCGCGACGAGGTCCTCATAGCTCGTGATGGTCTTGTCGTCGATCTTGGTGATGACGTCGCCCATCCTGAGGCCCGCCTTCTCGGCGGCGCTGCCCTCCTCCACCGAGCAGACGAACACGCCCTGCGTGACATCGTAGCGGAACTGCTGCGCTATCTGTGCGTTCATGGTCTGGGGAGTGATGCCGATGTATGCCTTGTTGGTCACATAGCCGTTGGTCATAATGTCCTTGACCATGGCGAGCACATCGTCGATGGGGATGGCGAAGCCGATGCCCTCAACGGTGGTGTTGGAGTAGCTCGAATACTTCGCGGACACAATGCCGATGACCTCGCCGTAGCTGTTGAAGAGCGGGCCGCCGGAGTTGCCGGGGTTGATGGAGCAATCGACCTGGATCATGTTGAAGGGCTTGCCGTCCACATTGATCGCGCGGTTCACGCAGGAGACGATGCCCTGCGACATCGAGAAGGTCAGCTCGCCGAGCGGGTTGCCGACCGCGGCGACCGTCTCGCCGATCTGCACGCTGCCGGACTTTCCGATCACGACCGGCTGGAAATTCGTGCCCTCGACCTTGATGACGGCGATGTCGTAATCCTTGTCGCCGCCGATGACGGCGGCATCATAGGTCGTGCCGTCGTAGGCCGTGACCTTGACGGTGCTCGCACCCTCGATGACGTGATAGTTGGTGAGGATGTAGCCGTCCTTGGTGATGAAAAAGCCGCTGCCGCTGGCGGCGGACTCTGTCGTGCGGCCGAAGACATTCGTCGTGGTGGACACGTTGATGCTCACAACGCTGTTGACGTTGGCGGCGTAGACCTCCGGCATGGTGAGCTGCTGCTTACCGTCCACCTTGACCTGCCGGACCTCGGCGACCTGACGGTCGGAGACCTCGATCTGCGTCGAGCCGTGCGCGGAGGTAATGGCGTGGGTGATGCCCGCGCCCGCCGCGCCGCCGATGAGCGCGCAGGCGAGCGCCAGCGCGGCGATCTTCAGCCCCAGCCGATTCTTCTTCGGTTTCTTTTCCTCCCAGGGGTCTGCCTTTGCCGCGGTGTTCGGCACCTCGGTGTAGTCCACGTCGCGGACATTCTCCACCTTGTCGCCCTTGCGGTAGCTGTAATGGTACAGGTTGTTTTCGTCTTCGTAATACATAGATAAGCCTCCTTGCCGTGAAGCGTTTATTTTTCTTTTGATGCTACCGATGATACCCCCTGTTTATGTCCATTTCGTGAAGCCGGAACGAATTTTTTTGAACTTTTTTTGAATAGGCCATAAAGAAATCCTGAAGAATGGCCGAATTGGAAAAAATAGCTTGCGCGGGACATTCGGATATACTACAATAAAGCCGATTTCCCAATGCGAAAGGAGCGCTGCCATGCTGAAGATCGAAGGGCTGAAGCTCGCCCCGGGCGAGAGCGAGGCGTTATTATACGAACGCGCCGCGGCGGCGCTGCGTGTCAAAGCGCCCCTCCATACGCTGCACATTCTCCGCCGCAGCATTGACGCGCGCGACGGCGTGACGTTTATTTATACCGTTTCCGCCGCGCTCGAGAACGAGGAAAGAGTGCTGCGCCGCGCGAGGAACAAAAGCATCAGCGTCTACGCGCCCGCCTTTTACGAGCTGCCGCCGATGATCGCCCCTCCCGCCGTGCGCCCCGTGGTGATCGGCGCGGGCCCGGCGGGACTGTTCGCGGCGCTGGTGCTCGCCCGCTGCGGCGCGCGGCCTATCCTGCTCGAGCGCGGCGAATGCGTCGAGCGGAGACGGCGCGATGTCGAGCGCTTCTGGGCAACGGGCGAGCTGAACGTGCGCTCGAACGTCCAGTTCGGCGAGGGCGGCGCGGGCACGTTTTCCGACGGCAAGCTCAACACCGGCACGAAGGACGTCCGCCACCGCTATATTTTAGAGGAGTTCGCCGCGTTCGGCGCGAGCGAGGACATCCTCATCGACGCCAAGCCGCACATCGGCACCGACCGGCTGTATATCGTGCTGCAAAATCTGCGGCAGGAGCTGCTTTCCCTCGGCGTGGAGGTGCGCTTCGCGCATCAGGTCACCGGACTGGAGCAGAGGGGCGGACGGCTCGCCGCGCTGCGGGTCACGTCTCCCGACGGAACGTATACGCTCCCCGCGGAGCACGCGGCGCTCGCGGTCGGCCACAGCGCGCGCGACACCTTCGCCATGCTGCGTGATGCGGGCATCCCGATGGAGCCGAAGCCCTTTGCCGTGGGCGTGCGCATCGAGCACCGCCAGAGCGATATGGACGCGCTGCAGTATAAGCAGTACGCGGGCCACCCCTCGCTGCCGCCGACCTCGTATAAGCTCTCAGCCCACACGGCGGCGGGGCGCGGCGTGTTCTCGTTCTGCGTCTGCCCCGGCGGACAGGTCGTCGCCGCGGCAAGCGAAGCGGGCCGCGTGGTCACAAACGGCATGAGCGAGCTGGCGCGCGACGGCGAAAACATCAACGGCGGGCTGCTCGTCTCCGTTACGCCGGAGGACTTCGGCGGCACGGACGTGCTCGCGGGCGTCGCCTTTCAGCGACGGCTGGAGGAGGCCGCCTACGCCCTCGGCGGCGGGGGCTATGCCGCTCCCGCACAGACGGTCGGCGATTTCCTCGCGCACCGTCCGTCGATCGGGCCGGGGAGGGTCACACCGACCTACCGCCCCGCCGTGCGCTGGTGCGACCTGCACGATTGCCTGCCGCCGTTCGTCTGCGCGGCGCTGGAGGAGGCGCTGCCGCTGCTGGAGAAAAAGCTGCACGGCTTTGCCGCGCCCGACGCGGTGCTCACCGCGGTCGAGACGCGCTCCAGCTCCCCCGTGCGCATCGTGCGCGACAACACCTATCAAACCGCTCTGCGCGGGCTCTATCCCTGCGGCGAGGGCGCCGGCTATGCCGGCGGCATTCTCTCCGCCGCGGCGGACGGAATGCGCTGCGCGGAACAAATTATAAAGGAGATCACTCAGCATGGCTAAAAAGATCGGCGCCATCATCGACTTTCTCAACGACAAATACGAGCGTCAGCTCAACGTGGCGGCAGCCAAATATGGCTATGAGATCGAGTATTTCCCCTCGTCCGCTGAAGCGGTCGGCAGGGTGGACGACTGTGAGATCCTCTACGGGCACTGCGCGCAGAAGGTCATCCGCAGCGCGAAAAGCCTCAAGTGGTATTGCTGCTGCTGGGCGGGCGTGGACCGCTTCTGCGACGAGAGCCTGTACCAGAATCCCGACTGTCGGCTTACCAACTCCTCCGGCGCCTACGGCACCACCATCTCCGAGCATCTCATCATGGTCTGCCTGATGCTGCTGCGCCGCCAGATGGAGTATACCGGGATCATCCGCGCGGGCGGCTGGGAAACGCTCCCCGGCGGTATCCGCTCGCTGCATGGCGCGCGGATCACCGTGCTCGGCACGGGCGACATCGGCACGGAGTTTGCCCGCCGCGCGCAGGCCTTCCATCCCGCGTGCATCACCGGCGTGCGCCGCACGGTCAGATCCTCCGACCCGGCGTTTACCTCCATCCACGCCATCGCGGAGCTGGACAGCGTCCTGCCCGAAACGGATATCCTTGTCATGGCGCTGCCCTCCACGGCGGAGACCGTGGGCATCCTCTCGCGCGAGCGCATCGCGCTGCTGCCCGACAGCGCCCTCGTCGTGAACGTCGGCCGCGGCACCGCCATCGACCAGGAGGCGCTCTGCGACGCGCTCAACGCCGGGCGGCTCGCCGGTGCGGCGCTCGACGTGGTCGTGCCTGAGCCGCTGCCCGCCGACCATCCGCTGCGCCGCGCGAAAAATCTGCTGCTCACGCCGCACGTCGCGGGCAACATGACGCTCGGCTACACCTGCGACAAGAGCGTGCAGATGTTCTGCGACGATCTGGAAAACTATGCCGCGGGCCGTCCGCTCGCGCATCTGGTCGACCGGAAGAGAGGCTATTAAAAATGGGCTTCTCCCTCAAAACCTCCCTGCTGCGGCTGGTGCAGGGCTTCATCATCGGCGCGGGCGGCATTCTGCCGGGCATCTCCGGCGGCGTGCTGTCGGTCATCTTCGGCATCTACCGGCCGGTGATGGAGGTGCTCGCCCACCCGCTCAACGGGCTGCGCCGCCATCTTTCCCTCCTGCTGCCGGTCGGCGCCGGCGCGATCCTCGGCTTCCTGTGCGGCGGCGGGCTGATCCTTGTGCTGTTCGACCGCTCGGAAAAGCTCGCGACCTGCCTGTTCATCGGCCTGATCCTCGGCACGCTCCCGAGCCTGTGGGCCGAGGCGGGCGCGCAGGGGCGCGGACGCGGCGCGTACCTTTCCTGCGCGGCCAGCTTTCTTGCCCTCTCCGCCGTTTTGCTCTACGCGCAGTACGGCGCGTTCTACACGATGCGTCCGGGCTTCCTCGGCTTTCTCTTCTGCGGCCTGCTCTGGGGCCTGAGCCTGATCGTGCCGGGCATGACGTCCTCCTCCATCCTGATGGCGGTCGGGCTGTTCACGCCGATGGCGGAGGGCTTCGCAAGGCTCGACATGGCGGTGATCCTGCCGTGGCTGCTCGGCATGGCGCTCATCGTGCTGACGCTCGCGCGCGTGGTGAACTGGTGCTTCCAGACGCACTACCCGCTTTTCTACCACGCCGTGTTCGGCATCGTGCTGGCCTCGACGGTCGTTATCATCCCGCTGCATTACGACGGCGCGCGCGACGCGCTTTTGTGCCTGCTTGCCGCCGCGCTCGGCGCGCTCGCAGCCTATCTCAGCGCGAAGCTACAGCCGAAGGAGGATGCATAAGAACATAAAAAGTCGGCAGGAACCGTATGGCTCCTGCCGACTTCCTTGTTATCCTCTCTTCCTCCTTCGATACAGCCGCGCGAAGCGGCGCAGCAGCTCGTCATAGAGAAAGAGCAGCACCGCGCCGAGCGCAAAGGTCGCCGCGATGAGCCACGGGGCGGTCGCCGCCAGCTCCGCCGTTACCGCGTCGAGCCGGAACACAAAGACGAGCAGCGCGTACATCGCGCCGACGGCGAGGACGTACAGCCCGAGCTTCGTGAGAAAGCGCAGCGCGCGGCTGCCGATCGCGTCGAGACTCGGCTGCACGAGCGGGTAATAGCCCAGAAAGCAGAAGAGCAGCGCGGATTCCTTGTCCGGCCCCAACAGCAGTCCCAAAATGGCGGCGGCGAAAAAGCAGCACCATTGATAGCTTGCGCGGCACTCCTCGCGCACGGGCAGCAGGCAGGCGGATGCGAGCAGGGGACAGGCGTAGAGCGCCAGCGGCAGCACGCCGCCGAGGAACAGGAACAGCACCGCCAGCGCACCGAGCACGCTCGCGAGCGCCAGCTCCCTCGTCTGTTGTCTCATAGGAACTCCTCCTTACGGAAAAGCGCCGCCTGCGGGCGGCGCTTTCGGTTTATTCGTGGTCGGGCGTTTCCGCGCCATCACCGGCGGGAGCGTCCTGTGCGGGCGCTTCTGCTTTCTCGCCGTTCTCCGCGTCGGATGCGGCGGACTCGTCCGGTGCTTCGCCGTCCAGCGGCGGCATTTCGATCTTCTCGCTCGTCATGGAAATGTGACGCGCGGGCGCTTCGATGGTGCTCGGCACGGAGGGGCGGAAGTCGCTGTCGCTCCTGCGCGTGGAGGCATAGGCGTCCTCCACCGTCGCGGGGTCGCGGCCCTCGAGAATGGCGACCATTTCGCCGCCGGTGATCGTCTCTTTTTCCAAAAGATAGGCGACGACCTTGTGCATATCGTCGATATTCTCCTCGATGACCTTCACCGCGTCGGCGTAGCACTTCTCCAGAATTTCCTTGACGGCCTTATCCATCACGGCGGCGGTCTCCTGCGCACAGTCGAGACCGTAGCCGCCGTCGAGATACTGGCTGCGCACGGAGCCGAGCGCCATCATGCCGAACTCGTCGCTCATGCCGTACATGGCGACCATGTTGCGCGCGATGTTCGTGGCCTCCTGAATGTCCTGAGAGGCGCCGTTGGTCATCGTGTGCATGATGACCTCCTCGGCGGCACGGCCGCCCATGGAGACGGCAATCTTCGCCATCAGCTCGTCGCGGGTGCGCAGATTCGTCTTGTCCTCCTCAGGCATGAGGAGCGTGTAGCCGAGGCTCCCCTCGGTATGGGGCACAATGGTGATCTTCTGCACGGGCTCGGCGTTCTTCTGCCTGTAGGCGACCATCGCGTGGCCGACCTCGTGGTAGGCGACGAGCTTCTTTTCAAACTCGGTGAGCACGCTGTTCTTCTTCTCGCTGCCCGCGATGACGAACTCGAACGCGGCGAGCATATCCTCCTGCGTGACGAGCTTGCGGCCCTTGCGCACGGCGCGCAGAGCCGCCTCATTCACGATGTTGGCAAGGTCCGCGCCGACGCAGCCGGCGGTCGCGAGCGCGACCTTCTTGAGGTCGACGTCCTCACCGAGCTTGATGTTGCGGGTGTGGACCTCGAGCGTGGCGATGCGGCCCGCGAGGTTCGGGCGGTCGATGGTAATGCGGCGGTCGAAGCGGCCCGGGCGCAGCAGCGCCTGATCGAGCACCTCGGGACGGTTGGTGGCCGCGAGGACGATGATGCCCTTGCCGGGGTCGAAGCCGTCCATCTCGGCGAGCAGCTGGTTGAGCGTCTGCTCACGCTCGTCGTTGCCGCCGAAGCGCGTGTCGCGCGTCTTGCCGATGGCGTCGATCTCGTCGATGAAGATGATGCAGGGCGCTACCTTCGAGGCCTCGGCAAAGAGGTCGCGCACGCGGCTCGCGCCGACGCCTACGAACATCTCCACAAAGCCGGAGCCGGAGATGGAGAAGAACGGCACGTTCGCTTCACCCGCGACCGCCTTGGCGAGCAGCGTTTTGCCCGTGCCCGGAGGGCCGACGAGCAGCGCGCCGCGCGGCAGCTTCGCGCCGATGTCGGTATACTTCTGGGGATTGTGCAGGAAGTCGATGATCTCGACGAGGGATTCCTTCGCCTCGTCCTGACCGGCGACGTCAGCAAAGGTGACGCCGGTGGATTTTTCCATGTAGACCTTCGCGTTGGACTTGCCGACGCTGCCGAGGCCGCCGAAGCCGCCGCCCCCGGTCTTTTTGCTGATGAAGCGCATCATCAGGATAAACGCGCCGACCATCAGCGCCGTGGGCAGGACGTAGTTGAGCATGATGATCTCAAGATACGAGGTCTCCGCCTTGTAGGGCTTGCCGAACTCCACGCCGTTTTCATCCAGGAACGACCGCAGCTCAGGGTCGTTGATCTGCGTGGTGAAGAGCTGGAAGTCCCCTGAGTAGGTCTTGCCGTCCGCGTCGGTGTAGGTGAAGCCGTCCACAGGCGTGATGTTGAGCGTGCGGTCCGCGATCTCGACCTCCTTGACCTTGCCGTCGCGGACAAGGTCGAGAAATTCGTCGTAGCGGATCTCGCAGGTGCTCTCCGCCAGCTTCTTCGTGTCCATCGCCGAGAGGAGATAGTTGAAGCCGATGGTCAGCACCAGCGCCCAGATGAGCAGCGACAGCACGCCCCTGCGGCGGTCGTTGTTCTTGTTGCTTTTGTTTTTGTCGTTCTGATCCATGTATCTGCGTTCCTTTCCGCCTGCGGCCCTGCGCGGGCACAGGCGACAGCTTGCCAAGTTAATTATATGGTATTTTAGCATACCCCTCCTCGTTTCACAAGCGCCGCGGTATGAATTTTCGGTGAATTTTTGTCCGCTTCCCCCTTTATCTTATCCGTCTGTTGTGCTATAGTGTATTATGTATACGAATTTTGACCGGGAGGATCGGTTTATGTCGAAGGAATACGAAGAAAAGCGCGGGCCGCGCGGCGCGGACGAGCACGTTGGAAAGCGCTTCCTGCGTGAGCGGAAATCGGAGGAAAGGGTCCCCATGCGCGAGCGCGACGCCGAGGCGGACGGCCTCATCGAGGGACGCAACGCCGTGACCGAGGCGCTGCGCGCCGGCACGCCCATTGATAAGATCTTCATCGCCCGCGGCGAGACGGACAAAACGCTCGGGCACATCGCCTCCACCGCCCGCGCGGCGGGCGTGGTGGTGGTCGAGGCCGACCGCCGCAAGCTCGACTACATGAGCGCGACGAAGGCGCACCAGGGCGTCATCGCCCTTGCCGCCGTGCGCGAGTACGCGAGCGTGGAGGACATCCTCTCCGCCGCCCGTGAGTGTGGGGAGGCCCCTCTGCTCGTGGTGTGCGACGAGATCAGCGACCCGCACAACCTCGGCGCCATCATCCGCACGGCGGAGTGCGCGGGCGCGCACGGCGTCATCATCCCCAAGCGCCGCAGCGCGGGCTTGACGAGCATCGTCGGCAAGACGAGCGCGGGCGCGGTGAGCTATCTGCCCGTCGCGCGCGTGCCGAATATTCCGGCGCTTTTGAAGGAGCTGCAGCAGCAGGGTGTGTGGATCTTCGGCACCGCCGCCGAGGGGACCACGAGCCTGTACGAGGCCGACCTCAAGGGCCCTGCCGCTATCGTCATCGGCAGCGAGGGCGACGGCATGGGCCGGCTTGTGCGCGAGGGCTGCGACTTCCTCGTCAGCATCCCGATGAAGGGCCGCATCTCCTCGCTCAACGCTTCCGCCGCCGCCGCCATTCTGCTCTACGAGGCCGTGCGTCAGCGCCTTGGCTGACGCGCGCCGCCATTCACGAGGTCTTCCATGGATCACAAAAAGGATCAAGAATTTGAACAAACGCTCGCCGAGTCCGAGCTTTTGCTGCGCGGCGCGGCCCGCAGCGCGTCGGACGACGCGGATCTGACGCTCGAGAGCATTCTGGCGGAGTTCGGCTCCCGGGAGGACGGCGCCGAAGCCGCCGCAGAGCTGGAGGACGTCGGGCTGCCCGAGCCGCGGCCCG
>OHAT01001957.1_pt1 | contig 16615 bp, 11 predicted proteins | sample 1577141 | NCBI WGS metagenome assembly OHAT01 (sample SAMEA3541578, study PRJEB24748) | human gut metagenome | biome: human gut; feature: human-associated habitat; material: faeces | place: China | collected 2012 | reverse complement strand
TACTGAATCAAATAAAGGAGACGAAGCTATATTCTTTTGACTACCGTACATCATGCTTTTCAGATCAAAACAATAAGATCGGCTTTTGCGCTTTTGATTATTATAAAATAATAAAAAATGATGTAACATGGAATTTATTTACTGGTGGTATGCCCTGCAAATTTTTTGAACATGTCTTAGAGCCCGTTGACGTGTGCATTATAGATACAGCGCACTCCAATCCTGGCGAGTACTTGAATATTCTTGAGATCCTTCCTCTGATGAGGAAAAATGGGATCATCATAATGCATGATGTCGCACTGCACTTGAAACATCATCATGCGTATACAGCACGCGTTGCCATGAACACCTTAAAAGGGAAAAGACTCTACGTTGAAAATAAAAAAGGAAATGATTTTGGTATAATTGCGAATATTGAGGGTGTTATTTTAGCTGACAGATTAGAAGAAATGGCAATCCCCCTATTTCTAAATCTAACGCTTCCTTGGGGATATGATATCTCCCGCGTTGACTATAATACTGTTTATAACTGGTTTTCACAGCATTATACAAAACAATGCATTGATATTTTTGAATTTTCTTATAATTTTTATTTAAATAAAAAGATTGAAGCCCTAAGAGATAAAATTAAGGGTAAGATAAAATAAAGCGGCTGAATTTTATAATCTCCGAAAATCTGGGTGATATATGAGAAAACTTATTGTTATCCGCGATTACTACTATACTGGCACAAGCAGAAAAAGTTTTTTAGGTTCTGCATTTAACCGTAATTTTTGGGATGGGATTGATAAATCCCCCTTTTTTGAAAAAATTGAAATCTTGGCAAAGTATAAAAACCGGTTCAGGGCCATTGCCGTAGACAGCGGTGGAGATTGTGATCCATTCTGGAACAATGGTTGGCTTCCTCCAATGGATGCCGCCAGTTTGTATGGTTTTTTGGCCGAGCGTAACCCCCGATGGTTCGTCGAGTGTGGTTCAGGTAATACAACAAAATTTGCGGCGAGGGCTATTCGGGACAATGGGTTGCGAACCAAGATCATTTCCATTGACCCCCAACCCCGCGCCGAAGTTGACGCGCTCTGTGATGAAGTGTTTCGTGTGCCTTTTGAAGAAATGGATTTAGCATTTTTCTACGAACTGACGAATGAAGATGTTTTCCTTATCGACAACAGCCACCGATCCTTTCCCGGTTCGGATGTGACGGTATTCTTCACCGAGGTATTGCCTATTCTCCCGAGTGGTATTCTGTATGCGCTACATGATATTTTTCTTCCCTATGATTATCCTGAAGAATGGGATAAGCAGCATAGGTTGTATAATGAACAATACTTGTTGCAGACATACCTGCAGGGGGGGGCTAATGGTGATGCCGTATTCTTTCCTTGTCAGTTTATTGCTAATGATAGGGAGCTGCGGGGATTTATTGATACAAAATTTAATGTTCCGGAAGAAAAATTGCCTTGTACTATTGGCGGTGGCTCCCTTTTCTGGATGAAAAAAGGAAGTTCGCTTCAGTAATTTTGCGCAACAAAGAAATATATTTAAAATATATTATGCTGTGCGGCGTTGCAAAAAATTGATATGGGCGGAAAGATGAAAATTGGCATCCTTTCTCAGCTTTTGTTTACGCATAAAGGTGGCTTGGAGCGCTTTAGCGCACGGTTGGCCTCTGAAATGTGTCGGCGTGGACATGATTGCATCATATTCCATCTGGGGGGGGGGAATGGCACTTCTCAATATCCGTTGCCAAAAGAGGTCAGGACATATGATCTGGCCCTAACCGATGTTCAGTCATTGAAAAGTGCACGCCGTGCTTTACAAAATGAAGATCTTGATCTTTTGTGTAATTTATTTTCCGCAGAAACTGCGCTTTGGGTCCTGCCCTTATGTAAAGGTTTGGGGATTCCTCTACTTATGTCAGAGCGTTGCTCTCCTCATGAAGTAGAAACTTTGCTTTGGAATAGAGTAGAGCGGATAGCATGCTTATCTATTGCTGATGCAATCCATATGCAAAGTGTTCATTATTTGTATTCATTACCTGATTATTTGAAAAAAAGAACAACTATTATTCCAAATCCTGTACCAAGGGCACAGGCACTAAATTTTGAAAAAGAGGTTTCATGCAGAAAATACATTCTTGCCGTATCCAGATTAGAAGAAATACAGAAAAGACTCTCTTTGTTGATTGAAGCTTTTGGATTGCTTGCTGAAAATTTTTCAGACTGGGATTGCTATATTTGTGGAAATGGCAGCTGTTATGAATTCTATACGGGAATGATTTCAAAATTAAAACTTGATGGCAGAGTAAAACTGAAAGGAATTGTTCATGATGTTGAAAAATATTATGCTGATGCGCCCTTATTTTGTATTCCCTCTGCGTATGAAGGCTTTCCCAATGCTTTGCTGGAAGCCCAATCGTATGGTTTGCCGTCTGTTGGTTTTGCGTGCTGCGGCGGTGTAAATGAAATTATTATTTCTGGTGTAAACGGAATTCTTGCTGAAGAAATGACGCCGGAAAGTCTTGCTCGGGCGTTGGCCCCCTTAATGAAAGATGTTCAACTCAGACATAGAATGAGTAACAAATCTCTTAACTTGCTGTGCAGATATGATAAAAAAATGATTTTTGATAAATGGGAAAGCCTTTTTACGTCTGTCAGTAAGTCAAAAAAAAATACATTACTTGATCGTGAGTGTATAGAAGATTCAAAAATGTTGGCAAAAGTGCGTGCAATTTTGGCTCGCCCTCACCCTTTTGCGAGAGTTGAGGATACCTCGCAAAACCCTAGGGTTGCGGGTCTTGCCTCGGCTTTGCGTGCCCAATTAAAAAAATAACTCTGATGCATCCTTTTCACTGAAAGGAGGAATTATGTCTATTCCTTTTATTGCTGTGATGATTCCTACCCATAACGGGGACAAACTTCTCCAGTAGGCTATCGATTCCGTGCTGGCGCAAGGCTATCGCCTCCTGGAAGTCGTGGTGGACGATGGTTCGACGGACAATACCCCTGAAATCATCAAGCAATACGATCCTGAAATTGTTCGTTACTATTATCAGAAAAAAAGGGGCAACCGGCCGCCCGTAATCTTTGCTGCCGGAAAGCCCAAGGCGAATTTTTTGCATGGCTGGATGCGGATGATTATTACTTGCCTGGAAAATTAACTGCTCAAATGAACTATTTAACGGAACATCCAGAATGTGAAATTGTTTTCACGAAATTTAAAAATTTTTATGAAAATGAAGAAGAACGGACTATAATAGCTGAAAAAAATAGAATTATTTTCTCTGATGAAATTGTAAGCCATGCTACAATGCTGGCTTCTCGATCCTTGGTTGGAAAAGTCGGTGAGCGAGATGAATCTTTATTTGTTTCTGATGATGTGGAATGGCTGAATAGAATGGCACTATTATATGATGTTGATATCTCGCACTGCATTGATTATATTTATATGATGAGGCGTCTGCATGTTTCCTCGAACTCGCTCAAAAATGCATCTTCTGAAACATTAAATTTTCTACTTAAACAACGAGCAAGTTATTGCCGAAAGAGATTAGCGCAAGAAAAGGAGTAATTATGGATTTTCCATTAATTTCTGTCATGATTCCTTCATATAATTGTGAGAAATATATTAAGCAGGCTATTGATTCTATTTTGTTGCAAAATTATTCTCCATTAGAAATCATTGTTGTTGATGATGGATCAACAGATAATACAAGAAACATTGTTAATGATTATGATCCAGCAATTGTAAAGTATTTTTATCAAAAAAATTATGGAGAGCCATATGCTCGTAATTCCTGCCTCAAAAGAGCACGAGGGGATTTTTTTGCATGGCTTGATAGTGATGATTACTGGCTTCCAGGAAAACTTATTGCGCAATTGGATTATTTAAATGGCAATCCAAAATGTGATCTTGTTTTTACAAAAGTTGAAAGTTTTTTTGATAATAAAGAATTAGCATTAACTATGGATAATGATATGTGCGATATTATATCATTTTCTGAGAAGAAAATTTATTTTTCCTCAATGCTGATTCGCAGGGAAACTTTTTTTAAAGTAGGTTATTTGGATGAATCATTAAAATATAGCGACCTGGAATGGTTACATAAAGCATATTTTTCTTGTGCCATCAACTTGTCAAATTGCATTGATAGAATATTTGTAAAAAGAAGAATTCATAATGGATGCATATCATATTCGACAAGAGACACAATGGAGATTTCTAAAATTGTCAAAAAAAATTTTTCGCATATTAGGCAAGCAATAAAAAAACAAATATATGATATATAATTTCCTATTATGATGCCCTTGTTTTCCATCATTATTCCCGTCTTCAACACGCAAGAGACGCTTCCCACCTGCCTAGACAGCGTATTGGGACAGACCGTGACAGATATCGAGGTGCTGTGCGTGGACGACGGCAGCACGGATGATTCCTTGTCTGTGCTGCGCTGTTACGCACAGGCCGACGCGCGGGTGCGCATTTTGCGGCACGAGCGCAACAGGGGCGTTTCCCGCGCTCGCAACACCGGCATTGAGGCCGCCGCTGGCGAGTACATGGCCTTTGTGGACAGCGACGACGCCCTTGCTCCTGATTTTTGCGAGCGCCTGCTTACGGCGGCGCGGCGGGAGGGGGCCGACATTGCCAAGGGCAATTACGCGTACTTGGGGCATTCCGGGATCAATTACAGCATCAACGCCAAAATTCGCCAGGACAAGAATAATTTTTATATCCAGTTCTGCTCGGCCATTTATCGCTCGACCTTTCTGCGGGAGCACGGGCTGCGCTTTCCCGAGCGGCTGCATGCCTCGGAAGATCTGGTTTTCGCTTTCAGCGCCGCCCTGCGGGCCGAGCGCATGGCCCTTGACGACACGGCGCATGCGCTTATCACGCCCCGGCGTGGTTCGGCCTCTTTTTCCGCCCCGGATGTCCGCACCATCATTTCCCATTACCGGGCCTTGGGTATGATCACGCAACTGGCCACACAAGACGTGGTTTCCGCTGCCAGTTTCAATTATGTGCTGGCCTCGCTGTTTGCTCTTTTTATTCATATTGCCGCCCGTAACCGAAGGGCATCTGTACGGCGTTTTATTGAAGCTAAAAACAGACAGCTATTCAAGATTGTTCGAACCTGCCCGAAGTTCGATGCCGACACTTTTGTCGGGGTTCTGGGGGATGAGGATAAACATTTGCTTGCCTGTCTTGAACATAACGAGCTTCCGCAATTTTTTGCCGCCCTTGATAAACTGCAAGCCCAGCGCTGCAGAACGCTACGGAGCCGTCCCTGATGAAGCACGCACTTGGTATAGTTTCGCCCATGGGGGTCTTGGGCAACGCCTGCCATGCAGAACCTCCCGCTTGTACACTTTTTATGACCTCGCGCTGTAATCTGGCCTGCTCGTGGTGCCGCCGCGCCAAAATCGGCGTGCGACAAACGCCGCCCGTGAGTCTGGAAGTGGTTCGCGCTTTGTTGGGGCAATACCCTGGCATTGCCGTCTTCGCCATGGCTGGGCAGGGTGAGCCCACGCTGGCCCCGGAATTTTCGGACATCGTGCGCTCTCTGGCCGAAGCGGGCAAGGGTATCATTCTGGATACTAATGGCGTTAACTCTGGAAAAGTGGGCGAACTGGACGGTTGTTTTTCGCGTATCAGCGTAAGCCTCTATGGACACGACCGGAATTCCTTTAATGCCTACACCGGTGTTGACGGCTTTGAAAGTGTCATGCGTTCATGGGGCGTCTACCGGCGGGTCTGCCGCCAGGTCTGCATTTCCTATATTGTTGACAGGGACAAGCTCGATGACTTGCGGAAGGTACTTGATCTCTGTGATACGCTGGAGCCGTCCCGTCTGCTGTTGTATAATCCGCTTTGCTATGATGCCAGTGACAAAGTGCAAATGGCGAAGATCATTACCGCCCAGGATACGGAGATTATCTCAACCATCGCGGAACTGGCCGAAGGCCGGAGGTACCCCATCGACCTGCCCCCTTATCCCGACTATATGACGCCCTGTAATTCCTGTCGCTCTTATTGCGCGGTCATCAATGTGGACGGCAATGGAGATATAGGCGGCTGTCTGCGCAAGGTGGTGCCGGACGGCTCATGCGGTAATGTGTTCCATGACGCGGACTGCTTCAATACAGCGGCCATGCTGCGGCTACGACGCAGACAAATGGTGGGTTACCCGCCGCATTCCGAGTGTGCTAACTGCTTTGGCAACTGGGGCTATGGCGACTACCATTCCCTAAGCTGGAAAAAGGACTTTTCATAATGCCACAAACCGATCCCAGTGTCCTGATTTCCATTGTCATGCCGGTCTGGAACGGTGCGGCCTATCTGCAAGAAACCTTGGACAGCGTCTGGCGGCAGGGGGTGTCGGCGGAGATCATTGTTGTGGACGACGGTTCCACGGACAATTCTCGCGAAATTGCGGCATCCATGGGCTGTACGGTGATCCCGATGACGCATAGCGGCATTGCCAGAGCTTGTAATACCGGTATCGTCCATGCCGTCGGTACGTATCTCATGATGCTGGATCAGGACGACGTACTTTGTGAGGGAGCGCTGGCGACCATGTTGCATGCTTTGGAAGGGGAGGTTGACCTGCTGGCCGTGGCGGCCAGGGCGCAAGATTTCATTTCACCCGATCTCGATGAACGCACTCGCGCTGCAATTGTGCCGCGTTCCTTGCCGTACTTTGGCCTTATGACCGGGGCCGTGCTCATGCACTGTAGAGTACCGGAGCTCGTGGGCACTTTTAATGAAAATTATCGTGCCGGTCAGGCGGTTGATTACCTTCTGCGCATGGAGAAATACGGCATTATCTGCAAAAAGTTGGAGATGATTTCCGTCATGCGGAGGCTTCACGCTACCAATACGAGCAGAATCATGAAAAACAGGCAGTTCAGGGATTATGGCACTATTCTGCGCGCCCGGCTGGCGGGAGATAAAAGACATGCATGAGCTTCAGGAGCGCTACTGCGTCGAAGACAGCTTTTTTCATCGATATTTCGTGCGCAACGCGGAAAATCGTTTTGTCAATGATTTGAAAAAATTCATGCTGTGGCATGAAGGGCATTTTCTTGATCCCCGCAAAAAGCTCGACTATGTACGGCGTTTTCTGGTGGACGAGCTGGAAGATTTTTACAGTAAAAGCCGATTCTGTCTGCCTCAAATCGGCTTTTCACTGACCACGCGCTGCACGCTGCATTGTCAGGACTGTATCGCCCTGTCGCCTCTGTTCGAGAATCCCGAACTGCATAAAAATTTTACTCACATGGACCTCGGCTTCAGCGATTTTAAGCGGGAGCTCGATGCCGTTACCGCCGGGGTGGACGGTATCAAGCGTCTTTTTCTGCACGGAGGTGAGCCTCTGCTGAACAGAGCTTTGCCGGAAATCGTCGACTACAGCGCCGCCTGCGGCAAGATTGAGCTTGTGGAGCTTATTACCAACGGCACCATTGTCCCTTCCGGGCTGCTGTTGGACGCCATTGAACGGCATAAGGACAAGGTCTATCTGGCCATCAACAATTATGGCGTAAACCCGGCCTTAAAGACTCAGCTGCATTACGAGGAAACTGTTGCCCGCCTGAATGAACGTGGGATCAGGCATCCGCTTTATTCGGAATTGTCGTGGTATCGGCAGCATCCCCTTAAGGGCCAGGGCTATACATCCGAACAGACCCGCAAGATGTTCGCAAACTGCTGGTGCAAGCACAGCCTGCAGATTCTCAACGGCGTGCTGGCCATCTGTCCGCGCGCCTCCATTGGAGAGTTGCTGGGATTAGTGCCTACTCCCGAGGAAGACGTCATTCGTCTACGTGAGGACATCACTGGCGATACGCGGCAACGCCTGGTGGATTTTTATAAGAAAGATTCCTTCGTGGCTTGCGGCTACTGTGCACCGCAGTCGGAGGTCATTCCGCCAGCTATGCAGTCCGGCGACAAATAAATGGGGTCAGGCATGGAGAAAAGATATATTGCCCGATTTGACATTGACGTCTCTCTGCTCGGCTTCGGAGCCATGCGTCTACCCTTACTGCCCGGAAGCGCGTCCGCCATTGATCAGGTCCTTACCGAAGCCATGGTTGATCGTGCCTTGGCTGAAGGCGTGAATTATTTTGACACGGCATTCACTTATCACAAGGGTATCAGTGAGTTGCTTCTGGGCAGAATTTTGAATAAGCATCCTCGCGAGAGCTATTTTTTGGCGGACAAGCTGCCCTTATGGACGCTGAAATCGCGAGATGAAGCGGAGCATATGTTCAAATCGCAGCTCAAGAAGTGCCGCGTGAACTATTTCGATTTCTATCTGTTGCACGGATTGAATGCCTCTTTGTACGCGAGGGCGGAGCAACTCGGCATCTATGCTTGGCTGCGTGAGAAAAAAGAACAGGGACTGGTGCGGCATATAGGTTTTTCCTTCCATGATTCCCCTGAGGTCTTTCGGCAGATTCTGGATGAGCATACCTGGAACTTTGCCCAAATTCAGCTTAACTACGTTGACTGGGAAGCGTGTAACGCCAAATGGCTTTATGCGTTGTTGGAAGAGCGCGGCTTGCCTGCCGTCATCATGGAGCCTGTGCGCGGCGGTTCGCTGGCTAATTTACCCGCTGAAGCCGACACTCTGCTCAAGGCCGCGTCCGGGGCCAGCCCGGCCTCATGGGCCATTCGTTACGCGGCCTCACTGCCCAACGTCATGGTGGTACTCAGCGGTATGAGCGCCATGGCGCATGTGGAAGACAATCTTGCGACCATGAAACGCTTTCGTCCCTTGTCGGATGATGAGCGAGCCATTTTGCAAAAGGCGGCAGCTATCTATCGCGCCTCAGGCGACATCCCTTGCACCGGTTGCGGCTATTGCTCGCCCTGTCCGCATGGGGTAGACATCCCGGGCGTGTTTGCCGCCTATAATCATCGTAAGCGCGGCGATTTCGCTCTTGTGTATCGCGCCATTCCTCCCACCGCACAGGCGACGGCCTGCGAGTGTTGCGGCCATTGTCTCAAGCATTGTCCGCAGCATATTGACATCCCGGCCAGGCTGCATGACGTGGTAGGCTTTATTGACGGAAAACACCCAGCCTGATTGATCGGATTAACGAGGATCATGTTGCCATCGCTTTTTTCAAAATTCTTTGCCGACTTTGTGCGGATATTCAAGGCGTTGCCGAAATGCCTGCAACGCGCCACACGACGCGTGTTTGCCTGTGTGGTGCTGCAGGCCGTACTGGAAATCGGCTCCATTGCCGCCATCTCCTTTCTTGCTGTCAGCATCACGGCGCCGGAACGGATACTCTCTCACCCTGTCGCCGCGCGCCTTTTGAGCCACTTCCCCCAGTTACAAGGGCTTACTGCGGATCCGCGCCAGTTCGCCCTGCTTATCGCGGCGCTGGCGGCGGGTCTGATTGCAGCCAAAAATGCCATTTCAGCTTTCGTTAACTACAAAACTAACCAATTGGGCGAACGCATCTCCCTGTTTGCCGGTGAAACAGTTTTTCAGCATTTTTTATATAGCCCCTATATTCAGCACCTGGCAGGTGACAGCGGCGCCATGTTTCAGGCTTTGTCGTGGCGTGATCAACTGGGGCGCATGGTTATACATCTCATGTCGGTATACAGTTACGCCGCAATTGCGCTTGCAATGGCATTGGCTCTTGTTGTTGCCACGCCAGGTATCATTCTTTTGGTTATGGCCGTCATAATCGGTCTTGCCGTAGCTATATACAGACGTCTCAGAGGATCGATGGATCACGCCGGATTGGAGGCCGCCGAATGGGCACGGGAACAAAACAAGGTGACCATGAACGCCATGCACGGCGTACGCGAAATGCTCATATATCGTCAGCAAGACGTCTTTTTCAAAAATTTTGAAAAGTCCTGTAAAGAAGGCATACCATACAGAACTTTTTTGAGTATTGCTCCTTCCGCGCCGACATGGATACTGGAAACAGCCGGTTTTCTGTCTATTGTTGTGACGCTCTGGATTATGCTGACCTTTTTAGACAGTTCCATGGTGCATATCACAGCTGTGCTGACCATGATCATGCTGATAGCCTGGCGCGTGCTGCCATTGCTCAACCGCTCCCTTGGCGCTTTGGTGGTTGTACGCGGAACACGCCATGCCGCTCTCGACTGCCTGGACAAAGTGGAAGAAGCTCTGCAGCATCCTGTGTCCTCATTGCCGGACCCTTCTCCTACCTTCGTATTGCGACGCAGCATCTCGTTTGAGCATGTTTTTTTCCGTTATCCCACGGCTGAGGCTGATTGTCTGAGTAACATTTCGTTCTCCATTACATGCGGAAGTAAAGTCGGCATTATCGGCCAGTCCGGTGCGGGAAAAAGTTCTATTGCTTCCATTCTGAGTGGATTGATCGAGCCAACAGAGGGGGAAATGCTTGTGGACGGCAGGACTATGTCGCCTGCCGATCGGGCCGCTTACTGTGCACGTGTAGGCTATGTCCCGCAGAATCCCTACATTCTTCCGGGAACATTGGCGGAAAACGTGGCCTTCAGCCAATGGGGCAAGCCGTGGGATGAAGAGAAGGTTCTGCGAGCCTGCCGCATGGCCGAACTGGATATCGTGGAGCAGCGTGGCATCAACTTCACTTTGGGACAAGGCGGCGGCGGCCTGTCTGGAGGACAGGCGCAACGACTGTCCATTGCCCGCGCCTTGTACGCGGAACCGTCTGTGCTCATTCTTGATGAAGCTACAAGCGCACTGGATGGCGGCGTGGAATCCGCCATTATGAATACCATTTTTTCTCTTCCCCAGAGCATTACAACCATTACCATCGCGCATAGACTGACAACAGTGGAGCGGTGCGACACCTTGATCTGGATTGACGGGGGAAAGGTACAACGTATCGGATCACCGAAAAAAATTCTTGTGGACTATAAGCAATCTCTGGAGCAATGGGCCTTATTGCAGCATGAATTATAAATTGGGTGATGCGGTGTATTGAGTAAAAAACCGGCCACCCGCCGTATGACGGGTGGCCGGTTCAACAACCTGGGCCGGAAAAGACTCAGGCTTCCAGAAAGGTCCTGTAGGCTTCCAATGTGGCGTAGAGATCCGCGCAACTGGCCAGTTCAAAGGGACTGTGCATGGAGAGCACGGCCGGGCCCAGGTCGATGACCCGCATGCCGTAGGCCGCCAGGAAGAGGGCCACCGTGCCGCCGCCCCCCAGATCCACCTTGCCCAGTTCGGCGGTCTGCCAGGGAATGCCTTTGGCATTATACAGGCCGCGCAGTTCGCCGAAAAATTCGGCGTCAGCCTCGCTGGCCCCGTATTTGCCGCGCGAACCCGTGAACTTGGAGAAGCAGGGGCCGTAGCCCAGCTGGGCCGCGTTCTGCTTTTCGTGAACTTCCTGAAAATCCGGGTCCAGAGCGGCCTGCACGTCGGCGGAAAGGGCCCGGCTGTGCAGCAGCACGTGCGAGGCGGGCGTGCCCGGAGCCCAGGCCCGGGCCAGGTCTTCCACGCAGTACTGGAAAAAGCGCGAGGCCGCGCCCGTGGCGCCGTCCGAGCCGATTTCCTCTTTGTCCCAGAAGATCACGGCCATGTTCCGCGCGCCGCTTTCGGCCGACAGCAGGGCTTCCAGGGCCGTGAACACGCAGATGCGGTCGTCCTGCCCGTAACCGCCCACCAGGGCCTTGTCAAAGCCCACGAAACGCGCCGGTCCGGCGGGCACGGCCTGGAGTTCGGCGGTGATCAGGTCTTCTTCATTGATGCCGTATTTCTTGTGCAGAATCTCCAGCAGCTGTTCCTTGACCGGTTCCTTGGGCGCGTCCTTGTCCTTTCCTTTTTTCACTGCCTTGGGGCTGTGGGCCAGGATGATGTTCAGCTTTTCGGCCTCAAATGCCTCGCTGATGGTCTGGCTGCTCTGTTTCTGGGCCAGATGCGGCAGCAGGTCCGCGATGCAGAACACCGGCTCGCCCGGCTTTTCTCCGATGCTCACCGCAAGGCTTTCGCCGTTTTCGCGTATGACCACCCCGTGCAGGGCCAAGGGCCGCGCCAGCCACTGATATTTACGGATGCCGCCGTAATAGTGGGTCTTGGCCTGGGCCACGCCGGGCTGCTCAATGAGCGGGCGCTGCTTGAAGTCCAGACGCGGGGTGTCCGCGTGGGCCGCGATGAGCGCCAGCCCCTCTTCCAACGGTTCGGAGCCGCGCCGGGCCGCGAACAGGGCCTTGCCGCGCAGGGGACGCAGCACGCGCTCCTTGCTGAAATCCTCGCTGTAACCGGCCTGGCTGAGGCGCTCGCGCACATAGTCCACGGTTTCGCGTTCGGTTTTGCAGCGGGTCAGAAAGTCGATGTAACGGGCGGCCAAGGCTTCCATGCTTTTGCGCTGTTTGGCATCGGCGTAGGTTTCCCAGGCGCTTTGCGGTTTGTAGGCAAGTGTTTTTTCCATGATTATATTCCTTGTCGGTTATGATTGCTTTCCGCCGCCTGCAGCGCCATGCGCAGTGCGCGCAGCAGCAGAGGGTACTCGCTGTTTTCCAGGGTACGCGGGTCCAGACAGAAATGGTCGGCCTCCAGACGGCCCAGCAGGGGCGGGTCTGTATCCAGCAGGGCGTTTTTCAGAGCCGTGGCGCTGATCCGCGCGGGTTTGAGGCAGACCAGGCTGGTAGGCAGGTCGTATTGAGGAAAGGCCCCGCCGCCCACACGGGAGACATCCGGGCGCACGCTCACGGCGCAGTCATCGCCCAGGGCTTTGCGCAGGCGGACGGCCAGGGCGCGGGCGCGCCGGGCCAGTTCTTCGGGCCGCAGGCAGATGCGGCGCAGGGTGGGGATGCGCTCGCGGGCCTTGTCCGGGTCCAGGTAGAGGCGCAGGGTGGCTTCCAAGGCGGCCAGGCAGAGCTTGTCGCAACGCAGGGCGCGGGTCAGGGGATTGTTCTTGAGCCTGTCCACCAGCTCTTTGCGCCCGGCGATGATTCCGGCCTGGGGGCCGCCCAGCACCTTGTCTCCGGAAAAGGTCACCAGATCCGCGCCGCCCGCCAGCACCGAGGGCACGGTGGGCTCGTTGGGCAGGCCGTAGGGCGAAAAATCCATGAAGCTGCCGCTGCCCAGATCCTCAAACAGCGGCAGGCCGCGCTCGCGCGCCAGAGCCGCCAGCTCCGGCAGGGGCACGGAGGACTGGAAGCCCACGATGCGGTAATTGGACGTATGCACGCGCAGCAGGGCGCGGGTGTTTTCGTTGATGGCCGCCGCATAGTCGCGCAGATGGGTGCGGTTGGTGGCCCCCACTTCGCGCAGATGCGCGCCGCTTTTTTCCATGACCTCCGGAATGCGGAAGCTGCCGCCGATCTCCACCAGTTCGCCGCGCGAGACGATCACCTCGCCGCCCTTGCAGAAGCCGTCCAGCATCAGCAGCACGGCGGCGGCGTTGTTGTTGACCACCAGCGCGGCCTCGGCCCCGCTCAGGCGGCAGATCAGATTCTCCACCAGTTCGTAGCGGCTGCCGCGCCCGCCGGTGCGCAGGTTGAGCTCCAGATTGCAGTAGCCGTCGGCGGCCAGGGCCACGGCCTGCCGCGCCTCTTGAGCCAGCACGGAGCGGCCCAGATTGGTATGCACCACCACGCCAGTGGCGTTGAGCACGGGCCTGAGCCGGGGCCGCAGCCCGGCGCGGACGTGCGCCAGCAGGGCGGGCAGTTGGGCCTCCAGGTTCAGTTGGGCGGCCGCGCGGCAGCGCCCGGCGCGAATGTCCTCCCGCCGGGCGTCCCAGAACTGTGTGACCAGTTCGCGCAGCAGAGCGCGCGGAGCCGCTTCCAGATTTTGATCGGCAACAATCAGGGCGTCCAGACAGAGATCCGTGGCCGGAATGGCGCGAAAAAGCTCGTTCATGGCAGGGCCTTTGGCGGTACGGCCGCCAGCAAATGTGGAAAGAGCGCGAAAAATTCGGCCAGCAGGTAGAGAGAGCCGGTCAGCAGCACCGGCCGCTCAGGGCCTGCGCCTTCAAGACGGCGCGCGGCTGCCAGTGCGTCGGGCAGGGCGCGCGGGCCTTCAAAAACCGTGGCCGTGGCCGGGGGCAGGCCATCGCAGGCCCTGGCCACCTCGCGCGGGTCGGCGGCGCGCGGATTATCCAGGGCCGGGATGACCAGCGGGGCCGCTCCCAGCCAATGCTTGAGCATCAGGGCCGAGGTGCGCCAGTCCTTGTCCCCCAGGCAGGAAAAAACAGCCCCGGCGGGCCGGATGTCCGCCGCATCCAGCGCCCGCAGCAGAGCGCGCATGCCGTGGGGATTGTGCGCGCCGTCCAGCAGCATTGGCGGGTAGTCCTTTGTGCCGGGCACGGATTGGAGGCGGCCCGGTAGAAAGGCATGGGCCAGACCGTGCGCCTGCGCCGCGGTGTTGTCGGCATTTTTGTCCAGCAGCGGGGCCAGATGCCGCCAGGCCGCGAGGGCCAGCCCGGCGTTGACCAGCTGGTGGGGTCCGGCCAGCCCAAGGCCGGGCGCGGAAGCGGCGGGCAGGGGCGCGGCCTGGAACAGCATGGCCTTGTGGGCGCGTGCGGCTTCTTCAAGGCAACGCGCCGCCTCGGGAAATTGCGGGGCTGTGCAGACCGGGGCCGGGCCACGCACGGCAGCGGCCTTGTCCGTTGCGATGGCCGTGAGAGTGGGCCCCAGCACGTCCCTGTGATCCAGGGCGATGGGCGCGTAGCAAAGCAGGCCGGCGGGCACGGCGGTGGTGGCGTCGTGCCGTCCCCCCAGGCCCGCTTCCAGCACGGCTACGTCCACCTTTTCCTCCCGGAAGAGCAGCAAGGCCAGAACCGTGAGAAATTCAAAATAGGTCAGGTCCGGAGCCTCGGCCATGATCTCGTTGGCGTGCGCGGTCCAGCTTTCGGCGGGCCAGGGACGTCCGTCCATGCGGATGCGTTCCTCGGGCGAGACAAAGTGCGGCGAAGTGTACAGACCGGTTTTGCAGCCGTGGGCCATGCAGAGCGAGGCCAGAAAGGCCGCTGTGGAACCCTTGCCGTTGGTGCCCAGAATCTGGACCACCGTGAAGGGGGACTGGGTCAGATCCAGGGCCCCTAGAGCGCGGTGCATGCGGTTCAGGCTCAGATCCATATGGAAGAGGCCCAGGCCGTCAAGATGGGCCAGCACTTCCCGAACATTTTGAAATGACGTGCGCATGGCCGTCACATTACCTGAAAGCGGCCCGTCTGTCAGCGGGGCCGGGCCTCGGCGTCCCGCGCAGCATCCCGGCGCTTTTCGCGCGCTTTTTTCAGCCGGAAGCCCGTATACAACACACCCAGCCAGAGGGGCAGCAGCAGGACCGCCGGGCGGGTGTCGTCCAGTTGGGTCATCAGTGCCAGCACCAGCGCCAGGAAGGCCAGACAGGCATAATTCAGCCAGGGGCAGCCCGGCGCGCGGAACCCGCCGTCGCCGCTGGAGGCGCGCGCGTCGCGGATGCGGCGGAAGCGGAGGTGGGTGAGGGCGATCATGCCCCAGGTCAGCAGGGCGGCGGCAGTGGCGATGGAGACCACATAGAGAAAGACCTTGCCGGGGAAAAGCCAGTTGAGCAGCACAATGATTGCCGTGCAGAGCGAGGAAAACAGCGTGCCCCGGTAGGGCGCGCCGTGGCGGTTGAGTTTGGCGAAAAAGGCCGGGGCGTTGCCCTGCAGGGCCAGACTGTAGAGCATGCGCGCATTGCTGTAAGCGCCGCTGTTGTACACTGACACGGCGGCGGACAGCACCACAAAGTTGAGAATTCCGGCCGCCGCCGGAATGCCCAGACCGGAAAAGATCAGCACAAAGGGACTGCCGTCCATGCCCACCTTGTTCCAGGGATAGATGATCATCATGACCGCCAGCGCGCCGATGTAGAACAGCAGAATGCGGCGCAGCACCAGACGAATGGCTTTGGGCAGGCTTTTCTTCGGATTGTCGGCCTCCCCGGCGGTGACCGCGATGAGTTCCGTGCCGCCGAAGGAAAACATGACCAGCACCAGGGAGAGCAGCATGCCCCATATGCCGTGCGGGAAAAAACCGCCGTGCCGCCAGAGATTGGCAAAGCCCGGCGCGTCCGCTCCACTGGGGCCCCGGCCCGCGTGCAGCACGATCAGCGCCACGCCCAGGCCGATCATGCCGAGAACCGCCGCCACCTTGATCAGGGCGAACCAGAATTCCAGCTCGCCATAGAGTTTTACCTGAATCAGGTTGACGGCGCTAACCCCGGCCAGCACCAGAAAGGCCGCGAGCCACTGCGGGAAATCCGGCAGCCAGTAGTTGACGTAGATGCCCACTACCGAGAGCTCGGTCATGCTCACGGCCACATAGAGAAACCAGTAATTCCAGCCGGAGAGGAAGCCGGGGAATTCGCCCCAATACGTGTAGGCGAAGTGGCTGAATGCGCCGCTCACGGGTTCGGCCACGGCCATTTCGCCCATCATGCGCATGATCAGCCAGATCACGGCTCCGCCCAGCAGATAGGCCAGCAGCACGGACGGCCCGGCCAGGGTGATGGAGGCGGCGGAACCGTAGAACAGGCCGGTGCCGATGGCCCCGCCCAGCGCGATCATCTGGATATGCCGGTTTTTCAGCCCGCGTTGCAGTTTCCGGTCGGACTCCCGTTTCTGATCCTGCTCCACGCCGCCCTCCTTGATGTCAAGCGCTGTTTTATGGC
>OHAT01001941.1_pt1 | contig 16720 bp, 11 predicted proteins | sample 1577141 | NCBI WGS metagenome assembly OHAT01 (sample SAMEA3541578, study PRJEB24748) | human gut metagenome | biome: human gut; feature: human-associated habitat; material: faeces | place: China | collected 2012 | reverse complement strand
GGGGCTGCCGCCCCCGGCCCCCTGCCGCGCGCCGCGTAGGCGGCCAAAACGGCGGCACGCCGTAAGCAGCCGTGCCCGCAGGGCGCACAGAACATCATCCGTATGACAAGACCTTTCCGTCTGGCAGGATAAAAAAAGCCCTCAATGACACGACACACATAAAAACAGGAAACCATCCCCATGCGTCACATTGCAACAACCCTTGCCCTCACGGCCCTCCTTGCCGCCTGCCTCCTGGGCGGCTGTCTGGAGGGCAGCACCAGCGCCGCGCCCCAGACCGCCGTGGTCGATCTGGAGCGGATCATGTCACAATCCCGCGCCGCCGAGGCCGGGCGCGCCCATCTGGCCCAGGCCCGCCAGCGCCTGGAACAGGGCTTTGCCGACCTGCAAAAAGCCTGGGCCAAAGCTCCGGACAAGGAGCGCGAGGCCGTGCTCCGCGACGGCGCGCTGACCCTCCGCCGCCAGATGGCCGCCGAGGAGGCCGCCGTACAAAATGTCGTCAACGGCCTGCTTCTGGAAGAGGTCAAAGCCTGGCGCAAGGCCCATAAGGCCGCCCTGGTTCTGCCCCGCCGGAATGTGCTGGACGCCGACGCCAGCCTGGACATCACCGCAGCCATACTCAAGGGCATGGACGCCCGCAAGGCCGTCTTCCCGGCGTTGCCCGTGGTGTCCGTCAAGCTGCCCGGCGAGAAGGGGAAAACGCCGGAAACCCCCGGCCAAGCCAATCACAACGCCGCCCCCGGCGCAAAAAGGAAGTAAGCATGAGCGCACAGAAAAATTCCGGCAAGACCGGGGCCGAAACCGCCGCTTCCGGCGAAGGCCAACAAATCCGCGTGGCCCTGAACAGCGCGCGGCTCCGCACGTCCTACGCCAATGTCTTCCAGACCCGCTGCACGGCGGAGGAGGTCATCCTCTGCTGCGGCCTGAGTCAGCCCGAAAGCCTGAACACCCAGGACGGCGGTACTGAAAACGTCCTGGCCGTGGACCTAGACCGGCGCATCGTCATGACCCCGGCCTCGGCCCAACGCCTGCTCCTGGCCCTGGACCGCACGCTCAAGGAGCATGCCGCCCGTTTCAGCGGCAATATCGGCGGGGAAAACGCCTGACACGAGTAACCCGGCAAACGCGGCAAGGCCCCCGCATTCCGATGGATGCGGGGGCCTTGCCGTCTGAGGGAAATAAGCTCAAGCCATGAACGCGTCGTACAGATCAATGCCGGTCCAGCACTCATAGAGCACCAGAATCATCAGGATGGTATTGCCCACCCCGTGAATCAACGGCAGCCAGAAGCGTTTTTTCTTGTATTTGTTCATGATCCCGCCGGTGATCAGTCCCAGAATGGAAAGAACGATGATCGGCCAGGCCAGGGTGGCGTGGATGCCGGTAATATGGGTGGCCCCGAACAGGCTGTGCGTCACGTAAAAGCCGAAGGCCCCGGCCGTCCAGAGCAGCAGCCCCACAGTGCCCAGGCGCACGTGGGTCCGCCAGGGAAAAATGACCTTGCGGCCCCGCAGCATTTCAATGCGCTTCCAGCCCTGCCACATGGCAAGCAGGCCGATCAGCACCGCCAGGCTCTGCATGGCCGGATGCACCCAAAGAACCAATGTATCCCACATAGCACAATCTCCGGTAATAACGGTATGGCGACGTCCGACGCGCCACGCAAAAAAAGCCCGCGCGCCTCTTGCGAAAGAGGGCCGCGCGGGCGGGCGTGGAACAGCTTTAGAACGTGTAATTCAGCTCTTCAAAATAGGCTTTGGGATGGGCACAGGCGGGGCAGACGTCCGGCGCGCCGGTGCCTTCCACCAGACAGCCGCAATTGAGGCAGCGCCACACGGTAGGTTTGGAGCGCATGAACATGCGGCCTTCCTTGATGTCGCCGGCCAGTTTCAGGAAACGCTTTTCATGATAGGCTTCGGCCACGGCGATGTTGCGCATGACCGAGGCGATTTCGGAAAAGCCTTCCTTGGCGGCCACATCAGCGAAAGAAGGGTACATCTGGGTGTGTTCGTAGTTCTCACCGCTGGCGGCCTCGATCAGGTTGGCCTCGCTGCCCGCGATGACGCCGGCGGGATAGGCGGCCTGAATTTCCACTTCGCCGCCTTCCAGGAACTTGAACAGGCGCTTGGCGTGTTCTTTTTCCTGCAGGGCCGTTTCCGTAAAGATGTCGCTCACGAACACGTAACCGTCTTTCTTGGCCTTGGAGGCGAAGTAATCATAACGGTTACGGGCCTGGGACTCACCGGCGAACGCGGTCAGAATATTTTTTTCGGTCTGGGTGCCTTTCAGCGATTTCATAACCACCTCAACTCTGAACATGCCTGGCATGGTTGAACAGTTGAAAAGACAAGGGGATAGAGCCGTTCACGCATGAAATGCGTCAACCGCTCTACAAGGATTTGTCTGCAAATCCGTGCCACGAAATGCGAGTAGGCGGGCTTTGCTCGCCGCAAACGAGCATTTCAAGCGTACATCTCACTAGACCCGCTATCCCCTGTTTCTTTTTCGTAACCTTTATCAATTTGCCTGTCAAGGCATGCCCGCGCCCGCTTTATGGCCTCAGGCCTGTTCGGCGGCGTTGAGCTGGGCCTCCAGGGCCGCGATCTGGGATTGCAGGGCGTTCATCTTGCTGGTGACGCCCGCATCCGCCCCGCCGCCGCTCAACTGGGAAGCCAGGCTCATAAGCTGGCTCTTGAGCGACTCAATCTGCTTCTTGATGGCTTCCGTGCTGTCGCCGCCCGAAGCGGACGCGCCGCCCGATCCGCCGCTGGCCCCGCCGCCCTGAGCCTCGGACGCTTCGGTTTCTTCACCGCCGCTGTTCCGGTTTGCATCCGCGGTTGCCGTTGTGGGGCTGCCCTTGTCGTACTGGTGAATTTTTTCCGAAAAAAGCTTCCTGGCCTCATCGGAAATGTCCACCGTATCGCCGGAAGAACCGCTCTGCCCCGTGGACGAGGATTTTTGTGAAGACGAATCCACGCCGTTGAGGGCGTTGAGATCCCAAAGGCCGCTTGCGCTGTAGGCGGATCCGATTTCCATGGTTGCGCTCCTGTGCTGGCTGGAGGGTGTCGTCATGAGATGGATTTTCGTGTTATGTCAAGGAGAACGAGCCTTTTATGCAGGGAGTGTACTCTTCTGGTACTCGACCGAAATAAAAGGCGATGTTCGACGCGGAGATAACCGAAAAGACACTCATGGCGGCACCCTCTAGAACTCGTAGCGGAACGTCCCGAACACGCCGTGCGCCGTGCTCTTCGCGCCGAGCTGGATGTTGTAGTTCACGCCCAGGGACGTGGTATCGTTGCCGAATTCCAGACCGGCCTGGCCCATGTAGGAGACGTAATCCATGGTCTGGGTGTCCAGTTCCGCCTTGGTGCCCGTGCCGGTGAAGCGCACGTCGCTGCGGGCGTCAATGTCCCCGGCGGCCGGGATCACGGCCAGGTCCAGGCTGGGCTTGAAGTGCCAGCCGTTGCCCGTCTCGATTTGCTTGCTGAAGGCCACGCCGATGGGGAAGGTCCAGATGCTCTGGTTGATGGCGTCGCCCTTGAGCAGTGTGCCGCCGGACTTCACGTCGTATTCGTCGGTGTTCAGGCTCATGTAGCGCACGCCCACATGCGGGGTGACATCCATGACGCTGGTTTCGAACCTGTATTCGCCGCGCAGGCCCGCGCTGATGGCGTAGGCCGTCACGTCGCTCTTGAGCTTGCCCATCTGCATGCTTGCGGGCAGGTCCTGCTCCAGCTTGTTGTAGGTGGAGGTGTAGTTCACGTCGGCGGTGAGGCCGAAGTTGCCCGGGGTCCATCCGGCATACGCGCCGATGCCCCAGAAGTTCATGTTGTTGGTGGTTTCGTTGAGATCGCCCGAGCCCTGCGCGTAGCCGCCGCCGATGTTGAAGGTGATGCCCGCGCGGATGGCGTTGTCGAAGGTGTAATCCGCGCCGATGGCCACGCCGCCCAGGCCGCCGCTGAAGTCCATGTCGAAGTTTCCGGCCTTCATGCCGTAGCCGTTGCTGCTCTGGTAGAGGGGCATGATCCACATGGCGAAGCCGGTCCTGGCGGCGTCGCCCGCGGAAGCGCCGGTTTGCATGGAGCCGTCCGTGCCCATGCTCTGGATGGCGTTGCCGCCGGGCCGGGCCAGGCCGGTACGCTGGGTCACGGCATTGCCCGCCGCGTTGCTGGCCGCCATGGTCATCTGCGGCACCGCGCCCGCGAGCGCCATGCGCGCCGCGCTTTCAATGGTCACGGCGGCCTGCCTGGCGTCGCCGCCGATATAGTTACGGCTGGTGGCACGGGACAGGAAACGCGCGCCCTTGGCCTCGGCATTCACGTATTTGTCAGCGGTCCCGATCTCGTGATTCAAGTAACCCGCATCCAACACGTCGGCCAGTTCATTGTCCAGCGAGGGCAAGACGTTACGGGCCGAGTTGAGAGAGGTCTTGATGGTGCCGGTAGCAGCGTCAAACGCGCCGCCCGCCACCATCAACGAGTCGGTGCTGAAGTTGGCGTTTGTCCAACCGTCGCCGGTAATGGTCAGATTAGCGTCATTCATATTGCTGCCCAGAATCGTGTAGGTCTCGCCTACCTCGGCTCCGGCAATGCGCAGTTTTGCGCTGGCAGCCACCGTCGTGGCCGTGGCTGTGGTGGCGGACAACGCGCCCGCCGGGTCAAGGGCCGCGTCGGCGCTGACCACCAGCAGAGAGTCGGCAGCGAAATCGGCCTTATTAGCGGTAGACAGATCCGTGGTAAGGGCGGCATTATCCTTGCTGCCATCCACAATCAGGCTGTAGCCGGTACCAGCACTGTCGCCCAATACTTGAGCTTCTTTCAAACCCAGTGCGGCGGTAATGCCGTTCTGGTTCAGGCCGCCAAGGGCATCGACCTGCCCAGCCAGCCAGCTCATATCCCTGGTGCCGATGGTCAGCATGGAATTTTGCCCCACGCCGATGCCACCGTCGATATTCGCACCCGCCATGCCGCCAATGGCCACATGGTTGGGGCCGTCAGCGGTCCAGTCCGGGTCGATCACCAGTTTGCCGCCGTTGAGAGCAAGTTCATTGGCCGTTACGCTGCTGGCTTTGTCGTCATTGGTCGAACCCACGGCAATGACTTGGCCGGAAGCTCCGCTCAGACTGTCCACCGAAACCTGCGCGCCGTTGCTGATTTCGCCGCCGCCGGACAAGGTCACGTCCCCGCCCGTGAAGCTGCCGCCCTCAATGGTGGCCGCGCCGGTCACGTCCAGATCGCCCACCACGCCGCTGGCATTATTCAGTGTCAGAGAGCCCACGGAGCTGGTGTCCGCGCCGGTACCCGTGGCAATCAGAACGCCGTCGGTCACGGTCACATTGCCGGAGACGGTCAGGGTTTTGGCCTGCACCTTGGTGGCCGTCACAGCAGCGGCGGTGATAGCCTCGCCCGCCGTCACGCTGGTGGCCGAGATGGCACCCGTACCGACATTGATGTTCCCGCCCGCCGACAGGGTTAGTTCGCTGTAGGGAGCCTCCGTGATGCCCGCATCGGTAGTCGTGATATTACCCTCAGCCGTAATGGAACCGCTGGCGTTCTGCGCGCCCTGCGTCAGCATGAGGTCCATCGCATCGGAAATGGTGCCGTTCGACATGGCGACTTCGCCTGTGACGGTCATATTTGATCCCTTCAGCCCGCCATCGTTGAGGTCCAGATCCTTGAAGGAGGAATCCTGGGCGCTAATCCAGAGCAGACCATGGTCGCTGACCCGCAGATCGACGTCGGTCACCGGCTTAAAGGTAGTCAGCGTACCGTTGCTGACGACGATGTCTCCCTCGGCGCCCTGTACGCCTGCAACCCCATTCCAGATGGTGAAGTCGCCATTGACGACGTTCAGCGTATCGCCAGCGGTTGTCAGCGTTACGGAACCGTCCAGGTCGCCGTAGGTCTTGTCTCCGGCCACGGTGCCCAGATTCAGGATGCTGCCGTTGTTCATCGCAAGATTGGCCGTGCCGCCCGCGTCCAGATCAAACTCCCTATCCGTCGCGTCGCCCTTGAGGGTCAGCGTTGCGGCTGTGGTAGTGCCCAAAGTGATGGTCGTTCCGCCTTGGGCTACAGCCAGGCCCTTGAGGTCGGTGCGGCTGTTGTCAAGCGCCACTGTGGGATCGGAGACCGAGGCCACCACATCCGCCAGGCCTAGGCCCTGAACATTGGTGCCTCCGGATGGAGATGAATCCAGCGTAGCCCCCTCGGTGCCGGTGATCGTCAGGTTATCCACGCTGACGCCGACACCTTTGCCGTTGGAACCCTGAAGCGCCGTGGTCATGGTTTTATAGTCGGCCAGCGACATTTCAGTCGTGCCGGTGTCATTGCGCAGGGTCAACAGACCGCTGCCCTTCACCGTGCCGAAACCATCCGCCAATGACTGCCCGTTGACATTGTAGGCCGTGTTCAGATCAGTGACCACCTGGCCGAGGTCGCCGATGTTCAGGTGGTCCGTAGCGGTTGCGACCGTGCCGTCCAGCGCCAGGGTGCCATTTACGATATCGGCGGAGTTCTCGCCGGTCTTGGTGTCAAAGGCTCCGGTAACCGTCAGATTGGCCTGCCCGGTGGTATCCGTGGTTCCGCCCACGGTCAGCGTGCCGCCCGAGCCCACGGTCACATCGGCCACAGTCCACGCGCCGTGCTGCACGTTCATTGCGCCCGCCGCCACATCAATCTTGCCCGCGTTCACCGTCTTGTTTTCTATGGAGGAATAATAGAGATTCAGGGCGCTGTCCTGCGTGAGGGTCAGGGTGCCCGTGCCGTCGCCCACCGTGAGCCCGGCTGTGCTCATCAGCGTGCCCTTGGTCATCGTAAAATCCGTGGTGCCCAGCCTGAGATCGCCGCTTTGCAGCGTGGAGCCCGCGTCGCCCAGCGCAAGGCTGGCCCCGGTGTGGGTCAGGCCCTGATAGGCGCGCACTGTGCCCGCGCCGGAAATCACGATTTTCCCGTCCTGGGAGGTTGTGCCGTCGACCAGTAGGCTGGTCAGGTCCACAGCGGAATTGAAGGCCAGCATGCCCGTGCTGACATCCACCTTGCCCTCAATTTTGCCCGCACCGAAGGCGTCCGTGCCGTAGAGCGACAGGCTGCCGTCCGCCTCGGTGCGAGAAGAGCCGGGAACGCTTCCGCCTACGGTGATCGTCTTATTCTGGGCCAGAACCAGGGTGCCGCCCTGTTTCACTTCAAGGCTGCCGCTTTTTGTGAGATCGACATCGGAGGTGGTGAGCGTGCCGCCCTGGCTGACCGTCAGTGCCGCGCCCGGCATGTTCTCGCCGCCGCTCAGGGTCAGCTTGTCGGTGAACGTGGTTGCTCCCTGCTGCACAAAGATCGCACCGCTCTTGAGTTCGGACGCAGCAGCGATCTCAGCCTCGCCCTTAAGCCACATGACCCCGCCGTTGTTGGATTCGCCGGAGGCCAGACTGTCCGCCGTCAGCTTCGCGCCGTTTGCCAGCGTGAACTCGCTGCCGCGCGTGTCGCCCAGGGTCAGGGCATTGGTCACATCCAGCGTGCCGGCGTGCACTTCCACGTTGCCGCCGTTAATTGTCAGCGACTTCAGAGAGGTGGTATCGGTCTCTTCCTTGCTGATATAGACGTCAAGATTGCCCCCCGTGGCAATGACGTCTCCGGTAACGGTGGCTTTGGCCAGACGCGCGTTGCCGTTGGCGACGGTCAGATCACCGTCAAGGGTGCTTGCATCAACATCGAGAGAGAAAAGCAGGGGGTTGGTGACAGCGTCGTTCAGCGTGAGGTTGCCCGTATAGGTGCTGCCCTTCTCAATCCGCATGAGAGCCATCTTTGCGCCGTCGTCACTGCCGATGCCGTCAATGGTCACGTCATTGCCATTGGTCAGCGTGGCCTCTTCGCTCAGCTTCAAGGCTCCGGCCACCAGCTTGCCGTCAGTCGCGGTCACAGTCACGGCCACCGGGCCGGAAATGGTCATACCGGCGAGCTTGCCGTCAGCCGTGTATGCGCCCAGCGTGCCCTTGGTGACATCGATGGCGGCGTTGCCGCTTGTTCCGGTTTCACCTGTAATGGTGGCGGAGCCGATCAATTCACTTGCCGGAACCATCAGCTCCACGGCGGCGTCAGTGCCGTTGATCACCAGCGTCGCGTCGTTGGTGGTGGCGGTATTACCGGCGGCGAGCTTCAGGCCGTTGTTAACGGTTATGCCCTGGCTGTCGCCCACGCTGAGCTTGCCCGCGCTGGAAACACCGTTGATTTCCAGACCCTTCGCGGCGTCAATGGTCACTGTGCCCGTGCCCGTGATTGCGCCGTCGGCTTTGGTGACGACAACCGTATCAGAGGCTCCGCCGGAGGTGGCATCATAGCTTGTACCGGCCGTGAAATTCCCCATCTGGTCATAGGGGACGGCCCCGGCCATGCCCGCCGCGCCCACAGTCAAAGCCCCGGCCAGGGCCAGGCTGCCGAAAATGTTAAGCAGGCCGCATTTTTTGAGTACGGCACGATATTTATTGACAAGGTTACCGATAGCGCCCTTCGTAAGCATAGCATACCTCCCGGGAGCTTTCGCTCCCCCTGAATTTATACGGAACCCAAGGCTCCAGGCATCGCTGACAGATGCACTGTCGGCTTTTGGGGGAAACAGGTGGATTTGGAGGAAGGCTATCTCGATGAAATAATAAAGACTTTTATAGAGCAAAAAATTTTGAAAAACTTTACATAAAAAATTATATTGCACATTTATCATGTTGACAGTATTCTGTGCCAAGTGTTCATTGACAGTGCATCTGTCAATGAACACTTGGCATACGGCGCGCCAGTGCCCATTTCGGCGTTCATCAACATCGGACGGACAAACGGGAAAAGTCTTTTTTTCTGTTTTTTGTCTGTCCGCATCGTTTATTTCGTGTTCTTTCTCCCTTTGTCCGGGACCAGAAAGCAACTGACGCTCTGGGCCGCCGCCAGCAGGGAGGCCTGCCCCAAATGGGCGTAGCGCATGGTTGTTCTGGGATCGCTGTGACCCAGCAGTTTTTGCACCTCATAGAGCGAGTGCCCGGCATTGACCAGAAAGCTGGCAAAGGTGTGCCGCAGGTCATGGATGCGCACATCGGCAAGGCCCAGCCCGCGCCGCAGCCCGTCCCAGAAAAGATAGACGTCGCTGAGAGGCTTGCCCGGCGCATGACCGGGAAAAAGCCAGGGGCAGCCCGGCCCGCGCGGCAGGTCGCGGATGACGGCCACGGCCGCGTCGGACAAGGGGAGGTGGCGCGGCTTGCCGGACTTGGACAACGGCACGGTGAGCAGGCGCAGGTCCAGACGCACATTTTCCCAGCGGGCTTTGAGAATTTCGCTCTTGCGCGCGCCGGTGAGCAGAAGCAGCCGGATGGCCGCGGCCTCGGGCCGCGCGGAGCGCTCAAGCTCCCGCATGAGCCGTTGGGCTTCGTCCGGCGCGAGATAGCGTTCCCGTTGCAGATGAATTCTGAAGGGCGGCACGTCCGCGCAGGGCGATTGCCCGGCGGGCAGGACGCCATGCAGCATCGCCAGAGAGCAGACGCTCTTGAAGACGGCCAGAATACGGTTGCAGGTGGCCGGGCACAGCCCCTCCTCCGCCAGATCGCGCAGCCAGTCTTCCACTTCGCCGCGCCGGATGCGGTCCAGCCTCCGAGCGCCGAAGGCCGGGGAAAGGCGTTGCCGGGCAATGCGCTCGTCCACCCGCCAGCTCCGCTTGCGAAGCCGGACGTGCGGCAGGTAGACGGCGGCGACAAAGGCATCGAGCCGCAGTATGGCGGCCCGCGCGCCATCGCGCCGCCGGGAGTTTCCGGACGGGCGGCTTGTGGCGGAGTGCTGCGGACGGTGCTGGGCCATGCTGTTTTCTCCTGCAAAAGAGTTATGGGAAACGGGAGTATAGACAAAGAGCCCCCGCGAGAGAGCGGGGGCTCTATATACATGGTCTTATCTAACTATTGGAAAGGTTTTCAGAACAGATGCACGTGGGGAAGAATACGCGCAAACGGCCAGCCGCAAAGTCGGATTTTTCCGCGTGGGCGCGTTATACCATGAAATTTGCTTTGCTGTATTGAAATACAGATTAGCCTAATTTCCCCGTGCCTCGCCGTCAGAAAAAAATTTTATTTTTTGCGGATGACGTCGCGATGGGTCCGGGGGGACCTCAGGGCAGGCGCGGACCCTGCCTATCCAGGTTGAAGAAATTGCGGCCCGTGCGGCCCGCGCTGTTGAGCAGGGTGGTGGTCAGGCCCAGATAATCGGTGTTGCCGCGCCCGCGCAGGTATTGCGCCTCAAGGCTCGCGCTCTCGGCCTGGTTGCGCAGGCCCCAGGCCCGCAATTGCTGGTTGTATGCCGCGTCCGCGCCCTGTTGTTGCAGGGAGAGCGCGTCCATCTCGCCTTTTTCCGCCGTGTCCAGCACGCGGTCCAGATTGCCGCCCGCGTCCACTTGCGCGCCCGAGGCCCCGGCTCCGGCCCGTTGCATTCCTATGATCCGGGCCGTCTCCTGCCGTTTGCGGGCGGCGTCCTCGGCCCCCCCTTTGCGGGCCGCGCGGGCTTCCTCGTCGGCGACCCGGGCGTTCTGCTCCGCGATTGCGGCATTGCGGGCCGCCAGTTGGGATTGATAGCGGGCCTGCTGTTTCTGGGTCTGCGCCTGCCGGGCGGCGCTTGCCGCGCCCGCCGCCGTTCCCGCCAGGGCCATGGCCGCGCCGATGATGGCGGCGGTGCCGGTTGCAATAGCCATTTATCGCTCCTCTTCGTGAGTAAGGGATTTGTGCCAGACGCTCTCGGTGTGCCGCGCGCCCAGGCGGCGGTAGAGCGCGTCGCAGGGGCGCGAAGCCGGGGAACTGTATTGGATGAGCCCCACGCCCCGCCTTGCCAGGCATTGTTCGGCGCGGCGCAGCAGGTTGAGGGCGGCCAGGCCGCGCCGGGCATCGGGCGCGAGATAGAGCCCGTCCAGGGCCGCCAGCGTGATGCCCGCCCGGTGCGGGCAGGGCAGCACGGTAAAGGCGGCATACCCGGCCAGCGGGCCGTCCTCATGCCGGGCCGTGATCACGGCCAGCATGCCCAGGCGTTCCAGGGCGGCATAGCGTTCCTTGTCCAGTCTGTAGGCCTGATCGCCGTGCAGGGCGGCTTCCACCTCGTCCCAGTGGGCCTGGGCCAGGGCCTGGACGCCGTCACGCACCTGCGCGAAGGTTTCTTCCTGAAAATGGAGCATGGCGTACCTCCGTCATTTTTCGCCGAAATCCACATCCAGCACCAGGGCCGCCAGCCGGAAGGGCAGGGGCCTGTCCTGTACCAGCCAGATCGTGGCCGAACTGGCCTGGCCGCCGCCGGGGATGCAGTCCACGTCGCCGGAAAAAGGGGCCACGGCCTCGCCCCAGCGCTCGGGCAGAAAGGGCAGGTCGTAGAGCTCGTCGCGGTTGGGGCCGTATTTGCCGCCCACGCTGCGGTGCAGGCGCAGGGTGCAGCGCCCGTGGGAGCGGTTGCGGCCCAGGGTGGAGCCGGACCGGGTGTCGCTTTCCAGCGGCAGGGGCGAGAGGGCCGAGACAAAACCCAGCCCTGCCTGGACCACTTTGGCCGGATAGGGCAGCTCAATACGCCCGTTCCGCGCCACGCAGCCCTCCACCGGGCTGCCGTCGGCCAGCACCGAGAGTTTCCGGCCTTCCAGGTGGTCCAGGCCGTCCACCAGGGTGGAAGGATTTTCCCGCCGGATGGTCAGGCCGCAGTCCACGAAAAAGGCCTCGGACACGGGCGCGTCGTCCCGCCACTGGCCAGCCAGACGCTCCAGGAAAAAACGTGTTTCGCCCTGAATCCGCCGTTCCACGACCAGGAGCAGCACGTCGCTGTCCCGGCCGGAAAGCGCTGTCACGGAGCGCACGCGCCCGTCCGTGATCTGGCGCGACCAGCCCCAGATGTCGTGTTCCTTCATATAGGTGAAGGCCAGCAGCAGGCCGTCGTCGCGCGCGATCCAGATGGTGGAGCCCGGCGTCTGCTGGTAGGCCCATTGCTTCAGGCTGTGGCCCTCGAAAAGATGCGGGGCCAGAATGGAAAGATCGTTGCCCGCGTAGCCGTCTTTTTCCAGGGAGTAGAAAAGGTCGCGCACGCGGCCGCCGTGGCGTTGCACATGCAAAATGGAGTTGCCGATGATGATGGGCGCGAGCCCGGCGCTGCCCCAGTAGGACTGGGCCGTGATGCTCACGCTGTTGGGGGTGATGGCCGCGCCGTCGCCGCCTCCCCCGGCCTTGTACTCGCTGCCGGAGGTGCCCAGCAGCAGATCCCCGAAGCTGGCCGCCCAGGTGATGGCGTCAATGGAGCCCGAGGCGATCAGGTATTCCACGGGATCGTCGTCCTGAAGCGGCCGGGACTTGCGGAAATTTTCGAAATCGCCGGTACGCGACATGTAAAAGGCCTGGGGCGCGGCGGGCGTGGCGGCCAGGACCATGCGCTGCTGGTGGAAGGCCACCACGCCGGGATTATTGTTTTCAGCAAAGGGGTTCCAGTCTTCGCGCGGCGTGTCGGCGGTGTCGGCCTGGTAGTTCTGGTCGCTGAACGTGGTGCCTTGCGAGATGCCGATAAAGCCGAAATACCCGGCCTCTTCCCGGTAGATGTTGTATTCTGTCGCGCCCTCCACGGCCTGCCAGGAAACGGCGGCGCTGTTGCCCTGCACCCAGTCCGAGGGGTGGCGCGCGCCAGCGCCCTCGCCGGCGGCCGAAGGCAGGGACTGGCGGCCCTTGTCGTCCACGGCGGCCACCTTGTAGCGCAGGGCGTAGGAGCCGCCGCTGCCGGAAAAGGCCACCGAGGGCGCGGCCGGGGCGGGCAGGGACGTGTTCAGGACCACTTCCTCCAGGCTCCAGGCATAGCCGCCGGTTTCGCCGTCGGCGGCGTCCCGGCGCACCACCTTGTGCAGGGGGTAGCGGCGGTGGGCCAGGTAAATCACGTCGCCCGCCTGGGCGTGGGAGAGCTCCAGGAGGTCTTCGGCCGCGTATGGCGCGGCAATGGGCGGCTGACTGCCCACAAGGCCGTCGGCGTCGGCGATGCGCAGGCTTTTTTCGCCGAAAACAAGCGCGAAATTCTGTCCGGCCTCGGCGCTGAAACTGAACGGGATCAGCACCGCACAGCCGCCCAGATCCGCCAGAAAGCGGGTGCCGGGGCGGCGGCCCACGTCGCCGTGCAGGCCGGGCAGCATGTTTTCCATGCAGGCCACGCAATTATGGTAGCGGGACAGATCATAGCGGGCGGAAAGGGTGGGGGCCACCTCGCCGCCGGTGAAGTTTTGCAGGGCTATGCGCATGAAATTCTCCTGTTGGCAACCGACCGGGTTATGGCTACATTCAGACCATCGGAGGCCGCATGCTGTTGTTTGACGACGGGAAGAAGCTGGAAAAGGTCGTGGGCGAGGAAGCCGCCCAGATTATCGTGTCCATGTTCGAGCGCATGAGCGAGGAACAGAAGAAGGAACTGGCGACCAAGGGCGACTTGCGCGAAGAGAGCAATGCCATTCGTGCCGATGTCCGCGAAACCGAGCTGCGCCTGCAGAAAGAAATCAAGGACGTGGAATACCGTCTGCTCAAATGGCAGCTCGGCATCGGCTTCGCCATTATTCTGATCATGGCCAAGGGTTTCGGCTGGCTGGGTTTTTGATCAGGCATCTTTCCCCCATCTCAAAGTGGCTCCGACGGCAAGGTTTTGCGGTACTACGCGCATAGCGACCTCCTACAGCCCCAGCGCCTTTATCAGGATGCCCGCCATGCCCTCGCCCTGGGCTTCGGCCCAGGCGTAAAGCCGCTCGGCTTCGCCCAGGCTGATGTCTTCCGGTCCGGGCTCCTCGTAGATCCGTTCCCACTGCCCGCTTTCCCGGTTGTAGCGGCCCTGCGGCATGCCCGCCGGTCTGTCGGCCACGGCCGTGTCTCCGGCCCCGCGCGGCATCGCGGCGCAGTACACTTCATTCTCGGGCGTCAGCCAGGTAAGAATTTGCATTACACGCCCCTCCGTCGCAGGCTGAGATAGTAGTTGGCCTTGTTGCTTTGCGTATTCACGGACGGCGAGTTCCAGGACGCGCCGTTGTAGTGGCTGACGGCGCTGTTTCCCGTGACCAGCACCACGGCGTCGCTTTTCTGATAGACAATTTCACCGCTGACTTCATGCCCGCTGGAAGAATACCAGCCGGACAACTCGCCCAGCCTGCGCTTTTTGACCTGGTAGTCCTGCTCTTCCTCCACACAGCCGTCCACGGAAAAGGGCAGATTGCCGAAGGGCACCGGGATTTCGGCCTCCGTGTTCAATCCCAGCGGGACGGGGCCGATGCTCCACGCCTCGCCCGTGGCGTAGCTGGAGATGCCCAGCACTTCGGGCCTGGCGTCACGGAAGGTGAAGGTAAGCAGGACCGACGTGTAGTTGTAATCTTTGAAAAACGGCACTTCATTCTTGGGCAGAATGTACAGCTGGTACTGCCGATATGGCGTGGTATCACTGATGGCGAATGACTTGTAGCCGCCGAAATAGGGGGATGTGCCGTTGGGCGCTACGTATACGCCCGCCCCGAGCAATGCTCCGTCATCAATAAAAGTGCTGCGGTCGATCAGCACATTCCATGCTTCCTCATCAGCGTTGCGGCCTGACACTCTGAATTTGCACAATGAGGAGTTCCAATTGCCGCGCGTGCTTACAAAGTCAAGCATGCTTTCAAAGGCCAGGGGCTTTTCAAGCATAAATTCCACGGCATGCGTCGCATCATTCGTTCCCCCTGACAAAAAGGCATGTGCGCCGCCGTAGCCGAGATTGAACAGACTTTTCGCCTCCGCAGCGCCGTCATAACTGCTGTCGGCTTTAAAATCCGTCACCCACTTGGTGGGTTGAAGATGATAGGTGCCCCTGGGCTGATCGGTCATCAGATGCTCTTTTCGCCCGGTATCCACATGTCCCACGGGCAGCATGGGCGTTTTCAGCCATACGCCCGTATCCGCTTGCCATTCCTTCACCACGCCCTCCGCGGCGTCGTACCACAGCGTCCTGTCCGGAATCAGGCCGGAGTTGAAATGCGGGGACACGGCATAATCCCGCCCCTGGTACAGAGCCGTGCCCAGAGTGACGCGCAGATTATTGAGATGCCCGTACCATTGGTGGCTGCCCGAGTGTATCCAGCGGCCCAGAAACCAGTAGCGGTAATTGGGATTGCACAGGGAGACGTTGTTGAACGCGCCGAGGCAAACGCCGTCCACATGGATGAACAGGCTGGAATCGCGTTGGCTCACGGAAACCGTATGCCATGTGTCGTCAACGGCATTGAACGGCACATGGTAGCACCAGTTGCTGATGCTTTTGCTGCCCCAAAGCAGGGCCAGGCATTTTTTGCGGTTGTGATAGGCCAGCGCCCAGCCCCGGCTTGTATAGTATCCGTTATCATAGAGGATAAAATAATCGTCGGTCGTTTCCGGGGCCGGGCCGTTCCACTTGAAATCCAGCTCCACGGTGCATTCGTTGCTGTAGGGATGGGCGTTTTTGCCGAGCAGGGATGCCGTCAGGTCGGCATTGGGGCCGATCCAGTTGTCAACGCCCGTAAACCTGTAGCTGGAGGCCGCGCCCCGTGGCTTTTCCGTGGGGTCTACCCGCACGTTCTGGAAGTACAGCGGATGGTTCCAGGCCCCCTGGTTCATCTCGAACATGCCGTTGGGCACCGGATCGTAGGCCACGGTGTGCCGGGATTGCAGCAGGGCGAAACACTCTTTTTCAATGTCGCCGCGCGTGCCGTAGTGCAGTTTGCGGGTGTCCGCGTACAGAAAGGCCGCATTGCCGGGCAGGGGCACGGCCCTGTCCGCGTCCAGATTGTCCGGAAGTCGGCCGGTGCTTTCATCGGCCGGGACGACGTAGATGTAGTTGCGGCTCATTTCCGCCAGCTTACGCCCGTCAAAAACGACGTGCTCCGTGACCATCACGGGCCTGTCCAGGGTGCGGGCCGTGCCGTCCGCGTTCAGGCCGCAGGCCACGGAGACCGCAAAGGGCGTCTCGGGCGTGGCGTACAGGGCCGGGTCGTATTTGTGCAGGCCGGGAATGACCGCCTCGTACAGGCGGATGACGGAAAGCTGCGAGTACGCGCCGCCGTGGTTGCTTTCGATATTGATGCGCACGCGCCGGTAGGCCGTGGCATTTTCCGTGAACCAGTACATCCGCCCGTTGTCCTTGAGATTGTCCGAACTGCCGCGCAGGGCCTGATCATTGTCGCGGCGGTAGATGTCCTCCCAGAGACCGCTGCTTTCATTCCAGCCCTGAAGCTGCCATTTCCGGGGAAAATACTGCGGCGAGTTGTCGAAATTCTGGAGATAGAGGCCCGTGAGTACGTGCGCCCGGTCGGCAAAGGCGTATTCCCACTGTCCGCTGGTCACGGTGTTGGGCGTCAGCCAGCCTGCGGACTGGTAGACAAGCTGATTGCGCAGGGGCTTGGTGGCCCGGTATGAGGTGCTGTATTCCCCGCCGGCGCTGACCGTGCCGCGCCTGCTGATGTACACGCCGTCCTCGTGCTGCATGTCAATGAATTCCTGGCCGACGAGGCAGGCCGGATAGCCGTTCTTTTCCCGACCGGAGAGGATGACGTTGCGCAGGCGTTGGGGATTGGTGTTCTCCATGCCTTTCTGCCAGGCGGCAAGGCCCAGGTTTTCCAGCGCGCCCTGGGCCGTGTCGGCCCCGGTGCCCCCGTGCGCCACGGCCAGGATGCCGTGCCGGATGCCGGACGCGTTGACGCGCGGGGCGTTCTCCGTTGCGTC
>OHAT01001934.1_pt1 | contig 16761 bp, 16 predicted proteins | sample 1577141 | NCBI WGS metagenome assembly OHAT01 (sample SAMEA3541578, study PRJEB24748) | human gut metagenome | biome: human gut; feature: human-associated habitat; material: faeces | place: China | collected 2012 | reverse complement strand
CCTGCGGCATACGGAGGGGCGGTTTTTTACCGGCATAGCCCACGCGCAAGACACATTTTCTGTTATTTTTTATCCGCTCCCCCTTGACATTACATATTGTTGTGATATTATTTTGATATCAAGTTTGGAGGTGCTTTTTATGGAAGAAAAGATCATCACCGGTCACAAAAACGGCATGCTCGTGCTGCTGCTCGAGCTTGTTCTCTACATCGCCGCGGTCGTTTTTCTGATCGTCGGCATCAATGCGGGCTTTCTGCCCCTTGTCGTCCTTTGCGTCATCCTGCTGTTGCTCGGCTGGATCCCACTGTGCGGCCTGCGCGTTCTGAAGCCGCAGGAGGCGCTCGTGCTGACGCTGTTCGGCAAGTACATCGGCACGCTCAAGGGTGAGGGCTTCTATTGCGTCAATCCCTTCTGCTCGTCCTTTAACCCCGCCGCCAAAACGAAGCTCAACCAGTCCGGCGATGTGGACGGCGGCCACAAGGGCACGGACCTTCTCGCTGCCATGCAGGGCGCGTCCGCCGCGGTCGAGGTGGGCGGCAGCAAGAAGATCTCGCTCAAGATCATGACGCTCAACAACGCCCGCCAGAAGATCAACGACTGTCTCGGTAACCCCGTGGAGATCGGAATCGCCGTGATGTGGCGCGTGACCGACACAGCCAAGGCCGTATTCAACGTGGATAACTACAAGGAGTACCTGTCGCTCCAGTGCGACGCGGCGCTGCGCAATATCGTGCGCGTCTATCCCTACGATGTCGCTCCGAATGTCGACACCACGGGCGACGGTCAGGCCGACGAGGGCAGCCTTCGCGGCTCGAGCGAGGTCGTGGCCGCACGCATCCGCGATGAAATTCAGGCCAAGGTCGCCGACGCGGGCCTTGAGATCATCGAAGCGCGCATCACCTACCTCGCCTATGCGCCCGAGATCGCGGCCGTCATGCTCCAGCGCCAGCAGGCCAGCGCCATCATCGACGCGCGCAAGATGATCGTTGACGGCGCGGTCGGCATGGTCGAAATGGCGCTTGAGCGTCTGGCGGAAAAGGGCACGGTCGAGCTCGACGAGGAGCGCAAGGCGGCCATGGTCTCGAACCTGCTCGTGGTGCTGTGCGGCAACCACGATGCCCAGCCCGTCGTCAACTCCGGAAGCCTGTATTAAGCGCGCCGCGCTACTTTTTGAGAGGCTGCCATGAACGACAACGCCAAAAAGCAGGTGCCCCTGCGCCTGTCCCCCAAGCTCTACGCCGCCATCGCCGCCTGGGCAGAGGACGATTTCCGCTCCGTCAACGGCCAAATCGAGTATCTTTTGACCGAGTGCGTGCGCCAGCGGAAAAAGAACGGCAAATACGTCGGCGAGGAGATCGACGTTCCGCCCGAGCTCGATTTCAAGTGAACAAGTGTTAAGAATGTGGAAAGAATTCGTTTCTTTCCGCATTCTTGCTCTTCATTCCATTCAGGAATGGTCATTTGTTCAAACTTTATTGATGACTTTTCCCCGCCGCTGTGTCATAATGTTTTTAAATGTTATTTGATCGAAACGAGGTATCCCGCATTGAAAAAACTCAACCAGGCGATCGACCGCTTTTGTATCCTGCACCCGAATTTTGGCATCCCCAACCTGATGCTCTATGTTGTCATCGGCAACGTGGTGCTGGGGCTTTTGTCCAACTTCTCGAACGGCAGCTTTCTGAGCTTCTTCTCCTACACGCTCTCGGGTCTTCTCCATGGGCAGGTCTGGCGGCTCGTCACCTTCGTCCTCATCCCTGAGAGCACGAGTCCGTTCTATCTTCTCATCACCTGCTATTTCTACTACTGGATCGGCTCGACGCTCGAGCGGCAGTGGGGCACAGCCAAGTTTACGACGTATTACCTGAGCGGCATGCTGCTCACCGTCGTCGGCGCGAGCATCGTCAGCCTGATCACGGGCTACAGCATCCCCGTCTACGGTGCAAATTATGTCAACTTTGCCATGTTCATGGCCTTCGCGCTCCTCTATCCCGATGCGCAGGTGCTGCTGTTTTTCGTCTTCCCCATCCGCATGAAGTGGCTCGCGTATATTGACGTATTCTACTTCTTCTTCGACATTGTGCGCTACATTGCCGCCGGCAGATGGTACTATTCCATCATGCCCATTGTGGCGCTTTTGAATTTCGTCATTTTCTTCTGGCCCGAGCTTACACGGTTTTGGGGACTCGAACGCCACCAGAGCAAGCAGGCCACGCACTTCCATAACACCGTGCGCGCCCAGCAGCGTCAGGAGCAGTATCAGCAGCAGACGCAGGGCTTCCGCCACAAATGCGCCGTGTGCGGCCGCACGGACGTGACAAATCCTGAGCTGCAGTTCCGCTATTGCAGCAAGTGCGCAGGGTACCACTGCTTCTGCTCTGACCACATTTTCAATCACGTCCACTTTACGGACGAGCAGCCATAAGCAAAGAGAGGCAATCATTATGGCATATACGAAAGAACAGGCGTGGGAGCTGCTCACGCAGTACAACAAGGGTGAATTCCACTTAAAGCACGCCAACACCGTCGCCGACGTGATGCGCTGGTACGCGGAAAAGCTTGGCTACGGCGACGAGGCGGACTTCTGGGAGATCGTCGGCCTTCTCCACGACCTTGATTTTGAGATGTATCCCGACGAGCACTGCATCAAGTCGCAGGAGATCATGCGTGAAAACGGTCTCGACGAGCGCCTGATCCGCGCCACCGCCAGCCACGGCTATGGCCTGCACTTTGACGGCCTTCCCGAGCCGCAGCACGAGATGGAAAAGGTCCTCTTTGCCACCGACGAGCTCACAGGCCTGATCGGCGCGGTCGCGCTCATGCGCCCGAGTAAGAGCGTCAGCGATCTTGAGGTCAAGTCCGTCAAGAAAAAGTACAAGGACAAGAAGTTTGCCGCCGGCTGCTCGCGTGAGGTCATCGAGCGCGGCGCGGAAATGCTCGGCTGGGATCTTGACACTCTCATTGAGCAGACGATCCTCGCCATGCGTGCAAGCATTCATGTCGAATAATTTCCCTGCATAACATTTTACCGGTCATCTATTACCTGCGGAAAGGAAGGTGTTTTTATGAGCGATTTTACCCCTACGCCCACGCCGAGTTACAGTGGAAAGCTCCGCAACCATATGCTGATGGTACCCGAGTGCATCAACGAGTGCAGCGGCATCCGCATCTTCGGCAGAACGATCAAGTCCTTTGTCTTTTCCACTGACGTTGCCACCATCGCAAGCGTCAATGCCGATGCGGTGATTGCCGTTTATCCCTTTACCCCGCAGCCGCGCATCGTGCGCGCCGTCATCAGCGTGGCGGATATGCCCGTGTTCTGCGGCGTCGGCGGCGGCTTCACGTCTGGTGCGCGCTCTGTCGCCCAGGCGATGGAGGCTGAGCACTGCGGCGCTTACGGCGTTGTGCTCAACGCGCCCGTTTCGGCGGATATTCTGCGCGACATCAAGTCGCACATCGACATTCCGGTCGTGGCGACCATCGTCTCCGCCACGCAGGACACCGAGGCGCGCATCGCCGCAGGCGTCGACATTTTGAACGTCTCTGCCGCGTCGGAAACGCCGCAGCTCGTCGCCGCGCTCCGCGAGCGCCATCCCGAGATCCCCATCATCGCCACCGGCGGCCCGAAGGATGAGACTATTCGTAAGACCATCGCGGCAGGCGCGAACGCCATCACCTACACCCCGCCCGACAACGGTGTGCTGCTGGCTGAGATCATGCACGCACACCGCGAGCGCTACCGGTAAGCTACATATAAAAAATGCTGGCTCTTATGAGCCAGCATTTTTCTTTTATCTTCTTCATCAGTACGGGCACGGGAACGCTGAGAACACCGCGTGGCCGTCGACGAGGGTAAATGGATATTCGTAGGCTTCCGTTTTGCCGGTATCCGCCCACGCCTGCGCGGTGTCGTCCCACGCAAGCAGCGTGACCGTCTGCGTCAGCACGCCGCTGTCGCCGTCGAGCGCAACCGTGCACGTGTATCTGCCCAGGCTCTCATTGCCGCCGCGGCCTGCGGACATGACATAGAGTCTGCCGTCAATATCACGGTAACGCTGCTCAGTGCTGCCCAGCCATTCGTCGGCAAGTTCCGGTGTGACATACCGCAGCAGCAGCGCACGGAGGCCCTCCAGCGTTTCCACGCCCTTGATGTCCGCCAGACCATAAAGATTGCCGTCGACCTCGGCTGTCACATTGTAATCCATCGGCGGATCGTCCATATAAAACCACGACCACAGTGTCGCCGCCGCCTTGAAATCCGCTGTCACGGTCTGCTCCTGCGACACGCTCAGGATCGTCTTCGCGTGCTCACTGAGCGCGTTGTAGAATTCGCTGTACGGCACCGCGAACACCTGCGGCCCTGCCGCATACGGCGCGATGACGTACTGGTCGAACGTGACCGTCAGGCCGTTTTCCGTAAAGTTCAGCGTCGCGAGCGTGGGGAAATCCTGCAAATAAGAGTCATAATCGTCAAAATATCCTTCGCTGAGACCCTTTTGCGCGATCTGCTCGTAGATATTCCAATAAATGCTCTCCTGCAGCGAGTTTCCCTGCAAATCGCCCTCCTCCGAGGCCAGCGCGTCCAGCGTCAGGAATTCGCCCGTCGTCAGATCAAAGCTCCACGCGCGGGTGGCGGAATTCGGATGCACGCCGCCGTAGTAGGTGTAGTTCTCCGCCGCGATGCTCAGGAACTTCCCCTCAGTCATGTAGGTCTGCGTCAGGCTCAGCTCGTTCGTCCAGTAGCTTCCGTTCAAAAAGACCGATGTGCCGTTTTCCGCATAGAGCTCCTTGGCCTCTGCGGCCATCTGCGCCGCCTCGGACTCAAGACCCGCGAGCACGTTGTTCATCTCCGTGTTGAAGGCGTTCTGCGCCGTGAACTGCGCGGGGTTGCCCGTGCCGCCGTTCGCCGTCACGTTCTCCGCCAGCGTATAGAGCTCGCCGTCCTCCGTGCGCAGTTCGAGCACCGGCAGTTCATAGCGCTCCGCCAGAAGCACCGTGCCGTCGTCGGCCTTGTACTCGTTTTCGTAGACTTGCGTCGCGACTTCAAAGTGCAGCGTGCTCGCCTGCGGCGGCGCGTTGTCCTCCGGCCCGCCGGGCGCTCCTGCGCCGCAGGCGGTCAAATTCAGCGCCAGCACGCAGCAAAGCAGCAGCGTCATCCATTTTTTCATTCTGTTCTCCTTTCGAGATCTCGGTTCCTTGCTCAAACGATCACAGGCCCCTCCGTCCACGCGCTGCTGCCTCTGGCCGCGCGCAGCTCGGGATAGGCGAGCACGTATTGATCCGCTGCGCGCGCCGTCAGAGCGAAGAGCTTCTGCGCCTCCTCGCTCAACGCGCGCACATCGGCGCTCTTGGTCAGCACCGGCGCGCTTCCCGTTTTTTTGATCGTTTTGAGCAGCTTTCGTCCCCGCTCATTGCACGCCAGCACGCGCAGATAGGGGACCTCCGGCGGCACATCCGCCGCCGTCACGTCCAGATACGCCGCAAGCAGCATCCGCCGCAGCCGCGCATAGGCATAGCGCTTCGTCTTCACCGCGGAGAGCAGCTCGTCGACGGACGCTGCCGTCCGCGCTGCGTCATAAAACCGGCGATAAAGGCCTTCATTCCCGCTGTCATAGCGGGCGAAGTCCTCCTTGCACATCGCGCACAGCCGGGAAAGCACCGCTCGCTCCGCATTCTGCATCGTCACCGGCGCGCGGCCCGCTGCGCATTCGCGCGCATAGATGGCGGCGCTCTCCGCCGTCAGATACGCGGAGGCGTCCTCTCCGTTCGTGAGCAGCTCGCGGATGTGGCTCGCCGAGGCGAAGCCCTTCGCCGCACCCCCGTTGTGCCCGACGACCTTTCGCAATATTGCCAGCGGCGCGATGGTACTGCCGCTTTGCAGCAGCGCCTTGCAGTATTCTACGCCGAGGATATCGTTCGGCTCCCGGAGCACCGCGGCATCCTCGCCGATGAGCGCCCTCGCGGCGCTCTCCCTCGCCGCGGCAAAGGACAGGCCCTTGGCAAGCTCCTCTCGCAGCGCGTCGGGAAAATCCGCCCGCAGCAGAGCCTTTGCCGCGCGCTGCAATTTCGCCGCGTTACCGCATTCGCTGCCAAAGGCCAGCGTGTCGACCACGCCCGTCGCCGCCAAAATGCTCACGCCGCCGCGGGCAAAGCCCTCCGCCGACGAAATGGCCCACGGCAGCGGCAGCTCAAGGACTAAATCTGCCCCGCCGCGCACGGCAGCCTCGGCGCGCGCATGCGCGCGTTCAATGGTAAAATCGCCCCGCTGGACAAAATCGCCGCTCATCGCGCACACGACCGCGCACTCTTCCTCGCCTGCCAGACGGCGCAATTCATCAATTTGCCACTTGTGGCCGCGGTGGAAGGGATTATATTCACATATTATACCAAATACCCTCATGGAAGTCCTCTCAAAGCGGTTACAAAAGAGTTACGTTTTGTTAAATTTACTTGTCTTTGCAAAAAAAGTTGTTATAATATATTTTGTATTGAATTATACATCCGATCAATTTGATTCTTATTTTATCGGAAATTCGGGCGCAATGCAAGCGCCCTCGGAAAAAGGAGTATACTTATGAATGTTCTGGTCATCAACGCAGGTTCTTCTTCCCTGAAGTATCAGCTGCTCAACCCCACCACGGGCGAGCTGCTGGCGAAGGGTCTGTGCGAGCGCATCGGCATCGACGGTCTGTTCACCTATAAGCCCCAGCTTCCCGGCAAGGAAGCCATCAAGGCCGCTTCCGTCTCCATGCCCACCCACAGCGAGGCTATCCAGGCCGTGCTGAACGCGCTCGTCGACGAGAAGAACGGCGTCATCGGCTCCATGAAGGAGATCGACGCTGTCGGCCACCGCGTCGTCCACGGCGGCGAAAAGTTTGCCAAGTCCGTCGTCATCACCGACGAGGTCATGCAGGCAATCGAGGAGTGCAATCCCCTCGCCCCGCTCCACAACCCCGCCAACATCATCGGCATCAAGGCCTGCCAGGAGCTCATGCCCGGCGTGCCCATGGTCGCCGTGTTCGACACCGCCTTCCATCAGACGATGCCTCCCGTGGCCTACACCTATGCCATTCCCTATGAGTATTACGAGAACGACAAGGTCCGCCGCTACGGCTTCCACGGCACCAGCCACAAGTATGTGGCCTCCCGCGCCGCCGATATGCTCGGCAAGCCCATCGAGAGCCTGAAGCTCATCTCCTGCCACCTCGGCAACGGCTCCTCCGTCACCGCCGTGGACGGCGGCAAGAGCGTGGAGACCTCCATGGGCTTTACGCCCCTCGCCGGTCTTCCCATGGGCACCCGCGCGGGCGACATCGACGCCGGCATTCTGGAGTACCTGATGAACAAGTACGGCTACTCCATCGGTGAGATGCTGAACATCCTCAACAAGAAGTCCGGTATGGAGGGCATCTCCGGCGTTTCCTCCGACTTCCGCGATCTGGAGGAGGGCGCTGAGAAGGGCAACGAGCGCTGCGCGCTCGCCCGCGAGAAGTTCGCCTACGAGGTCAAGAAGCTCATCGGCGCGTATGCCGCCGTCATGGGCGGCGTGGACGCCATCATCTTCACCGCCGGTGTCGGCGAGAACGACGCGCTCGAGCGTATGCAGATCGCGTCCGGTCTGGAGTACATGGGCGTGAAGATGGACGAGGACGCCAACAACGTCCGCGGCGAGGAGCGCGTGATCTCCGCCACGGATTCCAAGGTCAAGGTCCTGCTCATCCCCACCAACGAAGAGCTGATGATCGCCATGGATACCGCCTCCCTTGTCGGCTGAGGCAAAAAGCAAGCGGAATAAAAGGAAGCAGATGCGAAAGCATCTGCTTCCTTTTTGCGTTATTCCATGGCCTCCGGCTGCGCTCTGTCCCACGGGAGCGGGAGCTTCTGCACAAGCCCGATGAGCTGGCCCGAAATGAGCACGGTCAGCAGCGAGTAGCCGATGCGCCGCAATGGGATATAGGTCAGCGACAGGCCGAGCACCACCAGATCGGTGGAGAGATAGGCCCATTGGATGCCCATGCCCGTGACGTGCGCGATGCACATGGCGAGCGCGTCGTCGCCGCCGGAGGCGCCGCCCGCGCGCACGGAAAGTCCCGCGCCGACGCCAACGAACAGCGCGCCGACCACGGCGGCGAGCAGCGGCATTTCGGCCAGCTGCGGCCAGAGCGGCGGGAACAGCTCGTAGAGCTTGTAGGGCAGCGAGAAGCCCACGGTCGCGATGAGCGAGTAGGCAATGAAGCTGCGGCCCAGCAGCCGCCAGCCCCAGCCGTAGCACAGCAGGTTCAGCACAAAGCCGGAGACGGCAGGGGAGAGGGAAAACCAATGGTCGAGCAGCAGCGTCGCGCCGAGCACGCCGCCCTCGGTGATGCCGGAGACGGAGTGGACGTGGTAGAGACCGAACGCCAGGAACGCGCTGGAGAAAAACGCCATGCAGCAGCGCCAGCGCTCCAGGCCGCGCACGGTGGCGCGGCACTCGTTCCAGAGGCCGCGCAGGGAGGGGGAAGACAAGCTAAAACCTCGCGATCTGTTGTGGATTTGGCGGCTCAGGCGGTTGTTTCACGCACAAAGCCCTCGGGGTAAACGGTGAAGTCGTACACCGTGCCGTCCTCGGGGACGGCGAGAGAGCCGTCCCGTAAGCTGAGAAAGGGCTGGTAGATGACGGCTGTGCCGTCCGCGGCGGTGACGGTGACCTGCGTGTTCGGCATGATGTCGCTCTCGTTGGCGATGAGATACACCGGCGCAGCGCCGTTGCCGTGATAGAGAAGCTCGCCGGCCTCGGGCAGCTCCGCGCCCTCGTTGAGCCAGCCGTATTCGTTCACGGCGACGTCCGCATTTTCATCGGCGGGGACGATGCAGTAGATGTCCCAGCCGCCGGGGGCGACGATCTGCTCCGCGGGGATCTCCCGCAGGAAGGGATAGGCGGTGAGACAGTCCGCGCCCTCGAGCAGGGCGGTCAGGTCGGTATCCGTCTCGCCGTTGGTCGAGCCGAGGTAGGCGCAGCCGAGCACCGCGCCTGCGGCGCGGATGGTCTCGCGCAGGTCGGCGAGCGACTGCTCCGCCTCACTCGGCGCAGGGGGATCGGGAGTATCGGGGGTGTCGGGCTGCTCGACCGGCGGCTGCACGGAGGGGTCCTCCGCCGACTTTTTCCCGCCGCAGGCGGTGAGGGTGAGCAGCAGCAACGCGCTGAGCAGCGCGCAAAGGATTCGTTTCATGGGAGATGTTTTCCTTTCGGGGATTCAGAATTTTCCGCCGGAGTGCGAGAAGCCGCCGGAGTTGACGGTCGTGCCGCCGGAGAAGCTCGGGCCGCTGTCGTGGTCGTCGGACTCCGTCTTGATGGGCGTGCGCACCTCGGTGGTGTGGATGAAGCGATCCTCGCGCGCGGTGATCTCGGCGCCGCCGGAGACGGTGTAGCGCGCGGCCTCGGTCGCGCGGCGCACGCTCTTGAGCTGACGCTTGTAGATCGCGCAGACGATGAACGCCACGATCAGGCCGAGGGGCAGACCGAACCGGAAGGCCATGAGGGCGGCAAAGAAAAGCTTATCCCCAAAGCTCAGCGGTTCATATTCCTCCTCGGTATCGTCGGACGGCTCCACGTCGATGGGGGCGCCGTTGACGTTGGCCTCGAGGTAGCGGCCGCACGCGGCGATATAGTCTGCGAAGCCGCCGTACCAGTCGTCCTCACGGAAATTGTCGAGGAATTCGTCCTGCATGATGTACTTGCCGTAGTCGGTGAAGGCGGCGTTGGCGGTGTCGCCGTGGGCGAGCATCTGGAAATCGCGCTCGGCCATGCTCAGCGCGAGCATGATGCCGTTGCTGTCGTAGGAGGCGGCAAGCCCGAGCGCATCCCATGCGTATTCGGTGAAGGCGGCCATGCCGGTCTCGCCGGTCTCCGTGACCGCGTCGGGGTCGATGTAGTCCGCCATGTCGTCGACGGTCACGATGTACACGCCGCAGCCGTACTGGTCGGCGACCGCCATCGCCGACGCGGTGAGCGTATCGTACTCCTCCTGGGTGAGCAGGGCCGCGTCGTCGTAGACGTACACGCCGCTGCTGTCTGCCGCGGCGGACACGCTCAGCGACAGCGCGAGGACGAGGGCGAAGAGCAGGGAAGCATATTTCTTCATCATCATGCCACCTCCTTACAGGCTCAGGAGCAGTCCGGCAGCCATCACGCCCAGCATACAAAGACCGGTGATGGCGGCGAAATGCTTCCAGTACAGTCCCTTGTCGAGCGGCAGGTCGCCGACGAGCTTGCCGGTCTGGCCGTTCATGGCGAAGAGAAAGCTCTTGCCGTTCCACTTCGTGCTCAGCAGCCACACGGGCATGAGCGCGTAGTGGACCTTGCCGCGGTGGAGCGTGACGTTTCGGCTCTCGACCGTGCAGGAGGTGTAGTCGCCGCGGGCGTCCTGCTCCATCAGCTCCACGGCGCTCGTTTCGCAGCGGCTGTCCGCGCGATCGGCGCAGTCCTGCACGGAAACGTCGTATTTGTCGGCGAGGAAGCCGGGCAGATACGCCGTGGAAAAGGGCTTGAGCTCCTTGTAGTCGAAGGGCTCGATGGCGTCCATGTGGTCGTCGGGCATCTTGCTCGAGGCGTCCACCGGCACGCGCTCGAACCGCACCGTGCCCGCGCGGCGCACGTCGTAATGGTTCGTGACGGTCACGTTTTCACGGGCGGTGGAGTAGCCGCTCACCTTGGTGCCGTGGCAGCGGACGTCGACCTCCGCGCTGCCGTCGTAGAGCCAGAAGGGGACGTAGACGCCCTTGACCTCCTCGATGTGGTTCTCATTGGAGAACGCCTTCGGCAGCAGCTTCTTGCCGCCGTAGTGCTTTTTGAGCGCCGCGACTGCGGCGGCCTTATCCAGCTTGAAGGGCAGCACATAGTCGGGCTTGAGCGCGCCGCTGAACTGCCCGGGCACGATGGTGTTGTTGCCGCAGTAGGGGCAGGAGGTCGCGCTGGTCGTCTCGTCGCAGATCAGCTCCGCGCCGCAGCTCGGGCAGGAATAGACGCGCAGCTTTTCCGCGTCCGCGCCCCAGTCGCTGCCGGAGGCGGCGGTCCATTCGCCGTCCGCCGCGGCCTGCTCCTCCGCCTGACGGAACGCGCCGGCAGCCTGCGCGTCCTTCTCGGCGTAGAGCTTTTCGATCTCCGCGACCTCGTAGCTCGAGCCGCAGAAGTCGCATTGGAGCTTGCCGGTCGCGCTGTCGAAGCGCAGCGGGCCGGTGCAGGCGGGACACTTGTAATTGGTCACCTGATTTGCCATGCTTTTTTCTCCTTTTTCAGACTTGTCATAAGGTCGGCAGGAGCCTGCCGCGCAGCGCGGCAGGCCCGATCATACCGTGTTATCGTTTGTGGATCGCTCAGGCTCTGGGCTTGCCGCAGTTGGAGCAGAATTTGCCGCTGTTTTTCGTGCCGCACGCGCACGTCCACTCGCCCGCGGGCGCGGGCTTGCCGCAGTTCGAGCAGAACTTACCCGTGTTCCTCGCGCCGCACTCGCAGGTCCATTCATTCGCCGGAGCGGGGGCGGGCTTGCCGCAGTTCGCGCAGAACTTGCCCGTGTTGCCCGCCTGTCCGCACGCGCAGGTCCAGCCTGCCGCCGCGGGGGCCGTCTGCGCCTGCGCCGCCTGCTGCTGCGCGCCCTGCTGATAGAGGGTGCCCATCTGCGCGCCTGCCATGCCGCCGGCCATGCCCATGCCCATGAATGCGCCGACCGCGCCGTTCGGGTTGCCCGCCGCCGTCTTCATCGCGTCGCCGGTCGCGCCCGCGAGGTGCGCCGCCGCACGGGTCGGGTCCATAAACGCCGCGTTGCGCTGCATCTCCTTGATCATCTTCTCGTCTTCCTCGTTCGCTGTGACGGAGGAAACGCCGAAGGAGACGACCTCGATGCCGCGCAGGTCGCGCCACTTGGCGCTCAGCGCCTCGTTGAGCGCGTCCGCCAGCTCGACCGTGTGGCCGGGCAGCGCGGAGTAGCGGATACCCATTTCGCTGATCTTCGCGAACGCGGGCTGGAGTGCGGTGAGCAGCTCGGTCTTGAGCTGGCTGTCGAGGCTCGAGCGGTCATAGTCCTCGCTCACGTTGCCGCAGACGTTCGTGTAGAACAGGAGCGGGTTGGCGATGTGGTAGCTGTACTCGCCGAAGCAGCGGATGCCCACGTCGATGTCGATCGCCGCGCGCTGATCCACGACGCGGAACGGAACGGGAGACGCCGTGCCGTACTTGTTGCCGATGAGCTCCTTCGTGTTGAAGTAGTAAACGCGCTGGTCCTTCGGCGCTTCGCCGCCGAAGGTGAAACGCTTGCCGATGTTGCGGAAAACGTCGCCGATGCCGTCGCCGAGCTTGCCCGAGAAGATGCTCGGCTCGGTGGAGGTATCATAGAGGAACTCGCCCGGCTCGGCGCAGACCTCCACGACCTTGCCCTGCTCGACGATGAGCATACACTGGCCGTCCGCCACGGCGATCATCGAGCCGTTGGTGATGATGTTCTCGTCGCCCTTGGTGTTGCTCGAACGGCCCGTGACCTTCTTGTGGCCCTTGGTCGCCAGAATGTTTGCAGGCATTGCCTCGCAGTAGAAGTATTCCTTCCACTGGTCGGCCATGACGCCGCCTGCGGCCCCCGCGATCGCTTTGATGAGTCCCATACGATAAAGCTCCCTTCTGTTTCGTTCAGCCGGTTTTGCTTGCATTTGCTTGCGATGCATCCAGTTTATCAGAAAATAGACAAAAACGCAATGACCTTTTGCGCTTTCCTGCACGCTTTCATCATCCGGTAGCACAAAAGAAGGCTATATTTTTGAATATTGTTCAAAACGCCATATTGCAATTTCTTTACGGCGTGCTATAATTTGAGAACTGTTCAGGAAAGGAGCGCTCCCTATGGCACGAAAGCAGATGATCGAGGGCGGCACGAAGAACCGCATCCGCGAGGTCGGAGGACGACAGATCTTTGAGCACGGCTACGACGGCACGAGCGTGCGCGGCATTATGCTGGAGGTCGGCGGCGAGGTCGGCTTGTTCTACTATTACTACAAGACGAAGGACGAGCTGTTCACCGATGTGCTTGACCACTTCTTCGAGCCCTACCGGAAGGACCTTGAGGCGCTTGCCGCCGAGGCGAAGGAGAAGCCCTATCGGGCGCTGCTGCGCTTTTTCAGCTACATCAAGCGCGAGGTGCGCGCCTTCCGCGCGAAGTACGAGGGCAATATGCACCGCACGGTCCGCTGGGCCATTCGCGAGCAGACGCTCACGGTCATCGAGCCGTATATCGAGGACATCATTCGCACGCTCATGACCTGTGGCGCGAAGCCGACGATGGACCCGCACACGATGGCGATCTTCCTCGCGCACGGCCTGGGGAGCTGCATCCTGCACGAGGACGCCGACTGGGTGGACGAGGCGACGGACGATATGCGCCGCACGGTCAACCTCATCATGGGGCTCAGCGAGGAGGAGTCCCGCAAAATGTTTGAAGACGCGGACGGGAAAGCAAATGCTCCCGCCGCGGTGGAAGGAGAAAAGAAAAATGAAATGTAAGAAGCTTGTATCCCTGTTTCTCAGCCTGCTGCTGGCGACGGCGCTCGCCGTGCCGGCCTGCGCCGCGTTCGAGGACGTTTTTGCCGACGGCTCTGCCGACGGTACGCGCGACGGCTCGCTGTTTCTTTCGGGAGAGACCGTGCGGAGCAGTGCCGCGGTGAACGGCGTCCTGCTCGCCGCGGGCAGGACCGTCGGCGTGAACGGTACAGGAGCGTATGTCATGGCCGCTGGCTATGAGGTGACGCTCGGCGGCACGGCGGAGAACGACGCGTTCCTCGCGGGCTACAGCATCGGCGTGAGCGGCACGGCGCAGCGCGACGTGTTCGCCGCGGGTCAGAGCATCACGGTGGACGGCACGGTGGGGCGCGACCTCTACGCCGCCGCCAACACCGTCACCATCACCGGCTCCGTCGGCGGCGACGTGTACATCAGCGCTGAGAACGTCGTCATCAGCGACGGCGCCAAGATCGGCGGGCGGCTGCACTGCAATGCAAGCGCCCTGCGCTCCGTGCCCGACGGCATCGCGGACAACGCCGAGCTTTACGACGAGCCGGAAAGCGGCGACGCGGGCGTGAGCATTACGGTCCCTGACGACGAACCGGGCGTCGGCAGCATCGTGCTGCGTAAGGCGCTGAGCTTCGCGGGCGTGCTGCTGCTCGCCTACGTCCTGCTGTGGCTCACACCGCTGTGGGAGACGGTGGATCGGAAGTATTACGGCGCGCCGTTCGGCAGGTATGCCAAGGCGTTCGGCATCGGCTTCGCGGTGCTTGCGGGCGTGCCGCTCGCGGCGATCCTGCTGTTCATTTCGAATGTCGGCGTGCGCCTTGCGCTGATCGTGCTGTTCCTTTATGCTGCGGCGATCATCGCCGCTCCCGTGTTCCTTGGCTTTTTCCTCGGCGCGCTGCTCTGGCGCGGGGCGATGAAGAAGGAACCCTGCTATTACGCGGAGCTGGCCATCGGCATCCTCGTCTGGCGCATCGCGGCCAGTGTGCCCGGTCTGTCCTTTGCGGTGGGCCTCGTCTCCGTGCCGCTCGGTCTCGGGGTTGTGACGCTCCTGCTCGGCAAGGGCGCGGCGAAGCCGTCGCCCAAGGCGGAGACGGCTTGCGAGGAGTGCGCGGCGTCTGCCCCCGCAGTGCTGCCGGAGGACAGCGACAGCGCGGAGCAATAAACTCATATCGCACAGCGAAAAGAGACCGCTCGGGCGGTCTCTTTTTTGATGGGAACATAATTTTTTATTATGTCTACTTGCAATGCGGCGGCGATTCCTGTAAAATGATGTCGAAAACTTTTCCGACCTCGGAGGCTGCCATGAAGAAACGAACCTTATTTTTGAGCTGTTTGCTCGCGCTCGTGCTGAGCACCGCCGCGCTCGCCGCGGACTACACCGACGTTCCCGCCGACTCGTGGGCGAGGGAGAGCATCGACAAGGCCGCGGAGTACGGCTTGATGAACGGCGTGGGGGAGGGGCGCTTCGGCCTCGGAGAGACCATCTCGCGCGAGCAGTTCGTCACCATTCTGGTGCGGATGTTCGGCTGGGGGAGCGTGAGCGGCGAGGACGCCGCCATCGACATCGCGGATTCGTGGGCGCGGGAGTTTGTCAACACCGCTGCCGCCAACGGCGTCATTGACGCGGGCGGAAAATTCCGCCCGAGGGATGCCATCACGCGCCGCGAAATGGCGGTGATGCTCGTGCGTGCGCTCGGCCTCGGCGAGCTTGCCAGGGCGGACGCGGACGCGGCGCTGCCTTTCGCCGACGTGACCGCCCAGCGCGGCTACATTGCCATTGCCTACGAGATCGGTATGACCACCGGCGCGACCGAGACGACCTTCGAGCCGGATGGCACCGCGACGCGCGAGCAGGCGGCGGCCATGCTCGTGCGCGTCTATGAAAAGTACCACGCGCCCACGACGTGGAAGCACGCCTTCTACGCGCTCTCATCCTATTCGCAGCTCGAGCGGGCCAAGCAGTTCGACGCCGTCAGCTTCGGCTGGAGCCACATGACCTATTCGGCTGAGGAGGGCGCGAAGCTCTCGACCGTGAAGGACGACAGCTCAGGCTTCTACATCCCCGCCGGCTATGCCGATGTGGTTCCCGCGCTGCGCGAGGCGGGCGTGGAGCTCAAGCTCAACGTCTTCATGGCGAACGCGCCGCTCCGCACGATGCTCGCCGACGAGTCCTCCCGCGCGGCGGCGGTCACGGAGATCATGGCGGAGCTGGGGCGCGTGTATCCCGACCTCGGCTACAATCCCTACAGCGGCGTGACCATCGACTTCGAGGGTCTGCGCGCCGCGGACAAGGAGAGCTTCAACGCCTTTATGACGGAGCTTTCCGCCGCGCTGCGCGCCGAGGGCAAGACGCTCTACGCCGCCGTCATGCCCGCCGTCTACGGCGACGCCTACTTCGACGGCTACGATTTCAAGACGCTCGGCACGCTCTGCGACCGCGTGATCCTCATGGCGCACGACTACGCGGCGAGCGATCTCACCGGATTTCTCAACTCGCGCTACTACCGAAACCATCCCTGTGCGCCGCTCTACAAGGTCTACTACGCCGTGCGCACCGCGGCGCGTGAGATGGACGATCCCGCGAAGCTGACGCTTGCCGTCAGCATGGATGCCCGCGCGTGGCAGACGGATGCGGACGGTCTGCTGACTGCGGTCCGCTCCACGCACCCGCTGCAGACCACGGTTTACAAGCGTCTGTGCCAGAGCGACACCGTGATGGGCTGGTCCGACACGGCCCGCAGCCCGTGGTGCACCTACAGCACGGAGAGCGGACAGCATATCTTCCTCTGGTACGAGGACGCGCGCAGCACCGCCGAGAAGCTCTCCTGCGCCAAGCTCGTGGGTGTGACCTCGGTCTCCGTCTGGCGGCTCGGTCTCATTCCCGATTACGCGGACGAGGGCCTGCACTACGATGTGATGAGCGTTCTGTAAGCAGAGAAAAGCGCAAAAAAGAAGAGCTGCTTTCGCAGCTCTTCTTTTTGGTTTTCAAAGCGGTTCGGCTTAGAAAATGCCCTGAGCCATCATGGCGTCGGCGACCTTCTGGAAGCCGGCGATGTTGGCGCCAGCGACCAGGTTGTAGCCCAGGCCGTAACGCTCGGCAGCCTCAACGGAAGCGTCGTAGATGTTCTTCATGATGGCTTCCATCTTGGCGTCGACTTCCTCAGCGGTCCAGTAGATACGCTGAGCGTTCTGAGCCATTTCGAGCTCGGAGACGGAAACGCCGCAGGCGTTAA
>OHAT01001930.1_pt1 | contig 16778 bp, 16 predicted proteins | sample 1577141 | NCBI WGS metagenome assembly OHAT01 (sample SAMEA3541578, study PRJEB24748) | human gut metagenome | biome: human gut; feature: human-associated habitat; material: faeces | place: China | collected 2012 | reverse complement strand
GCGCCAGACTTATGCCCCAAAATTCGATGTCTTCAAATTTTTGTCATGTACTTAATTCATAAAGTTAAAAGTAAACATACTCTAAGGTGGATTACTTTGTTTTTCCGATCATTTTGGGACAATATCGGGATAATAATTTTTCAACCCAGACACCAAAGAACAATGCGATAAAGCTTGCTCCGATAATGTACCATAAAGGAATCTCAGAGGGCGACACTCCGAGTAGTAGTACACCCACGATGGTAGCCGCCTTGTTAACATAGCCGTGAGAGCCGAGAATTGTCAACGTGCTTGAACCTATTTTCTGTAGATATTTATTCTCGAAATCAGCAAATCTAAAAAAGTAAATACACGCCAAGGAGCCGATAGTGCCATTGATATAGAACAGTATGATGTTGTTACCCACAGTACATCCGTCGATGCTGATATAGCCATTTCGCACTCCAATTATGGCGACATAGGCAAAACATACAGCAGAAAGAGAAAGCATACCCATTCTGGATGTAACTCTATCTAAGAATTTATACCTTTTAAAAAAATAGCCGATAATATAAAATGGCAAAGAGAGACACGCAGAATCTATGGAAAAGAATGGGAATTTGATTAATACAATAAGAACAATTAAAGATACTAAACCAACGATGATAATTCTGCATTTAGCCCAACAAAGGATCAGCAATGAGAATAGAATCTTGATATTGAATAAAGCCACTAAAAACCATAAAGCCCCTGTCGGCATGAAGGCATAAGGCCGGACAAGATCTTCCATCAAAAACATACCAATAAAAGCCTTGACAAATGTCTGGGGAATTGTCCCATTATGATATATTTCTGGATGTAGGTAAGGCGAAATCCAACATATAGAAAAAGAGCACAGGCTGAAAAAGAAATAGGGAATCATTACCTTCTTAAAACTCTTTTTAAGAAGCGCCCAGGAAAAAAAATCTCCCTTGTCAAAATAGCCCGAAATCACGAAAAACACAGGCATATGAAACACAAATATGAATTTCACAAGACTTGCAGGTCGTAGACCGAAATGGCACAACACCATCAACCAAATGGCGAAAGCCTTGGTATAATCAGCCCAGTTTTGTCGTGAACATTGGTTATTCATTATCTCTCTCAAATGATAACTTGTTAAATACTTTTTAATAGTAAATCGATGTCATAAACCAAGTAAAACCGATATGAGCAAGCATTATCTGTATTAGTTTCTTACCTTGCTCTGCCCCCCAGATATCAAGTTTCATAAGCGGATATGCCAAAACTATAGGATACATAAACCATGATAGGTATGCGAATCTGTTCGAAAAACTTGCCCTTATCAGCATTACCCAAAAAGCATTGGCAATTGTATATGTATTCAACAATATAAGATATGACCGATTTTGTATACGTCGCTTAATCACTATATAATAACCGAGCATAATCGGCATCATGCTGTAAATCAGAAAATCCCAGCGAAAACCTATGCTGGAGAAGCTGTCTTTATAAGTTGTATCCTGAATATATGATAATCTGTCATCAAATCCCAGTCCGGCGAAAAACTCAGAAACGGCGTCGCCGGCTATCAGACTTATCAATATGGAACTTACCCAAAAAGTATAAGCCCATTGGAATTTTTTCACTACGTATATACTGGCAAATAAACTAGCTATGGGTAACATAGTTGAACGGTGTATATTGGCAGCAATAAAACATAAGATAATTGCAAATAGCAGATTTTTACGAGAGTTAGCCATAATAGCTATCGCGAGAAGAACGATACTGCATGCCAAACCATTTCTAATGCCATTCACGCCATAGGTAAAAAATGAGAAAGAGCCGAGCATAAAGAGATAGGCCACAAGGGTATTATTAGGCACTAATACACGGCATGCCAATAGAGTAACCCCAAAATAGCAGATAGAAACAATGGTAAAGAATACAGATACGTCAACCTTTTGAGCACATACGTATGAGAATTGAGCCCATAGCCAATCCGTCGTATTTGACGGATTGGCGCCCATTTTGTATATGTAGAATCTCTGAGCATAAGTACCTGTATCAGCAAAATCATGTGTAGGTGGCCTCATCCCTAGCCATAGAGCAAAAACAATACCGATTAATAATGCATAAAAATAGTTGTTGCTGCCAGCTTTAATTTCGCAATAGCTCTTTCTATACAAAGAAGAAGCAACAATAACCGTAAAAAAGATTACTGTATATAAAAAAATATTCTCATATAGTTGATAAAGACCCATGACTAACAAAAGTATTTTCGAATACAGGAACACATTTTATTGCCGAATAAACGATGTAGAATTCTTGACATCCACTGCCGTGTCGGATTTACAGTCATCCATGTCTTCGAATACCAATGTATTGTATGCGTATTTGACGTTTTTCTTAAACGACCTGTGGCATCATCGAATGGATTAAAGTATTCTGACAAATAAATTGTCAAATTATCCATTTTTTGAATGGTGCATTGATTTTGCAAACCTAATTTAACTAATTCCCTTGTAGTTATATTCACCACGGCGTCGGTAATATTGTATGACCCATCAGCTTTGATGAAATTAAGCGTACGATAATAATCAAGAATTCGCTGGAATGCATCCATGCCTTTTACACCACATATACCCAAACCTGGATTCACAGCACCGTACGGACGCTCCGTGCAGGGGTCGATTTCGAAGCCCATAAAAGGGCCGTGGGCAATGATATCGTCCATCGGTTTAATCACTTCAACGTCTGTGTCGAAGTATAGGCCTCCGTGTTCGTAGAGAATCTTGAAGCGGGCATAGTCACTGACGAAGGCATATTTTTTTGCCTGATAAGCTTGTGTGGTATAAGGAATCGAATCGACATCGAAGTTGTCCTCGTTCCACTCTATTATTTCATAGTCGGGCAGGTATTTCCTCCACGAAGCTATGCACTTCTTTGCCGACTCGGGCAGCGGATTGCGTCCGAACCAACAGTAATGTATCGTTTTGGGAATCATTTTAATTGTTCAATCGATAGACTTTGGCCGCATCGAACAATCGAATTGGCGGGAATCTTTGAATTTACGATGCAGCCCGCGCCTACAACACAATTATCCCCCACGTCAGCCCCTTTGAGCAGAATGGCATCCGAGGCAATCCAACAGTTATTTCCAATTGTGACAGCCCCTATGCTTAGGTCCGTACTAACTCCTTTACCTAAGGCAAAGTGGTGATTATTGTCAAAAATCTTCACGCCTGGACCGAACATACATCCGTTGCCTACCGATACTTTGCCGTGGCAGCTTATCATGCACGAACGATTCATATATACTCGGTCGCCAATTGTCAGCTGGCCTTGGCCATGAACCTGGACATCAACATACGGTGCAAGTTCGATATTATGGCCGAGGCAGATCGAGCCGTTTCCAAAAAGAGCCAAAGAGGCTTTGGGGGAGATACGCTCAACCCAGCCCGATCTAAACCTGGAGCCATAGCGTAGCTTATTAACAGCAAGACGTGTAAGATTTGCCAGAAGCAAGATATATAGTCGAATCATAACGAATTAGTCCTCAAGGCCCAAAATCCTATATATTTTGCGCACCTCGTCCTCGTTACTAAAGTTGTGCATTGCGAGATAGGCTGACAATTGCTTTTGCAGTGAACGGTCTTCAATTAGGGAATTCAGCCCCCCAGCCGCACCTTCGTTGTCAAGCGGCACTATCACGCCGTCAACCCCGTCGTTAATCTGAGAGAGGGCTGTAGGGTAAGCTGTAACAGCCACAGGCTTGCAGAGTATCTGTGCTTCGCGAACGGTGACCGACTTGCCTTCATAGCGTGACGGTTGCACATAGATGTCGCAGGCTTTGATATACGGGTATGGATTATCCTTCTTGCCGAGCAGAATCACATGATTCTCCATGCCGGCCTCGCGGATTTTTGTACGTATCAGAGAGTCATCGCCATAACCGATTATATACCAACGTAGATTGTTTTTTCCGTAATCCATTACCAGACGTCGGGCTATGTCCGGGAGGTTGTCGTAATTCTTGGCGTAGGTGTATCTGCCGACAGACAGCAGAATCGGCGAGCCTTCAAACTTTGCATCAACGGCCTCGTCGCTCCGTTCTCGTATGAAATGTGCGGAGAGGATGTTTTCAATATCCTTGATTTTACTCTTGGTCTCGGGAAAGACTTTGAGGAATGCCTCTTTCACGGCTGGCGAAATCGATGCGATGTAGTCGTAGGTATTCCATACGCTACGTTCAAGTGCGGCATTGACCGACATTCTAGAGTAGTCGGTATGAATCCATGCCAATCTTTTATGTGCTTTCACCTTACGGAGCCCGATGTTGTGAGGAATAAGAAAACTGATGCACAGGTCATATACCCTGTCGGAAATTTGTGGCAGATGTGGCGTTACGTATTTGCCGGTAAAGGAGAATATCGATGCATCCTGACCTGCCGGTGGATTATTTCGAATGTATCTCTTGTGAGCTAGTCTAGCCATGAGTCGTCCCACCACTACGCCTATATGGCCTCGCTGGAGTGCCGTGGTCATGGATTGCTCGATTACTGAATACGAGGGGATTTCGGGCAGGAGGTTGACCCACTTGGGGATATGCTTCATAAGTGGCCCCTGATGGCTGTAGATAAAGAGGTCGACATCAACCATCTCGGGGTTGAGTGCCTGCAACAGCCCAATCAAGGCCATTTCGGCTCCTCCCAGTTCCATATAATGCATCAGTATGATTATGCGCGGTTTAGGCATGGTGGAATATTGGATCGTAGTATAGTTCGTGTTTATGCAATTCCCAGCAGACGATGGTATTTGTCAGGAATGCACCAATTTAAGAGTTTAACCAACACAGCTGATACTATCAGGACAACAAGCCATCTGACAAGCCACTCGCTGAGATGATTTGCTTCCAATGTATTAACCACTAACATATGTGTCAGATATATGCCGAACGAAAGGTTGCCGACGCGCACGATGCTATGGGTCAATATATTGGGACGGATTATTCTTTCTGTTTTCGCGGAGAATAATACCAGGATGGCACCTGCGGAGAATATGAATGACGACAGTTTGATACCATAGGAGATATTGCCAAAACGCTCCCACTGATAGCTTTCGATTACCGAAAGTAGAAATCCGGCCGTCATGATTACTACGGCTATGGTATAAGAATACTGTCGATTGTTCTTTCGGATGTAAATTCCCAAGCTATAGAATGCTATCCACAATGTGCACGGGCCGGCATAAAGGATAAGAGGCAGATTCAGCTGCTTTACATATAAAAGATAAGATACCGCCAGAACGCTTACCGATGATATCATCGCACTTGTCCAAAGAAGCTTCCGGTTGCCGATTCGGGTCAAAAATGGGGTGAGTAGATAATATTGTATAATCACGGCGATAAAATAAAACACACTGTAGCCACAAACCACTAGGGTAGCCACATCTAAGATTACAATCTTAGATGTACCGGCATATATCAAATCTTGAAAAAAATATGGAAGCGAGAATAAAATTGTTGGTACATAGACTTTTTGTATCTGCTTTGCAATGCCCCCCCCTATTGTATTTCAGCCATTTAGCAGAAAAATAGCCCGCCAATGCCAGAAACAAGGGTACGGCGCAGTTGAGTGCCTGCCTCACAATGTTGGCTGTGAAATCATAGATTTCACCCTCACCTGCCTGAAGGGGGGCAAATGTGTGAATGCCGACCACCATGATCATGGCTATGCCGCGTAAGAAATCGAAGTAGGGGTTCCTTTGAGTACGTTCGTACATATCCATCTATTATATTATGAATGAGGCTATTATATTATGGATGAGACTGTTTTGGCAGCCTATTTTTGACGGCTTCAAAGAGTCGCTTTCTTGTATTCTGGTCGATGCCAAGCCACAAAACAAACAGTATCGTGCTTACCGAACTTGTCAGAGTGACCAGTACGAGTCTCATGAATCCTTCATCGAGTCTAAGGAAAACAATCATTGGCAAAACCGCCGACAAAGCCGCTATCAGGAAGCACCTGAGATACACCTGCACAAGAAATTGTGTTACCGACAATTGTATATATCTCTTTAGAATAAATATGGCCGCTACTTCCGCAATCGCCGTGACCACTAATGACACTATCAATGCGGAATCCGGGCCATAGCCTATTTTAAGGGCAATATAAGCCAATGGAAATGCAGAACAAAGAATCAGTCCTACTGTGATATTGGTCAATTTGATATTACCAGTTGCATGTATGGCGGACACTCTTGAACTTTTCAGACTCACCAAAAGCCCCATCAAAAGGGTAATCAGAGTGAACGATACAGTATAGTCGGGATATGAGCCAAGCCATAGCCGTAGTATATATTTCAGTTCCAGAGATAAGGGAAGGGTGAAAAACCACGATAGATAGAATGCTATGCATGCACTCAGATACACCAATCTCATCATCTCCTGAATCCGGCCTGCTGCATAGAGTTTTATAATTTGTGGCTTAGAGGCGAGAGTGAAATTAGATGCAAACTGATTCAATGTGCCTTGCACTTGATACGAAATTCCGCGCGCAGCATTCACCACCGGGCCGAAAAACATATTAAGCACCATATTGATTCCTTGACCCTGAAGCATACCAGAGATATTGCCAATCAAATCCCACCATGCATACGACAACAAGCGCGTATAGAGCGGAGTCTCGCGGTGTAATAAAAGTTTGGATTCCGCAAAATGGCGGTTGGCGTATGCAATATACATCGATGCATACAATACACTTACTATCAGAAGCATCCAGGCCCATATAACCAGTTTGTCGCCTGGAATAATCTCCAACAGGTAAATCATGGCAAGCCGGCAACCTATGTCGAAAAAAGACAAATAGGCGTAGATGTCCATCTTTTCGTGAGCGATAATCAAAGCCCCATACGGCACCTGAATCAGGCTCACCACAATCATCAGTATGCTGATTTGATAGGCATAGTGAGCACTATCCATCCTGTCGGAGGGAATGATAAGTTTTTCGTCAAGTAGCCACAAGCCTACTGTCTCACATAGGATTACGATGACAATGGCAAGCATTAGGTGCACAACTAATGTGGCGCTGAATGTCTTTTTTAGCCGTTCAAGATTTCCTGTTCCAAGCTCAAAAGTAAGGAACCGCGAAGCACTGCCGCTCAAGGCACCATTCAAAAACGTAAATATGGCGACGCAACCGCCTACCACATTGAATATGCCATAATCAACGTCACCAAGAGTGGATAATACAATTCGGGAGGTGTACAGCGATATTATCATCGACACTCCCATCCGGATATACAAGTATACCGTGTTCTTGGCTATGCGCTTGTTGCTTCCGTCAAAATCCGCCATCTCAAGACTTGCGTATAAAATGCTTTAGGGCTATTATACTGGCTAACAGCTTGATTTTCATATTCATGTAACGTGCCTGCCATATCGAATAAAAACTGATGCCGAGGGCTTCCTTTACCGGCTTGGAGAATTCTCCGTCCGACAGCCTTTCCATAACCCATATACGTCGGTCGTTTGCTGTGACGCTATGGCTTATGCACGGGTTGTATTTCTCCACTTCGGCATAATTTACCTCTATGAGTGCGGCAAGCCGGCTCTCAATTCGCTTGAACACATCATTTCCTGTCGCGGAATTTATGCAAATCATCGAAACCCCATCGGCAACGTCATACGTCGGCTGCATACTCTCGATGCCCCACATATCGCCAAGAATGATATCAGCCTTGCTGTAAGGGCCTTTGAATCTGCAATCTGTGCAATTGTCTCTCACAAATAAATTATTAATATATCCTGTGAGATACAAGTCCTCTGTCCGACGCTTCCTTAGTCTGCGACCATTGTCAAACACATACGTTATATAATAGTTCTGCCAGCCCTTTGTCTTGTCTCTGAAGTTGACACTGACAATTTTTGCCCTATTTTTTGTCTCTAGCTCATCGATATATCTTCTGAACGCGAGATTGGACGGCACACCGTGGCAGACAACCTCCACACACAACAGCCGTTCATAGTCGTTCCGCAGATATTGCCTCAATCCGGCGATTTGGCATGGCACGCCAGAAAAAAGCACATGCCTACCGTTTCGTAAATCAGACTTTACTGACGGATATATAGCGGCGGCATTGCTTTGCAAATATTTAGAACCTCTGATTTTGGAGATATCCTCCTTGCTTTCCACCCTCATGTGTACGGCATTCAACTCAGGCGACATGGCCACGCCGTAGACAACTCCGCCCTTCCCAAGGATTTCTTCTGCTAAAAGACTGAAAACACCACCCGACGAGCTTTTTATAGCCACATCACTCTCGCGGTTTTTTGCCGCGTAGACGGCTGTTGCGTACATACCTCCGTCTATATCGGGATTAAAATTTAAAACAGGACAGACTTTCTTGCACAAGCCACAATGAATACAGCACTGTGAATCTACGTCCGGCAAAGTGAATCCCAGACAATCTTCTTTCATCTCGATGCAATTGCGAGGACATATAGCAGAGCATGCTCCGCAAGCCGTACAATCGCACCTTGGTATTATATCAAGATATTCACTCATCAGCCGATGCGTTCCAATTCATTACGTATTCCATATGCCTTTTGGCAATAGTCGGGCATGAATGACTGAAGGTGGGTTCGTATCGTATTTTCGTTTTCCATGAGCCATTCGAAACGGTCGATAAGGTCTGTGTCGGTCTTAAAATCCTGGGCAGCTATCACATAATTGTCGTCAGTGCCCAAAATGTCTTTTGCGATACCTTTAGATTTCACCGAATACCCAATCACAAGCGTAGGAACATGTGTCGAATAAGCTGCAATAGATGCATGAGTCCGAGCAGCAATCATCATCCGGCATCGAGAAATATAGCCCTTAAGTACTTCTGCGTTGCAATCGTCAATAAGTATTACTCGCCCGGTTCCCTTATATTTTTCGTAAAGAGGCCGCAATGTGTCAAGGTCATTCGATTGAGGCCACACCACATGAGGAATCAGCGCAATCTGCATATTCGTGGTTTCTATGATATGCGACAGCAATTTATCGGCGTTCCTCTGCACTATCCCGTCATTAACAGTGAACCTATTCACCATAGGGCTAAGATTAATACCTACAGTATTTCCTTCAATAAAGCCGGTCGGTAAATCTATCCTAGTCGTTTCGAGGGCGAATGCCGGATCGGGCAACAATACTACATTTCTTAAACCCTCATCGCACATAGCTGTGTAGGTTATACTTTCTCTGGCTATAATCAGCTCATGAGATAATAAGTCTGTCTTGACTTTTGGGTTCGATATTACTTCAGGCTCAATTGAACATCCGACCAGTATTGTTTTGAAGCCCTTCTTGTGAAATACCGTATCAAGGTCATCATAAAAATCTGTTCCGCCATAGCAATAATTGTCCCCGCCAACACTAAGAGCTAATATTGTATCTGGTGCTTTGATGTTAGATAAAATGTGTGCATAAGGAAAAACGTCTAAGGCGTGCACAGATTTCGTTAGCTTTAGTCTGAGATAAGATTTGAAAAAATGTAAATTTGCTCGTGATACCGATTTTACATCAATTAAATTGACCAATTTCAAGAGACCATATTTATTGTCCTCAGTTGGTGCTATGGTCATGTTAATACTCTTTATTTGCGGAGATATGATATGTTCAAGTGACCTTATTATCGCCTCGCAACCATGATTGCCACTCCCTCCGTTGGCATAGTATAATATTTGTTTCATTTAGCAAAAAAAATTCGCGACAGATATTTTGTCAAGCTATAGTTTATATGATTCGTCCAATATGCTCTTAACCACATTCTTTGGACTAAACTTGGTTACGGGAACTTCGTTCTTTGAAAGCAGTTCGTTTTCTATTTTTTGAAGTGCATTCAAAATACTGTCTTCTGTGTTCTCGCAAAAATAATAGCGGTTCATTCCGCCAAAATAGTTGCGGAGTATTTCCTGTTCATTTTCTGTGCCGTCAAGTATGAAAAGAATCGGTTTTCGGGTGGCGGAATAGTGATATATTTTACCAGGAATCTGACCACCATTAAGGTTACTGAGATGAACTAGTACAGTGGTTTTATTCTGTACTTCGCTTAATACATCAAGTGTTACGCGCGGGTGGATGTCAATACATTCAGATTTTAGGGAGAGATTGGAATCGCCATAAATGTAGCCCTTCCTTCTGCTATTATTTAGAGTGTTAAAGAAAGGAAGCAGATTTCGCGTAAACGAGTAATAATCGCCAAAATACCCATACGTAATATCAGTTGAAGAATACTGTGGGCATTCTTCGTCGAAATCGAGATACGGCAATGGTATAGTACTCATTTTGTGTGCTGCACTTGGGAAGAATCCTTTCTGATATTCCGTAGTTATCGGACTGACATAAAGAATTTCATCTGCCGCGTCAAGCAATTTCTTTTCTTCTTGCTCGATTAGAGTTGAGTGGTTTCCGTAAATATCGTGCGACCATGGGTCTTCCCAAATTTGAATCCATCGCTTAGCGTGAATATTCCCTTTTTCGAGTAATAACATTGCAAGTTTGTGGCTTGCGGCAGGCGAGGAATTGGATACCACTAAGTCATATTTCTTTGTTGATTTAAAGGATTGAGAGCGATTCAACCATACCTTATCCAGAGGATAAACTTTATCTTGAGGGAAGACCGCATAGAAAAGCTTCTTAGCCATGCCACGTAGACAGAGATATATCGACCTTTTAGCAGGCGCGTCAATAGAGTTGGCATCAGATAATGGTTGACTTATTCCTGTGGCTTTACCCCGCAAGCGGGCTCTGATTCTATCAGCTCGGGAGGTCGATTGAAATTCTGTATAACTAACCCCATCTATTTTTTTGAGAAAATAATCTTTTTCTCCCCAGCTGTCTGTTTCCATAATAACATCAACCTCACAGCCATTTTCCACGAAACCGCGAATATAACTATTATGGCTCATATTGGCTGAAGTATTTTTGGAAAGACAAGTTCCGACTATAAAAAGAACTTTCATATATGCTTCAGTTTAGTTACTATACGCTCACTGGCCTTGCCGTCTCCGTAAGGATTGACGGCTTTTGACATAAGTGCGTAAGCATCTTCGTCCTCTAAAAGTAATGACACATGGTTAAAGATTTTTTGATAATCTGTTCCTACGAGTTTGACGGTGCCTGCGTCAAGCGCTTCGGGGCGTTCGGTTGTGTCTCTCATTACTAATACCGGCTTACCAAGACCGGGAGCTTCTTCTTGAATGCCACCACTGTCTGTCAGAATCAGATATGATGTTTCCATCAAATAGACGAATGCCAAATATTCAAGCGGCTCTATGAAAAAAATGTTTTCATATGTTTCAAGACTTTCACCAAATACTTCATGTATTGGTTTTCTAACGTTCGGATTAAGATGCATGGGATAAACAAAATCAACAGCAGGAAATTTTTTAGCTAGATCCCTTATAGCCATACATATGGATAAAAATCCTTTACCAAAATTCTCGCGCCGATGTCCTGTTATCAAGACTATTTTTCGCCCTTGGTTCACTCTGGTTATATCATACCCAGCGCCTGTCAAATCGTTTCTCAACTTATTTTCGAGTTCTCTGTCATTATTAATTTTGTCTACTGTCCAGTAGAGCGCGTCAATAACAGTATTACCGGTTATAGTAATCTTATCGGCTGGGATATTCTCTTTCAGCAGATTGTCGTTGCTAAGTTGGGTGGGAGCGAAATTATATTTTGCAATCCGTCCTGTAATTTGTCGATTCATTTCCTCCGGCCATGGCGAATATATGTTGTGTGTACGCAACCCGGCTTCCACATGGCCGACAGGAATCTGCTGATAAAATGCTGCAATGGCAGAAGCAGTAGAAGTGGTAGTATCACCATGTACAAGAACAACATCGGGTCTGACTTCTTTCAAAACATTACGCATTCCTGTCAACACGCGCGAAGTTACATCATATAAATCCTGTCCAGACTTCATTATATTCAGGTCATAATCAGGCTTGATGTCGAAAATGTCAAGCACCTGATCGAGCATTTGACGGTGTTGTCCAGTTACACAAACTATGGTTTCAAAGTCATCAGGAAATTTTTGAAATTCCTTTATCAGCGGAGCCATTTTGATGGCTTCAGGGCGAGTACCAAAGACAATCAATGCTTTCTTCATCTTTGTATTTACTGAATTGGTAATTGTAATATTATTTGATGCGATTACTTTGCCTCAATCAAAGAATAAAAATTCCGTATAGCTTTATTTGGTGTATATTTTTCAACTGATTTCTTACCGTTTTCAATCAGCTTTAATCTAAATAGATTATTTTCGTTAAAATGAATTATTGCGCGCACATATTCGGTGCTATTATCATCTACGAGAATGCCGTTGTCGTCATTTATTACATCTAACGCACCTAACGATTTTGCAGAAACGCAAGGAGTGCCCAACGACATAGACTCAACCAAGACTAATCCAAACGATTCAATTAATGATGGATGCACCATTAAATCAGCATAGTACATCCATGAATATGGATCGTCAGTTTCTCCAATTAACATGACATATTCTTCAAGTTTGTGGTCAACAATGAGTTTATGCAAATCTTCTTGCATCTTTCCTCCGCCAACTATTGCCCATTTAAAATATACACTCTGTTTTAATAATTCTTTTGCTATATCAATTATTCTTGTCAAATTCTTCTCTATTGACAATCTGCTTACAGTAACCAATTTTAGGCTACAATTCCATGATTCATACGGATTGACAGGGTTGACTTTGCTCCTTAACACATCCGTATTAACCAAATTATATATAATACCGGTTTTGCCAACGCATTCAGAAATAGTTTTTTGAATTAGTCTTTCTATTCCTTCGGAAACAGTGATTACTCTATCAAATAATTTCCAATTACGTCTTAGAGTCAAAAGATTAACCCCATTTGAGAAGTCCCCATGATGCCACCATGTCAACTTCTTGTTTGATTTAACGCAATTTAGAACAATTAATTCAGATAGGCCGGGACGGTAAGATATTGCTACATCATATTTCCTTTTAATTCCAAATTGTCTATATATAAATCCCAATAATTTTGAACCTATTTTTGATGGTAGTGTAAGGCAAATTCTTAAAATAATTTCAAAGTATCTTTTGTCTTTTATATTCTTTGAAACAGTTTCTTTTATTGGACCGAATGCGGCTGTAACGTCTCTTGATATTACATTGATATTAGGTTTCAACTCCGAAATAAGTTCACGACCGGGCTGTAGCAATAATAAATCGATATCGTAATCGTCCGTGTCTATAGCATTCAACAAGTTAACTAATGACCTCTCCGTCCCCCCAATAGATAAATTCCCATTGACGAACAGTATTCGCCGTTTTGTTTTCATTTGTATAAATGTAAATCAGATTATTTACTGTTTTGCTTACAATGCGCCATATACAAATATCGGTTATGTAAGTCAATAAAGTAATGATTGTTTGCTGGTCGTCAGGCAGCCTATTGTGGAGTTTTCAAGCATCAGGAACAATTTTTGCACAATGATGTAAAAGTCTCCACATCTGCATACTATACTCTCCAACAGAGTGTAAATATTGAATGTATTGTCAATAATATAACGAAATGGATGGAAGAATACGTCACACTAAAAAAATTTGATTACTCACTTATAATAAGATATGTCTACCTGAGGCGTAGCGAAACCGTTCTACTTCGGAATGGTTTTTGCGGTCTGTTGCGTCGTATTTGTCGAGGTCGTAGCGGTACTGTTCAGCGAGGTGTAGCTTGAACGCCTTTTGATTGCGGCCTTCGAAGGCGAAGAGGTCGGCATCAAACAGGATATTGACGCGACTTAGGATGTCGTAATCTGATAGAGATGTGCGGTCAAAGCCTTTAACGGCTTGTTTGTGCCACTCATCCAATGACCGGAAAATCCAAGTAAGGGGCTTGTCAAGAAATGCTTGTTCGCGCTGACGCGCGCGTCGTTCGATTGCTTTGAACAAGACGTATTGGTCGATATTCTTGTCACCATGAATCAGTACATCAAAAGCTTTGAGAATGATTTTGTTGATTGTCTCTTTGTCGGCAGGCTGATTATAGGCAATCCTATGCATCAGGTCATAAGCATCGGTCAACTTCAGGGCATCCCTGCGGAGTAAGATTGGAGGCGTCCCTCTATTGTTTTGACCCAGTCGAAAGCTTTGCGGAGCACTTTCCGCGCTTCATGTGTCTGCCTTGAATATCGGGAAGGAAGAGAAATAGGTCATTTGCATGATTGAGAATCCTTTCAGCTTCTTCGATTGTATTATCCAGACTGTCGAATACATCTTCACAGACCATTGGCTCGACAGTCTTGCAATCCCGACTTGTCCTATCCATTGTAAAATGCATATTCTTCAGCAAGCATCTGCTGTGCTTTCGATGTAGGTGTCAAGCTCTTAACGCTGTCTCGGGCATTTATGAGCCTGTCGGCATCGTTCTCCATTATGGCGAAAATCAGCGAAATCAGTGCTAATGTCCATTCATTTGTCACTGCTTCCTTCAGCTTGTCATATCGGCTCTTGGCCTGCTCGGCGTCCTCACTATTGCCAAGAATGGTATTGCAACCGAAGAGTACAGCCTGAAGTCTTGCATCAAGTTTACGGTTATTAAGCTGGACAATTCCCATGCGGCTGCAGAATACCGACAATTTCGCTATGAGTGCGGGAGGCAGAGGCTCGGATATTCTATAATATCGTAATGCACAGAGAAGATGGGGCACTATTGCATCCAGCTGGTCGTTTGCCCGAGTCGATTTATGCGAGAACTCAAGCACTCTGACATCCGTTGCTTTCACATCAAATGCAATTGTGCCAACATTATTGAATACCTTGAGTATGATATTGCCCGACTTGCTTTTAGGTTTAGGCATATATATGCCGATAAGTCCAGGGAAATCGCCATTGATGACTTCGACGAGGTCTCCCTCCTCAAGATTTATATCTTCAAGCGGGAAATATGGCAGGCAGTTCCTGTATGCGCGGGCTATGTTCTTGAAATTAGTCATCTCCCTATCGCTTACTGTCCCATATCGTTCAGAACCCACACGGTCAATAAGGAAAGAAAAGCCATTCTGCTGTGAACAAAGCATCTTCACATCTGTAAATGTTCCTCGCACAAAAACATAATGGAATGTAAGATTGACAGTTTTCATCTTTACCTCTCCGTTCTTGGTTTCCCTTACCACATAGGTGGGTGCAAACAGTTCGAGGTCGCAATCATGGCTCATATTGAATCTGTCGACTGTTTTTCGACACATATCCTTAAAGGCAAGCCCGACATAGTTCAGTACGAACCAGCAAGGAGATTCAAGATCGGAATTTACTCCCATTTCGTAGCTTAAAAGCGTATTTTTATTTAGCGCAACGAAATCCAAATCTCTTGTAAATCAACTACTTAAGGATGAGTTCCTGTCACACTTCCGAAAACTGTCTATTTCAATAGTTAATCCTCTCTTGAAAAGAGTTGCTATTTCAATTGCAAAGGTACGATTTTTTATTGACATACCGATACTTTTCTGATGATTTTTATAATCCAAACACAGATTGAGAGCATGGCTTGCTTTAAAAACGGCATAAACTAAATAGCTCAATCAGTTTATAGTAAGACGTTTAAAGTGAGGCTGCGCCGTAAAACTGAATTACGACACAGCCTCGTCGTAGAAATGTGTCAGCATCATTCTGTGTGTACCAGAACTTATCCCCATGTCGGGAATAGGAGAGGTAGCCATTATCCCGAAGATTTTTAAGATAGCGGCTTTCCACACCGAGCAACTTCATCAGCTCCTTGTTGGTGTAGATACGGCACTCGTTTGAAGTGCCATTGCCGGAGGTGCTTCGTTCCTGCGATTCCTCAAGCAGATGGAGGATTCTTTTGAGCATGTCCTCCGCCGTTATTTGTTTGTATTTTTACGATATTCCCACATGTCTGCAAAGGTAGTGAATTATATACAAACAAAACGGAAAAATTGGGGCAAATGTTGTATTTTATACAAACAAATTCGGCTGTTTTAGACCATAAAACACCAGCCATACAAACAAATTCTAATTGCTTATATGACTGGTAGTCAGTATGTTATGTGTAAATTTGAGTCTGAATACTCATCCTCGTTGAAAAGAGCTGGAGCACTTGATTGTCAGTGTTTTATGCCATTTTACCGTTTAGCGCACAAACAAACTTTGCTATAAAAGGCGATAAAACGCTACTGCTCTCCGTTTTTTATTCCTTCTTTATTGATGGGCTCTAATTGCATCAATCTGTATCGGTCTTTTATACGCCAATGATTAAGTACGAACTTTTCAAGTCGGAGCTTATCCTTTTCTGTAAACCAGCTGAATTCCCATTTGCAATCCTGAGGCGTATTCTTCTCAATCCAATCAATGTAGTCTTCATCGACTAGGGAAAGCGAAAGCCCATAGACATGAACAAATTCCACTTGTGAAAGTATATTCGGTAAGTCTCGATGCTTAAAGATATACTCAAATGGATTCTTTTGATACCGAGACAACTCCATGCAGGTCTGATCTACATCAATTCCATCATTTGTTTCTCCATGAAGATATTTATTATGTCCAAATATCAACCTATCGTGTTTAGATGCTCTCCCATGGATATGTAACACCCTTTCATCGGGAATCTCATACAGCCACTCAAGAGTATCAGTATAATTGAAATTGATATAGTATGAATCATCTTTTTCAATATGAGTGTATATGGTGGAAAAGCCACGTGCGATTGACCCCGTGTGACAAGTGCGATTGACCCCTTTGGA
>OHAT01001923.1_pt1 | contig 16807 bp, 15 predicted proteins | sample 1577141 | NCBI WGS metagenome assembly OHAT01 (sample SAMEA3541578, study PRJEB24748) | human gut metagenome | biome: human gut; feature: human-associated habitat; material: faeces | place: China | collected 2012 | reverse complement strand
GCCCCCGACGGCCAAAGCCCTATTCTATGGCGGAAACAAAGGCAGGGGAGGGGGCAGACGCTTGCCCTTGTTTCTGCCACAGAAAAAAGATAAGATCGGGAAAAAGGGGTGTTTTTTCTATGGAATTTTTATCATACCTCATCAGCGGCATCAGCCTCGGCAGCGTGTACGCCATCATCGCGCTCGGCTACACGATGGTCTACGGCATCGCCAAAATGCTGAACTTCGCCCACGGCGACGTCATCATGGTCGGCGGCTACATCTCGTTTTGCGCGATGTTCTATCTGGGACTGCCCAACATCGTAGCCGTCCTGCTCGCGGTCGTCGTCTGTACGGTGCTCGGCATTGTGATCGAGCGTCTGGCCTACAAGCCGCTGCGCTCGGCGCCCAGCCTCGCGGTGCTTATCACCGCCATCGGCGTGAGCTACTTCCTGCAAAACTCCGCCCTGCTGATCTGGAAGGCCGCCGCGCGTGTTTATCCCCCCGTGGTCGAGGGAACGGCGAGCCTTTTCGGCGGTCAGCTCTCCATCTCCTACATTTCGCTCCTGACCATCGCGGTCTGCGTCGTCATCATGCTCGCGCTGACCACCTTCGTCAACAAGAGCAAGATGGGCAAGGCCATGCGTGCCTGCTCGGAGGATAAGGCGGCGGCGCAGCTCATGGGCATCAACGTCAACGCGACCATCTCCGCGACCTTCGCCATCGGCTCCGCGCTCGCGGCCATCGCCGGTGTGCTGCTCTGCTCGTTCAATACGTCGCTCATGCCGACCACCGGCTCCATGCCCGGCATCAAGGCGTTCACCGCCGCCGTGTTCGGCGGCATCGGCTCCATCCCCGGCGCGTTCCTCGGCGGACTGCTCCTCGGCATCATCGAGGCGCTGGCCAAGGCGTACATCTCCACGACGCTCGCCAACGCCATCGTGTTCGCAGTGCTGATCGTGGTGCTGCTTGTCAAGCCCGCGGGACTCCTCGGCAGGTATGTGCCGGAGAAAGTGTGAGGTGGCAACTATGGCAAAGCTGACAACGAAATTCAAGTCCTTGAAAAAGACCACCAAGGTCGACTTCGCGACCTACCTCGGCGTGATCGCCGTCTTCATCGTCGTGACCGTTTTGCAGAACGGCGGGATGCTCAACCGCAAGACGATCGGTCTGCTTGTACCCATCTGCTGCTATATGTCCATGGCGGTCTCGCTGAACCTGACCGTCGGCATCCTCGGTGAGCTGAGCCTCGGCCACGCGGGCTTTATGAGCGTAGGCGCGTTCAGCGGCGTCATCGTCTCGCAGAGCCTGCTCACGGCGGTCCCCAACGCGCCGGTGCGCCTTGCCATCGCCATGGTCGTCGGCGCGATCTTCGCCGCCATCGTGGGCCTGCTCGTCGGCACGCCGGTGCTGCGGCTCCAGGGCGACTACCTCGCCATCGTGACGCTCGCCTTCGGCGAGATCATCGCGGACCTCATCAACTGCCTGCTCGTCGGCTATGACGCCTCGGGCCTGCACATCCTCTTCAACGTTTCCGGCACCAAGACGATCGACGACCTCGGTCTCGACGCCACGGGCTACGCCATCATCAAGGGCGCGCAGGGCGCGACCGGCACCAAGACCATCGCGGGTCTTACCGCGGGCTTCATCCTTGTGATGGTGACGCTCATCATCGTGCTCAATCTCACGCGCTCCCGTGCGGGCCGCGCCATCATGGCCATCCGCGACAACCCCATCGCCGCGCAGTCCGTCGGATTGAACCTCACGAAGTATAAGCTCATGGCCTTCGTCACCTCTGCAGCCCTCGCCGGCGCGGCCGGCGCGCTCTACGGTCTGAATTACTCCTCGCTCCAGTCGGTCAAGTTCAACTTCAACACCTCCATCCTTGTGCTGGTGTTCGTGGTGCTCGGCGGGCTTGGCAACATCTGGGGCAGCCTCATCTCTGCCGCCGCGCTGACCATCCTGCCCGAGGCACTGCGCCAGTTCGCAGATTACCGTATGCTGGTTTACGCCATCGTGCTCATCTTCGTGATGCTCGCGACCAACAATCCCCGGTTCAAGGCATTTTTCGCAAAGCTGCTCCCGCGCCGGCACAGTGCCGAAGAAAAGGAGGTTTGACTATGACGCAGAAAACAAAGCTCGTTCCCGTTACCCGTGAGCCGGCGCTGCTGCCGGAGCGCGACGCGGACAAGTCTCCCGTCCTCGAGTGCATCGACCTCGGCATTACCTTCGGCGGCCTGAAGGCGGTCGACAGCTTCAACATCACCATCGGCCGCACGGAGATCGCGGGCCTCATCGGCCCCAACGGCGCGGGCAAGACGACCATCTTCAACCTGCTCACGAAGGTCTATCAGCCCACGCACGGCACCATCCTCCTCAACGGCAGGGACATTCACGGTCTCAACACCGCGCAGATCAACCGCGCGGGCATCGCGCGTACCTTCCAGAACATCCGCCTGTTCCAGAACCTCTCGGTGGAGGAGAACATCACCACCGCCATGGACACCCAGATGCACTACAACATGGCCGAGGGCATCCTCCGCCTGCCGCGCTTCTGGCGCGAGGAGCGCGTGGTCCACGAGCGCGCGATGGAGCTGCTCTCCATCTTCCACATGGAGGAGCTCGCCGACGCCAAGGCCGGAAGCCTGCCCTACGGCGCGCAGCGCCGTTTGGAGATCCTCCGCGCGCTGGCGACGAATCCCTGCCTGCTGCTGCTCGACGAGCCGGCGGCGGGCATGAACCCCAGCGAGACGGCGGAGCTGATGGAGAACATCCGCTCCATCCGCGATACCTTCAAGATCGCGGTGCTGCTCATCGAGCACGATATGAACCTCGTTATGAACATCTGCGAGGGCATCGCCGTGCTGAACTTCGGGCGCATCATCGCCAAGGGCTCGCCCGACGATATCCAGAACAATCCCGAGGTCATCGAAGCATACCTCGGCAAGAAGAAGGAGGCGTAACGATGGCGCAGATCTTAAAAGTTGATGATATCCATGTGTACTACGGCAGCATCCACGCCGTCAAGGGCGTTTCCTTTGAGGTCAACGAGGGCGAGGTCGTCACGCTCATCGGCGCGAACGGCGCGGGCAAATCCACCATTCTGAACACGATCTCCGGCCTGCTGCACCCCAAGATGGGCAGCGTCCTCTTTGAGGGCCATGACCTCAAGGGCGTCGCGCCGCATAAGATCGTTGAGCACGGTCTGGCGCAGGTTCCCGAGGGACGTCACATCTTCCAGCAGATGACCGTGGAGGAGAATCTGCAGATGGGTGCGTACACGCAGCCCAATTCCACCATCGAGCCGGGCATCGCGGACGTTTATGAGCGCTTCCCGCGTTTGAAGGAGCGCCGCCGTCAGATCGCCGGCACGCTCTCCGGCGGCGAGCAGCAGATGCTCGCGATGGGCCGCGCGCTCATGAGCAAGCCCAAGCTCCTCATGCTCGATGAGCCGTCCATGGGCCTCGCGCCCATTCTGGTCGAGCAGATCTTCGACATCATCCGCGAGCTGCACGCCGCGGGCACGACCATCCTGCTCGTGGAGCAGAACGCGCAGGCGGCGCTCTCCGTCGCCGACCGCGCCTATGTGCTCGAGACCGGCAAGATCTCGCTCACCGGCACCGGCGCGGAGCTGATGGCCAGCGACGCGGTGCGTAAGGCGTACCTCGGCGGCTGAGTCCTTCAAAACCGAATCTCTTGACGCGGCGACGCGGTCCTGCTATCATAGGCATAAGATAGGGGGGCCGCGTTATGCAGTTTTATGAATTTGGCGACGCGCTTCGTCCGCTGGGCGAAAAAGCGCCGGAAAAATGGGAAAATGTGCTCGCCATACTGGAGCCGGAGGAGGTCGGTGAGGTCGCTCTGCCGGCTGCGCTGACGCCGCCGCTCACGTCGGACAGCGTGTACGGCTCGCAGTTGTGCGCGCTCCTGACCGATCAGAACGGCATCACCGGCCATATCCGCATCCCGGCGCGGGGCAGTCAGGCCGCCCGCCGCTTCACGTTTTCGTGGTCGCAGGGAAATGTGCTCATCGTCGATCACGACCGTGTGGTCGCGAACTGCCTCGACGCCATCCGCGCCATGCGTCCGCATAATGCCGACGGGGCGGACAATTTTCTTGCCGATCTGCTGCTCACGCTGGTGCGGGACGATCTTACGGCGCTCGAGCAGCTTGAGGAGCGCATCACGAATCTGGAGCAGGAGGTCCTGGCCGACAACACGGACCGCTTCATCCACCGCATGAGCGCCATCCGCAAGGAGGTCAGCCGCGCGGACCGCTTCTACGCTCAGCTCGCCGATTTCGGCGCGTCGCTGCTGGAGGAGGCGGATGACCTCTTTGACAAGCGCTCTACCCGACGCATGAATTATTTTCTGCGCCGCGTGGAGGCGCTGAAAAATGAGACGGAGCGCCTGCGCGAATACGCCATGCAGGTGAGCGGCGAGTACCAGTCGCAGGTGGACATCGCGCAGAACCGCGTCATGCAGCTTTTGACCATCGTGACGACGATCTTCCTGCCGCTCTCGCTCATCGTCGGCTGGTACGGCATGAACTTCGATATGCCGGAGCTGAGCTGGGAGTACGGCTATCCTGTGGTCATCGTGCTGGCGGTGGTCATTGTCGCCGTGCTGATCCGTTACTTCAAGCGCAAGAAATGGTTTTGAGGAAACAAGAAGGAAGTCCGCCGCGGCGGACTTCCTTCTTTGCCATAAGAGGAGCTTACAGGCTCTTCTCGTAGCTCTCGATCATCTTCTTGACCATCTGGCCGCCGACGGAACCGGCCTCGCGGGAGGTCAGGTCGCCGTTGTAGCCCTGCTTGAGGTTGACGCCGACCTCGCTGGCGGCTTCCATCTTGAACTTGTTCATGGCCGCGCGGGCCTCGGGAACGTTGAGCTTGTTGGTATTCTTGCTGGACATAATGATTTTCTCCTTTTGTTTGAATGTTTGGTTGGGTTTGTTGCTTTTGGGTATCGCAAACATAGCTTTGCCGGATTTTTTGTCGGTATGCAAAGCGAAAGGAGGTAAGTTTTGTTAAAACGAGAAAAGGGTATTTCCTGGCGGCGCGAGTTATGCTATCATAAAAAAACAACGGACCGACGTCGGAGGGGAAACGAGAGGAGAAGCGGATATGGAAAAGATCAAAAAGAATCTTGGCTTTGGCTTTATGCGCCTGCCGATGCAGGGAGAGGAGGTCGACCTCGCGCAGACGCAGCAGATGGTGGACGCCTTTCTGGCAGCCGGCTTCAACTATTTTAACACCGCCCACGGCTATCTGGACGGGAGGAGCGAAACGGCGCTGAAGGCCTGCCTGACGAGCCGCTATCCGCGTGAGGACTATGTTCTGACCAACAAGCTGACGGCGAACTTCTTCAAAACGGAGGCGGACATCCGCCCCTTTTTTGAAAGCCAGCTCGCCGCCTGCGGCGTGGACGATTTCGACTTCTATCTGATGCACGCGCAGAGCATGAAAAATTTTGAGCATTTCAAGGCCTGCCGCGCCTATGAAACGGCGTTTGCGCTCAAGGCCGAGGGCAAGGTGCGCCATGTCGGCATCTCGTTCCACGACAGCGCGGAGATGCTCGACCGCATCCTGACCGAATACCCGCAACTCGAGGCCGTGCAGCTGCAGTTCAACTATGTGGACTACGACGATCCCGCCGTGCAGAGCCGCAGGTGCTACGAGGTCTGCCGGAAGCACGGCAAGCCAGTCATCGTGATGGAGCCGGTCAAGGGCGGCAATCTCGCCGATCTGCCGGAGGACGCCGCGGCGGTGCTGGACGCTCTGCACGGCGGCAGCAGCGCGAGCTACGCCATCCGCTTTGCGGCGGGCTTCCCGGGCATTAGGATAGTGCTTTCCGGCATGAGCGACCTGCGGCAGGTGGAGGACAACATTGCTTTCATGCGCGACTTTAAGCCGCTCGACGAGACGGAGCTTGCCGCGGTCAAAAGGGTGCAGGAGATCTTCCGCAGTAAGAGCCTCATCCCCTGCACGGCCTGCCGATACTGCACGGCCGGCTGCCCGCAGCACATCTCGATCCCCGACCTCTTCGCGGTGATGAACGCCAAGCAGATCCACCGCGACTGGAACGCGGACTACTATTATAGCGAGGTCTACACCAAGAACGGCGGCAGGGCCTCCGACTGCATCCGCTGCGGCAAATGCGAAAAGGTCTGCCCGCAGCACCTACATATCCGCGACCTGCTGGCGGACGTCGCCGCGGAATTTGAAAAAAAGGGCATCGCGCTCAGCCCAGCTTTTCGTATTTCAGAGCTTCCACAAGCTCGGCAAGGAACATCCCGTTGGCGGGCTTTCCGCCGTCTGCGCACAGGTGACCGAAATACCGATCCCAGGCGTCGCGGCTGCCGTGCTCCCAGGTGATCTCAATGGCATGACGAATGGCGCGCTCCACGCAGAAGGCGGTCGTGCCGTTCCGACGCGCGACACAGGGATAGATGACCTTGGTGACGGCGTGCAGCAGAGAGGGATCGTCCAGCGCAAGCAGCGTGGCGTCGTGAATATAGCCGTAGCCCTTGAGACCGGGCGACATCCCAAGCTCATGCAGGATGGAGGTCACAAGCAGGGAAGGCGGGTGCAGAGCGCTGCGCGCGCTCTGCACCGCTGCGCCGCGCATTCGGTCAAACAGCGCCTCGAAGGCAAAGGGCTTGGGCAGAAAATAATCGACCCGCAGCTCCGTCGCCTCCGCCAGCATATGATCGGACACGAAGGCGGAGATGAGAAATATCTCGCTCGCGCAGCCCTCGCGCCGCAGCTGGCGCAGGACGCGGATGCCGTCCGTGCCCGGCAGCGCCGGGTCCAGAACAAGCAGCTCCGGCTCGTGCGCGTGTATCCTTTCCAAAACCTCATGCCCATTGCAGGCAAGCTCGACCGTGAATAAGCCTGTCTCTTCCATTGCGTCCCGCAGCATCGTGCGGAACTCCTCGTTGGTGTCTGCCAACAAAACCGATCTTCGCCACTCCATGCAGTTTTGATTGCCTCCCCCGATGTGTTTTTGAACACGATTTTCTCTGTTGTCTAAAATAGCACAAAATCTTTCGGATTTCAACAAAAATGTGGACGACCTGACGAAAAAGTGCTCGACAAATTTCGCGCCCCCGAGGAAAAGCGCGGCAAAGAAAACGGCGTCCCTGCCGCAGACAGGGACGCCGCTTCGGTCATCGATCATCGGCAGGTGAAGGCTCCGCGCCGGTACGCAGCGCCTCCGCCTCGGCCTTGGCCTCAGCGAGCAGCCTGCGCTCGCCCTTGGTTTTGCATACGCTCTCGTCGAATTGCGCCCACAGGTCGGGACGGCGCAGCATCGTGCGGATATAGCTCTGCTTGCGCCGCCATTTCTCCACGTTGCCGTGGTGACCGGAGAGCAGCACGTCCGGCACGCGGCGTCCGTGCCATTCGTCGGGGCGGGAATACTGGGGATACTCCAAAAGACCGTTCCAGTGCGATTCCTCCGTGAAGCACTCCTCGTCCGGCAATACGCCCGGCACCATGCGGCACACGGCGTCCGCGAGCGCCATCGCGGGGATCTCGCCGCCGGTGACGACGAAATCGCCCATGCTGATCTCCTCGTCCACGCACTCGTCGATGAAGCGCTGGTCGATGCCCTCGTAGTGTCCGCAAACGAGAATGAGGTGGTCATAGGTCTCCTTCAGCTCGCGCGCGACGTTCTGCGTGAAGGTGCGCCCGCAGGGGGAGAGATAGATGGTATGGCCTCTTGAGCCGGCCTCCTCGCAGACGTGCGCCCAGCAGCGGTAGAGGGGATCGGCCTGCATCACCGCGCCGCGTCCACCGCCGTAGGGATAATCGTCCACCTGCATCTGCTTATTCGTGGTGAAGTTTCGGATCTGGTGGGTCCTGATGGTGATATAGCCCCGCTCCTGCGCGCGGCCGAGGATGCTCGCGTGCATCATCGCGTCCACCGCGTCGGGAAAGAGGGTGAGAATGTCAATCCGCATTGGTTTCCAGCCCCTCGATCATCTTGACATATATTTCGCGCTTTTCCGCGTCGATGTCCACAATGAAAATATCCTGCACGGCGGGGATCAGGTAGCACTTCTCCGGCCCGCGGACCTTGTAGAGCTTGTGCGCGGGGTAGGTGAGGACCTCCTCGACGGTGCCGACATAGCGGTGGAGGAAGTCCTCATAGACCTGCATCCCGATGAGCTCGGCATCGAGAAATTCGCCCTTTTTGAGCTGCACCTCGCTGCGCTTGATGGAGAGGATCTTGGTTTTCAGCGTTTCCGCGGCAGTCATATCGTCCCAGCCGGGGAAGTGCATGAGCACCATGTCGCCCTGTATGCGGCGGTCGGTGGGGCGGAACTGCGTGCCGTCCATATAGAGGGCCTTGAAGCCGGCGAGCTGCGTGGGCGTCACGTCCCACGGCTGCACCTTCACATCGCCCTTCACGCCGTGCGTGTTGACGATCTGACCGACCTCGATGAATTCGGGCGCCTCGGACCTGGCGGGCTTACCCTTGGAAAAGATACCCATGGCGGGGACCTCCTTGCGTTTGACATATTTTTTTCAGTATAACCGAAAAGCGGCGCAAGGGCAAGTGCGGATTTTATCCCGCGCTTGACGCAGCGGCGGCATTTGTGCTATAACGGTAGCAAAGAAACCGTGAGAGGAAAGGAAGTCTTGCTATGCTCATTTCCACCAAGGGCCGCTACGCGCTGCGCGTCATGCTGGAGCTGGCGCAGGGCGAGCCGGGAGAGTGTATGCCGCTGCCGGTGATCGCGCAGCGGCAGGGCATTTCCGAAAAATATTTAGAGAGCATCATCGCCGTGCTCGCGCGCGCGGGACTGGTCGAGGGGCAGCGCGGCAAGGGCGGCGGCTACCGCCTTAGCCGGGAGCTGAAGGATTATTCGGTCGGCGAGATCGTCCGGCTGACGGAGGGCTCGCTTGCGCCCGTTTCCTGTCTGGAGGGGGAGAACACCTGCCCGCGCGCGGACAAGTGTCTCTCGCTGCCCGTCTGGGAGAAGCTCGACACGCTCATCAACGACTATCTCGACAGCGTTTCACTCGCCGACCTGCTGGCCGAGGGCGGCGGGAACGGCTGCGGCATCTGAGCCGCGGCGAAGCCTGCCGGAGAGCAATACGGTAAATAAAAGGAGCGCCGCTCATTCGAGCGGCGTTCCTGCTCTGTTTGGCTGTGCGCTCAGCGGACGCTGCCGTCGGCCTTGAAGGTCGGCAGCGGCGCGAGGAACTTGATGTCGTCGCGGTTCTTGGCGTCGCCCTCGGCGAGGACGGCCATGCGGCCGGCGACCGTGCCGCCCGCTTTGGCGACCAGCGTCTCCATCGCGTGCAGGCTGCCGCCGGTGGAGATGACGTCGTCCACGATCAGAATTTTCTTACCCTTGATGAGGTCGGCGTCGTCGCGGCCGAGGAAGAGCTGCTGTACGCCGAGCGTAGTGATGGAGCGATCCTCCACGGAGATGGGGTCGGGCATATAGACCTTGGGGCCCTTACGCGCGATGAAATACTTCTCCGCGCCGCTCTGACGCGCCATCTCGTGAATGAGGGGAATGGACTTGGCCTCGGCGGTGAGCAGATAGTCGTAGTCCAGCTCCTCCGCCAGCTTGAGGAGATCGCGGGCGCAGGCGACGGTCAGCTCGGCGTCGCCGAACATGATGAAGGCGCCGATGTAGAAGTCCTCCGTCACCTTGCAGATGGGGAGATCGCGGACGAGGCCCGCAACGTGCATGGGATAGGTCATCATAGTGGTTCTTCCTTCCTGTTTCTTCCTGTAATAGCCGCCTCAGCGGCCGGTATTTTGAGGCGTCCCGCTCAGTCGATCTCGGGACCCTTGTATTTTTCCTTCTTCTCGCTCGGCTCGCGGACCTCGCTGTCCACGTCGATCACACCGCCGCCGGCCGGCTGCTCCGGCACGACAAGGGCCATGATGACATAGAGCAGGATGCTCGTGCCGTAAAAGAACGCCAGCAGCGCCCAGATCACGCGCACGATGGTGGGGTCGATGCCGAAATAATCCGCCACGCCGGCGCAGACGCCGCAGAGCTTTTTATCCGTTTTGGAACGGTAGAGCCGCTTTTTCACGAAAAAAGTCTCCTTTCTTCTTTCTTGCAGGGTAAAGTATAGCACGTCTTACTTCGGCTGTAAATCACTTTTTTCGACCCATCAGGCTGAACCAGCCGAAGGTCATCGGCCAGAGCGTGCCCGCCATGAGCACCACGGCAAAATAACGGATGCCGTCGCCGACGCTGTTCGCGCCAAAGGCCGCCGTCAGCGGCGCCTTGAGGGCCACGCGCACGGCCAGCGTCAGCGCAAGGCCGAGCACGACCTTGAGGATCTGCGCCCACCACACGGCCCGCGTTTCAAAGCGCGTGTAGTGCCGGTCGGCGAACACCGAGACGATCGCACCGAGCACAAGGCCGAGCATCGTCCACGCCGTTTTGACCGCGTGGTCAAAATTGGCCGCGTTGCCGCTCGCGCCTGCGCGGACGCGAAGCGCATAAAGCAGGAACAGCGCCGCCGGTACGAGCAGGATGAGCCAGATGTGCTCAAGCACCTCGCCGCGGTGGCCGATCTCTTCAAGCAGAGGATAGAACGCCAGCACCAGCAGCCAGCCGATCAGGAATGATACGCCGACGTCGAGCGGCGTGTGGACGCCGAGATACAGCCGCGAAAAGGGAATGAGCAGCGCCAGCGCCATGCACACCACGCGCACCCAGAGCTTTTTCGTGATGCAGAACATCCCGCCGTAGGCGGCGACGGCGTTCTGCGTGTGGCCCGAGGGGAAGGAGAAGCCCGTCGCGCCCGCGCGGGCGGACTCGACGATCTCGAACGAGGGGTCGAGCACCCAGGGCCGCGGGATGCAGAACGTGATCTTCAGCATCTGGTTGACCGCCGTGCCGGTGAAGCACAGGAGCATGAGAAAATAGCCCTTGTTTTTGTCCACGCACCAGAAGACCACCAGCATAAAGAGCATGAACAGCGTCTCGCCGCCGAGCTCCGTCACGCCCTGCATGAGCGTGTCGAGCAGCGGAGTGCGCAGCTCGGCGATGGCGCGCAGGCAGTTCAGATTCCATTCCATAAAGGGAGTCATTCTTTTCTTTCCACCTTCTTCTGAAAAAATGAGGTAAAGCATGGTGCATTATAAGCCATTTCGCGCGGGAATGCAAACATTTCGGACAAAGCTGTGAAGAAAAAGTGCGAAAGCACTTGAAACTTTGCGCGTCGTGTGCTATAAATAACTGTCAGAGAAACGCAGAGAACGGGAAAATAGCGAGCTTGCTTCGCGCAGAGAGGACCGGTCGGCGGCTGGAAGCCGGTCTGTGGAGTGTCGCTTGGTTCGCCCGGGAGCGGCCGCGAGGAAAGGCGCGGACGGCTGACCGCCGTTAAAGGGTCGCGAGTGCGCGCAGACCGTCTGCGCGAATTTGGGTGGTACCACGGAAGAGCTCTTTCGTCCCATGCGGACGAGGGGGCGCTCTTTTTTTGCCTCCCGCCATCGTTCGGAACTTTCGACAGAGAAGGAGAAATGATATGAAACAGGAATTGGAAGCCATCCGCGCCAAAGCCCTTGAGGCCATCGGCGGCGCGGAGAAGGCGGAGGACCTTGAGGCGCTGCGCGTGCAGTACCTCGGCAAGAGGGGCGAGCTGACCGCTGTCCTCAAGCAGATGGGCAAGCTCAGCGCAGAGGAGCGCCCCGTGATCGGCCAGCTTGCCAACGAGGTGCGCGCCAAGCTCGAGGAGAGCGTGGAGACGCGCGCGAAGGAGCTGGCCGCAAAAGCGCTGGAGATGAAGCTCAAGGCCGAGGCGGTGGACGTCACTATTCCCGGCAAGGCCGTGAAGATCGGCAAAAAGCACCCGATGTATCAGGTGCTCGACGAGATCAAGGATATCTTCGTCGGCATGGGCTTTGAAATTCTCGAGGACCGCGAGGTCGAGACCGCCGACTACAACTTCACCAAGCTCAACTGCCTCGAGGGACACCCCGCACGCGAGTGGACGGATACGTTCTACTTTACCGAGGACAGCTCTATTCTGCTGCGCACGCAGACCTCTCCCATGCAGATCCACGCGATGGAGACGCGCTCTCTGCCCATCCGCATCCTTGCTCCGGGCCGCGTGTACCGCAAGGACGAGGTGGACGCCACCCATTCCCCCATGTTCCACCAGATCGAGGGCATGGTCATCGACAAGGGCGTGACGATGGCGGACCTCAAGGGTACGCTCAACGCCGTCATGGAGGAGCTGTACGGCAAGGGCACGGTCACGCGCTTCCGCCCGCACCACTTCCCCTTCACCGAGCCGAGCTGCGAGATGGACATCCAGTGCCACAAGTGCCACGGCGCGGGCTGCCCGACCTGCAAGGGCGAGGGCTGGATCGAGGTCCTCGGCGCGGGCATGGTTCACCCCAAGGTGCTCGAGGGCTGCGGCATCGACTCCAACGTGTATTCCGGCTGGGCGTTCGGCATGGGCCTGGAGCGTCTGGCGCTCGGCCACTTCAAGATCGGCGACCTGCGTCTGATCTTCGAAAACGACGTCCGGTTCCTGGAGCAGTTCTGAGAAAGGAGAGCGAAGAAAATGAATTTAAGCAGAAATTGGCTCAACGAATTTGTTGACCTCCACGACATCACCGATAAGCAGTTCAACGACGAAATGACGCTCTCCGGCTCCAAGGTCGAGACCATCGAGCGTCTGGACGAGAGCCTCAAAAACGTGGTCGCGGGCAGGATCCTCTCCATGGAAAAGCACCCCGACAGCGACCACATGTGGGTCTGCCAACTCGACGTCGGCAGGGAGGAGCCGGTGCAGATCGTCACCGGCGCGTGGAACATCCACGTCGGCGATCTGGTGCCCGCGGCGCTGCACAAGTCCGTGCTGCCCGGCGGCGTGAAGATCGAAAAGGGCAAGCTGCGCGGCGTGCCGTCCAACGGTATGCTCTGCTCGCTCAAGGAGCTGGGCCTGACCGCCGAGCACGACTTCCCCTACGCGGTCATCACGCCCGCGGCGCTTCTGAACGACTATCATCCCATCGACCCCGCCAAGCCCTCCATCCCCGCCGACATCAAGCCCGGTGACAAGGTGTTCGGACCGGTCGCGGCGGCGAAGGTGCTCGAGTGCGCGCCGCAGGGCGACGGCACGTTCCATACCTGTCTCGACCTCGGCGGCACGACCGCCTGTCCCGACACCGTCTGCTCCAACCTGCACGAGGGCGATCTGGTGGCCTACAACACCAAGTCCGACTCCATCTGCACACTTGCCGACCTGCACGCCGAGCAGAAGGAATTCCCCCATTGCATCGCCGACGGCATCTTCGTCCTGCGTGAGGACGATGTGAAGCCCGGCGACGACATCGCGAAGGTCATCGGCTATGACGACAGCGTGGTCGAGTTCGAGATCACGCCCAACCGTCCCGACTGCCTTTCCGTCATTGGCCTTGCCCGCGAGGCGAGCGCGACCTTCCACCGCCCTCTCAAGCTGCACACACCCGAGGTCAAGGGCTGCGGCGGCAACATCGCGGAGCTGGTCGACATCGAGATCGAGGACGGCGAGCTTTGCCCGCGCTACACCGCGCGCATGGTGAAGAACGTGAAGATCGCGCCCTCCCCGAAGTGGATGCGCGAGCGGCTGCGCAACTCCGGCGTGCGCCCGATCAACAACATCGTGGACATTACGAACTACGTCATGCTTGAGTACGGCCAGCCGATGCACGCCTTCGACTTCTCCTGCGTGGACGGCGGCAGGATCGTCGTCCGCACCGCGCGTGAGGGCGAGGTCATTCAGACCCTCGACGGCAACGACCGCAAGCTCACGCCGAATATGCTCTGCATCTGCGACGAGCACAAGCCCGTGTGCGTCGCGGGCGTGATGGGCGGCGCGAACAGCGAGATCGTCGGCGATACGGCGATGGTCCTCTTTGAGAGCGCGAACTTCAACGGCGTGTCCGTCCGCCGCACGGCGGCGGCGCTCGGGATGCGTACCGACGCCTCCGCGCGCTACGAAAAGGGTCTTGACCCGATGAACACCATGAAGGCCGTGCAGCGTGCCTGCGAGCTGGTCGAGCTGCTCGGCTGCGGCGAGGTCGTAGACGGCGTGATGGACGTCATCGCCAAGGACAAGGCTCCCACGGTCGTGAAGCTCGAGCCGGAGAAGATCAACGCGCTGCTCGGCACCGACCTGCTCGAGAGCCTGATGCGCGAGATCCTTCTCTCCCTCGGCTTTGAGCTCAGCGGCGACGACATTCTCGTGCCGAGCTGGCGCGGCGATGTGGAGCATTACAGCGACATTGCCGAGGAGGTCGCCCGCTTCTACGGCTACAACAACATTCCCTGCACGCTCATGCGCGGCGAGACGACGCGCGGCGGCTTCAGCGAGCAGCAGCTCTTTGACCGCGCGCTCGGCGAGACCTGCCGCACGCTCGGCTACGACGAGATCATCACCTACTCGTTCATCAGCCCGTCGTACTACGATAAGATCCGTATGCCGAAGGACTCCCCGCTGCGTAAGAGCCTGAAGATCCTCAACCCGCTGGGCGAGGACACCTCCATCATGCGCACGACCATCCTCCCCTCCATGCTGGAGATCATCACCCGCAACTACAACTACCGCAACAAGGCCGTGCGCCTCTACGAGCTGGGCAAGATCTACCTGCCCCGCGAGGACGGTCTGGCCGACGAGCCGAAGATCCTCTCCCTCGGCGCTTACGGCGACGGGATGGACTTCTTCACGCTCAAGGGCGGCATCGAGGCCATTCTCCGCGCCTGCCGCATCAAGGACGTCCGCTTTGAGGCCTGCACGGACAACGCCTCCTATCACCCCGGCCGCTGCGCGAAGGTCTATGCCGGCGATGTCGAGCTGGGCGTGTTCGGCCAGATCCACCCGCTCGTCGCGGCCACCTACGGCGTGGACGCGGAGATCTACGCCGCCGAGCTGCGCTTTGATGCGCTCTACTCCGTGCGCGGCGGTATCCCCGTCTACCGGCCGCTGCCGAAGTTCCCCGCCGTCACGCGAGACATCGCCGTGGTGTGCGCCGAGAGTGTCACCGTCGGCGCGCTGGAGGACTGCATTCGCCGCGGCGCGAAGGGCCTTTTGAAGAAGGTCGAGCTGTTCGACATTTACCGCGGCATCGGCGTCGCGCCGGGCAACAAGTCCGTCGCGTTCAGCCTGACGCTGCGCGCGGACGACCGCAGCCTCACCGGCGAGGAGGCCGACGAGGATGTGAAGAGCATCCTTGCGCTGCTCGAAGCCGAGCTGGGCGCGAAGCTGCGCTGACAAAAGAGCATTTTTTATCAGGGACCGCATGGCACGAGGACTGCCGTGCGGTCCTTTCCCATTGCCCAAATTTCTTTCGTTTTTCGGCAAAAAGGCATGGACAAGCGCGGGAAATCGTAGTATACTCCATGCAACAGGTATCACAGGTGTTTAAGCCTAACATTAGAAAAAATTATGATAAAGCGAGAACAGGAGGATCATGGCGATGGCATACAAGGAAAGCTACGCGGGCAGGATCAACCGCAAGCTCAACAAAAAGCTCCATGTGGTGGAGGTCGCGGCGGGACGGCAGAAGGCCGACCTCGTTTTGAAGAACGCGACCTATGTAAATGTGTTCTGCAACCAACTCAGCCGCGGCGACATCGCCGTGGCCTCCGGCCTGATCGCCGGCATGGGCGAGCATTACGAGGGCGAGATCGAGGTCGACATGAGCGGCAAGCTCGTGCTGCCCGGCTTTGTGGACGCGCACATCCATCTGGAAAGCTCGCTCGTCAGCCCGAAGGAGTTTGCCAAGGCCGTTCTTCCGCACGGCACCACGACCGTTATCACCGACCCGCACGAGATCGCCAACGTCATGGGCACCGACGGCATCGAGTATATGCTGCAGGCCACCGAGGACCTGCCGCTCGACGTGCGTTTCATGCTGCCGAGCTGCGTGCCCGCCACCCCGCTCGACGAGAGCGGTGCGAACCTTGATTACCGTGCCATCGACAGCTTCTACGAGCACAACCGCGTCGAGGGCCTTGCCGAGATGATGAACTACGTCGGCGTCGCCAATGCCGACGAGCAGGTGCTCGAGAAGATCGTCGCGGCGCAGGCGCATCACAAGAAGATCGACGGCCACGCTCCCGGCCTTTCCGGCAACGACCTTAACGCCTACGTTGCCGCCGGCGTCTACTCCGACCACGAGTGCTCCGATATGGGCGACGCGCTCGCCAAGCTCGAGCGCGGCCAGTACATCATGATCCGCGAGGGCACCGCAGCGCGCAACCTTGACGCGCTGCTGCCGCTGCTCACGCCGCAGTATTACACCTACTGTATGTTCTGCACGGACGACAAGCACCCCAATGATCTGCTGGAAAAGGGTCACATCGACTACATCATCAAGAAGGCCATCGCCGCGGGCGTGGACCCCATCATCGCCGTCAAGTGCGCGAGCCACCACGCTGCCCGCTACTTCCTGCTCAACAACCGCGGCGCCATCGCGCCCGGCTTCCTCGCCGACTTCGTTATCATCGACAACTTCCGCGACTTCAATATTCTTGAGGTCTACAAGAAGGGCAAGCTCATGTTCGACGGCAAAGAGGTCGCGCCCTTTGAGGCTCCCGAGATCGATCCGCATCTCATCAAGCGCTCCCACGAGACCTTCCACGTCGCGCACCTCACCGCCGACGATTTCACCGAGACCCGCCCGCGCGCCGTGCTCGGCATGGTCCCGGGCGAGATCGTGACGACCGACGCCGGCTACGCCGACAAGATCGACCTGGAAAACGACATTCTCAAGATTGCGGTCATCGAGCGCCATAAGAACACGCACCACATCGGCATCGGCTACATCAAGGGCTACGGCCTCAAGTCCG
>OHAT01001921.1_pt1 | contig 16831 bp, 9 predicted proteins | sample 1577141 | NCBI WGS metagenome assembly OHAT01 (sample SAMEA3541578, study PRJEB24748) | human gut metagenome | biome: human gut; feature: human-associated habitat; material: faeces | place: China | collected 2012 | reverse complement strand
CAAGGACGACAGCGGCGGCACGAACTATGCCAAGATCGCACCGGCCACAGCCATCTTGAATGTGGCGGCGGACGCCGAGTTGGAGCGCCCCTTCCAGTCCATCTCTGTCAACGGTACGAAGCTGAATGCAAAGAACATTTCCTATGAGGGCATCGTTACCCTGGGCAGCGAGGACAACGAGGAGATCAAAAATGTCTACGAGGAGATTCCCAAGTACCATGTGATCGTTCCGGAAGGAACAGAGAGCGTTGACATTACCTACAACGAGGGCGTGGATATTTACCACGCAGACGCTACTGCATACGGCTACGAGACGGACCTTGCTGTAGATGTGGTGTCCTCGGCAACTATCCGCTCTGTTACCTTGAAAAACAGCTACAAGGTCAACGGTGACGGCACCCAGACCGTCACCACCCCCGTCACCCGCTATATCCGTAACGAAGATGGAACGGCCATGGCGATCACACTGGAATCCAGCAGCACTAATAATTTTAGGCCCGTCGCCCTGTTCACCTTTGAGTATGCCAAGACAGAACCGGATGTGATGTATGGGGATGTGAATGGAGACAATACCATTGATGTTTCGGATGCGCTGCTGGTCTGCCAGTTCTATCTGGGCAATGTAGCACCGACGGATGCGCAGAATGCAGCTGCCGATGTGAACGGAGACGGTGCAGTAGATGTTTCGGATGCCTTGATGATCTGCCAGTTCTACCTGGGAAATATTACGGAATTCCCTGCTGAGAAAAATCTTGATAGGAGGAATTGAAAACACATGAAAAAAATCCTTTCTATTCTGCTGACATTGGCGATGGTGCTGAGCCTGGTACCTGCCGTCTTTGCAGCAGACGAACCGACCATCACTATGAGCGCAGATAAGACCTCTGTCGCCCCCGGTGAGACCGTGACGCTGACTTTGAGCCTGGATAAGGAACTTGTTGCGGACGCCGTTGGCATTTCCATTAGTTTTGACACAAATGCCTACACGCTCACCGGACGGAAAAATCTTGGAAGTAGACCTGCCCGTCTCGGCTTTACGGATATTGATCCCGCCAATAAACAGGGCGCAGTAAAAGTCGCCTATTTGCAAACGACCTTTGATAAGTATGATCCTTCTCATACCAGTTTTGCAGCAGGTGATTGGGCATCTTTTACCTTCACCGCAAATGAGGGTGCAGATACTTCCAATGCAAAATTTACGATGAAAGTCGATAACCTTCTGACATACAGTGATGACGGTGCATCTCAGGTTCAAGTCCCTCACAATGTGGCCGGCAGTGAGCTGACCATTCCCGTCGAGACTCCTGCTGCCAAGGGCTACACCGTGTCCTTGGGTGCGGACAAGCAGGTAGCCTCCGGCCAAATCGTGGAGATCCCTGTGACCATCGGCAACAACGACGGCAAGACCACCTACAGCGCCTACGACATGACCTTCTCTTTTGACCCCGCCATTCTGACGCTGAACATGGAAGCCACCAGCATCGAGGGTTATCGCGTGATCCCCGGCAGCGGCACCGTGCGAATCGTGCGTTACGGCAAAGCCGCCGAGCTGGGCGATGCACTGACTCTGAGCTTTGTGGCAGCCGGCCAGGGTAAATCTGATGTGAAAGTAACGAAAGCGTGTGTGGATACCAATGCAAACGCCATTGAGTTTGACGCACCTGCGGCTGCCATTTTGGATGACACCGCCGTTATTACCGTCAGCGGCTACACCGTGACTCTGCCGGATGGCTTCACCCGCACCGACGCGGAGGGCTCCGTGATCGCAGCAGGCGGCACTCTGACCTTCAAGCCCGCAGACCCCAACTATGACTATACTGTCACCGTCACTGTCGGCGGCGGTGAGGCAACGACAGTTAGCCCGGACGAGGGTGGCATCTACACCGTGCCCAATGTCAACGGCAATGTGGTTGTCTCCAGTACCAAGACCCCCAAGACCTTCACTGTCGCCCAGGGCGACGATACCACCGGTGCTGCGACTGCTACTTACCAGACTGACTACACCTTCGAGCTGACCCCTGCGGATGGCTATGTCTACAATATGGCTGTGACCATCGGCGGCAAGGCATACACCGGCTTTAAGGCCCAGGTAAATGACGACGGCACCACCACCTACACCATCCCCGGTGCGGATGTGACCGGCAACATCGTCATCAACAGCAACAAGCAGGTCAAGCCGCTGGAAACCTACAAGGTCACCTTTGCAGGTACCGGCGTAGGTGATGCTACCGGCGAGAGCACCGTTCAGGAAAAGGCTAACTACACCTTCACCGTGGCCAAGCAGAAGAACTTTGAGTACACCATCACTGCCACTATGGGCGGCAAGGATGTGGCTATCACCGAGGGAGTCGACAACACCTACACTATCGCCAATGTCACCGGCGATCTGGTCATTACCATCGAGAAGAAATCCACTCTGACCATGGAGGTAGCTGTTTCCGAGTATGTGCAGATGGATAACAAGACCGTGTTTCTGGTAACCGTGACCGGCACCCCCGAAGAGGGCAAGGCTTTTGCCTACGGCGATAATGTCATGTATAAGACTACCGCTTACGGTGAGAATGTGTACAGCTGGCTGGTGATTGTGGACAAGAATGAGGCATTCACTGTGGCTACGGCTGAGGCCAATATCGCCCAGGCCAGCGCCACAGCCGAGGAAGTGAAGCAGAGCTATGATGTCAACGAGACAGGCGTTGTGGACATCAACGATGCGCAACTCACCTATGACATCTACAGCGGCAAGTACACCGACTTCGAGAAAGTCTCTGTGCGGAAGTTCCTGCGCGCGGATGTGAACCTTGACAAGGCCGTCAACTCCACCGACGCCGTTGCGGTCGTCAAAAATTCTAAGTAAACCAAGGCGAATCCATAGCTTCCCCTCCCTTTTGGGAGGGGAGGCAATTCGCCATATTTTGGGGCTTTACCATTGCCTCCTGTTTTAGGAGACGATGGTAAGAATCCAAAATAAGCATTTGGAGGATACCCGTATGAAAAAACATAGCGGACTATATAGCGCCGTGAGTATTTTGCTGGTCATTGTGCTGGTGGCAGGGATCAGCATCTCACTTCTTTCCTCCGGTCGGACAAGGCCGGAGAATCCCATCAGCACTCAGCCGGATCGGCTCCAGGCAGAGTCGCTGCAAGGCTCCGGCAGCACTGGCGGACAAAGCTCCGGCAAGGATAATACAGAGAATACGGATACTGCCCAGGACCCATCAGAGCCGCAGAAGCCCGATGAGCCACAGAAGCCCGATGAGCCACAGAAACCCGATGACACCAAGCCGGATCCATCGGGCCCCACAGACCCCACGGATAACCCCGGCAAGGGCGACCAGGGCGGCTCCAAGTCAGACGATAACAAAGGCGGCTCCGAGGATTCCGGTGACCATGGTGATGGCACCGGCGGAGACGACGGGGACCACGGCGGCAGCGGAGGTGACCACGGCAGCGGCGGTGAGGAGGATGATACCCCCCGCATTTATACGACACTGAAAACCCAGCAGCTTACCAAGGCAGAGCTGCCCGACAGCAAGCTGACCTTTGTGGCCTATCCCCTGGGTAAGGGCGATCTGCATATCCGTGTCCGGCTGAAAAATGAGACCAATTCCGGAAACGGATTGCTGCTTACTTCTCAGAATAACCAGGACTACGAGGCACAGCTGGATTTCAACGCAGATAACCTCTTTGTGCTGTCTCTTTATGATGGGGAGACCTTTCTGGGACTTGTTCAGTACCGGGTGGGCTATTACGCGAATCTTGCGGACGATACCCACCCGACGGTGGGGGACTATCCACCCTCCATCGTTACCAATCTGGACGGGGCCAGCCTGGACATGAGCTCCCAAACCTTCCCCTTGACGGTGATTGCCCGTGCCAACGCAGAGCTGGGAGCCGGTGTGATCTATTCCAATCAAATTCGGGTCACGCTGGACGGCAAAACCGTGGAAAAGAGCTACGGCGATTCTCAACCCACCTACGAGTTGTATTTCGATCCCCCTCAGTTGGGCGATGAAGAAACCCACATTGTCCGGGTGCTGGCCTGGGATGGTAACGGAAACTCCACCATGAAGGTCTACACCGTCACCTATCACCAGATCAGTGAGGGCGACCCGGCAGGCTCAGTGGATGTGGTGCTGGATGCGACCACCATCGGCCTGGGCATTCTGGATACCGGTACGCTGGACATCGTGGAGGGCGAAACGGCGGCATCCGTGCTGCTGCGCTTCCTGCAGGAGCGCGGTTATGAGCCGGATTACCAGGGGTCCACCACTATGAACTTCTATCTGCGCCGGATTAGCCGGGGCGACATTGCCTACCGTGCCAATGTCCCGGAGCATCTTTGGGAGCTGATCCTGCGGGACGGCATCACCACCAATGACAACTATGACCGGGACAGCATCGGGGAGTTTGACTATACCCAAGGCTCGGGCTGGATGTACTCCATCAACGGCACCCTGTATGAGGGTACCGGCATGAGTGGCTACAAGGTCCGCAACGGCATTACCATTTATGTGCGCTTCACCCTGTCCTACGGCAAGGACATCGGCGGCTACGATTCCACCGGAGGCGGCTACGGTTCACTGAGCAGCTACTGCGGCCTGTGGATCAACGGCGGCTACCAAGCCCTGGGCCACGACTTCGTGGAGACGGACCGTTTGGAACCCACCGAAACAGAGGATGGTTACATCCACTATCGCTGCTCCAAGTGCCATGAGGAGAAAACAGATATTCTCCCGGCCACCGGCGGCGGAACGGAGCCAATAGAGCCTGCCCCTACGGAGCCCGGTCCCCACGGAACCGACGCCCACGGAACCCAGCAACCCTACGCCCACAGAGCCAACTTCCGAATAGGACCGGCTGATGCGGCGGAGGATGGGAAACGCTCTAACGGGACACGGGAACGGTAAAGTAGAAGGGCGTTGAAACGAACGATGGAGGATACTGCATGAAAAGTGCAACACGAATATTAGCGGCACTTCTTTGTGTGCTGCTTCTGCTCCCAACGGTGGCCTTTGCGCAAGCGCAGCCTTCTTTGGAAAAACAGATCGCACAGAGTGCGGAGGGAATGTCCGCTCTGGGCGGCAAGAAGGGTGAATTGCTGAAAGACCGGGAACTGTTTCCTGCAGGCGATTCCGTCTGCGATTGGCTGGCCATAGCTATGGCGCTGTCCGGCACAAGGGAGAGCTATTCCGACTATTTGGCGGAACTGAAGGCCCATGTGGAGGACGCATACGCCAAAAACGGATGCCTGGACCGCAACAAGGCCACGGAATACCACCGGATTTCTTTAACGGTGCTGGCACTGGGGGGCAACCCCACCAACTTCGGCACGAAGCCCGACGGCTCGGCCATTGACCTGATCGCAGAGGGTACTTACAACTATGCCCGTGATCCGGGCGCTCAGGGCTTAAATGGCTGGATATGGGCGCTGCTGACCTTGGATGCCGGGGACACAGAGGTCCCGGCAGACGCCCTGTATTCCCGGGAGGACATGGTAAATGCCATTTCCGTTGCTCAGGAGCCGGACGGCGGCTTCGGCCTGATCCCCGGAAAATCGGATGTGGACATCACAGCTATGGCGGTGCAGGCCCTAGCTCCCTATCGGAACCAGATGGAGACCGAGATCGACGCAGCACTTTCCTATCTTTCTGGCCAGCTGACGGACACCTGCGGGTATATCGCCTACGGCGATGAAAACGCGGAAAGCACCGCCCAGGTCATCCTGGCCCTGTGTGCGCTGGGCATTGACCCGGAGACGGATAGCCGTTTTGTTAAGGGCGAGCACACCCTGCTGACGGAGCTTTCCCAGTTCCGGGAAGCGGACGGCACCTACCGCCATGTGCTGGAGGGGGCCGACGACGGCCTGGCAACGGCCCAATCCGTCCTGGCCTTAGTGGCTGTGCAGCGTGTGCGGTCCGGGCAGCCGTGGGCGCTGCATTTTGACGGCACTCAAGCGCCCCGTGAGGCATTCGGCACAAACGGAATCATCATCTGCGCCGTGATCGGTGCGGTAGTCGTAATCGCCGCCGGTGCGATCTACATCATCGGCAGAAAGAGGAAAAAGGCATGAACAAGCTGACAGATCAAATTCAGGCAGAGGTTAACAAGGTCGTTTTGGGCAAGGAGGACATCGTCCGCAAGGTGCTGCTGGCCATCCTGGCACAGGGCCATGTGCTGCTGGAGGATGTCCCCGGCGTGGGCAAGACGACGCTGGCCAAGGCATTTTCCAAAACGCTAGGTCTGGACTCCAAGCGTGTCCAGTTCACCTCCGACACCCTGCCATCGGATATCATCGGGTTTTCCGTATTCGATAAGGCAGACGGCAAGCTGAAATATCAGTCCGGAGCCATTATGACCAATCTGCTGCTGGCGGACGAGATCAACCGTACCTCCAGCAAGACCCAATCCGCTCTGCTGGAGGCTATGGAGGAGCTGCAGGTCACCGTGGACGGCGTGACCCGGCCCCTGCCGAAGCCCTTTATCGTGCTGGCAACGGAAAACCCGGTGGGTTCTGCGGGTACGCAGATGCTGCCCGCATCCCAGCTGGACCGTTTCATGCTCCAACTGAGCATGGGCTATCCCAATCGGGCCAGCACGGCGGCACTGCTGAAGGATCGCCATCATGTGGACCCGCTCTCTGCCTGCCAGACAGTGACTTCCCCTGCCGAGCTGGAAAAGCTCATTGCAGAGGTCAGCAATATCCATGTGGCAGACCGAATTTATGACTATATTGCAGAGCTGGTGGATCTGACCCGCTCCAACGCCTATGTGACCCTGGGTGTCAGTCCCCGTGGCGCTTTGGCTGTGACCCGTGCGGCCAAGGCCAACGCCTACTTAGAGGGCCGGGACTATGTGATCCCTGACGATGTGTGCGCCGTGTTCCCGGATGTGTGCGTCCACCGTCTGATCCTCAACTCCAAGGCGCGGCTCCAGGACTATACAGCGGCACTGATCCTGCAAAATGTACTTACCTCCGTCCAGAAGCCGGATGTCCGGGAATTTTCCAGCAAATGAGAAAAACGATCTTAGGCAGCGCCCTGTGTTATCTGATCCTGCTGCTGGCGTTGGCGGCGCTGCTTCTTACAAGCGGCTCCTTCTGGGCGCTGGCCGGACTCTGCTTGCTGCTCCTGCTGCCCCTGGCCTCCTGGGCGGTCAATTTCTATGTCCGCAGGCACCTGCAGGCGGACATTCTGACCCCGGCCACAGCGGCAAAACGCACGGCAGTCAGCTGTCGGGTGCGTATCCGCAACGGAGCGTTTCTGCCCGTAATGCGCTATGGCTGTCAGGTCTCTATCCGCAATGATCTCACTGAGGAAGACCAGACAGTGACGCTGACCGGCAGCATCGGAGCCAAGGGCGAAAGCAGCCAAACCATCCTGCTGCAAAGCAGCTTCTGCGGCAGAGTGTATGTGCAGATCAGCCGGTTTACCCTGCTGGACTATCTGGGCCTGCTTCCCATGAAGGCCCTCGTGAAAGCGGATGCCCGTCTGACCATCCTCCCGGACCTGTATCCAATGGAGGCGGACATGACCGCCCGACCGGCCTATGCCGACGACGGCGCTTCCAATCGACGGGGTGAGGACCGCAGCGAGGTGTACCAGCTCCGGGAGTATCGCCCCGGCGATGACATCCGGCAAATTCACTGGAAGCTGTCCTCCAAGTTCGATGAGCTGATTCTGAAAGAGGCCAGCCAGCCGGAGAGCCGTTCCCTTTTGGTATTCTGGGATAAGCGCACCGGCGGTAACCCCCAGCAGATGGACGCACTGGCGGAGGTCGTGTCCTCCGCAGGCATGGCACTGCTGCAAAGTGGTGTACCCTATACCCTGTGCTGGACGGACCGGGACGATCTGCAGGTCCAGGACATTTCAGAGGAAAACCAGCTTTTGCAGGCTATCCCGGCTCTGGTAAAGACCAGGGGCAGCGCTGAGTGCCGCCTGCCCAAAACTGACGGTTACAGCCGAATTCTCTGTTTCGGCACAGCGCCGGAAGAACAGCTGCTCACGGACGGACGGGTGCATTTCATCCTCTGTACCGAAGAACAGTACCCCGGTGCGACCACCTTTGCCCCGCAGAATTATTCCGAGGCCATGCAGCGACTGGAGGTTTAACCCATCATGCGAAAAAATGAAAATGGACTCCAGTGGATTGTCACCGAAACGGCACAGAAAAAGCTGCACTTTCCCTGGGGCGCTTGGGTGGTCTGTGCCGTTCTGACGGTGGGCTTCTGCTTGCTTTTAACCGCTGCATTTCCCTCTGTTCCCTACCCATGGTGGGCTATGACAGCAGCTGCGATTTTGGTGCAGGCGGCGTTGCTGATAGTATACCAAACCAGAATCGGGAACTGGCTCGTTCCAGCGGGCATCGGCGTGTTGCTTCTTCTGAGCTTGGCACTGAACAAGTTTGCCCTACCCGGTTTTGGAACACTGACAAATGATTTCCTGACCCTGCTGACGAAAAAGACCGGGAAGATCTACCTGGACCTTGCGGCAGCGGATGCCCAATTTCTGCCTCTGGCGGTAACGGTTCTGCTACTGGCGGTGTCGCTGCTTCTCAGCCGCAGCGCATGGAGCGGACGGATGCTGCTGGCCTTGCCGATTCTGCTGCCCTGCTATGCAGCCCTGTTGCTGGGCTTGTTTCCCATAGGCATCGGCGGTGGGCTGCTGATTATTGGCACGGTGCTGCTGATGGTGCAGCACACGGCAGAGGGAGAAGCCCTTGCAGGCGTTCCGGCGCAGCTGATCTTGCCGGTCCTGTGTGCAGCGCTGTGTCTGCTGATTGGCCTGTCCTGCCAAGACAAGCTGAATACAGACATGGTCGAGACGATGCAAACCCAGCTTCACCAGCGGCACTACGACAGCGATACCAATTCCATGCCGGAAGGAAACCTCAAGAACTTACCCGCCTGGAATAAAAGCGACACCCCGGCGCTGGAAGTCACAATGGAGCAGCCGGAAAAGGTGTATCTGCGTGGGCAGGTCTACGACACCTACACCGGCACCGGCTGGAAAGCAGCCGATACCGAAGAAACCGCCCAATATGAGGACCTTTTCTATTGGCTCCATGAGGCGGGTTTCTACGGCCAGAGTCAAATTGCACTGGCGGATGGCTATACGGAGACGGCCACACCGCTGTCCATGACTATACGAAATCTCTCCGCCTGTTCCGCCCACGGCTACTACCCCTACGCCGTCTACGGCAGCGAAACGCTGGCAGCGGACCGCATCGGGGACACGAATCTGCCCCCGGCAGAGAGCCTGTATTATCTGAAAGGCAGCGTCCCGGACTGGTATCAGATCCAGCGGAACCTCTCCACAGCCCAGGGCCGGGAAAACATCGAGACCTATCTATCCAAGGAGCAGGCCTATGCCGACTATCTCCGGGCCGTGGACCTGCAAATGACCCAGGACAGCTGGGCCGTCCTCCAGCGGCAATTGAAGCTGGACACCCAGACCCGGACCATCAGCGACATCCGCACCATCATCTTTGACTATCTACGGGAAGCCATGACCTACGATGAGACTGCCCGGACCATGAACGGCAGCGGCGACTTCCTGCAATATACGCTGGAGCGCAGCGGACACGGCTACAGCGTCCATTACGCCACGGCAGCGGTGCTGATGCTGCGCTACATGGGCGTTCCGGCCCGCTATGTGGAGGGGTATTACCTCTCGGCAGAGGATGCCGCCCGCTACAAGGCCGGTGAGACCATTACCCTGACGGAAGAAAACGCCCACGCCTGGGCGGAATACTATGTCAGCGGTGTCGGCTTTGTGCCGTTCGAGGTGACTCCCGGCTACATAGACGACGAGGAACTGTCCCTGGGCGGCGACAGCCCGGATGAGAATACCTATGAGAACAACACCCAGCAATTTGTAGAGGTGGAGCAGCCAGAGGAGATCAACGAGCACAAGCAGGACCGATTTACCTTCTCACTGAATGCCCACTACCTACTGCTTCTTCCCTTGCTGCTGATCTTGCTGCTGGCCGGGTGCATTTTCCATCGCCGCAGGGTGTTTCGGAAGAAGATGGCCGCTATCGACGCCGCAAACGACCGGGAGGCCATTGCCATGCGCTATGGCTATGCCGTTTGCCTGCTGCGCCACAGTGCGGTGCAGTTCCCGGAGGATGCTGCGGAGGCCGCAGAACTGAATCAAAAGGCGCTGTTCAGCACCCAGGAGATGACCCCGGAGCAGCGCAAGCAGGTTGACTCATTTGCCGTGCGTGTACTGGATGCCTGCAAGGGCAGCTGGACAACCTGGGAGAAAATACGGTACCGGCTATGGAACTGCCTGTATTGAAAAAAAGGAGGAAGGAAAATGCACAAAAGAGTAATGGCTCTGCTGCTGAGTCTGGTGCTTCTGCTCTCTGCCGCCATGCCGGTCACGGCGATGGCCGCAGAGGGGTACGCCGGTAGCTTTGTGCTTGTGGCTATGAACGCCAACAGCACCATCGTGGAGCCGACCCGTATCCAGTATAAATCTGGGCAAACCATTCAACAGGCGCTGGCGGATTCAGATATTGACTTTGTCGGCCTGGAAAACGGATTCGTCTATGAGATCAACGGCGTTTCCGCCAATTACCTACTCTATTATGACAAGGGTGGCTATAAGCTGGACGCTCCGGCTTCTTCCGTCAAGGCCCTTTGCTTCCATGTATCTTCGACTTATTCGGACGCAGCTATCCAGCTGATTATCCAAATGGCGGATTACCTGGACATGACCAACCATGTGCAGAATTATCCGGCAGCGGCCAATGCCTACGCAACGGCGCTGAAGGGCCTGCGGACGGCAACTGCCGACTCGGCAGGACCATTGCTGAAAAACCTAAAGGCCGCCATTGCCGAATATGCGGCCCTTCTGGACGGGACCAAATACACCGTCTCCGCCACAGCAACCCAAAACGGCAATGCGGTGGAGGCACCGATCCTCTCCCTTACGGATGTCTATGGCAATGTTACCACCGGCACCGGCAGCGTCCAGGTCATCGCCGGTGACTATAAGTTCCGTGTGTCCGACGGCGGATATAACCGCACAGAGGGAACGCTGACGGTTTCCGCCGACGCCCAGGTCTCTGCGACCCTGCCCTACGGCGAGTGGTTCGGCAATATCCGGCTGCTGGATGCCGATCAGGAACCCTACCGCGCTGCACAAAACCGCGCGAACCACACGGCACAGTATTGGATCGAGGATACAGCCAATGCTCTGAGCAGCGTGTACCTGAATGTTGTGATGGGCAATGTTCCGAATACCAAGACCACCAAGCTCCGCACCATTTATACCGGCACCAACGGCAAGGATATGTCGGGCACATCCCGCAGCTGGAACAGCACAGCCACATCCCTTACTTATCTGCTGACCTCTGGCATGGAGGGCAAGACCTTCGCGCTGGAAGCACAGTATACAGGCTCGGACGGCTACACGCAGATTCAGTCCTACGATGTCACCGTGACCCGTGTGCCCACGCTGAAGGCTCTGGCAGCCACGGCGGAGGGGACCAAGCTGCCCCTGGAGTTTGCGCCCAACACCCGGGAGTACAGCCTAAAAACCGTGTCCTCCACTGTGGATATTGACGCCGCACCATTTGGTGAGGATTATACCGTCACCGGAACCGGGGCGGTGCAGCTGACCGGAGACACGCAGGATCACATGATTCAGGTAACAGCGCCCAACGGGGAGCAGAGCACCTATACCCTCCACATTCAGAAGGTAGCTTCCGTACCGGTGACGCTGGGTGTGCCTTCCGGAACAACGGTGCAGGTGATCAATGGAGCAGGCTCCGAGATTGCCCCGGTGGACGGGATCTATCACCTGGTCCCCGGCGAGAGCTATACCTGCATCGCCACGAAGAACACCTGGTATCATACGCAGATCACCTTCACGGCCTCCAGCGGACTGAATGTGTCCGTCCCGGAGCCTGTCACCACCGACTGGCTGACCAATCTGGCATTCTACAACGGTACCTATGCTTCCAGCCGGATCGCCTACGCCGCCGACAAGACCTTCACGGCGGCAGACCACACCTACAACTATACGGTGTCCGACTGCAACAGCTCCGTTGCCATGCAGGCCACGGCAACCGGAACCGTGACGGCGCTGTATCGGACCCAAAGCACCGTGCCGGGGATTCATAATCTCGCACGGATGGAGACGATCACAACGCCTGTCAGCAAAACGGGTCTTGCTCAGAGCCTGACCTACGCCGTGGCCAAGGCCGGTTACGGCCAGACGGTGACGATCCGCATTTCCAAGACAGAAAACGGCACTACCTACTATCAGGACTACGATATTCAGCTGCTGCGGCAGCTGCACCTGTCCAGCCTGACTATTGCCACAAAGGATGAGACACTGCCCTTTGTAACTCCAAAGGGCGCAACGGCCCGCTTTGATCGAGATACCACGGATTATTATGTTAAGGTAGACCGGGAGACCGCCGCTCTCTACCTCTCCGGCACCTATCCCAACAGCAGAACAGACACCGCCTGCTGCGGCGGGTACTATGCCAAGGTCAACGGCGTACGCTATGATACGCTGGCCGGCGCGGAAGCGGTCCTGAACACAGACCTTTATAATGAGGATATTTCGGTACAGGTCTGCCACGCAGATACCGGCAGCATTGAGCTGACCTATACCGTCCATGTTCAGAAAAGTGACCCCATCCAACTGACCATCCAAACGACCCCGGCGGATGCCACGGTGTTCCTGACCAACGATCTGAACGGCAAGCGCATCGTGGAGAAAAACGGCACCTACAGCCTGACCCCCGGTGCCAGCTATTCCTACACTACCACCTGCGCCGGGTACATCGGTCAAACGGTGGAGCACTATACCGCCCCCGACAAGGACGGTACACTGACCATTACGCTAAAGAAGGCTCCAGCCAACGACAAGCTCATCAATTTCGATTCTGCGTGGCCCCACTTACGCCAAAACAATGAGAATAACGGTGTGGTGGACTACAAGACGCCGGTCTACGCCAAGGATGCCGAGCTGTACTGGGCTACCTCCATTGGATCCGGCTACGATGTGAACGCCTGCGGCTGCCCCATTTTGGTGGACGGTGCCATCTACACCTACTCCGGCTCCCGCATTTACAAGGTGGATGCTATCTCCGGCGAAATTCTCATTGATAAGCCCATGGATCACAACTCCAGCTTCGCCATCAACCCGCCCACCTACGCCAACGGCATGATTTTCGTGGGCCTGTCTGACGGCACGATCCAGGCGTTCGACGCCAATACCCTGGACTCCCTGTGGATCTATCGGGACTCCATCGGCGGTCAGCCCAACAGCTCTATTGTCTATCACGATGGCTACATCTACACCGGTTTTTGGGTGGGCGAGATCAACGAGGCCCACTATGTGTGCCTGAGCGCCACCGACGAGGACCCCACGCAGACGATGGAAGAAAAGCTCCCCACTTGGTACTACACCAGCAAGGGCGGCTTCTATTGGGCCGGTGCCTATGTGTGCGACGACTTCCTGCTGATCGGCACGGATGACGGCGCTTCCGGCTACACCACCGGCAAGCCCAGGCTGCTGTCCTTTAACCCCAAGACCGGCGAACTGCTGTCCTCCTACAAGATGAATGTGACCGGCGACATCCGCAGCTCTATCACCCATTACAACGGCAAGTATTACTTCACCAGCAAGGGCGGCTACTTCTACGAGGCCACTGTGGACGAAAAGGGTACCATTGAGGATGTCCGCACCTTGAAGCTCTACAACTATGCGGACGATCCCGCCAATCCCGCCATGTCCACCTGCACACCCACCATTTACAATGGGCGGGCCTATATCGGCATCTCCGGCACGGCACAGTTCGGCGCATACAGTGGCCATAACCTTACGGTCATCGACATCCCCAACTGGGAGATTGCCTATACGGTACGCACCCACGGCTATCCCCAGACCAGCGGTGTTCTGACCACGGCCTATATGGAGGAGACAGGCTGCGTCTATGTGTACTTCTTCGATAACTTCACCCCCGGCAAGCTCCGGGTGCTGGAGGACAAGCCCGGCCAAACCGAGGTGTCTCTGAAGACCATGGAGACCTACACGGCCAGCGGCCAGACGGAGACCTATACGACGCCCTACAACATCTTCACGCCCAGCGGCGCACAGGCCCAGTATGCCATTTGCAGCCCCATCATGGATGAGTACGGCACGATCTACTTCAAAAACGACTCCGCCTACCTGATGGCCGTGGGCAGCACCATTGAACGCATCGAGGTCACGAAGCTGCCGGACAAGACGACCTACAATGTAAAAGACACCTTCGACCCCACCGGTATGCAGGTAACGGCCTACTACGCCAACGGCATGACCCGCGATGTGACAAAGTATGTCACCTGGTCCGATAAGCCGCTGAAGGCCAGTGATACCGACTTCCAGATCACCTTCCCCTACGCCATGTACCAAAACCGAGAAAACAGCGACACCCTGGAGATGGAATACGGCGTCCATTGTGACGAGCCCATGACCACCCTGACCCTGACCATTGCAGATCAGAGTGCAGTCAAATATGGAGATGTAAATGCAGATGGCATCATTGATGTCTCCGATGCCATGCTGATCTGCCAAATCTATCTGGGCAATGTTACCCCGACAGATACGCAGAAAAAAGCCGCCGATGTAAACGGCGACGGCACCATGGATGTCTCCGACGCCATGATGGTCTGCCAGTATTACCTGGGCAACATTACAAAGTTCCCGGTGGAACAATAAATCATAGTGGTACACGGAAATAACCCGGATATGAAATGACCTCCCCAGCTTGACCCTGTCGCAAGCAGGGGAGGCCATTTCTATAATCACGGAAGAATTGATAAAATGGGGTGGATGTATGGCTGAGTCTAAGAGCAGACTCCTATATATTTTGCAATATCTTTGGCTAAAAACAGATGCCGAGCATTATGCCACGACCGGGGATATCCTTACATACTTGCGGGAGAATGATATTCGCTGCGACCGGAAGACTATACCCGGGGATATTCAGAAGCTCTGTGACATTGGCATTGACATTGAGGAGGAGCGTAGCCGGGAAAATCGCTATTCTTTGAGCAGTCATCTGCTTACGCTGCCGGAATTGAAGCTACTGATCGATGCCGTGGAATCCTCTAAGTTTATTACAGCCAAGAAAAGCGCAGAGCTTATCGAAAAGCTCTCCCGGATGAGCAGCATATACCAGGCTGCGGAGTTAAAAAGCAATCTGTATGTCTCCGAACGGGTCAAGTCGTTCAATGAGCAGATATACTATCTGGTAGATAACATCAATACGGCCATCAACCATGGAAAACAAATTTCATTTCGCTACTTCCATTTCGATCAGCATCGCAAGGAAGTCCCCAATAATGGCGGCAAACGCTACCACTTTTCTCCATACTTTCTGGTATGGAATGAAGATCATTATTACGCCGTAGGATACAGCGAGAAGCATCAGAAAATCGGCACTTTCCGTGTAGACCGAATGAAAGAAGTCAGTATTTTAACGGCTGATGCAGTTGAGAGGCCCGCTGATTTCAATCTGCCGGAATTTACTCGTCAGGTATTTGATATGTATGACGGTTCTACGGAAACGGTCACCCTGCTTTGCAAAAACGATATGATGAACTATACCATTGACCGATTTGGAGACGATGTAGAGACAGCACCGTTAGACTATGCCCATTTTAAGGCAGTAGCCAAGGTGTCCGTCAGCCAAACCTTTTTGGGCTGGGTATTCCAGTTCAATGGTGATATTAAGATAATAGGTCCGGTTACGGTTGTGGATAGATATAAAATGATGCTGGCAAACGCTCTGGGCAGCTAAAAGCTCAAACACCTGTACCTCTAAAACGATTTATATCCAGCGTGAAACATAAGAGCAGGCCCATATCCACTCAGGCAGAAGCAATGGCGCAGGAAAGGATATAATGGAAGCGCCCCGCATCCCTTTTAGGGAACGGAGCGCTTCCATTGCCGTTCTGGTATTTCACAGTTTGAATTTATCCACAGAAATATCGATAAACCCAATCGGTTCGTCTTGCAGGAACATGGGTCCCGTCAAGATTTATGCGCAAATTTGTTTGCAGACTCCGGCTGAGTGAAGTCAGCCGGCAATAGAGGCGTCATCCAGAGCCGCCTCCAAGTGCTTCATATTCATGTATTTCTTGCAGCCCCACTGGGTACCTGCCACATGGCGAAGGCGGGCACAGACCAGCATCAGGGCGGAGTTGCCGTCAGGGAATGTCCCCACCACGCGGGTTCTGCGGCGGATCTCCCGATTCAGCCGCTCGATCGCGTTGTTGGTGCGGATGCGCGTCCAGTGCTCGCTGGGAAAATCGCAGTAGGTCAGGGTCTCCTCAATGCCGTCCTCGACCTTCTTGGCAGCTTCCTTCAGTTTCATGGCGTGCAGCTCGGCGACCACGGCCTTCGCCTTCTCGCGGGACGCTTTCTTGCTCTCCTGGGCGTGGATCGCCTTGAGCATTTTTGCCACAATTTTAACCTTGGATTTGGGCACAACAGAGAAAACATTGCGGTAGAAATGCACCGTGCAGCGCTGGTATTTGGCGTCCGAAACACCTCGCCCACGGCCTCCAGCATCCCCATGCACTTGTCACCGACGACGAGCTTTACGCCGTCCAAGCCGCGTCCACGAAGCCATTGGAAGAAGCTGACCCAACTGGCCTTGTCCTCTTTCATGCCCTCGGCAGCGCCTAAAACCTCACGAAAACCATCCTCATTCACGGCGATTGCCACCAAAACAGCAACATTTTCATACTCTCCGCCCCAGTTGCGACGCAGGTAGATGCCGTCCACGTAGACGTATGGATAGTGCCCGCCCTGCAAGGGGC
>OHAT01001889.1_pt1 | contig 16995 bp, 10 predicted proteins | sample 1577141 | NCBI WGS metagenome assembly OHAT01 (sample SAMEA3541578, study PRJEB24748) | human gut metagenome | biome: human gut; feature: human-associated habitat; material: faeces | place: China | collected 2012 | reverse complement strand
CTTGCTGAATCCCACATGGAGCGCCATCCGGCGGTTTGTATCATCACAACGGAACACTCCGGCATACCCTTCGCCGAAAGGTACTACCGCACTATTGAATATACTATTGGATGTAGGCAGCAAATCACGGGGAATGATGGGATTCGCGCTACATCTCCACATTACATTTTTACAACCTTCGGGACGTTCCTCCCACGGCATACCGGGCAACGGATTGCCCGCAATCTTCAATTCACTCATATTCTCTTTTTTGTTAGGTTAATAGTTTTTCTCTATTTCTTGTCTTCGTGCGTGAAGGGTACAAACCAAGTCATCAGGAATGCCGGAATGGCAGCCACCAGCACAAAGATGAAAAACAGTTTATAGCCCAGCCAGTCGCTGACATATCCGGACATCATACCGGGCAACATGACACCCAGGTTCATGATACCCGATGCAAAAGCATAATGCGCCATCTGATGAGGGCCGGCAGCCACCTGTTGCATCATGAACAAGGTAAGTCCCACAAAGCCGAAGCCATATCCGAAATACTCCAGCACAATGGCTCCGCCGATAAGAGGCGCACTCTGCGGTTGGAAAATGGCAAGCAGCGTGTAAGCCATAAAAGGCAGATTGAATACACAACACAAGGAGAACAAAGTCTTTTTCAATCCACGTGCGGAAATATAATATCCGCCCAGCAATGAACCGAGTACGAAAGCTGCCGCTCCGAAGGTTCCGTAATAAATGCCAATCTCCTGTTCTGTCAATCCCAAACCGCCCACATCACGACCGGCTTTCAGGAACAAAGGTACAATTTTCATCACAAACCCTTCGGCAAAACGATATAAAATAATAAAGCAGATGTAATAAACGATATGCTTTTTAGTAAAGAAGTTCCGGATGACATTCCATAACTCGGCCATACTCTGCGAAAAAGAGGTGACCGAATGGGCATGCTTGCCCGAAGGCAGCATACGGGTATGATAAAGTCCCAAAGCGAACATCACTCCTCCGAGGACAATCATAATGACCGTCCAGGAATAGAGTACCGCATCTTCGGCAGGACCTTCGTATTCATCTTTCAAGAAACCGGCCAGATAGACCAGCAGACCTGTACCGATAATCTTGGCTACGTTATAAAAAGCACCTTGCCAACCTATATACTTAGCCTGTTCCTGTGCATTCAACTCGTCCATATATACCCCGTCACAGGCCACATCGTGCGTTGCCCCGCTAAAGGCGACAATGGCGAACAAGGCGATAGTGATTGCAAAAAAGGACGGAAGATGAAGCGACAAGGCAATCAACCCGAAAGTGACTCCCGACACCATCTGAGTGAGGACGACAAAGAATTTCTTGGTACGGTACATCTCCAGCAACGGACTCCAAAGGGGTTTCAGTGTCCAGGGAAGCATGATAAGGGAGGTCCAGAAGGCTATTTTCGCATCACTGACTCCCAGACCTTTGTACATCAGTACAGCTACCATATTGAGGACAACAAAAGGGAGCCCCATACCAAAATAAGCGGTGGGAACCCAAAAAATAGGACTACGGCGTCTGGCCGGAGTTGGGGTTTCGGTTGTTTTCATTTATATCTAAGTATTAAGGTTGTTGAATTCGGCTATAACCGAAGATAACTTCATCCCCTTTCAGAAGGAGATGAAGTTACCTTTCGGAATCTATAAACGCAATAGGACGAAGCATTTAGTGAATCAGTCAGTTATAGGAATGAAGCTCCCCGCCTGCCCGCCGCCTTTTGCCATGCCTACAGACAAGGTGTCGGCTGCTGTCACTTCTTTCTCACTGATCTGATACGAAGTAGGATTCGTTTTCCAGTCGGCATCTTCTCCATCAGCATAAATCACGGCATGGTATTTTTTATCTTTCTCCAGGAAATCCAATGGAATGGTGAGTGTACGCGACTCTTCATTCGTGGTGGCTCCCAGGAAATATTTATCTTTCGCTTTCCGCACCACAGCTACAAACTCTCCCGGTTCGCCCTGCAAGGCTTCGGACCAGTCACAGTCCGCATCAAAATCCCGGAAGAACTGGAAGGCAGGATGCCCTTCATAGTTCTCAATCATATCCGAGGCCATCTGCAACGGAGAATAAATGACAACCCAATTGGCTATCTGCTTTGCCAAGGTGGTATTCACACGGCTGTTTCCTTTATCCAAGTCATTCCACTTCTTGCGGCGTGGGGAATTGCGTGTCTTTTCATAAAGAATATCAAAAGTACCCGGTGTATAATCCATCGGACCGCCCAGCAAGCGGGTAAACGGCAATAACTCGTGATGTTCGGGGGGATTACCTTCACTCCATCCGTTCCACTCCATGCCGCGGGCGCCTTCGCGCGTCATCATATTGGGGTAAGTACGACGAATTCCTGTATCTTTGATAGGTTCGTGGACATTAACGGTTGTATGATAACCGGCGGCAGTCTGCACCACCTTGCGGTAATGGCGTACATTGAACTGTCCATGATGGCTGTGACCGCCCGGCAGTCCTCCGGCATAACCGGTCTTCACGCTGTGCACTCCCAGGTCTGCATACCATTTGTAAGCATTGTCCAGCTGGCGTTCGTAATTAAAGATATTGCCACCCGTTTCGTGGTGACCGATTATTTCAATCCCTTTCTCCTTGGCATAACGTGCCACCTCTGCCATATCGAAATCGGCATAAGGCTTGGTATAATCAAAAGTCTGCATACCGCCCCAACTTTCCCAGCCTTCATTCCAGCCCTCGAACATCACCGCTTCTATGTTATTGGCAGCAGCAAAATCTATATATCGTTTGGCATTAGCGGTGGTAGCGCCGTGGCGTTCATCCATCGTCCACGTTTCAACCCCCAGATGCATTCCCCACCAGATACCTACGTATTTCATAGGACGTATCCAGCTCAAATCACCCTCCAGCGCACAAGGTTCATTCAGATTCAGTATCAGGCCGGAGTTTATCAGACCTACCGCTTTGGGAGCTATCTGGATACTGCGCCACGGAGTAACGAAAGTTCCTCCGGCAAAACGGGCTTTTACCCCATCGGGCCAGGAGGCCAGTTCCGATTTGAAGTGACAACCTTCGGTATGCTTCAAAGTCATTTCGGGGAAATCGGTCAAAGCCGCTTCGTGAATACTGGCATATACCCCGTTATCTGTTTTGAAAGTCATCGGGGTGTTGGCATTATCCACCTTGCTGACGGGCAGGGTACGATACAGCAACTCGTAGGTTTCAAAACTGGCGGGAATAGACCATGACTTGCCATCCTGCGCCAGATTGAATGAAGTGAGCTCGTCCATCACGAACACACTGTCCACTTGGGGTACTTGATATTCATAACGAAAGCCCAGACCGTCGTCGAACACGCGGAAACGGAGGGTCAGCCGTGTATTCGCCGGATCTTTCAGGCGCACAGCCATCTCGTTATAATGGTTCCGGATAGATTTATTCTCCCCCCAAGGCTGGGTCCAGGTTTCATCCTTTGTGGTAAACTCAGTATTTTCTATCTGAAAATCTTTGGAGAGATTGAGCCCGTCACGGCCTTCAAAGCCCATAACAGAAGGAGTGATGAACGGTTTTCCTCCTACAGAAACTCCATAGGTCATCGCTCCTGCCTCATTCAGGTTGAATACTAATTTTATATTGCCATCCGGCGATGTTAATTCCGTGGGACGGGAACATCCGCAAAACACAACTAACAAAAATAATACATAGTAACTGTATGTCTTCATACTATTAAATTGGATTAATGATACAAATATAGAACAATTAAGTAAGGTATCACACTTATCGAAGGAGGAAAATTATTTTAAATGGGAGAAGATTACATATAATGAGAAGTATCAACAGAATAAAATAACAAACGCCGATAAAGCCCTTTTAAAGACTCTACCGGCGTAAGTTCACCTATTTAAAAAATCAGAATTCCAAGTCAGCCAACTGAGGATTATGGTCGGAAAGTAAAGCTTCCGGTACTTCAGCCGGTATTTCACAACTCTTCACCAGAACTTGCGGAGTGACAAAGATGAAATCAATCTTTTCACAATCCTCGGCCAGGATACGGGCAAAATCATGAAAAGTATAATCAACGCCGGTCACACGGGCAGCCGTCTTATAAGCATCCTTCATCACAAACTCGTTGGTGGTGATTGTTTCGTATGCATGGCTCGCATCGGTCACATTAAAGTCGCCCGTAACCACTGCGGGACGTTCGCCTACGATCTCTTTTATCTTACGGATAATGAGCAATGCGCTTTGACGGCGGGCCTCTTCACCCACATGGTCAAAATGAGTATTGACAGCCATGAATATCTTTCCGGTAGCCTTGTCCTTAAATTTTGCCCAAGTGGCGATACGGACACAAACCGCATCCCATCCCATCATTCCTACGCTATCGGGATTTTCGGCCAACCAGAAAGTATTGGAGTCCAACACCTCATATTTGTCCTTACGATAGAAAAGCGGCGCATATTCACCTGCTGTCTTCCCGTCATCACGTCCCACACCGATACCATCGTATTCGGGCAAGCCTGCGCGAAGATCCTGAAACTGGTTATGCAAGACTTCCTGCATACCGACAATATCCAGCTCATGGTCCTTAATAAACTGGCACACACGGTCTTTCCGATATTGCCAATTGTTCAAACTGTCCTGCGGATTGTCGTAACGGATATTAAAAGTAGCCCAACGAACGTCGGTCTTCTTCTCTTCCGCACAGCCGCCCAATAACAGGACGGCTGCCAATAAAAATAGAATTTGCTTCATTTTGTTTCTTTTTATGTTCCCTAGGATACAAAGATAGCAATTTCTAGCGGAAATTATTCGGAGTATGCCACTGACCTCTATCATTCATCGTATCGGTCACATCCCACCATACACGGCTACCCTGGTTCACATTGCCCGGTTTATTGGGGTTACGGGACTCGCTGTTAGGATAGTTGATGCGTTTGATAAGCTTGCCGGACGCCACTTCTCCATTGGAATTGTTTCCATTGACCGGAGCCAGCAGATAACGCGGATAGTCGGTACGGCGCACTTCCGCCCATCCTTCATTTCCATTCGGGAAAACGGCAATCCACTTCTGAGTAATAATCTGTTCCAACTGTTCTTCCTTGCTACCACCGGCAAATGCTTTTACGCCATCCAGATGACTGATGTATTCATTGGCCTTGTCCGCATCAATTTCATAATAATCCATAGATGCCTTGATACCTTTCAAATAAAGGGCTTCGGCTGTTTCATCCACCAATGACGGCCAGCGCAATGCCGCTTCCGCTTTCAGGAACAAGCTTTCAGCATAACCCATCCAGACAATTTCACGAGCCAGATTCCACCAATAATCCTTGTTCATGGCATCAGATGACAGAATACAGCGGTTGGCAGAATATCTGTTCAGATAAGAACCGCCTACATTGGTTTCTCCATTCATCACTCCGTTGAAATCTCTCTTCAGATTCTCTGTAGGAAGCGGACTGGTAGTCAACGAATCAAACGGAGTAGGACGGAACCATAAAACTTCACAACGAGGGTCGAGATAACAGTTCTCAGAATTCTCATTGAAAGTAACGGCATCGGCTGCCGCACCTTCTTTCAAAGCCTGATTCTTATAAGCCCGTTCCATTTCTTTCGACAATACAGCATTGCCGGTCCAACTGAACAACAACGCGTAGATATTTTCATTACCGCCGGCGATATACTGACGTTTCGGAGTCTGCTTCATATTGTCATCCTGACTTTGCATCAAACCGGCAGGATCTGTCAAAGCCGCCTTTGCCTGAGTCTGGGCCAAAGCCGGGTCTACATTGGATACACGCAAAGCAAGGCGCAAACGCAGTGTATTGGCAAAACGACGCCATTTGTCCACATCACCCCCATAACATTTGTCATTGTCACCTAAATCATACTGACTGACAGCAGGAAGATTTTCCTGATGCAACTCTGTTATTGCCTGATCCAACAGCTGGAAAAGGATATTATAAACTTCCTTTTGAGGTGTATAGGTCACATTTTCTTCCGGTGGCATGGCTCCCTTCACATAGTAGGCTACAGGAATATCTCCGTAAGTGTCCGTCTGCATGGACAACAAGAAAGCATAATAAATACGGGTGATATAGAATGCCGTATGGTAATAATCCTTATTGCAGAAATAGAATGTCTTGACCAACTGGCTGTATTCCGAAGTGCTGCGGTCATCATAGAAATGCTTCCAGCGGCTGGCCGACCATCCATCCGTATAAGAATAGGTAGGCGCCTGATTCACAAAGCCGCTGACATTGTTTCCCCAATAACCGGCATAGATATCATGAGTCAGATTGGTTGTTGTCTGATAATCATTGTAAGGACCTTCGTAGGTGAAATTGGCAAAAATACTTCCGATAGCACCTTCCATCCCTTTCAAACTTGCCATGGCATGTTCCGTCAAAGTATAATCAATATCTATACCGTCGGCCGATACATTCTCCACAGTCGGGTCGTAAATCGGTGCGTAAGGATTTGTATTCAATTCCTCAAAATCATGGCATCCGGCCAAAGCCAGCAACGAACATAAGGCTACGGATTTATATAATTTGATTTTCATAATCAGTTTTTCCTTTTAATTAATTAGAAACCTAAATTGATAGAAATACCGAAAGTACGTGTAAACGGCAACGATGCATAGTCAATGGCTTGTGAGAACATCGTAGTGTCATAGCCACCTTCGGGGCTTGTACCCGGTGTGTGCTTCATCAGATAGCACAAGTTACGTGCAACAAATGAAACATTCAGCGAGTTGACAGGAGTCTTCTTCAGCATGGATGAGGGGAATGAATAGCCGATTGACAATTCTTTCAGCTTAATGAAAGAAGCATCGTAGATGAAATCCTCAGCCTGCAATGCACCATAGTATTCTGAAGCGGACACCTGTTTTGTATTCACCTCGCCTGACTCTGTCACACCGGGGAATACCATCATATAGTTGTTTTCCTCACCACGGTTCAAGGTACGTTTAGCCAAACCGTTTCCGGTAGCCAGCATCTCGGAATAAGAGAAGATATCACCACCGAATTTCATATCAAACAGTGCGGACAGTGTAATCCCCTTATAAGTAAAGGTAGGAGATACAGACATGGTCAGCTTTGGCTGGATATTACCGATAGGTTTGTTCACATATTCGGACTCATTGGTCACAGTCATGGGCAACCCATTTTCATTTACGATAATATCACCGTTTTCATTGCGCTTATAAAGCGACGTAGCATAAATCTCGCCTAATTTGTGTCCGGCGCGTGTACCTACTTTTACAGGGAAGTTTCCGTCACCGTTAAAGAACATATAGTTCACATTTTCTTCCGGAGCCAGTTCTTTCACCTTCGATACGTTGTGAGCCATATTCACATTCAAGTCAAAAGCGAAATCCTTTGTTTCTACCAGAGTGGAATACAACATCAGTTCCACGCCTTGATTGGTTACCATACCTGCATTTACCCATTGTCCTCCACTCCAGGGAGCTGCTGCGGGTACTTTCATAATCTGGTTCTTTGTCTTGCTGTAATAATAAGTAAAATCAAATCCCAGGCGATTGTTCAAGAACTTCATATCCAGACCCGCTTCGTAAGAAGTCGCGATTTCAGGCTTCAACTGGTCGTTCATCTTCACATTGTCTTTGGTCGGGGTCAATACACCATTATCGAATTTGAAAGAGTAGGTGTTGTATAACTGATAAGGACTTGTATCCTTACCTACCTGTGCGGCAGACAGACGTGCCTTGGCAAATGTCACCCAGCTTGGCAACGGTTTGTCGATAGAGCGCAAGAAGTCCGACACTACGAAACTGAGGTTGGCAGACGGATAGAAGAAAGAATTGTTACCTGACGGAAGAGTGGATGACCAGTCGTTACGGGCTGTCAAATCCAAAGACAGATATTCCTTCCACGCCATCTGTACAGAGCCGAACACCGAGTTCATGGCACGCTTGTAGCCATCCTCACTACCGGTTCTCAACAAATTGGCCGCATTCAGCATCCAGTTACCTTTGTCCACCATATTACCTACGCCCACGCCCAAAGTTTCCGAACGCTGGTACATAAAGTTACCACCGACATTGAAGCCCAGACGGAAGTTATCAGTCAACTGACGGTCACCCATCAAAATGACTTCAGCATTTGACTCGAAGAAGTTTTCTTCACTACGGTCCATTGAATCATTCGTAATCATGGAAGTATTGGCTTCTCCATTGATACCATCCCCCGCATTGGTGCTTTGCACTCTGGTGCGGTAGTAGTCAAAAGCGTATTTGGCAGATAGATGCAGCCAATCAGTGAAATTGATTTTCATGCTATAATATCCGAAAGCACGCCAACGTTCATCCGAATTCTGACGCTGATGCAATACATAATAAGGATTACGGATACTGGCAGTAGGCCCTGTCCAATTCACATGCGCATGAGTTTCATCAGAATATTGTTTCAAGTCATCCAGACGGACGTTGTTAGGGATTCTCATCAACTGGGAAATAGCACCGTAATCTCCATACAGTGGACGGTTATCGGCTTTTGTACGTGAAAGAGAAATTTTTCCGTCCATAGACACCCATTTGTTCAATTCCGTTCCTGCATTCAGATCGGCATTCACACGGCTCAAACTTTCAGTGGGGAATACACCGTCATTGTCGGAGTATCCGAAAGAAGTACGGAAATGTGATTTCTCTGTACCGTTGCTGATAGATACGTTATGCGTATGCGAGAAACCGGTATCAAAATAATCTTTCAACTTATCCCCATAGTTAGAGTAAGCGTACGTTTCTCCGTTCCAAGCCTCTTTCATGCTTCCATCCAATACCGGGCCCCAGCTTCCGCTATCCGTTTTGTCATACACCGCAGTCTTGGCATCTTTTGTATCAATATGTCCTTGTCCGTAACGGCGTTGCATATCCAATGTCTCGCCGATAGCTGTCCAAGTAAAATTACCACTATAACGGATTCCGAAGCCATCCTTCTTACTACCTTTCTTTGTCGTAATCAAGATAACGCCATTACCTGCACGTGAACCGTAAAGAGCAGCCGCATTCGGACCCTTCAAAACAGAAATACTCTCGATATCATCCGGATTAATGTCCATGGAAGCGCTACCACGGTCTACACCATCATAGCGGGATGCGCTTGAAGTGCTAGTGTCGCTGAAAGGAACGCCATCCACAATCCACAACGGCTGGTTATTGTCTGTCAGAGAAGAGTTTCCACGGATGGTAATCTTCGTAGAGCCGCCCAGACCGGTAGCCGAGGTATTCATCTGAAGGCCTGCCACCTTGCCCTGCAAGGCACTGGTTACCGAGGGGTCACCTGTCTTGTTCAGTTCATCGCTCTTCAGTTCCTGAACCGCATAACCCAACATTTTCTTCTCACGTTTGATCCCCAAAGCGGTTACCACCACTTCGCCAATCTGCTGTGTATCTTCCTGCATGGTTACATTCAGTACATTCTTGCCATCGGGCTTCAATGTTTCCGAACGGTAACCAATGTATGAGAACACAATCTCACCATTTCCGGGAACGGACAAAGAATAGTTACCTTCAAAGTCTGTAATCGTACCGGCTGTGGGATTTCCTTTCACTTGTACGTTTACACCAATCAAGGCTTCGCCTGTCGCATCAACCACTGTTCCGGTCACTGTATGTTCCTGTCCTGTCTGTTGAGGTGTCTGAGGCTCTCCGGATGCTGAAAGATAGACAATGTTATCCTCTATCTTATACGTAATTCCTTTGCCTTGCAAAGCCGCATCAAGTACAGACTGTAATGAACCGTTCTTCACATCAATGGCATTCACCGGCATTTCAGCCAGCTTGTCATCATAGAAAAACTGATAGTTAGACTGTGATTTAATGTTCTTGATCACTGCTCCAAGCGTTGTCTTGGGAGTTGAAAGAACGATTTGCGCGCGGGTCCATTGTATGGGTGCAGCCACAAACAAAAGAATCAAAAGCGCCCTGAGTAATTTGGGCTTTCTCATTAATTGATTGCCTTTCATAATTTATAAATTCGTTAACACTGACTTGTTTTTCTCCAGTGAAGGGGTTCTCATTCCCCTTTCGAGAATAAAAACAGGCAGCTAAAAGAAAACACTTACTCAATCTTGTTCTTTTTTCTAAATTTTCCAGAAAAAAGCAGAGGAAAGGCAAAAGTAGTAATATCATCGGACTTTGACGTATAGAAGAAATACTTAAAAAGAAAAAGGGGATGTACTCTTGCAATGCTGCCAAAAGAGAACATCCCCCTCCAACCTCTCTTTACAAGAGAGAAGTGCATGGTGAAACTTTTATTTTACTTTTTCGTCTTTTGAAAATGAATAAGGCAAATCACTTTCTTGTGTTCCACGCTGCATATTCGGACGGTCGGTCATCTTGAAGTCAATAGTACCGCCTTGTAACAATTCGTTATGCTTCAAATAATTCTTGGTATAAACAGTACCGTTTACACGCATTTCATCTACATATCGGTTGGTATCGCTGTTATCCGATGCGGTTATTACCAAGTTCTTTCCGTTTTCAAAATGAAGTGTCGCCTTCTTGAACAACGGAGCACCCAGAATATACTCATCCGTACCGGGACATACCGGATAGAACCCTAATGCGGAGAATACATACCATGCCGAAGTCTGACCATTGTCTTCATCACCGCAATATCCGTCCGGACCGGCTGTATACATACGGTTCATCACCTCACGCAACCAATATTGCGCTTTCCAAGGCTGGCCTGCATAGTCATACAGATAAATCATGTGCTGGATGGGCTGGTTTCCATGTGCATAGTTACCCATGTTCATCACAGTCATCTCACGAATCTCCTGAATTACCTGTCCGTAATAGCTATCATCAAAGATGGGGGGAACCGAAAAGACAGAATCAAGCATGGTAACGAACATTTCCTTACCTCCCATCAAATCAATCAATCCCTGAGGGTCATGGAATACAGACCAGGAATAATGCCAGCTGTTTCCTTCCGTAAAGTCACCTCCCCATTTCAACGGCGAGAATTCAGGAGCGAACTTGCCGTCCTTCTGCTTGCCACGCATCAATTTACTTTCCGAATCAAACAGGTTCTTATAGTTCATGGCACGTTTGGCAAAAAGTGCGATTTCCTTCTTCGGACGCTTCAACTCTTTCGCCAGCTGATAAATACACCAGTCATCGTATGCATATTCCAATGTACGGGCTGCATTCTCATGAATCTTCACATCACAAGGCACATAGCCCAGCTTGTTATAATATTCATATCCCAGACGTCCGGTAGAAGAAACTTCAGGATGTACGGCTTCCGTTCCATGAATCAGTCCTTTGTATAATGTTTCCACATCTTCCACACGTACTCCTTTCAGATAAGCATCGACCAAGATAGAAGCTGAATTATTGCCGACCATGCAACCACGATGACCGGGGCTGGCCCATTCGGGGAAGAAACCGCTTTCCTTATAAGTATTAACCAAACCTTCCTGTATCTCCTTATTTACCGAAGGATACATCAGGTTCAAGAAAGGGAACAAGCAACGGAATGTATCCCAGAAACCTGTATCCGTATACATATATCCCGGCAGCGTTTCGCCATTGTAAGGACTGTAATGAACAGGTTGTCCGTTGGCATCCAGTTCATAGAATTTACGCGGAAACAACAAGGAACGGTACAAGCAGGAATAGAAAGTGCGGTATTGATCCAATGTTCCACCTTCCACCTCTACTTTACCTAAGGCCTCATTCCAAGCCTCTTTACCTTTCTGTACCAATACTTCAAAACTGTCACCACCCAATTCCTTCAGGTTCCGAATTGCTTGTTCAGGACTGATGAATGAAGAGGCCACACGGGCATGAACTACTTCACCTTTCTTTGTCTTGAAACCGATAACGGCTCCGGTATGGAAATCAGTCTGCTCCAGTTTACCTTCTTTCAAGGTTACAGGAACACTGCCATCCGGTTTTTCAGGCTGTACATCATTAGAGAACGTAGCCTCATAAGTAAACGGCTTATCAAACTCAATAACGAAATAATTCTTAAAGTTGGCAGGAACACCACCACTGTTACGGGTAGTATAGCCCACGATTTTGTTTTCTCCGGGAATCACCTTGACAGACGAACCACGATCAAAAGCATCCACCACTACATATGAATCATTCTCAGGAAAAGTGAAACGGAACATTACGGCACGCTCCGTAGGAACCATTTCGGTTACGACATCATGTTCTGCCAAATAAACCTTATAATAATAAGGTTTTGCAATTTCAGCTTTATGAGAGAACCAGCTTGCACGCTTGTCCTCTTCAAATTCCGGTTTTCCTGTTACGGGCATGATGGAAAATTGACCATAGTCATTAATCCACGGACTGGGCTGATGGGTTTGTTTGAAACCACGGATTTTATTAGCCGTATAAACATACTGCCATCCGTCCCCCATCTTTCCTGTCTGGGGAGTCCAGAAATTCATACCCCACGGGCGGGATATGGCAGGATAAGTATTTCCTGTAGAGAGTTCAAAGGAAGACTGTGTACCTACCAACGGACTCACATAGTCTGCATAATCCTTTGCCTGTACAAACAGCGTGACACACAGCGCTACAACTGATAGAAATAGTTTTTTCATGATATTGCTATTTGGGTTAAGTTATACTTTTAATTCTTCACCTGTTTTCCCCATTCCGTCGGTACGGGACTCATGGTAATCTCCATCGTTCCTCCACGTACCAGATCATCATGGGTAAAGAAAGGAACATCCAGCGGTTTTCCGTTCAACAAAACCGACTCAATATACTTATTGGTCTTCGAATTATTGTGGGTACGGATAACGAAAGTCTTGCGGTCGGGCAAATTAATCGTCACCTCCTCAAACAACGGACGTCCGATAGAATAAACCGGCTTACCGGGACATACCTGATAGAAGCCCATGGAATTCAAAATATACCAGGCAGACATCTGACCGCAATCTTCATTACCCGACAAGCCGTCAGGAGCATTGAAATACTGGTTATACAGCACACTGTCAACCAATTCCTGAGTACGCCATGGACGGTTTACATAGTTATACATATGAGTAATGTGATGACTAGGCTCATTACCATGCGCATACTGGCCTATCAGTCCTGTGATATCAGCAGAGGTAGCCTCCCCTTCCAACTGGGAAGAAACCGTAAACAAGGAGTCCAGCTTTCCTACGAAAGCATCCTCCCCACCCATCAAATTCACCAGTCCCGGGATATCATGCGGAACAAACCAAGTCCATTGCCATGCAGTACCCTCGCAATAATCATCATTACGGTGATTGGAAGAACGGGGATTGAACGGAGTACGCCATTCACCTTTACTATCCAATCCACGCATGAAACGGGTGGCAGGATCAAAATAAAATTCGTAAGCATCTGCAAAACGGGCATACTTCTCCTTGGTTTCAGTATCTCCCAAGCTGTCTGCCAGCACGGAGATACACCAGTCATCATACGCATACTCCAATGCTTTCGCCACCGATTCATTCTCACGGTCACATGGAATATAGCCAAGAGTATTCTTATAATAACGTGCTTTGGGCATAACATATGGAATCAGCCAATCGGGAGCTACAATACCGGTAGTGTCATATTCCGCTGCACGCAGACATGCCTTGTAAGCTTCCTGCACATCAAAATCGCGGTATCCCTTCACATAAGAATCGGTTACCAACGAAGCCGCATGATATCCCACCATAGTTCCGGTATAATTGGACACACAGTCCCATTTCGGAAAGATACCACCTTCCTGATGCTTCTTTATTAATGAACGGATAAACTCCGTATTCAACTGAGGATCGACAATAGTCAGTAACGGATGTAACGCACGGAAAGTATCCCACAAAGAGAAAATGGTATAAACCGGATGTTTCATGTCGGTGGTATGCACTTTCAAATCCATTCCCAAGTAACGCCCGTCTACATCTGTAAACAGATTGGGACTTAGGAAAGCATGATACATAGCCGTATAGAAAATGGCACGCTGGTCTTCATCATTGGTTTTGACTGCAATCTTTGACAAGCATTCATTCCATTTCTTCTTAGCATCGGCACGCACTCCATCAAAATTCCAACCGGACATCTCAGCCTGGAGGTTCTTATAAGCACCTTCCGCATCAACAGAAGAGATAGAGAACTTAGCCAGCACTTGTTCATCTTTCGCCGTTTCAAAATGCAAAAGCATTTTACATACAGGAATCTGTTTGTCATTTTCCTGAACAGTATCCGTGTACAAGGTATACGTAAAGGGTTTGGAAAATACGGCATAAAAATAAAGATCCTGTCGGTATGCCCAATAGGCACTGCGTTTGCGCCCCCGCAACACAGTATCATTCACTGCCTCCACTTCCATTACCTGATTGATTTGTTGCTGAATATTATAGTCCATATCCAAGATAAATCCAGACTCCTTACTTTCCGGAAAAGTATACCGATGCATTGCCGCACGCTCTGTCGAAGTCAGTTCGGCTTTTACCCCGTATGTATCCAGAAAAACAGAATAATATCCCGGTTCGGCATATTCCTTTTCATGAGAAAAAGCCGATGCGAAAGGACGCTTCTGGCTTTCTGTTCCCAAGAAATCAGTACGCTGCACACCTACAGTCGGCATCAACAGGAAATCTCCGAAATCCGCACACCCTGTACCACTAAGACGTGTATGGGCAAAACCATTGATCGTAGTATCTTCATAATAATATCCGGAACAGGAATCCCAACCGTCAATACGAGTATCCGGCCCCGGCTGTATCATGCCATGAGGAACCATAGCACCCGGATGAGTATGCCCATGGCCTCCTGTACCAATAAAAGGATTGACATAATGGGTGTAATCATTCATTTCATTGCCCTCAGAATCACATGCAGTGAAACACAATAACCCTAGAAGACAGCCGCTTAAGAGCATGTTGATTTTCATAGATCTTTATTTAAAAATTATTTTGTTTCCGATGAGATAAATATATTGTTATCATCTACTTTCTTATAATTGAAAGGAATAGAGTTACGCAAAGAATTCAGCACAGACTCTATATTATCTTTCTTTTTCAGTACACCTGAATAAGTATTAGTACTGTCTACATCCGGTGAAAGGATTATCTTCACTCCATAGAACCGTTCCAATGCTGCCGCAATCTGGAAAATAGATGACTTTTCAAATGGAATCAAGTCATTATGCCAGACTATCTCCATCTTGGGATCGACCTGTTTTACTTGCATCCGCCCTGTTACCCTGTTTAAAACGGCTTTTTGTCCCGGCAACAAAGTAATTCTTCCTTTGTCCGATTTATCTTTTACCTCAACTTCACCCTCTATCAAGGTTGTTTCCGCAAAACTGTTATCCGGACGACATTTTATATTGAAAGAGGTTCCCAAGACCCTGACATCCATTGCCGGGCTTTTTACCATGAAAGGTTTCTCATGATTACGTGCTACTTCAAAATAAGCTTCTCCATCCAGATATACATGACGTTCCTTTCCTTCAAAAGCACGCGGATATTTTAAAACAGACGACTGGTTCAACCATACTTTTGTCCCGTCAGGCAACAACATCTCACGCACTTGTCCATGAGCAGCCGATGCTACCACCAATTCCTCCGCTTTATTCCGGAACCAATAGGCTAATCCCGCAGCCAGCACCATCACGCCCACTATAGCAGCTGCATAACGCAACACACTTCTAAGCTTGAACACCTCTTGTTTCTTTTGATTTTCCTGTTCCAATCTTCTACCCAACCTGCGCTCTGCCCTCACTACCAGATTTTCCTCCTCAAAGGGGAATTTACCTAACTGATAAATCTCCTCCATACGGAACAGCTCTCCGGCATTCTCATCAGATTCTTTCATCCATTCATTGATAAGAACAAAATCCTCCTCCGAGCATCGGTTTTCCAAATACCTGATAATAATATCTTCGTTAAGTTTACTCATCTTTTTCCCTATTCATATAGTAAACAATTCAACTTGTAAAAACACTTAGCAGTTTTGCTGAAAATATAATCAATGACAATAATAAATGGCTGAGACGTTCGCGCAAAAATTTCAAGGCCTTATACATATGTGCCTCTACGGTACGTAAAGAAATGCCAAGAGTATCAGCGATTTCCTTGTTTTTCATATCATGAAGATAGCTCAGTTTAAACACCTCCTTACATTTATCCGGCAATTCATTAATCGCTCCAAAAATTTCCTGACGCAATTCCTGATTCTCTATCTTTTTAATGACTTCGGCATGATCCGGCTGGTAATATTGCAATTTTCGTTCATAGATTTCTATCATTGCCGCACTGTAGTTATTCTCTATAATCTGATGCTTCAATAAATTTATAGCCTTGGTATATACAGAACGATAAAGGAAAGCTAAAATCTGCTCTCCTATGACGACTGAATCTCTCCGCCTCCACAACTCCACAAAAACATCCTGCACTACATCTTCGGCTTCTTCGGTACCGACCAGCCGTGTCGCATAGAACAACAGCTTAGGATAGCATTGACGAAAGACGACCTTATAGGTGTCATCAAGTTCCTCGTTCATATTATATAATTCACCTTTGTATGAAGGAGAGAGCCAATGTTCCAAATAACGATCCAATCATCCACTGTAGAGGCAAAAAGCTTCCGCTCATCATACAATTTTCAGGCAGATTCAAACCGCCTCTACAGCAAAACGATAACAAATATTACTTTTAACTCACCTCCTGTACAATTACAATTCTTAATAAGTTGAACCAATTATTATCTATCTATACCAAATATTTCCCGGTTCCGGACCCATTTCAAATTCTACAGTAGCACCATCCATTATTTGCCGGTGTGTGATATAGCTCTTATCGTATGGTTGCCCATTTACTTTCACCGACTGGATATAGATATTTTCACGACTTACTCCAGGGGCCAGTACTGTGAACGTTTTTCCATTATCCAGATGCATCTGTATCTCGGGGAACAACGGCGTACCAATCTCATATTCACCACTTACCGGATTGACAGGATAGAATCCCATAGCACTGAATACATACCAG
>OHAT01001886.1_pt1 | contig 17013 bp, 14 predicted proteins | sample 1577141 | NCBI WGS metagenome assembly OHAT01 (sample SAMEA3541578, study PRJEB24748) | human gut metagenome | biome: human gut; feature: human-associated habitat; material: faeces | place: China | collected 2012 | reverse complement strand
CCGCCATATTAGGAATCTCACCGTTTGCTACGGCACGGGATCTCTACTATGACAAGCTGAAAATCGTGCCTTTTGACGACTCGGAGAGCAACTGGGTAGCCAAGAAGATGGGGCATCTGCTGGAGGATCTGGTAGCAGAGATATTCCATGTGAAAACGGGGTATCGCATCTATCAGATCAAGAAGATGTTTTATCATCCGGTGCATACGTTTATGCTGGCGGATATTGACTACTTTGTAGAGCTTCCCGGAGGGCGAACCGCGATCCTCGAAATAAAAACCACCAACTATAATGCAAAGGATCACTGGTGGTCCGAGGATGGGCAGGCGATCGTTCCCCTCAACTATGAGGCTCAGGGACGGCACTATATGGCCGTGATGAACATTGATGAGGTCTTCTACTGCTGCCTGTACGGCAACAATGAAGATGAAGTCATCATCCGGCATATTGTCCGTGACCGGGACTATGAGGCGGAGCTGATCGCGCTGGAGCAGGATTTCTGGGAGAACCACATCCTCACCGGCATGCCCCCACCCTATACGGAGGACGGCGACCTGATCCTCAACAGCGTCAGGCGTCATTTCGGGCCGGCTGACCCATCGGCGCCGGAGCTGATACTGGAGGGGAATATGGCACTGCTGATCCCCCGGTATTTGGAGCTTCAGACCCAGCGAAACGCGGAGAAACGAAATTATGAGCACATTGAAGCGGAAATGCGGCGGCTGCAAGGCCGTATCGTCGCAGAAATGGGACGAAGCTGCACGGCTGTCTGCCAGGGGCGTGAAGCGGCTTACAGTATCAGCTATAAGCCTGTGCGTAAATCCGGCATCAGTAAGGACAACCTGCAGCGTTTGCAGGCGCAGCACCCGGACATCTACGAGCAGTACGTCACTGTTTCGGAAAGCCGACGCTTCTATGTGAAAAAACAACGAGAGGAGGCTGCATGAGTTGGCTTATACAGGCATCTATGAACGGACGATCTTCTATAACCCTGTCAACAAGTACAGCGTGATCAGCGTAAAGACCTCAGACCGTTCTATCCCAGAAAAGGCTCGCAGCGCGTACCGGCATCGGGACAATATGATCCATTTTGCCGCCGTGGGCTATGAGCTGCCGCGCACCGATCAGGTCAGCATGATACTGGACGGTGAGTGGAAAGAGGGTAAAAACGGCTTTCAGCTGCATGTGACGAAATGTGAGGAGGTCGTACCTCAGACCCGCGAAGGAATCAAGGGGTATCTTTCCTCACGGCTTATCAAGGGCATTGGCGGCAAGACCGCCGAGCTGATCGTAGACCGGTTTGGCGCAGATACACTGCATGTGCTGGAGAATGAACCGGAGCGGCTGCTGGAGATACGGGGTGTCAGCAAGGCAAAGCTGGAGGAGATCATTGCCTCCTATAACGAGAGCCGAACACTTCGTGATCTGATGCTGCTATTGGCCCCCTTTCAGATCACCCCCACCACCGCCACAAAGATTTATGACCATTTCGGCGCACACAGCGTGGATATCCTGCGGGATAACCCCTTTGAACTCTGCCAGGTGTCTGGTTTCGGTTTCAAACGTGTGGACGCGATCATGCGAAAGAACAACTGGCCCCTCAATTCCCCCATGCGTATCCGCGGTGCGGTATTTGCCGCGCTGGAGGGTGCAAAGGGAGATGGCGGTCATCTGTATCTGGATGCAGAGCAGCTTCGCAAGGAGTCCATGGCTCTGCTGAACAGCATGATCCCCGTTCCTCAGATGCGGGTAAAGGCAGATGATCTGGAGGCTGTGATCGACGACATGCTGCTGCAAGGCAAGATCATTAACAGCAACGGCAACTATTATCTGGTCAAGACCTTCGCGCAGGAGGACGAAACCGCTCGCAGCATCGCAAGGCTGCTCTGCCGCCCGGTAGAACGGGTGGATGTGCAGGACTTGCTGACAAGGGTACGGCGTCAGTTGGGGGTCGAGCTCTCTCTGCGGCAGACGGAGGCTGTTCACATGGTATTCCGCAGCGATCTGTCCATCATTACCGGCTCACCCGGTACCGGCAAGACCACCGTCCTGAAAGCGGTCATTGAGGTGTTCAAGCTGCTGAAGCCATCGGAGAATATCCTGCTGGCAGCCCCCACCGGCCGGGCAAGCCGCCGCATGGCGGAGAGTACCGGCGTAAACAATGCCAGCACGCTGCACAGCCTGCTGGGACTGTTTGGTGAGGATGGCGGCTTCCGGAAAGAGGAAGAAGATATGCTGGACGCAGGCCTTATCATCGTGGATGAATCGTCTATGATGGATATGTGGCTGGCACGGCAGTTCTTCTCCCGCATTGGGCCGAACACGAAGGTTCTGCTGGTGGGCGATGCAGACCAGCTGCAAAGCGTTGGAGCCGGTGATGTGTTCCGTGAGTTGATCGACTGCGGGCTGATCCCTGTGACGGTGCTCAATGAGATATTCCGTCAGAAGAAGGACAGCCTTATCGCCTATAACGCGCAGAAGATCAACAACAATGACACCGGCTTTTTCTACGGCAATGATTTTACTGTCTGCAAATGCGCCAACCAGGAGGAAGCCGCCGAACATCTGCGGAATCTCTATCTGGCACAGGTGAAGCAATACGGTGTAGACCGCGTGCAGATCCTATCGCCCTTCCGCTCCACCGGCGCGGCCTCCGTTGACCAACTCAACGAGGCGATCCGAGAGCTGGTGAACCCGCAGACGGAGGAAGCCGACCTGAAGGTGGGCAGCCTCTATTTTCGGGTAGGTGATAGGGTGATGCAGAACAAGAACAGTATTAAGGCGTCCAATGGCGATATTGGCTTTATCCGCAGCTTCCGCCATGATGAGCGGGACGGTATGCGCATATCGATCCAGTTTTCGCCCACGAGGGTCGTGGAGTACTCCATGGAGGAAATGGGCCATGTGGAGCTTGCCTATGCTACCACCGTCCATAAGGCGCAGGGCAGTGAGTTTGATGTGGTACTATTCCCTTTGCTGAGGAGCCATGCCCGGATGCTGACGCGGAGCCTTGTCTACACGGCTATCACCCGCGCTAAGTCAAAGGTCATTCTGGTGGGTCAGATCGGCATGCTCTACATGGCGGTTCACAAAGACGATACCGGAAAACGCAACACGCAGTTAGGACACAGGATCTCACTCTATACCAATACGTTCAAAGTGCAACAGCGCAGTGCTTGAGTATCACTGTGAATATTTTGTAAAAATGAGGCAAGCGCGTTAAATCTACGCCCTGTCTCATGTTTTTATTTAGAAAGGAGCTTTTGAAATGAATACACCCGAATCCACTTTGTTCAATGCTGTCCCCGTCGTGTCTGAGCTGAACCGTGTCGCAGGCTTCGATCCGTTGCGATTCTTGAAAAAGACTGCCAACGGACACGAGCTGGATCTGCGATATAAAAAGCTCTGGTTCAGGCTGAAATATCCCGCCGGACGCACGCGGCTGACGCCGCTGCGCATCACGGATCAGTTGGCGATCATCGAGGCAAAAGTATTCTTCGACAAGGATGATGCCGACCCCGCCAGCAGCTACATTGCCACCATGACACAGGAAAACGCACCTGCCGGTCTGTATATTCAGGCTGCGGAGCATGATGCTCTGGACATGGCGCTGACCAACGCCGGCTTCGGCGTCCAGTTCGCACCGATGCCCAAGGCGGATACGCCTTACGCAGAGCCGATCACGCCTGTTATGCGGAGCGAGCCGGCCCCTGCACCTCAAGCGGCAGCGGAACAGGTCAGAACGGAACCTGCTGCGGTACGGGCCGACATTGAGCCTGTGGTCGTACAGCAACCTGAACAGGAAGTGGTTCACCATGCAGAAAAAGCCGTACCTGACACGGCGCCGGTGGAAGTCTCTGCGGAACAGCCTGCGGAGGCCGTTGTAGAGCCTGCGGTAGAAACGGAACTGCCCTTCGTATATGACGAGCCAAGTGCCGCCAGTTATACCAAGGACATGGATGTGGATACCATCTGCACTCTGATGACCGAAGCGGAGGCCGAGGAAATCATCGTGCCCATCGGCACGTGCAGCGGACAGACGCTCAAGCAAGTCGCCGAGCGGAGGCCAGCCAGCCTCAAGTGGTATGTGAAGGGCTATTCCGGGGATGACAATATCCTGCGGGCCGGTGCCAAGCTGATGCTGGACAAGCTCCAGCGTCTGGCAAATGCCAGCTGACAGACGAATCGTTCGAGATGATGGTAAGGAGGTGGCGCGGTGGCGCAGCCACAGGAGTTCCCGTTCAATATCATGGATGTGGCTGAGCTGCTGCATCTGCATATCCGGCGCAGACAGGCGGACAGCGTATATGCCGACTGCCCGATCTGCGGTGATAAGCGGGGGAAGATGAACATCAACTTTGCTAAAAACCTCTGGCGCTGCAACTACTGCAACGAAGGTGGCGGTATGCTGTCTCTCTACGGAAAGGTATACGGGATCAGCAATTCCGAAGCCTACCGCGAGATCTGCGACACGCTGCAAAACGGCCTTACGGCGCCGGAGTACACCGCAAAGGAGCTGCCGGAGCAGACGGCGATCGAGCAATCCGTCCTTGCCTCACCGCAGGAGATCCACCAGACATTTTCCATGCTGCTGGAGCTGTTGACGCTTACGTCTCAACACCGCAAGCATCTCCGGGAGGTGCGCGGGCTGACCGACGAACAGATAGAACGGCTGGGGTACAAAAGTACCCCGCCCTTCTACCTGTGCCGGTCACTGGCACAAAAGCTGCGCAGCCGAGGCTGTAAGGTGGAGGGCGTTCCCGGCTTCTATGTAGGTAAGGATGACAAATGGACGGTCAACTTCAATTCCGTCACGGCAGGGATCATCATCCCCGCCAAAGGTATTGATGGGATGATACGCGGCGCACAGATCCGGTTGGACACGCCTATCCGAGATCAGGAGAGCGACCCCGACAAGAGCGGGACAAAGTACCTGTGGCTATCCTCCGCTTCCAAGAAGCGCGGAGTATCCTCCGGCAGTCCTGTCCATTTCGTGGGCGATCCCTTTGCGCGGGTTGTCTATGTGACGGAAGGGCTGTTGAAAGCGGATGTGGCCCACTTTCTGATGGATCGCTCCTTTGCGGCTACGGCAGGTGCCAACAACGTCAACAAGCTGGATATGCTGTTTGCGCTGCTGGCCGCCAATGGCACAGAGGTCATCATTGAAGCCGAGGATATGGACAAGTATCACAACGCCGCTGTCAGCAAGGGCGCGTCGAAAATCTATCTCATGGCACGCAGCCATGGGTTGGAGTGCCGCCGCCTGACGTGGGATCCGAATTATAAAGGCATTGATGACTGGCAGCTTGCCATGCGGCAGAAAAAAGAGCAAAGAGATGTTTCTCAGATAAATTTCAGAACGCGGTTTGTCTGCGGGCGCTGTTCCTTTGACGCCATCAGTGAGGAGATCGCCGCATGGCACGAGAGGAACACCGGCAGCAGTACGCTCCACGATCACCTGGGTCTGAGTGAGCAGGAGTACGCCAGCTTTTTGCGGGATGGTGACGCGGCACTGGAGCAGTATCTTTTATCCCTGCGAGCGCAGCAGTATTTCCGTATCTACCAGCCGGATGTATCTGAGGGCAAGGCCGCGGATTTCGCCTTTGGCGGGATCAGGGCTTTGCAGAAGGCCGGCTATGAACAGCCGCCCGCCTCGGAGTACGCGCTGGTCTATGAAGGAACTCTGGTGTGTGAAGTGCACCAGGACGACGCCATCCGCCTGAAACTGGTGGCGGCGCGATACAGCGGCGAGCTGCCTGCGGATTATCATGGACGCAGCGTTTCACCCTCCACGGTGATCGAATTCTTTGACGAAAACGGGCGCAGATACTTTTACTGTGATGGAAATGATAAATTCCTGCCGGTAAAGTTCTCGCCAAAGCTGGCAAAAGATAAGCGGGAACGGCTCTGAGCTGTTCCACCATAAACGAACGGCATCGGGCAGGTGTTTCTATCACCCGCCCAATGCCGTTTTACTTTGAAATGGAGGAGCCTTATGGGAGTATATTCAGAAATGGCCGCAGACTTGCGGGATAATGTACAGGATCGAAGCCCGGCGATACAGGATGCCGCAGAGTTGGCGTCCAGACGGGCAGACGACCGGCAGCAGGCTGAGGAGGAGCAGGCGAAGGCGTTGCTTTCTCAGATGCAGCAAAATGCGGATGCCGCCCCCGCCACCCCTGATCCGGAAGCCGAGAAAAAGGCGGAAGAGGATCGTAAACGGCAGGAGTATGAACAGGCCGAAGCCAAGCGGAAAGCCGAGTGGGAGGCCAAGCAGCGAGCCAAGGAGGAAGCCGAACAGGCCGCGTGGGAAAACGCGGTGGCAATGAGCGATGATGAAGTGATGGCCGCCTCCATGAAGCGTGTGGGCGACGATTCCGAACGACTGACCCGCCGCAACATGAAGCAGTGTGTCACCGAGTATATCCAGACGCTTTGCCTTGAGGATGTGTCTTTTGCCCGGAATGTCATGCACCCCCGCAAGAACATGGTCAACTGCTTCCGTTATATCAAACGCAGGGCATTTGAGTTTGCCAAGCAGGAGATGGAGGACAATGACGTCAAGCCCTCAGCTGAAGGCTACGGCACCGACGTGCCGGACGGGCTTTGCTACCAGTGGGCGGAGGATTACTTCAAAGATATGAACGCAAAGGAGGATCGTGGTCAAGAAGAAAAGTTTGTTCCTAAACCGTATTACGGCGGCAGGAGCAGCACGACGAAAAAGGCGGAGAAGCCCGCCGCCAAAGCGGAGGAAAAACCAGCCGACACGCCAACGGAAGCTGCACCCTTGGACGAACAGATCTCTTTCGATAGCCTGGGGGTGAGCGCATGACTCGTAAAATAGACAAACGCGCCTGCCGCAAGTTTGCCATGCCGGAACTGGAATTCAATCTGAATGAAGGCGTGCTTCATGTAGAGAGCTGCCCCTATATTATCCGCACGGCAGTGCGGAATATTGCCGGGCAGCGTATCCTGGTGCTCTATATCTATCAGAGGGAGAGCATTCTGGCGGGCAGCATCAAACCCCGTTGGGTCATGTTCCACAGCCGGGATGATTTCGCCACACTTTCATTTAGAGAGGATGCGAAGGCCACATGGCAATGCTCAACATTGGGTTCCTTGGACCGAATAGGAGGCTTTGACAGTAAGTGTGCTTTCTACCGGCAGCAGGACGAATCTCGCGTAGGTCGCTTTTGTAAATGTGAGCGCGGCGCTATTTCAATGTTAGGTTATCTGCAACGGCTGATTTCATACCGCAAGGAGTTAGAACGTAAGTGGAAAAAGCAGCGTGCGATCATAGACCGGATGAAATATGTGCCAGTGCTGCCCCGAGACCTTAAAGGTTTTATCCACCGCGAAGTCATGCCGCAGTATATCTTCTATGATTACCAGCGAAAAGCACCGGGGCATGCATATTGTACCGCTTGCCGGCACGAGGTCCGTATTGCGGCAGCTAAGCACAACACCTCCGGCCTCTGCCCTCGCTGCAAAAAGAAGATCACATTCAAGTGCAGAGGAAGGCGTGGACGTATTTTTGACCGCGAAACGGTTCAAGTGCTGCAAAAGGCGGAGGGTAACGGACTGGTACTGCGGATCATAAAGGTGTACCGTTCGTTTGCTGACTCAGACATCCCAAACCATTTTGAGATCTGGGAAAATGCACGGCAGTTTATTACCCTTTCATCGAGCGGACAGTGCAGCGTTGATGCCTACTACTATCATTATAAGGCTGGATACGATTTGACTCCGTGGTGCAATGGATACCGCCCGGTATTCGACCGGTGGAAATATAATTTTACGGCAGATATGAGCGGGGTCCTATATCAACGCAACTTATCTGATACGCTGAAGGATACGCCGTGGGCCTATTCACAGCTGGAGGCATTTTCCGGCATCGCTTCGTTTTCGGGAGTGGCAACATTCTTGAGTGCATATATAAAACGGCCCAAGATTGAGCATTTGATCAAGATGAAGCTTTACCGCTTGGTGAGTGGCATCATATATGGAGGTTATAGTTACTCCGCACTTCAAGCCATCAATTTCAACGGTGAGAACATGCGGGCCATATTAGGTATTGATCGGCCTTATTTTCCACTCTTACGGGAGTTGAATCCTTCAATCGACCAATTACATCTGATTCGTCAGCTGCTCCAAGCAGATCACAAACCGAGCACGGAACAAATAAAGTGGTTTATTGCCAGCAAGATCAGCAATGCCGACGCGGCGAAAGAGTTGCTTGCTCACATGAGTGTGCATAAACTGCAGCGTTATGTGGAGCAGCAGTTTGCTCCGGAAGATGAAGCGGCTTTGAAGCGTGTAGACTATTACAAGATGAACACGCTGATCACCGACTACCATGACTATCTTTGTATGTGCAAGGAACTGCAATATGACGTGAAAAATAGCTTCATATTGTTTCCGCGCGAGCTGAAGGCTGCCCATGACAGTGTAGCAAAGACACTGAAGGACAAACGCACGGCAGAGCATGAAAAAGCTATCGCAGGCAGCTTTGACGAATGGCAGAAGCGGTATCAGTATCAGAGCAAAGAACTCATGATGATCCCTCCGCATTCCGCAAAAGAGATCGTGGATGAAGGTGCGGCGCTTCATCACTGTGTGAGACTCTATGTTAAAAATGTTGCCGAAAAAAAGAGCGTCATTCTCTTTGTGAGGAGTGTTGACGAGCCGGACAAATCACTTTGTACCGTAGAGGTAAAGGATGGTCAGGTTACGCAGGCACGAGGCTTTGACAACGAGGAGCCTCCGGCTCAGATCACGGCATTTATTGAACAATGGAAACAGCGGGTGCTGTATGCCTCCGATAAGGCCGCAGCTTAAAAAAGGAGTTGGACAGTATGAAACAATTAGGGAATCTTGCCATCGTCTGCGCAAAACGCGCAGATGTATCCTTGCAAATTTCGGAGGGCCAGGTCTTCGTGCGTTATGACACCATTTCCCCGCAGCCATGGTCTGCACCGTGGAATGACGATAACGCTATTCTTGCCATGATCCGAAAGCTGAATTTCGGTGATAGTACCAACGAAAGGAATGAACACAATGGCTAACGCAGTAGAAATGAGCACTATGAGAAAGCTGGTCGCACAACTCAACCAATACCGGCACGAATACTACAACCTCAATGCCCCCAGCGTAGCAGATGATGTGTACGACTATATGTACGATGAATTACTGGCGTTGGAGGAGCATACCGGTGTCTGCATGGCGAATTCGCCCACACAGACGGTTGGGTATCCTGTCGTGTCAGCATTACCAAAGGTCGCACACGACATTCCCCTGCTATCGCTTGATAAGACCAAGAGCATTGAGGATCTGATCGCATTTCAGGCCGGGCGTACAGTTGATCTGTCACTGAAGCTGGATGGTCTGACAACAGAGTTGATCTATGAAAACGGTCAGCTTATCCGCCTCTCAACGCGCGGAGATGGGTCTATCGGCGAGAATATCACACACATCGCAAAGGCGATCTCCGGCATTCCCGAACGCATCCCCTATGAAGATCGATTGGTGGTCGTCGGCGAGAGCTTCATCCACAACAGCGATTTTGAGAGCCTGAAATCCATCACGGACAGCGCAGGCAATCCGTATAAGAACAGCCGCAATCTGACAGCCGGGTCCATAAGGGCTTTTGACGCAGCGATCTGCGCCCAGCGCCATGTGTCATTTCTTCCCTTCTCGGTTTTGGAGGGATTCGAGGAGTACACGGACTGGGCAAACGGAAAACATGCGCGGCTTCTGAAACTCACTGAGTTTGGGTTCGGCGTCATTCATGCCGTACAGTTGCAGAATGGCGACAAGGCACAATATGAACAGCTCATAGCCCAAATGCGCGAGGCCGCAGAAAAGAGCGATCTCCCCATCGATGGTCTTGTCCTGACCTACGATGAGGTGGACTACTCCAGGACCTGCGGGCGCACCGGTCACCACTTCAAGGATGGACTCGCCTTCAAATTTGAGGACGAGTTATACCAAAGCGTCCTGCGGGATATCGAATGGACACCTTCGCGCACCGGTGAGATCGCGCCGGTGGCGGTACTCGACAGTGTAGTGATCGATGGATGCACCGTATCGCGTGCCAGCCTGCACAACTTGTCTTTCATTGAAGGGCTTGAACTGATGCCCGGCTGCCGTGTGTTGGTGTCCAAGCGAAACATGATCATTCCTCATATTGAGGAGAATCTGGAGCGTGGGCATTTTGATCTGGATGCTGTAACGCCGAAGCACTGCCCCTGCTGCGGCGCAGAAACGCGGTTTCATATTACAGATGGTGGAAAAAAGGCACTCTTCTGTGATAACCCAGACTGCGCCATGCGAAAGCTTCGGCGGTTCGTGCATTTTGCCAGTAAAAAAGCTATGGATATTGAGGGCTTATCCGAGGCCACACTGGAGCGTTTGATTGCTCGCGGCTGGCTACACAGTTTCACAGACGTCTATCGCCTGGATCACTATATGCAGGAGATCATCTGCATGGACGGATTTGGCGAGAAATCGTGGGATAATCTGTGGGGTGCCATACAGCGCAGCAGAAATACCACATTTGAGAGATACCTGATTGCCATGGACATCCCGATGATAGGTAATCACGCCAGTAAAGTGCTGGCGAAGCAGTTTGGCAGCTCGCCTTCCGTTTTCGAAGAAGCCGTGGAAAATGATTTCGATTTCTCACAGCTTCCCGATTTTGGAGAAACACTGCACCAAAACATTCATCAATGGTTTGCACAAGAAGAGAATCGTATTCTTTGGGAGGAATTACAAGAAATGGTGACGATCCAAACAGTAACTACCGAAACGCACTCAATGGAGGACAACCCGTTCGTGGGCTGCACGTTGGTTGTGACCGGAAAGGTCGAGCCTTATACCCGCAGCGGCATCAACGCGAAGATCGAATCGTTGGGTGCTGTGGCCGGCAGTTCTATAACAAAAAAGACCGACTATCTGATCTGTGGTGAAAACGCCGGCAGTAAGCTGGACAAGGCACGTGCCTTGGGCATCCGTGTACTGTCGCCGGGCGAGTTTTTCCAGATGATCGGAGAATGAGGCGCGGCCGTTAGTCGCAAAAGGGGTAGAGTGCGCAGTGCTCTCTACCCCTCCACTCTAAAATGCAAGAAAGGTGTGAATGAAGTGAAAGAGCTCACAGAGCTGAAAAACGAGTTTTATGAGGTTATGTACAAATACGAAAAGAGTTTTTCGGAAGAGGGTGTTATGGCTAATCTGACAACCTGGCAGACAGCGAAAGCGGATCTGCTTTCACTGCTGCGGCGTCATCCCAATTGGAACGAGGATGAACAGGCTATCATCTTCGACTGTAATCAGGCCCTCTCTATTCATCCTGATATGGTAGATGAAACGGCCTTCACGCTGCTGGACATCGCCTCTGAGATGATCAGCGGTGAGCAGCTGGAGGATTTCCGCACAGCACTGCATGCGGCCGTGTCAGGCTATAGCTGCACCGTTTCTGAAGAAAATCTGGAGATCCTACGCCAGCGCGGCGGGATACGCTGTGCTAAAGATCAGAAGGCCAGCCGCATTATTGGAAAACTTTGCAAGAAATACGGCGTCGATAGGCACACCCGGTACAACGCCGTTTTTGCACAGCTTGCCGACGCTCTGAACCCGTTGACCATGCAGGAGATCGGAGTTCTCTCCGTACATCCCTGTGACTTTTTGGAGATGTCCAGCAAATCCAACACATGGGTGTCCTGCCATCGCCTTAGCGACGGAGGATATCAGGCAGGTTGTCTTTCCTATATGAACGATAGAGTCAGCATGGTATTTTATGCCGTAGATGCCGACGTTTCTGGGGAATACCGCAAAGCCATACGCCGATACCGGCAGATGTTTTTCTATGAAAACGGCACCCTGTTCCAGTCCCGGCTTTATCCTGCCGATACAGGAAACGCGCTGGAAGTGTCCAAGCTGTTCCGCCATCTGGTGCAGAAGGCTATTTCCCGATGCCTGACGGAACCAAACCTCTGGTACCTGAAAACAAAACGTCCTGACTTGAACGCCCATCTCTCGACCTATCGAGGCAGCTTACATTATCCGGACTATAATTATCATGGTAATCTCTCGGTTCTGCAGGGACATAGAAAGGACACGGAGTTGACCATCGGAGCTGCAGCCAAGTGTGTCTGCTGCGGTAATGAGCTGCGGAGCAATGGTGCCATCAAGTGTTCTTGCAAAGAGGTGGCCGTCTGCCGTAAATGCGGGCAGACGGTAGCGCGTGGTCAAGGAATCTATCTTGAAGATGGTTTTTACTGCAAGACGTGCCTGCATATTTGCGCCGCCTGCGGCCGCCCCACTTTAGGCACTATGTATCCAGCTTATAACCGGCGCGGCACCTTGGTGGAGGTCTGTCAGGACTGCTACCAGCAGTTGACTTCCGGTTGCGCATCGTGCAGCATGGCCTCCGCCTGTCGTGCTATGGGTCATACGCTTTGTGAAAAAGCTACCGTAGCGGTGGCGTGAGGAGGAGCATAATGAATATTTGCGAAGCTATGGGAATGAGTATATCCCATTTTGAAAGCATCTTGAAGATGACCCAGCGCGAGCTGAAAGAGCATCTTGTGCAGCAGCTGCGCGCGCACGACTATGAACCCGTCTGTAAAAGCGGATTTCTTTATGCAGAAGGCACTGTCCCCGTGTTGCTGGTTGCCCATCTGGACACGGTTCATACCCATCGGCCGGACATCATCTGCTGCTCCGAGGATGGACGCTACCTGATGTCGCCCTACGGGATCGGCGGTGATGACCGTGCCGGTGTGTATATGATCTTGATGCTGATGCGCGAGTGCCATTGTCATATCTTGTTTTGCGAAGACGAGGAGCTCGGCGGTGTGGGTGCAAGGAAATTTACCAACAGCAAGCTGCGTCCGGAGGTCAACTATATCGTTGAATTGGATCGGCGCGGCAGGAATGACGCCGTATTCTATCACTGCGATAACCCTGACTTCATGGAGTTCGTTTGCAGCTTCGGTTTCAAGGAGAACTCCGGCTCGTTCAGCGACATCTCTGTGGTCGCACCGCACTTGAAAACTGCGGCTGTCAATATCAGCGCAGGTTATTTCAATGAACACCGTCCCCATGAGATGATCGATACCTATGCCATGTGCGAGAATGTCCGCAGGCTAACCGCTATGTTTTGGCAAAACACCTGTCACTTCCCGTATAAGGAGCGCGTACACGCGCGCGGCTCCATGTTTGGAGAGCAAAGCAGCCTCTTTGCTCCGATGGTGGAACGACCGTCGCGGGCAGCCACGTGTAAGCTGTTGATGCCCCTGCCGGAAGAAACGCGGCTTTATATGGGGCAGCATCAGATTGGCTCTGCACCGGAATATAGGATGGATCGTTCCGGGAACCTCTATATGTACTTGGAGCGACTGAATGCCGCCGTAGAGGCAGAAGGAGTGTTCGCCTGCGATGCAGGAGGTCATCCCCCCGTGTTCTCGGCGGTCTGCGAAGGGACGAGGTTTCTGCCGGTATATACCTATGAAGAAGCCGTTGAGAGACTTGAAAATGTATAGTTATTAGTGAAATTGGGAAGCCCAGCTCGCCTTTCATGCGAACTGGGCTTCTTCCATGCAGCGGCTAAACCATAATTTCCTTAGAATGCGACGGGAGATTTCTCTCTATCGAATATTGAACTTTGCCACGCACTTTAAGAACAGCAGGCACAGTTCCTGAAGCAGATCCTCATCAAAGATCCCGTTGACCACGGATTCCTTGTATAAGAGCGGGTAGTACATATGCAGAAGTTCCTCCATTGCAGACGAATCCCCGGTCTTCGCACTCATGAACAGCTCCATGAAATCATTCACCTTTACCACCTCCCACAGCGTTTCTCAGGCGCGAGACCGTGCGATGATAGGACATGGCCGCAGCTCCATAGGTGATACCGAGCGACAGCGCAATCTCGGAAAGACTCATCTCTCCAAGGACTTTAGACAGAAATATGTAACGCTCTCGCTCGCTTAACCCTTGCATAGCAGCGAACAGACGCTCATTCTCCAATCGCTGCATCAGCGACAGCCCACAGAAGAAGTCCGTTTCCTCACATAATTCCATCACCTCGCTGTGTCCCTCCATGGGCAGTTCTGTCCGAAGAGCTGTGGAAATTCTCCTTAAATACGTTCTTTTGTAATTGCGAATCGCGGCAATCAGATAGGCTGTAAACTGGTTCTGTACCGCGCACGACTTGTACTGACTATCCCGCATGGCAGCAGGCCTCCTTTATCATAATGGTTTCGTTGGGGGAACGGCCATTATGGGCGGACCTCTGCACCGCACGGTGTTTTTTGTTGCTTTTCGACACAAGAAAAACGCCCGCATTCTGCTCAGGGCAGAATGCGGGCGTTTTGATATTCGGCGTTGTCTCAGCTCAAAACGTATTCGCGTAAAGGGCTGTCTTTAGCGTCACTTTGTATCTTGTCCATAGTTCAGGCAAGGTCTTTTTGGTGTGTGTCGGTAAAAAAATGAAGCCCAACCTTTGCAGAATATGCAAAAGAGGGCTTATCCCCTTTATTTATCTTCGCTTCGGTTACGGTGCAGGCTTGCCTTCAGTGCCATAACAGTATCCGTGATGATTTTTACTTCATCCTCGTTACAATCTGCGACCAGATCAGAAAGCCAACTGTTCAGGACAGGCCGCGCACTGCGCATTTCCATGCACAGCACCTCGGCGGGATCACAGTCCAGAATATTCATCATTTGCACAAGCAGCTTTGTGCTGGGGATCGTCATGCCGGTTTCAATATGGCTGATATGTGTAGACCCCACATCAGTCATCGCAGCCAGCTGCTCCTGCGTCATGTTTTTCCGTATGCGCGCTTCCTTGAGCCGTGCGCCTATAAATGCGTAGTCTATCATACAAACAAGTCTCCTGCAGATGAAGTGTTCTTAACTTGTATTGTATGTGCATTTTGGGCATGTTTTAATATCCTAAATGTGCAACCGCCCATATACTTATAGTTGCAGGGAAATTTATGCCGTTTTTTGGTGCATCAAAGTATTATTTGCCTAATTTAGTCAAGTTTTTTCGTTGAAAGGTCAACAAATCTCAAAAAGCCGGTTCGTAGCACACTTATAGCGCACACGCCGACAAAAGCGAACCATCCTACCACGCCGCACGCTTCCCTGTTTTTTCACCGCTGCCCTAACTGCTCCGTCACGGCAAAGTGGTTTTTCTCGTACCGGATCAGCCCATCCCGCTGCATGAGGGACAGCTCGTTACTCAGCGCGCTGCGCTCCACGTTCAGGTAGTCCGCCAGCTGCTGGCGGTTGTAGGGTATGTCGAATTCATAGCTGCCGGTGCGCTTGATGCACTCCGAGAAATAGGACAGCAGCCGCTTGCGGATGGACTTGGGTGAGGTGTGCAGCACCCGGCGGGAGAGCTGCAAGTTCTTCCCGGCGGAGAGTGTCAGCAGGTTCCGCAGCAGCCGGAGATGGCGGGGACACACCTTGGCGCAGGGCTCCAGCACCTGCCCGATGTGCAGCAGCAGCACCTCCGTGTCCTCGGCGGCGGTGACGTTGACCATCAGCGGCTCACCCGGCACGCAGGCATACGCCTCCGCAAAGATGCCGCCTGCGCCCACGCTGCTGAGGACGCTGTTGTTGCCCCACACGTCCCCCATCTCGATGATGACACGGCCGGACAGCACCACGCCCAGCTGTTCCGTGGGCGCCCCTTCCGGCAGAATGACCGCGCCCTTTTTATAAGTGCGCTCTGCGGCGCGCAGGCAGCACAGCATTTCCTCGATGTCCGCCACCGTCATGCCGCGAAAAAACGGGGTGTTCCCCAAATTGATCCGCATATTTTTCTCCTTTTCGTTGGCGTGCCAACAGACTTTCATAAATTATGATAGTAAAATGAAGCCACAAAGTCAAGAAGAACCGCAAGGAGGACAATAATATGGTACGGAGAATCATTGAGATCGACAGGGATAAGTGCAACGGCTGCGGCGCCTGCGCCGAGGCGTGTCACGAGGGCGCCATCGCCATGGTGGACGGCAAGGCGCAGCTGATGCGGGACGATTACTGCGACGGGCTGGGGGACTGCCTGCCCACCTGCCCCACCGGGGCTATCACCTTTGTGGAGCGGGAGGCGGCGGCCTATGACGAAAAAGCCGTCATGGAGAACAAGCAGCGGAAAATGCGGGAGCAGGGCATGACGTTGCCCTGCGGCTGCCCCGGCAGCCAGTCCCGGAATATTCAGCGGCAGGACGCGCCCGCCGTGGAAACGCCGCAAGCCCAGCAGACGAGCCGCCTTTCCCAGTGGCCGGTGCAGATCAAGCTGGTGCCGGTGAACGCACCGTATTTCGACGGCGCGCGGCTCCTCATCGCCGCCGACTGCACCGCCTACGCCTACGCCGCCTTCCACGAGAGGTTCATCAAGGGACACATCACCCTCGTGGGCTGCCCCAAACTGGACAGCGTGGACTATTCCGAAAAGCTGACCGAGATCATCCGGGAGAACAACATCAAGAGCGTCACTGTTGTGCGGATGGAGGTGCCCTGCTGCGGCGGGCTGGAGATGGCGGCGAAAAAAGCGCTCCAACAGAGCGGGAAATTTATCCCGTGGCAGGTGATCACCGTGACAGTGGACGGCCGGCTGCGGGAAGAATAACAAAATCATTAGAAGAAGAAAGGATGAAGCACGATGAAGTATGTATGCAGTCTTTGCGGTTGGGAATACGACGAGAGCGCGGGTTACACGGAGGGCGGCATCGCCCCCGGTACGCCCTGGAGCGAGGTGCCTGAGGATTTTGAATGTCCTCTGTGCCACGTGGGCAAGGACAGCTTTGAGGGCGCATGAGCTTTCTGTAAAAGGAGTAAAGACGATGAGCTATGAAAACTGGAAAGACAAAATCGGCACATTCGAAGTGATGGACGTGCGGGGCAAAAAGCTGGACTTCTTCCCTGTGTTGAAGGCAAAGGCTGCCGCACTGAAAAATGGCGAAGGACTGCATATCATCCAGACCTTCGAGCCTGTTCCCCTGT